>Ga0268257_1000764_pt1 | contig 33207 bp, 28 predicted proteins | sample AgamicAtPrz_FD_200249 | JGI IMG/M metagenome (GOLD analysis project Ga0268257, IMG submission 200249) | Agave microbial communities from Guanajuato, Mexico - At.P.rz (v2) (version 3) | ecosystem: Host-associated > Plants > Phyllosphere > Phylloplane/Leaf | place: Guanajuato, Mexico | collected... | reverse complement strand
AACTTCGCAGCTCCATCAAGGGCCGAACGAAGCTCGCCGCCGCAGCGCATAAGGGTGCGACGACTTACGACAAATCAATGAGTTGTGCCATGGATCTGCGCAATGAAGGCCGCCGTGGTGGGCGGTCTTGGAAACTGCCGGATGTTATCACAAAGGCAGGGGCGGTGGGGAGATGTGGCAGGTGGCCTCACACGAGGTTGAATCTGGATTTTTTGTAGCCTGTGCCGGCCTCTTCGCGGGTAAACCCGCTCCCACAGGTACACCACCGCCCTCAGGCCTTGTGCTATCCCTGTGGGAGCGGCTTTACCCGCGAAGAGGCCGGCACAGGCGCTACGACTATCAGTGCAGGCGCTTGCGGCAGATCAATTGTGCCAGTTTGGCGGCATCCGGCCGCTCGACGATGCCGCGCTCGGTCACGATCACGTCGATCAAGTCGGCCGGGGTCACGTCGAACACCGGGTTGAACACCTCGACATCCGGCGCCACGCGGGTGCCGCCAATGTCCAGCAACTCGTCGGCAGCGCGCTCTTCCAGCGGGATGTCCTCGCCCGTGGCCAGGTTCAGGTCGATGCTGGTGCTCGGCGCCACCACCATGAAACGTACGCCGTGGTGCATGGCGCTGACCGCCAGCTGGTAGGTGCCGATCTTGCTGGCCACGTCGCCGTTGGCGGCGATGCAGTCCGCGCCCACCACCACCCAGGTGATGCCCTTGCTCTTCATCAGGTGGGCCAGCGCCGAGTCGGCGCACAGGGTCACCGGGATGCCTTCGTTGGCCAGTTCCCAGGCAGTCAGGCGCGAACCATGCAGCCAGGGGCGGGTCTCGCCGGCATACACCCGCTCGACCATGCCCTCCAGGTAACCGGCGCGGATCACCCCCAGCGCGGTGCCGAAACCACCACAGGCCAGGGCGCCGGCGTTGCCGTAGGTGAGCAGGGTCTGGGCGTTGCCCTGGTGGCGGCGGATCAGCTCGATACCGTGCTGGGCCATGGTCAGGTTGGCTTCGCGGTCGCTTTCGTGGATGGCCACCGCTTCGGCCTCCAGCGCCGCCAGCACGCCTTCGTCCGGACGCAGGCGCTGCAGGCGCTCACGCATGCGGTTCAGCGCCCAGAACAGGTTGGCGGCGGTAGGGCGCGCTTCAGCCAGGACAAGGAAGTCTTCTTCCAGGTCCATTTCCCAGTCGCCCCCCTCGGCCAGCCGCTCTTCCAGGGCCAGCACCAGGCCATAGGCCGCGGCAATGCCGATGGCCGAGGCGCCGCGCACGGCCATGTCGCGGATCGCCGCTGCCACCTGCGCGACATTGTCGCAGGCCAGCCAGCGCTCTTCCGACGGCAGCAGGCGCTGGTCGAGCAGGTGCAAGACGCCGCCCTGCCAGCGGATCCCGGTCACCTTCTCCGCCGCCAAAAGTCGCTCGCGCATCGCCTCTCCCCGTCGTTCGGATATCAAAAGCCGGCGATTATAGCGACCCTCGGGGCCGAGCGCTCGGGTATACTCCGGCGCAATTTTGCGAAGTTTCAGAGGACTGTTCTAATGAGCAACGTCGACCGCGCCGAAATCGCCAAGTTCGAAGCGCTGGCCCACCGCTGGTGGGACCGCGAAAGCGAGTTCAAGCCGCTGCACGAAATCAACCCGCTGCGCGTCAACTGGATCGACGAGCGCGCCAGCCTCGCCGGCAAGAAAGTGCTGGACGTGGGTTGCGGCGGCGGCATCCTCAGTGAGGCGATGGCCCTGCGCGGCGCCACGGTCACCGGCATCGACATGGGCGAAGCGCCACTGGCCGTGGCCCAGCTGCACCAGCTGGAGTCGGGCGTGCAGGTGGAATACCGGCAGATCACCGCCGAAGCCCTGGCCGAGGAAATGCCTGAACAGTTCGACGTGGTCACCTGCCTGGAAATGCTCGAGCACGTACCCGACCCGTCTTCGGTCATCCGCGCCTGCTACCGCATGGTCAAGCCTGGCGGCCAGGTGTTCTTCTCCACCATCAACCGCAACCCCAAGGCCTACCTGCTGGCCATCGTCGGCGCCGAGTACATCCTGAAGATGCTGCCGCGCGGCACCCACGACTTCAAGAAGTTCATCCGCCCGTCCGAGCTGGGCGCCTGGAGCCGCGTTGCCGGCCTGCAGGTGAAGGACATCATCGGCCTGACCTACAACCCGCTGACCAAGCACTACAAGCTCAGCAGCGACGTCGACGTCAACTACATGATCCAGACCCTGCGCGAGGAATAAGCATGCGTTTGCAAGCAGTACTCTTCGACATGGACGGCACCTTGCTCGACACGGCGCCGGACTTCATCGCCATCTGCCAGGCCATGCTCGCCGAGCGCGGCCTGCCGGCCGTCGATGACAAGCTGATCCGCGACGTGATCTCCGGCGGCGCCCGGGCGATGGTCGCCGCGACCTTCGCCATGAGCCCGGATGCCGAAGGCTTCGAGGCCCTGCGCCTGGAGTTCCTCGAGCGCTACCAGCGCGACTGCGCGGTGCACAGCAAGCTGTTCGACGGCATGGCCGAGCTGCTGGCCGACATCGAGAAAGGCAACCTGCTGTGGGGCGTGGTCACCAACAAGCCGGTGCGCTTCGCCGAGCCGATCATGCAGCAACTGGGCCTGGCCGAGCGTTCGGCGCTGCTGATCTGCCCGGACCACGTGAAAAACAGCAAGCCGGACCCCGAGCCGCTGATCCTCGCCTGCAAAACGCTGAACCTGGACCCGGCCAGCGTACTGTTCGTCGGCGACGACCTGCGCGACATCGAGTCTGGCCGCGACGCCGGCACCCGCACGGCGGCGGTGCGCTACGGCTATATTCATCCAGAGGACAACCCCAACAACTGGGGTGCCGACGTGGTGGTGGACCACCCACTGGAACTGCGCAAGGTTATCGACAGCGCGCTGTGCGGCTGCTGAACCCCGCCTAGACCGCAGCACAGCCCCTGTGGGAGCGGGTTCACCCGCGAATGCGTCAGCCCGGACAACATCGGCACCTGAACGTACATTCGCGGGTGAACCCGCTCCCACAGGGGACGGTGCCGCGCCAACGAACTCGAAGGACCTACCATGTTCGACTACACCGCCCGCCCCGACCTGCTGCAAGGCCGGGTCATCCTGGTTACCGGTGCCGGCCGCGGCATCGGCGCCGCTGCCGCCAAGGCCTACGCTGCGCTGGGCGCCACCGTGCTGCTGCTGGGCAAGACCGAGGCCAACCTCAACGAGGTCTACGACCAGATCGAAGCCGCCGGGCATCCGCAACCGGTGGTGATCCCGTTCAACCTGGAAACCGCCCTGCCCCACCAGTACGACGAACTGGCAGTGATGATCGAGGACCAGTTCGGCCGCCTCGACGGCCTGCTGAACAACGCTTCGATCATCGGCCCGCGCACACCGCTGGAGCAGCTGTCGGGTGACAACTTCATGCGCGTGATGCACATCAACGTCGATGCCACCTTCATGCTCACCAGCACATTGCTGCCGCTGCTGAAGCTGTCGGAAGACGCTTCGGTGGTGTTCACCAGCAGCAGCGTCGGGCGCAAGGGCCGGGCCTACTGGGGCGCCTATGGCGTGTCCAAGTTCGCCACCGAGGGCCTGATGCAGACCCTGGCCGATGAACTGGAAGACGTGGCACCGGTGCGCTCCAACAGCATCAACCCAGGCGCCACGCGCACGGCGATGCGGGCACAGGCCTACCCCAGCGAAAACCCGCAGAACAACCCGCTGCCGGAAGAGATCATGCCGGTGTACCTGTACCTGATGGGGCCGGACAGCAAAGGGGTGAATGGGCAGGCGTTCAACGCCCAGTAAGGCTTTTGCCTGTACCGGCCCTTTCGCGGGTGAACCCGCTCCCACAGGGTTATTCACCGCCCATCAGGGCAGCGCAGTACTTGTGGGAGCGGGTTTACCCGCGAAGAGGCCGGGACTGGAGAGCGATCAGCCCGCTGCCAACACCGGGCGCATGCGCCCCTGCTGGCGCCCTTCCAGCTGCATGCACCGCTCCAGGAACAGGTACATGCAGTCATAACTCTTGCAAATCGCCTTGCGCAGTTCATTGCGCAGCCCCTGGGTCGGGTTCTCGCCGGCCAGGGTGCAGATGATCTCCAGCGCCTCCCACGGGTGCGCGTCGTCATACTGGGCATGCATCTTCAGCCACTTCATCGCCCGCTTGCGCTGATCCTCCGGGAAGCCCAGCGCATAGGTGTCGGTGGAGCACACCACCGCCGACCATTCACCGGTCGCACCTTCGATGGCGTAGTTGGTCGCCGCCATGGAAATGGCCAGGTTCTCGGTGGCGCACACGCGCCAGCACCAGTCATTCAGGCCGTTCAGCTCTGGCGGCACATCCTGGGCCTGCAGCTCGTGCAGGTGCACGCCATGCGCCTGGCACCAGTTCACCCAGTAGTCGGCGTGGTTGAGCTCGACACGGATGTTGCGCATCAGCCAGCGCCGCGCCATGTCTTCGCCCTGATGACGGCCATAGCGGGTCTTGGTCAGGTTGTGGGCCATGTACAGCGAAAACTGCTCCACCACCGGCCAGCCACCGATCAGGTACTGGCGAATGGTCGATTGCTTCAACTGGCCATCGCGCAGGCGCGCGTAGAACTCATGCTCCACTACCCGGCGCTTGCTCTCGCGGCAGTCTTCAATCAGTTGCTGGGCCCATTGGGGGTAGCTGGCGGGATCCATCAAAGGCCCGATACGAACGAATGCGTCAATCACTTTCAGCTCCTTGATCCTTGTGATTTCTAGCTAGCGAAACGTGCCAGGTGCCCGCTGCAACAGAGGCCGGGCGGCGATCCGTTGGCGCTGCAGACTGTCACAGGTGAACACCTGGGGGCGTTCGATGAGGTAGCCCTGGGCGTAATCCACGCCAATTTCCTGCAAGGCCTGCTCGATCAAGGGTGTTTCGACGAATTCGGCAATGGTGCGCTTGCCCATTACGTGACCGATGTGGTTGATGACCTCGACCATGGCCCGGTTGACCGGGTCGTCGAGCATGTCCTTGACGAAACTCCCGTCGATCTTCAGGTAATCCACGGGCAAATGCTTGAGATAGGCGAACGACGACATGCCGGCGCAGAAATCATCGAGCGAGAATCGACAACCCAGCCCCTTCAACTCATTGATGAAACGAATGGCGCTGCCAAGGTTGGCTATGGCGCTGGTTTCGGTGATTTCGAAACAGATCATCCGCGGCGGGATGGCGTATTCGACGAACAGGCGTTGCAGGTATTCGAGGAACTTGTCGTCGCCAATACTCGACCCCGAAAGGTTGATCGCACAGATCGACAGCGGCCCCTCGCGCCCTTCGTCCAGGCACTGGCGGATGACCAGGAATACATTGCGCACCACCCAGCGGTCCAGCGCGGTCATCAGGCCGTAGCGCTCGGCCGCCGGGATGAAGCTGCTGGGCAGGATGGTACGCCCGCTTTCGTCGTGCAGGCGCAGCAGGATCTCGATATGGCCTGGGCCTTCGAAGGTTTTCAGCGGGGCGATTTCCTGGGCGTACAGGCAGAAGCGGTTTTCTTCCAGGGCCACGTGCAAGCGCTGGATCCAGGCCATTTCGCCAAAGCGCATGGACAGCTCGCTGTCGTCGGCATGGTACACCTGCACGCGGTTGCGGCCCTTTTCCTTGGCCATGTAGCAGGCCATGTCGGCGGCGCGCAGCGAGGTTTCGAGGGTGCCGGGGGACTGGGCCATGTGCACCAGGCCGACACTGACGGTGGTGACGAACGGCCGCCCTTTCCACACGAAATGCAGGCTCTGCACCAGCTGGCGCAGCTGCTCGGCAATGCGCTCGGCCTGGTCGGGCGGGCAGTTTTCCAGCAGCACGCCGAATTCGTCACCACCCAGCCGGGCCAGGGTGTCGCCCTCGCGCAGGCCGGACTGCAGCACGGCGCAGATGTGCCGCAGCAGCTCGTCGCCAGCGGCATGCCCGCAGGTATCGTTGACCAGCTTGAACTGGTCGAGGTCGAGGAACATCAGCGAATGCCGCCCGGCCTGGCGCGCCAGGTCATTGAGCGCCTGTTCCAGGCGGTATTCGAACTCGCGGCGGTTGGCCAGGCCGGTCAGGGCATCGTGGGTCGCCTGCCAGGACAGGTTGGCGATGTACTGGCGCTCCTGGGTCATGTCGTGCAGCACCAGCACGATGCCGCTGACCTGGCCGTCATTGACGATCGGCGAACCGACCAGGTTGACCGACACGGTGCTACCGTCCAGACGCTGGATCAGCCGGGCATGTTCGGCGCCACCCTTGAGGCTGCCGCTGAGCACCTGTTCGACCAGGCTGCGGCCGTCTTCCTCGGCCTGCTCGTCCACCAGGCTGAACAGCGCCGACAGCGGCAGGCCCTGGGCATGACCGGCCTGCCAGTGGGTCAGTTGCTCGGCGGCGGGGTTCATGTAACCGATACTGCCTTCCACGTCAGCGGTAATCACCGCATCGCCAATGGCCTGCAGGGTGATCTGCGCCCGCTCCTTTTCTTCCTGCAGGGCGCTGGCAAAGGCCTGGCGCTGGGCCAACAGCTTGCTGGAGCGGCGCCAGGCAATGGCAATCAGGAACATCGCGGTCAGCAGGTTGGTGATCAGCAGCACCCGCAGCAGCATGCGCGAGCCCTCGCCCAAGGCATCGCTGAACGCCTTGGCGGCCGGGGTTACCCCTTCGTTGATGGTGACGATGCGCGCCTTCCAGTCGCTGACCGTGCGGGCGTCCACCGGGCCAGCGGCGAAGCTGCTGCGCATTTCCATGGCCAGCATATCCAGCTTGCCCAGGTAGTCGTCGCCGATGTCCCAGTAGTCGATGGCCGTCTGCATGTAACTGACGTTGCGGAAGTTGCGATAGAACCAGATGATCCGCTCGACATCGTCGGGGTGGTTGCCGCCTTGCAGCACGGCCTGGCGCGCGGCGTCCAGGTCGGGGCTGGGCTGGTCCAGCACTTCGCGCAGCTGGTGGTCGCCCTGGGGCACGGTGATGGCCTGGCGATAGCGATGGTAGGTGCTGTCGTCGCGGGTTTCGGCGTACAGGTTGAGGTAGTAGATGGCGTCTTTCTGCGCCTTGGACCAAAGGCTCTCGCCCGCGACATAGGCACGCACGGCCGAGAGCGTATAAAGGCTGAGGCTGCCCAAGGCTACCTGGAAGACCACAACGGCGATGAAGGGCCAGGTGATGCCGAGCAACTTTGGCGCTTCTAGAGTGCGATGTCCCTTCATGGAGTCCCTGTCACAGAGCAGATAAGGCGCAAATCAACCCAGACAAAGCACAGCGTAGGCCATTTGCCATCCTCGCGGTTGGGTTTTTTATGACAGCGAACCTGGGGATTTTCGCACGGCCTTCCCGGCCCTATCGCCGGCAAGCCAGCTCCCACAGGTACCCCACAATGCTCAGGCCTGTGGTAATCCTGTGGGAGCTGGCTTGCCGGCGATAGGGCCCGCACAGGCTGCCAAAAATTCAGCTCTGCTGCAGGTGCCCATACAACTTGGCATACAACCCACCCTCGGCAATCAGCTGCTGATGGTCGCCATCCTCGGCCACATGCCCGCCGTCGAACACCAGCACCCGGTCGGCCTGTTTCACCGCCGACAGGCGGTGGGCAATGATCAGCGTGGTGCGGCCGCTGAGGAAGCGCGCCAGGGCCTGGTGCAGGTTGTATTCGGTGGCGGCATCCAGGGCCGAGGTGGCTTCGTCGAGGATCACCACCTTGGGTTCGGCCAGCACCATGCGGGCAATGGCCAGGCGCTGGCGCTGGCCACCGGACAAGCGCACGCCGGAGCGCCCCACCACACTGTCCAGGCCCTGCGGCAACGCGGCGATGGTGGCATCCAGCTGGGCAATGCGCAGCGCCTGCCAGCAGGCCTCGTCACTGCAGTCACGGCCCATGGTCAGGTTGGCGCGCACGGTGTCGTTGAACAACGACGGGTGCTGCAATACCACCGCGACGTTTTCACGCAGGGTTTCCAGGCCGATTTCCTGCAGGCTCGCGCCGCCAAAGCGGATGGTGCCGGCCTGGGCGCTGTAGAGGCCCAGCAACAGCTGCACCAGGGTGCTCTTGCCACCACCGCTGGCCCCGACGATCGCCACCTTCTCGCCCGGGGCGATGGACAGGTCGAGGTGCTCGAGCACCGGCTCGTCGGCATAGGCAAAGCGCAGGTCGCGCACTTCGATGCCCACCGTCTCGCGGCCGGCGAACGGGTCGCTGGCAGCCGGGTACTGCGGCTCGTCGTCGCGTGCCAGCAGTTCGTTGAGGCGGCTAAGCGCACCACCGGCGGCGTAGTAGGCGTATTGCAGGTTGAGCAGCTGCTCCACCGGGCCGATCATGAACCACAGGTAGCTGAACACCGCCAGCATCTGGCCGATCGACAGGTCGGAGAACAGCACGGTGAGCATGGCCGCGGCGCGGAAGATATCGATGCCAAACTGGAACAGCAGGCCACTGGCGCGGCCGCTGGCATCGCTCTTCCACTGCGAGTCCACTGCATAGTCCCGCACTTCGCGGGCGCGCAGGCCAAGGCGACCGAGGAAGTAGCCCTGGCGGTTGCCGGCGCGGATCTCCTGAATGGCGTCGAGGGTTTCCGCCAGCGCCTGGGTAAACCGTGCGGTGCTGTCGTTCTCGAGCTTTTTCAGGTGCTTGACACGCTTGCCCAGCTGCACGGTGAAGTAGATCACCAGCGGGTTGAACAGCAAGATCAGCAAGGCCAGCTGCCAGTGCATCCAGATCAGGATGGCCGCCGTGCCGGTCAGGGTCAGCATGGCCACCAGGAAGCGGCTCAGGGTTTCGCCGACGAACTTGTCGAGGGTGTCCAGGTCGGTGACAAGGTGGGTGGTCACCGTGCCGCTGCCCAGGCTTTCGTATTCCTTCAGCGAAATGCGCTTGAGCCGCTCGATCAGCCGAATGCGCAGGCGGTAGACGATGTCCTTGGCCAGGCCGGCGAACAGCTTGGCCTGGATCACGTTGAACGCCAGGGCGGCCAGGCGCAGGCACAGGGTCAGCAGCAACATCAGGCCGATGTAGCCCGCGGCCACCTGCCAGCTGGACGGCAGCAGGTGGTTCATCCACTTCAGCGCGGCATCGCCATGGCCCAGCAGCACTTCGTCCACCAGCAGCGGCAGCAGCAGCGGGATAGGCACGCTGCAGCAGGCCGCCAATACGGCGATGAGGTTGGCGGACCAGAGGTTTTTCTTGTGATGCAGGGCCAGGCGGCGGATTTCCGCCCAGCTCAATCGATCGGCCACAGTGTGAGGTTTGCCCGGTACCGGGTCGGGTGACCCAGGCACATCAAGCACAGGCGGCCTGCTGCAGCCAGCGGCCGAGCAAGGGTTGCAGGCGCTCCAGCGGCTGGTAGCCGTTGGTCAGCAGGGCCAGTTGGCCATTGCGTTCGGCCAGCAGGGTCGGGAAACCGGCGATACCCAGGTCCTGGGCCCAGCTGAAATCGGCTGCAGTGGCGGCGCGGGTGTCGGCACGGGCGAAGGCTTCGGCGAACACGGCACGGTCGAAGCCTGCCTGTTCGGCCAGGTCGACCAGATGCGGCGCAACGGTCACGTCCACGCCCTGCTCGTAGAACGAACGCTGGATCAGCGCCAGCAGCGGCCAGACGCGCTCGGTGTCCAGTTCGCGGGCAGTGACCAGGGCACGGCAGGCCGGCTCGGTGTCGTAGACGAAGCCGTCGGGCATGGCCCCCTCGAAGCGGAACGGCTGGCCGGTGGCATCGGCCACTGCCTGCCAGTGTTCGAGGATGTACTTGCGGGTAGAGCTGTCCAGGGCACTGCCGCCGGTACGCAGCCCGCCCGGCACCAGGTGGGTAGGCACGCCTGCGTCACGCGCCTGGGCGATCAGGGCCGCAGCCACGGGTGCGAAACCCCAGCACCAGGAGCACATCGGGTCCATCACATAGATCAGGCGTGCAGACATGCATCAAGCCTCGGCTTTGTAGTTGTAACCGATCGGGTGCGGCAGGTTGCGGGCCTTGGCCAGCTCGATCTGCTTCTGCCGGTCGATGGCGCTACGCCGGGTCTTCTCGCTCAGGGTGTCCCAGCAATGCGGGCAGCTGACCCCTGGCGAATAGTGCTCGGACGCGCGCTCCTCTGCATTGATCGGGTGGCGGCAGGCGTGGCACTGGTCGTACTCGCCTTCGCTCAGGTCATGGCGCACCGTGACGCGGTTGTCGAAGACGAAGCAGTCGCCGTCCCACAGGCTTTCTTCCTGAGGCACTTCCTCGAAGTACTTCAGGATGCCGCCCTTAAGATGATAGACCGCCTCGAAGCCTTCACCGAGCATGTAGCTGGAGGCTTTTTCGCAACGAATGCCGCCGGTGCAGAACATGGCAACCTTCTTGTGCTTGCTGGGGTCGAAGTTGGCCTTGATGTAGTCGGGGAACTCGCGGAAGGTTTCGGTCTTCGGGTCGATGGCGCCCTTGAAGGTGCCGATGGCCACTTCGTAGTCGTTGCGGGTGTCGATCAGCAGCACTTCCGGGTCGCTGATCAGCGCGTTCCAGTCCTTGGGCTCGACGTAGGTACCGACCGCCTGGTTCGGGTCCACGCCCGGCACGCCGAGGGTGACGATCTCTTTCTTGAGCTTGACCTTGGTGCGGTAGAACGGCTGTTCGTCGCAGTACGATTCCTTGTGGTCGACATCGACCAGGCGCGGGTCGTTGCGCAGCCATGCCAGCAGGCCGTCGATGCCTTCGCGGGTGGCCGAGACGGTGCCGTTGATGCCCTCGTGGGCCAGCAGCAGGGTGCCTTTGACGTTGTTGTCGAGCATGGCCTTGAGCAGCGGCTCGCGCAGCTCGACGTAGTCTTCCAGGGTGACGAACTTGTACAGCGCCGCGACGACGATGGGTTGGGACATGAAGCAGGTTCTCCAGGTGGTTGCCCTCGTAAGGGGCGGACCGGGTTTGACAGGTGTAGAAAAAGCTTGGGGGCGCTTAGCGCCCCTTTCGCGACACAAGGCCGCTCCTACAAGGGAATGCACAACCCGATGGCTGTTGCGATCCCCTGTAGGAGCGGCCTTGTGTCGCGAAAGGGCCGCAAAGCGGCCCCCGGATTTTGCAGGATTCTACCAGAACAACAGCAAGGTTTCAGTGCCCGCCGCCCGCGCACACAGGCGAGGCCGGTGCAACGCCGACCTTGGCCCATTCTTCGGCGGTGTAGGTGTGGATGGCCAGGGCATGGATCTCGCCCATCAGCTCACCCATGGTGGCGTACACCTTCTGGTGGCGCTTGACGCTGTTCAACCCGGCAAACTGCTCGCTGACGATCACTGCCTTGTAGTGGGTCTCCTGACCACGACTGTGCATGTGGCTTTCGTTGAGCACTTGCAGGTGTTGCGGCGCCAGGGCAGCCAGCTGCTGTTCGATACGCTGTTGCATGGTCATCGCGGCGTACTCACTTCTTCGCCGGGGCAGCGGCCTTGCCAGCGTTCGGGTCCAGTTCCTTGGTCATGTCGTCCAGCAGCTTGTTCACCACCGGTACCGCTGGCTCCAGGCTCTGCTGGGTCAGCTGGGCCGACTGCTGGGTGACCTTGGGCATTTCGCGCAGCACTTTCTTGCCCAGCGGCGATTCGTAGAACTTGACCAGGTCCTTGAGCTCCTGCTCGGTGAAGGTCTGGGTGTACAGGTCGACCATCTTCGGCTTCAGCTTGTTCCAGCCGATGGCGTTGTCCAGCGCGGCGTTGGCCTTGGCCTGGTAGCTTTCCAGCACCGGCTGCTTGGCGGCCGGGGCCTTGGTCTGGGCGAAACGCTGGGCGAACATCTGCTGGACCTGCATGTACACCGGGGTGCCCAGCTTGTCGGCGTTGGCCAGGGTCAGGAATTTCTCGGCAGCAGCGTTGTGGCTGGCGGTGGCAGCGAGTACCTGGCCGCTGGCGCAAGCCAGGGCAACGGCGGCACAAAGGACACGGAGACGGGTCATTGCATTTCCTTCGGAAGAGAGGGAGGCGGGTACCTCAGAGTAGAGCATTCTGCGCCGTGGTGGCGATGTGCTCAAGTGGCACGACGAGCGACGGAACCGCTCGGTCGAATCAGGGCCTAAACTGCGATTTCGAACTACACAGGAGTGAGTACAGAATGAGCCGTATCGAGACAGACAGCCTGGGCCCGGTCGAAGTTCCTGAGGACGCCTACTGGGGTGCGCAGACCCAGCGTTCGCTGATCAACTTCGCCATCGGCAAGGAACGCATGCCCATCGCGGTGCTGCACGCCCTGGCGCTGATCAAGAAGGCCGCGGCCCGCGTCAACGACCGTAACGGCGACTTGCCAGCCGACATCGCCCGGCTGATCGAGCAGGCCGCCGACGAAGTGCTGGGCGGCCAGCATGACGACCAGTTCCCGCTGGTGGTCTGGCAGACCGGCAGCGGCACCCAGAGCAACATGAACGTCAACGAAGTGATCGCCGGGCGGGCCAACGAACTGGCCGGCAAGGGCCGTGGCGGCAAGGCACCCGTGCACCCCAACGACCACGTCAACCGCTCGCAGAGTTCCAACGACTGCTTCCCTACCGCCATGCACATCGCTGCGGCGCACGCGGTGCACGACAAGCTGCTGCCGGCCATTGCAGAGCTGTCCTCGGGGCTGGCCGAGCTGTCGGCACGCCACCACAAGCTGGTGAAGACCGGCCGCACGCACATGATGGACGCCACGCCGATCACCTTCGGCCAGGAAGTGTCGGCCTTCGTCGCCCAGCTCGACTATGCCCAGCGCGCCATCCGCGCCACCTTGCCGGCGGTGTGCGAACTGGCCCAGGGCGGCACTGCCGTGGGTACCGGGCTCAACGCCCCGCATGGTTTTGCCGAAGCCATCGCCGCCGAGCTGGCGGCGCTGTCCGGCCTGCCGTTCGTCACTGCGCCGAACAAGTTCGCTGCCCTAGCCGGCCACGAGCCGCTGACCAGCCTGGCCGGCGCCCTGAAGACCCTGGCCGTGGCCCTGATGAAAATCGCCAACGACCTGCGCCTGCTGGGTTCCGGCCCGCGCGCCGGGCTGGCCGAGGTACGCCTGCCGGCCAACGAGCCGGGCAGCTCGATCATGCCAGGCAAGGTCAACCCGACCCAGTGCGAAGCGCTGTCGATGCTGGCCTGCCAGGTGCTGGGCAACGACGCGGCGATCGGCTTTGCCGCCAGCCAGGGGCATTTGCAGCTGAACGTGTTCAAGCCGGTGATCATCCACAACCTGCTGCAGTCGATCGAATTGCTGGCAGACGGCTGCCGCAACTTCCAGCAGCACTGCGTGGCGGGCATCGAGCCGGATGCCGAGCAGATGGCGGCGCACCTGGAGCGGGGGTTGATGCTGGTGACGGCGCTGAACCCGCATATTGGCTATGACAAGGCGGCGGAAATTGCCAAGAAGGCCTATGGCGAAGGCAAGACCTTGCGCGAGGCGGCACTGGAGCTGAAGTACCTGACCAATGAGCAGTTCGACCAGTGGGTGAGGCCGGAGAACATGCTGGCTCCGGGGGGCAAGGGCTGACAGCTCAGAGACCGCGCTCCCCTGTAGGAGCGGCCTTGTGTCGCGATGGGCTGCGCAGCAGCCCCCAAAAATCTATGTCGCTGCCGAGATTTCTGGGGCTGCTGCGCAGCCCATCGCGACACAAGGCCGCTCCTACACAGAGCGCGCAACCCTCTTGAACTTGCGGGCGCGCCACCCGGCCACCAGCGAAGGCCCCAGCGCCACCAGCGCCGAACCCAGCACCACCGTCACTGCCCCCACATAGCCCAGGGCATTGATGTCCTCGGCGTGCACATACTCAGGCCACACCAACGCCGCCAACGCCACCGCGACAAAGGTCACCAGCGGGGTCAGCGCCAGCGTGGCACTCACCCGCGACGCCTCCCAGTGCGCCAGCGCCTCGGCGAACGCGCCATAGGCCACCAGGGTATTCAGGCAACAGGCCAGCAACAGCCAGCCTTGCACCGGGGTCAGCTGCAACGCCTCCAACGGGTGGACCCAGGGCGTCAGCAGCGCGGCGCAGCTGAGGTAGATCACCATCATTACCTGCTGCGAATGCCACACAGTCAGCAGCTGCTTCTGGCTAAGCGCATAGAACACCCAGATGCTGGTGGCCAGCAGGATGGTCAGCACGCCGGTGGTATAGGTGCCGAGCGAGGTCAGCAGCTCTTCCAAACGCTGGTTGAAAAACAGCCCGAACCCCGCCAGCAGGATCAGCAGGCCCACGCCCTGCCCCAGGCTGAAACGCTCGCGGAACACGAACACGCTTGCCACCAGCAACAGCACCGGGCCGATCTGCACAACCAGTTGCGCGGTGCCCGGGCTGAGCAGGTTGAGGCCGATCAGGTACAACACGTAGTTGCCCATCAGGCCAAGCACGGCCACTACCACAAGGCCTTTGCCCTTGGGCGCCAGTTTGCGCAAGGAGGGCAACCTGCGCTTGGCGGCCAGCCAGGCGAACAGCAGGCCACCGGAGACCAGCAGGCGGTACCAGGTGACGGTGACCGGGTCGACCACTTGCAGCACCTGCTTGAGCTTGATCGGCAGGATGCCCCAGAGCAATGCGGTCAGAAGTGCCAGGAACAGGCCATAGCCCCAGCGGCCGGTAATGGTGTGCATAAAATCCTCGATCAAGCCCGTGGTGGGGGTAGTTGAATTCTACGGGCTTGGAGGGCGGGGACGGTGGCAAGTGCCGGGAAAAGAATTCATCAGGTCATTCTTCTGCGGCATGGCTTGGCAGATATGCTGCCTGTTCTGGCCTCTTCGCGGGTAAACCCGCTCCCACAGGGATCACACAAGATTCAGCCCTGTGGTATTCCTGTGGGAGCGGGTTCACCCGCGAAGAGGTCGGCACAGGCAAACAGGAACTTCGATTATTTCTTGTCCCTGGCAAACGCCGCCTCAAGCGCCTGGTTGATGGTGCGCAACACCTTCACCCGCGCCCAGCGCTTGTCGTTGGCCTCCACCAGCGTCCAGGGCGCAATCTCGGTGCTGGTGCGGTCGACCATGTCTCCCACCGCCTGAACATAGTCGTCCCACTTGTCGCGGTTGCGCCAGTCGTCCTCGGTGATCTTGTAGCGCTTGAACGGGATCTGCTCGCGCTCTTCGAAGCGCTCCAGCTGGGTCTGCTGGTCGATCGCCAGCCAGAACTTGACCACCACCGTGCCGGCATTCACCAGCTGTTCCTCGAAATCGTTGATCTCGCTGTAGGCCCGCATCCAGTCGGCCGGGCTGCAGAAGCCTTCCACCCGCTCCACCAGCACCCGGCCATACCAGGAACGGTCGAAGATGGTGAACTTGCCACGCGCCGGAATGTGCCGCCAGAACCGCCACAGGTAAGGCTGCGCGCGTTCTTCTTCAGTGGGCGCGGCAATCGGCACGATGCGGTACTGGCGCGGGTCCAGCGCGGCGGCCACGCGGCGGATGGCGCCGCCCTTGCCAGCAGCGTCGTTGCCTTCGAACACCGCCACCAAGGCATGCCGGCGCATGTGCTTGTGGCGCAGCAGGCCGGCCAGGCGTGCCTGCTCGGTGACCAGTTGCTCCTGGTAGTCGGACTTGTCCAGGCGCAGGGTCATGTCCAGCGCGCCAAGCAAGCTGCGCTGGTCGATGCTGCGGCCCAGCGGAGCAACGTTGCCCCGGTGCTTGCCTTTGGGGTTGTTGTCCAGTGCCGCCTGCAGGCTTTCCAGCAGGATGCGACCTACCGCCAGGCTGCGGTAGTTCGGGTCGACGCCCTCGATGACATGCCACGGCGCGTAATCGCGGCTGGTGCGGCGCAGCACGCGCTCACCAAAGCGCACGAAACGGTCGTAGGTCTCCGACTGCTGCCAGTCCAGCGGGCTGATCTTCCAGCTGTGCAGCGGGTCGTCCTTGAGCGATTTCAGCCGCGCCTTCATCTGTTTCTTGGACAGGTGGAACCAGAACTTGATGATCAGCGCACCTTCGTCGCACAGCATTTCCTCCAGCCGCTCGGCGCCGGTGATGGCCTGGTCGAGCACGGCGTCCTTGAACACCCCGTGCACCCGCCCCTGCAGCATCTGGCTGTACCAGTTGCCGAAGAACACGCCCATCCGCCCCTTCGGTGGCAGGGCCCGCCAGTAGCGCCAGGCCGGCGGGCGGGCCAGCTCTTCGTCGGTCTGCTGGTCGAAGGTGAGCACATCGATCATGCGCGGGTCCATCCACTCGTTCAGCAGTTTGACCGTCTCGCCCTTGCCGGCGCCTTCGATACCGTTGATCAGCACGATTACCGGGAAACGCGCCTGCTGCTTGAGTTCGTACTGGGCTTCGAGCAGGGCCTCGCGCAAAGCGGGTACCTCGGCGTCGTAAGCCTCCTTGTCGATGCTGTGGCCGATTTCTGCGGATTCGAACATGCACTGGCTCCTTCAATGGATAAGCAAGACTAGCGGATTTGAAGGCTTGTGCAGTACCTGTGGGAGCGGGCGCGCCCGCGAAGAGGCCGGCACAGCCTGCGCAAACCTCCCGGATGGCATAAAATCCGCCCATCCGCTGCAACCGAGCCAACCATGTCCACCCTCCTCCAGCACGCCCAGATCGACTGGGACGACCAGGGCCGCCCCCATTCGCGGCAATACGACGACGTCTATTTCGCGGTCAACGAAGGCATCGAAGAAACCAAGCACGTGTTTCTTGGGCAAACCCGCCTGGCCGAGCGCTTTGCCGACCTCGCCCCGCATTCCTGCCTGGTGATCGGCGAAACCGGTTTCGGCACCGGCATGAACTTCTACTGCGCCTGGCAACTGTTCGAGCAGCACGCCCACGCCAAGGCCCGCCTGCACTTCGTCAGCGTCGAAAAGTACCCCCTCGGTCGCGACGATATGGCCCGCGCCATGCACCTGTGGCCGGAACTGACGGCCTACAGCCAGCCCCTGCTGGAACAGTACGTGGCAGTGCACCCGGGCTTCCAGCAGTTCACCTTCGACAACGGCAGGGTCACCCTCACCCTGCTGATAGGCGACGCACTGGAACAGTTGCCGCAACTCGATGCGCAGATCGATGTGTGGTTCCTCGACGGCTTCGCCCCGGCCAAGAACCCCGACATGTGGACCCCGCAGCTGTTCGCGCAGCTTGCACGGCTGTCACACCCGGGCACGGTGCTAGGCACCTTCACCACCACCGGCTGGGTACGCCGCAGCCTGGTCGACGCCGGCTTCGCCATGAAGAAGGTGCCGGGCATCGGCAAGAAATGGGAAGTGATGAGCGGCGCCTATGTCGGCCCTGTGCCCAGCCCCGGCGCGCCATGGTACGCGCGCCCGGCTGCCGTGGCGGGGCCGCGTGAAGCGCTGGTGATAGGCGCCGGGCTCGCCGGCAGCACAACCGCCGCCAGCCTGGCCCGGCGTGGCTGGCAGGTTACCGTGCTGGAACGCCATGACACCCCGGCACGGGAAGCTTCGGGTAACCCGCAAGGGGTGCTGTACCTCAAGCTGTCCGCCCACGGCACGGCGTTGTCGCAGATGATCCTGGCCGGTTTCGGTTACACCCGGCGCCAGCTGCAGCGCCTGCAACGTGGCCGCGACTGGGATGCCTGCGGCGTGCTGCAACTGGCCTTCGACAGCAAGGAAGCCGAACGCCAGGGCAAACTGGCTGGCGCCTTCGAACCTGGCCTGTTGCACTCGCTGGAGCGTGCAGAGGCCGAAGCCATCGCCGGGGTGGCCTTGCCGGCTGGTGGGCTGTTCTATCCCGAAGGTGGCTGGGTGCACCCGCCGGCGCTGTGCCAGCAGCAGTTGCAGCACCCGGGGATTCGCCTGCTGACGCACCAGGAGGTGCTCGAACTGCGCAAGGTCGACGGGCAGTGGCAAGCCTGGGCTGGCGAACGTTTGCTGGCCAGCGCGCCGGTGGTGGTCCTGGCCGGTGCCGCCGACGTACTGCGCTTCGAGCCATGCGCGCAGCTGCCGCTCAAGCGCATCCGCGGGCAGATCACCCGCCTGCCGGCCACCGCCAGCAGCCGCGCGCTGCGCACCGTGGTGTGTGCGGAAGGCTATGTGGCGCCACCGCGCGGGGATGAACACACCTTGGGCGCGAGCTTCGACTTCCACAGCACAGACCTGGCACCGACGGTGGCCGAGCACCAGGGCAACCTGGCATTGCTGGACGAGATTTCGGTCGACCTGGCCCAGCGCCTGGGTACCGCCGAGCTGGACCCCGGGCAATTGCAGGGGCGTGCGGCGTTCCGTTGCACCAGCCCGGACTACCTGCCGATCGTCGGGCCGGTGGCGGATGCGCAGGCGTTCGCCCAGGCCTATGCAGTGCTGGGTCGGGATGCACGGCAGGTGCCGGATGTGGCCTGCCCCTGGCTGGATGGGTTGTATGTGAACAGCGGGCATGGCTCGCGCGGATTGATCACGGCGCCGTTGAGCGGCGAACTGGTGGCGGCGTGGGTATGCGGGGAACCGCTGCCGTTGCCACGGGCGGTGGCGGAGGCGTGCCACCCGAACCGGTTTGCCTTGCGCAGGTTGATTCGCGGCAAGTGATCGGGCCGGGGGCTGCTGCGCAGCCCAATCGCCGGCAAGCCAGCTCCCACAGGGACCGCGCAAGTCCCCAGGCCTGTGGTGAACCTGTGGGAGCGGGCGAGCCCGCGAAGGGCTGCGCAGCAGCCCCATATAACAGATCGATCTAAAACTCTCACAAACCACATGGGTCAGTTCCTTAAGGTGCCCTAATCCGGGGCACCCCCTCCCCAACGGAAAAACCGGTAAGGACCTATGTGCGGATTAGCAGGAGAGTTGCGTTTCACCCCCATCGACCAAGCCCCTCGCCCAGCCGACCTGGCTGCGGTAGAGCGCATAACCCATCACTTGGCGCCTCGCGGCCCGGATGCCTGGGGCTTTCATAGCCAAGGCCCGATCGCCCTCGGCCACCGGCGCCTGAAAATCATGGACCTGTCCGACGGCTCGGCCCAGCCAATGGTCGACAACACCCTGGGCCTGTCAATGGCCTTCAACGGCGCCATCTACAACTTCCCCGAGCTGCGCCAGGAGCTGCAGGCCCTGGGCTACAACTTCTGGTCCGACGGCGACACCGAGGTGCTGCTCAAGGGCTACCACGCCTGGGGCGCGGCCCTGCTGCCCAAGCTCAATGGCATGTTCGCCCTGGCCATCTGGGAGCGCGACAACCAGCGCCTGTTCCTCGCCCGCGACCGCCTGGGCGTCAAACCCTTGTACCTGTCGCGCAACGGCGAGCGCCTGCGCTTCGCCTCGACCCTGCCGGCGCTGCTCAAGGGTGGTGACATCGACCCGATGCTCGACCCGGTGGCACTCAACCACTACCTGAATTTCCACGCCGTGGTGCCGGCGCCGCGCACCCTGCTGGCCAACGTGCAAAAGCTGGAACCCGGTACCTGGATGCGCATCGACCGCCATGGCGAAGTGGAACGCCAGACCTGGTGGCAGCTGCACTACGGCGCCAACCCCGATGAACGTGAGCTGGACCTGGAAGGCTGGACCACCCGCGTACTCGACGCCACCCGCGACGCCGTGGCCATTCGCCAACGGGCAGCGGTGGACGTGGGTGTGCTGCTGTCCGGTGGGGTCGATTCCAGCCTGCTGGTCGGCCTGCTGCGCGAAGTGGGCGTGGACGACCTGTCGACCTTCTCCATCGGTTTCGAGGATGCCGGCGGCGAACGCGGCGACGAGTTCCAGTATTCCGACCTGATCGCCAAGCACTACGGCACCCGTCACCACCAGCTGCGCATCGCCGAGCACGAGATCATCGAGCAGTTGCCAGCCGCCTTCCGCGCCATGAGCGAGCCGATGGTCAGCCACGACTGCATCGCCTTTTACCTGCTGTCACGGGAAGTGGCCCGGCACTGCAAGGGCGTGCAAAGCGGCCAGGGCGCCGACGAGCTGTTCGCCGGCTACCACTGGTACCCGCAGGTGGACGGCGCCGAAGATGCCTTTACCGCCTACCGCGAGGCCTTCTTCGATCGCAGCCACGCCGAGTACCGCGACACCGTGCAGGCACCCTGGCTGCTGGAAACCGACGCGGCCGGCGACTTCGTCCGTGAACACTTCGCCCGCCCCGGTGCCCCCGATGCGGTAGACAAGGCGCTGCGCCTGGACAGCACGGTGATGTTGGTCGACGACCCGGTCAAACGGGTCGACAACATGACCATGGCCTGGGGCCTGGAGGCGCGCACGCCGTTCCTCGACTACCGCCTGGTGGAGCTGTCGGCGCGCATTCCGGCTCGTTTCAAGCTGCCCGACGGCGGCAAGCAGGTGCTCAAGCAGGCGGCGCGGCGGGTGATCCCGCACGAGGTGATCGACCGCAAGAAGGGCTACTTCCCGGTACCGGGCCTGAAGCACCTGGAAGGCGCCACCCTCGGCTGGGTACGTGAATTGCTGACCGACCCCAGCCAGGACCGCGGGCTGTTCAACCCGGCCATGCTCGACCGCCTGCTGAGCAACCCGCACGGCCAGCTGACGCCGCTACGTGGCTCCAAGCTGTGGCAGCTGGCGGCGCTGAACCTGTGGCTGAGCGAACAAGGAATCTGACCGATGAAAGCCCATGAAATCGCTTACGGTCAGCGCCTGCTGCGCGGCCAGGCGCCGTCCTACGAGCGCCTGCAGGCGCGCCTGGCCGGCGACGGCAGCCAGCCCCACGACCAGCCGCGCGCCGTACATTGCGGCTGGGGCCGGCTGCTGATCGGCCACACCTACCCCAACCCGGCCGACCTCGCCGCCGACCTGCTGGAAGAACGCCCCGGCGAGCGCGACATCGCCCTGTACGTGGCCGCGCCCCAGCAGCTGCTGGCCCAGGCCCCGCAGCAACTGTTCCTCGACCCGTCCGACACCCTGCGCCTGTGGTTCACCGACTACCGCCCGGCGCAGCGGGTGTTCCGCGGCTTCCGCGTGCGCCGGGCGCAGAACCCGGGCGACTGGCAGGCGATCAACACCCTGTACCAGGCGCGCGGCATGCTGCCGGTCGACGCCGAGCTGCTCACCCCTCTGCACTTGGGCGGCCCGGCGTACTGGCTGGCCGAGGACGAAGACACTGGCGCGGTGATCGGCAGCGTCATGGGCCTGAACCACGCCAAGGCGTTCGACGACCCCGAGCACGGCAGCAGCCTGTGGTGCCTGGCGGTAGACCCGCACTGCACCCGCCCCGGCGTGGGTGAAGTGCTGGTGCGCCACCTGATCGAGCACTTCATGAGCCGTGGGCTGGCCTACCTGGACCTGTCGGTGCTGCACGACAACCGCCAGGCCAAGCGCCTGTACCAGAAACTGGGTTTTCGCAACCTGCCGACCTTCGCGGTCAAGCGCAAGAACGGCATCAACGAGCAGCTGTTTCTGGGGCCGGGGCCTCAAGCCGACCTCAACCCGTACGCACGCATCATCGTCGACGAGGCACTGCGCCGGGGCATCGAGGTACAAGTGGACGATGCCGCCGGCGGCCTGTTCACCCTCAGCCTGGGTGGGCGCCGCATTCGCTGCCGTGAGTCGCTCAGCGACCTGACCAGCGCCGTGACCATGACCCTGTGCCAGGACAAGCGCCTGACCCAGCATGCCCTGCACAATGCCGGGCTGCAGGTGCCGGCGCAGCAACTGGCCGGCAATGCCGACGACAACCTGGCGTTTCTCGACGAGCATGGCGCGGTGGTGGTCAAGCCGGTCGATGGCGAACAAGGCCAGGGCGTGGCGGTGAACCTCACCTGCATCGACGACATCACCCACGCCGTGGCGCAGGCTCGCCAGTTCGACAGCCGCGTGTTGCTGGAAAGCTTTCATGCCGGGCATGACCTGCGCATCGTGGTGATCGGCTACGAAGTGGTCGCCGCAGCCATCCGCCACCCGGCGCAGGTGCTGGGCGATGGCAAGCACAGCATCCGCCAGCTGATCGATGCCCAGAGCCGTCGGCGCCAGGCCGCAACCGGTGGCGAAAGCCGCATTCCGCTGGACGACGAAACCGAGCGCACCCTGCGCGCGGCGGGCTTTGGCTACGACGATGTGTTGCCCGCCGGCCAGCGCCTGGCCGTGCGACGCACCGCCAACCTGCACACCGGCGGCACCCTGGAAGACGTGACCGAACGCCTGCACCCGGTGCTGGCCGACGCCGCCGTGCGCGCTGCACGGGCGCTGGAGATCCCGGTGGTGGGGCTGGACTTCATGGTGCGTGATGCCGGGCAACCGGAGTACGTGATCATCGAGGCCAACGAGCGTGCCGGGTTGGCCAACCATGAACCGCAGCCGACCGCCGAGCGTTTTATCGACCTGCTGTTTCCGCATAGCCGGCCTTTGGCGTGAACCAGTACCGGCCTCTTCGCGGGTAAACCCGCTCCCACAGGTGCTCCACTAGTCCTGAGGGTAGCGCTGTGCCTGTGGGAGCGGGTTTACCCGCGAAGAGGCCCGGACAGAAGCAAGGAGTCCCCAACCATGTCCGACCGACATCCCGAACCCGATCTCGACTACCTCAAGCGCGTGCTGCTGGAGATGCTCGCCATCCCCAGCCCCACCGGTTTCACCGACACCATCGTGCGCTACGTGGCCGAGCGCCTGGACGAACTGGGCATCCCCTTCGAGCTGACCCGCCGCGGCACCATCCGCGCCACCCTCAAGGGCCGCCAGACCTCACCTGACCGCGCCGTGTCCGCTCACCTGGACACCATCGGCGCCAGCGTGCGCCAGTTGCAGGACAACGGCCGCCTGGCCCTGGCGCCGGTCGGTTGCTGGTCCAGCCGCTTCGCCGAAGGCAGCCGGGTCAGTGTGTTCACCGATACCGGCGTATACCGGGGCAGCGTGCTGCCGCTGATGGCCAGCGGGCATGCTTTCAACACCGCCATCGACCAGATGCCGGTCAGCTGGGAGCACGTTGAGGTACGCCTGGACGCCTACTGCGCCACCCGCGCCGACTGCGAGGCGCTGGGTGTAAGCATCGGTGATTTCGTTGCCTTCGACCCGCTGCCCGAATTCACCGAAAGCGGCCACATCAGCGCCCGCCACCTGGACGACAAGGCCGGTGTGGCAGCACTACTGGCGGCGCTGAAAGCCGTGGTGGAAAGCGGCCGCCAGCCGTTGATCGACTGCCACCCGCTGTTCACCATCACCGAAGAGACCGGCTCGGGAGCGGCTGGCGCCCTGCCCTGGGATGTCAGCGAGTTCGTCGGCATCGACATTGCCCCGGTGGCGCCCGGGCAGGCCTCCAGCGAGCATGCGGTGAGCGTGGCCATGCAGGACTCGTCGGGGCCTTACGACTACCACCTGTCCCGGCACCTGCTGAAACTGGCCGGCGACCACGACCTGCCGGTGCGACGCGATCTGTTCCGCTATTACTTCAGTGATGCACATTCGGCAGTGACGGCGGGGCACGATATTCGTACCGCGCTGGTGGCCTTTGGCTGCGATGCCACCCATGGCTACGAGCGAACACACATCGACAGCCTGGCGGCGTTGAGCCGCTTGTTGTCGGCGTACCTGCTGAGCCCGCCGGTATTTGCCAGTGATTCGCAGCCGGCCAATGCGTCGTTGGAGCGCTTCAGCCATCAGCTGGAACATGATGCGCAGATGGAAAGCGATACGCGGGTGCCGGCGGTGGATAGCCTGGTTGGCAACAAGGGCTGAGGGCCCTGGGGGCTGCTTTGCAGCCCATCGCGACACAAGGCCGCTCCTACAGACGATACGCGTTCCCCTGTAGGAGCGGCCTTGTGTCGCGATGGGCCGCAACGCGGCCCCAAATTCCCGAATGTTTCGCGTAGCATGCCCCCACCAACACCTAGGCAACGCCCACCATGCTGATCCCCTACGACCAACTGCAAGCCGAAACCCTGACCCGCCTGATCGAGGACTTCGTCACCCGTGACGGTACCGACAACGGCGACGACACCCCGCTGGAAACCCGCGTGCTGCGGGTGCGCCAGGCATTGGCCAAGGGCCAGGCGTTCATCCTGTTCGACCTGGAAAGCCAGCAGTGCCAGTTGCTGGCCAAGCATGATGTGCCCCGCGAGCTGCTCGACTAGCAGGCCTGGCCTCTTCGCGGGCTCGCCCGCTCCCACAGGAACTTCACAAGTCTTGAGAGCGGTGCAGTACCTGTGGGAGCGGGCGTGCCCGCGAAGAGGCCGGCACAGGCAACATCAGATTCCACGGGCTTTATCTTTCTGCCCTTCCTTGATGCGCTTGTACACCTCGGCCCGATGCACCGGCACCTGCCGTGGTGCATCAACGCCAAAGCGCACCACCCCGTCCCGCGTTTCCACGACCATGATCCGAATGTCATCACCAATCACGATGATCTCTCCCACTTCGCGCCCTATTACCAGCATGCTCCGATCCTCCAGCGAAAGGGAAAACCGGAGCCTGCCTTGACGGCATAGGGCTACTCAATAGTTCTGCCGTGATTCAGAAGCGCCCTACATTTCCAGGTAATTTTCCTTACAGACGAATCATCGCGACTGAGCCTTGGCCCGCATTTTCACCGCCATTTCGGCCATCTCGTCGTACAGCCGCTCAGGGGCCTGGCGCTTCAGTTGCCAGGCCTGGCGCCCGGCCTCATGGGGCAGGATCAGGAACTCGCCAGCGGCAACCTGCCGGTGGATGTACTCGGCGATGTCCGCCGCATTGATCGGCGAGCCTTCCAGCAGCTTGCCAACCTGGGCTTTCATCGCCGGGTTCGGCCCGCGGAACGAGTCCAGCAGGTTGGTCTGGAAGAACGACGGGCACACCACATGCACCGCCACCTCCAATTGGCGTAGCTCAACCAGCAGGCTTTCCGACAGGGCCAGCACGCCGGCCTTGGCCACGTTGTAGTTGCTCATGCCCGGGCCCTGCATCAGCGCGGCCATCGAGGCGATGTTGATGATCCGCCCCTTGCTGCGCTCCAGCAGCGGCAGGAAGGCTTTGCAGCCCTTGACCACTCCCATCAGGTTGACCGCGATCTGCCAGTCCCAATCCTCCAGCGACAGTTCGGCGAAGAACCCGCCCGAAGCGACGCCGGCGTTGTTGACGATCACGTCGATACCACCGAACTGTTCGGTGCAAGCCTGGGCCAGGGCGGTGAGCTGGCTGTAGTCGCGCACATCGCAACGCTGGACAAAGCCTTCGCCGCCAGCTGCGCGGGCCAGCTCCAGGGTTTCGCGCAGGCCGGCTTCGTTGACATCGGCCAGCGCCAGGCGCCAGCCCTCACCCGCCCAGCGCAGGGCGATCTCGCGACCGAGGCCGGATCCGGCGCCGGTGATCATGATGCGGTTTTGCATGGTGGCTGGCCTTGTTCTGATGGGTTGTGCAACCAGTCTAATCAAGGCCTGGGGGGCAGGCAGGGTTCATCAAGGTAGTGAATGGAGGGGCATGACTGTGTGGTCAGTACCGGCCTCTTCGCGGGTAAACCCGCTCCCACAGGATCATCACAAGCCTGAGGGTTGCTCTGTCCCTGTGGGAGCGGGTTTACCCGCGAAGAGGCCGGCACTGGCAACCATTCAAATGGAATCTTTAACACTCACCACCAGTCCTTATTTACAAGAGGCCAGCAGTCCGAGGCCCTTGACCCTCAACCACGCAAGGACTCCGTCATGACCACGATTCTCATCATCATCCTGATCCTTCTGCTGATTGGTGGCTTACCGGTCTTCCCGCACTCGCGCAGCTGGGGCTATGGCCCGTCCGGCATCATCGGCGTGGTGCTGGTAGTTCTGCTGGTTTTGTTGCTACTAGGCATGATCTAGCAACGAAAACACAAAAAAAACCGCGCCGAAGCGCGGTTTTTTCATTGCCGGAAGGATCAGTGCGAAACAGCACCCGAAGCGCCCAGGCCAGTCTGCGAACGCACGAACTGCGGGAAGAACAGCGCACGTTCGTCTTCAGCAGCCTTGGACTTGTCGGTGACCGAGAAGAACCAGATACCGACGAAGGCGATCAGCATCGAGAACAGCGCCGGGTACTCGTACGGGTAGATCGGCTTCTCGTGGCCGAGGATCTGCACCCAGATGGTCGGGCCGAGGATCATCAGCGTCACCGCGCTCACCAGGCCCAGCCAGCCGCCAATCATGGCACCGCGGGTGGTCAGCTTCTTCCAGTACATCGAGAGCAGCAGTACCGGGAAGTTGCAGCTGGCCGCGATGGAGAACGCCAGGCCGACCATGAAGGCGATGTTCTGCTTCTCGAACAGGATGCCCAGGCCGATCGCCAGTACGCCCAGGGCGACGGTGGTGATCTTCGACACGCGGATCTCGTCCTTGTCGTTGGCCTTGCCCTTGCGCCATACACTGGCGTACAGGTCGTGGGACACCGCCGAGGCACCGGCCAGGGTCAGGCCGGCAACCACTGCCAGGATGGTGGCGAAGGCAACAGCCGAGATGAAGCCGAGGAACACGCTGCCACCCACGGCGTTGGCCAGGTGCACCGCTGCCATGTTGTTGCCACCCAGCAGGGCGCCAGCGGCGTCCTTGAAGTCCGGGTTGGTGCTGACCAGCAGGATGGCGCCAAAGCCGATGATGAAGGTGAGGATGTAGAAGTAGCCGATGAAGCCGGTGGCGTACAGCACGCTCTTGCGCGCTTCCTTGGCGTCACTGACGGTGAAGAAGCGCATCAGGATGTGCGGCAGGCCGGCGGTACCGAACATCAGCGCCAGGCCCAGCGAGAACGCCGAGATCGGGTCCTTGACCAGGCCGCCCGGGCTCATGATCGCCTCGCCCTTGGCGTGCACCTTGATCGCTTCGGAGAACAGGGTGTTGAAGTCGAAGCCCACGTGCTTCATCACCATCAGCGCCATGAAGCTGGCACCGGACAGCAGCAGCACGGCCTTGATGATCTGTACCCAGGTGGTGGCCAGCATGCCGCCGAACAGTACGTACAGGCACATCAGGATACCCACCAGGATCACCGCCACGTGGTAGTCCAGGCCGAACAGCAGCTCGATCAGCTTGCCGGCACCGACCATCTGCGCGATCAGGTAGAAGGCCACCACCACCAGCGAACCGGAGGCCGACAGGGTGCGGATCTCCTTCTGCCCGAGGCGGTACGAGGCCACGTCGGCGAAGGTGTACTTGCCCAGGTTGCGCAGGCGTTCGGCGATCAGGAAGAGGATGATCGGCCAGCCGACCAGGAAGCCGATCGAGTAGATCAGGCCGTCGTAGCCGGAGGTGAACACCAGTGCGGAAATACCCAGGAACGAGGCAGCCGACATGTAGTCACCGGCAATCGCCAGGCCGTTCTGGAAGCCGGTGATCTTGCCACCGGCGGCGTAGTAGTCAGACGCCGACTTGTTGCGCTTGGAGGCCCAGTAGGTGATGCCGAGGGTGAAGGCGACGAAGGCCACGAACATGGCGATCGCAGAGACGTTCAGCGGTTGCTTCTGCACCTCGCCGGTCAGGGCATCGGCGGCCCACACGGCGGGTGCGAAGGCTCCGCAGGCCAGTACGGCCAAGGTTTTGGCGTGGCGAATCATTGTTGCGCCTCCTTCAGGATGGCCTTGTTCAGCTCATCGAATTCGCCGTTGGCGCGGCGTACGTAGATGGCGGTCAGGACGAATGCCGAGACGATCAGGCCGACGCCCAGGGGAATGCCCCAGGTAATCGATGACTCAGGGCTGAGCTTGGTGCCCAGTATCTGAGGACCGTAGGCGATCAGGAGGATGAAGGCGCAATACAGGCCGAGCATGATCGCCGAGAGAATCCAGGCGAACCGTTCGCGTTTGGTGACCAGCTCCTTGAAGCGGGGGCTGTTTTGTATCGAGAGGTAAATGCTGTCGTTCATTGTTTTTGTCCTAGCAGCACAGATAGGGGTGGAACCCACGACCCTTACTTTATGCGGCTATCGGACGCCAACCAGACGACCTTAGTCTTAGATGCAACGGTGTTTTACCGGTTGCGTAACAAAGTGATGGCCTATTCGCGGGCACGCCCGCTCCCACAGGAACTGCACCAGCTTCAAGGGCAGCGAAAATCCTGTGGGAGCGGGCGTGCCCGCGAAACAGCAAAACTGGCCCTGACGGGTTGTTACTTGCCAGTCCACTCCTTCACACGCTCAGGGTGCTTGGCCACCCAGTCCTTGGCCGCCGCTTCAGGCTTGGCGCCTTCCTGGATAGCCAGCATCACTTCGCCAATCTCGTCCTTCGACTGCCAGTTGAACTTCTTCAGGAACTCCGCCACTTCCGGGGCCTTGGTCGCCAGTTCCTTGCTGCCGATGCTGTTCACGGTTTCCGCGGCGCCATATACGCCTTTCGGGTCTTCGAGGAACTTCAGTTTCCACTTGGCGAACATCCAGTGCGGTACCCAGCCGGTCACCGCAATCGACTGCTGCTTGTTATAGGCTCGGCCCAGTTCCGCCGTCATCGCCGCACCGGAACTGGCCTGCAGCTTGTAACCGGTCAGGTCGTAGTCCTTGATGGCCTGCTCGGTTTTCAACATCACACCGGAGCCGGCATCGATGCCGACAATCTTCTGCTTGAAGGTGTCGTCGGTCTTGAGGTCGGCGATGCTCACCGCCTTGACGTACTCGGGGACGATCAGGCCAATCTTGGCGTCCTTGAAGTTCGGGCCGTAGTCGACCACGTTGTCCTTGTTCTTGGCCCAGTACTCGCCATGGGTCACCGGCAACCAGGCCGACAACATGGCATCGAGCTTGCCGGTTGCCACGCCCTGCCACATGATCCCGGTGGCCACGGCCTGCAACTTCACGTCGTAGCCGAGCTTCTGCTTGATCACTTCGGCGGCCACGTTGGTGGTCGCCACGCTGTCAGCCCAACCATCCACGTAACCAATGCTTACTTCTTTGGCCATCGCCTGTGCCGCCCCCATGGCCAGTACCATGGCAGTGCCCACACCCAGGAAACGTCGCATTTTTGTAATAGCAGCCATCAAAGCATCCCCTCGTCAGGTCTCGGAATTTGCATCATCGTCCTGCAACAATAGTCGACCTGCTCCAGCTGCGACCTGTATGCGCGCCATATGCGACAGCACTATGCCATTAGCGCCATCGGCCTGCGGCGACCTGCGCGATCCTTGCATGCCAAAGGTTTGGCGCCGGGCTACTATCTACCCTTTTGCGCCTGACGATGGACCGCCCGATGCCCAGTTCTACCCGCCTGCTGCTGCCGTTGTACCTGCTTGCCTGCCTGCTCGCCCTGCTCGGGCTCGGAGGGCTCTGGCATGGGCTTGGCAAGCCGGTGCAACTGCCCGACGCGGCCAGCCCGACGCACAAGCTGCAATGCGCCTCGTACACCCCGTTCGACAAGGACCAGTCGCCCTACGACCAGCCGTTGCGCCTGCGCCCGGCGCGCATGGATGCCGACCTGGCGTTGCTGGCCGTGCGTTTTCAGTGCATCCGTACCTATTCCCAGACCGGTCTTGAGGCAATCCCGGCGCTGGCACGCAAGCATGGCCTGAAGGTGATGCTGGGTGCCTGGGTCAACGCCCACCCGGCCGACACCGAGAAAGAAATCGAGCTGCTGATCGCCGCCGCCAATGCCAACCCCGACGTGGTCAGCGCGGTGATCGTCGGCAACGAGACGCTGCTGCGCAAGGAAGTGACCGGTGCGCACCTGGCCACGCTGGTCGCCCGGGTGAAAAGCCAGGTCAAGGTGCCGGTGACCTACGCCGATGTGTGGGAGTTCTGGTTGCAGCACCCGCAGGTGGCGCCTGCGGTGGACTTCCTGACTATTCACCTGCTGCCTTACTGGGAAGACGACCCGCGTGGCATCGACGAAGCCCTGGCCCATGTCGCCGATGTGCGCCGGGTGTTCGGCACACGCTTCGCGCCGAAGGACGTCCTGATCGGCGAAACCGGCTGGCCCAGCGAAGGCCGCCAGCGCGAAACCGCGGAGCCCAGCCGGGTCAACGAGGCGCGCTTCATTCGCGGGTTCGTGGCCATGGCCGAAAGCAACGGCTGGCACTACAACCTGATCGAGGCGTTCGACCAGCCATGGAAGCGCGCCAATGAGGGGGCGGTCGGCGGTTACTGGGGGCTATACGATGCCGACCGGCAGGACAAGGGCGTACTCGAAGGGCCGGTGAGCAACCTGCCTTACTGGCCGCAGTGGTTGCTGGCCAGTGCCGTGCTGATGGTGCTGATGCTGATGCTTGCCGGGCGCCCCGCCGCCCCGGCGGCGGCCATGCTGCTGCCGTTGCTGGCGGCGTTTGGGGCAGGCTGCCTGGGGCTTTGGGGCGAGCTGATGCGCACCCATGCGCGCTTTGCCGGGGAGTGGCTGTGGGCGGTGCTGCTGGCAGGGCTGAACCTGCTGGTGCTGGCCCATGCCGTGCTGGCCCTGGCGCGGCGCACGGGCTGGCGCGAGCGTCTGTACGCCTGGCTACAGGCGCGGGCCGGCTGGCTGTTGCTGGCAGCGGGTTTTGCCGCGGCGGTGAGCATGCTGGCGATGGTGTTCGACCCACGCTATCGCAGCTTCCCCAGCGCAGCGTTGGCGTTGCCGGCGCTGGTGTTTGCACTGTGGCCGGTGCCGGCGCGGCGGGCGGAGGTAGCGTTGCTGGCGTTCATCGTCGGTGCCGGGGTGGCGCCGCAGTTGTTTGTGGAAGGGTTGGAGAACCAACAGGCCTGGGGGTGGGCAGTGGTCAGTGTGCTGATGACCGCAGCCTTGTGGCGGAGCTTGCGCCTGCGCCCGGCCTGATATCCTTGGGACCGCTTCGCGCTCCATCGCAGGCAAGCCAGCTCCCACAGGAGTTATGCTGCCTATGAAATCGGCGCGGTCCCTGTGGGAGCTGGCTTGCCTGCGATGGGCCGCAAAGCGGCCCCTTTCAGCCTTACTCCGGCGACCTGACCAACCGCAACCCTGCCAGCACCAGCGCGAACACGGCAATGCTGGCGGTATACAGCACCAGTGCCGGCACCGCGAACACCAACGCCACCACTGCCAGCCACCAGCCGCCACGCCCTGCAACCAACTGCGCCAGCAGCGCCAGCCCCAGCCCACCCCAGGCCATCACCTGAAGATGAATGCCCAGCCCCAGCAACGACCGTACCTCACACTGCCAGTACGCCGCCTGCGCCGTGCACAGACCCACCCACTGCCCGTCCTCCATCAGCCCGTAGCGCACGCCATAACTGGCAGCAAGCCAAAGCCCCAGAAACAGCACAAGCAGCGCAGCCGGCAGCGAACGAGACATCCAGTTCTCCAATAGCGGAAATCGAAAGCATCCATGATCGCTTATGCCCAGTTGTAAGGCAAAATCACTTCCCTGCAGCTATGTTGCAGATAACAAGCACACCAAAGACCACCGCGCCTGGCAACTTTGCCCGCCCCGTTGTGGTCCTAGCCTGCACACTGCTCGACCTTGCGTTCTTTTGGGGGATTACATGCTTCGATCTTTGCGCCTCGCTGCCTTGCTCGGCGGCCTGCTCATGGCTGTGGCCGCTTCGGCGCGGGATATCGACGCCGCGAGCTATGGCTACCCTTTGACCAACCCGTTCGAGGCAACCATCGCCACCACGCCGCCGGAGCAACGCCCCACCCTGCCCGGCGACGACGAAATCAGCCAGTCCGACTACAGCCTCAACCTGCGCCCGGACCGTGAGTTCACCCTGCCCGACAATTTCTGGGCAGTGAAGAAGCTCAAGTACCGCCTGGCCCGCCAGGACCACGAGGCGCCGCTGATCTTCATCATCGCCGGCACCGGTGCGCCCTACACCAGCAGCATCAACGAATACCTGAAAAAGCTGTTCTACCAGGCCGGCTTCCACGTGGTGCAGCTGTCCTCGCCCACCAGCTACGACTTCATGAGCGCCGCCTCGCGCTTCGCCACCCCAGGCGTCAGCCAGGATGATGCCGAAGACATGTACCGGGTGATGCAGGCCGTGCGCGCCCAGCACCCGCGCCTGCCGATCAGCGAGTTCTACCTCACCGGCTACAGCCTGGGCGCACTCGACGCTGCCTTCGTCAGCCACCTGGACGAAACCCGCCGCAGCTTCAACTTCAAGCGCGTGCTGCTGCTGAACCCGCCGGTCAACCTGTACACCTCGATCAACAACCTGGACAAGCTGGTGCAGACCCAGGTCAAGGGCATCGACCGCAGCACCACCTTCTACGAGCTGATGCTGGCCAAGCTGACTCGCTACTTCCAGGAAAAGGGCTACATCGACCTCAATGAAGCCCTGCTGTACGACTTCCAGCAGTCACGCCAGCACCTGTCCAACGAGCAGATGGCCATGCTGATCGGCACCTCGTTCCGCTTCTCGGCGGCCGACATTGCCTTCACCTCCGACCTGATCAACCGCCGCGGCCTGATCATTCCGCCGAAGTTCCCGATCACCGAGGGCAGCAGCCTCACGCCGTTCTTCAAGCGTGCCCTGCAGTGCGACTTCGACTGCTACATGACCGAGCAGGTCATCCCCATGTGGCGGGCCCGCACCGACGGCAACAGCATCCTGCAACTGGTCAACCAGGTCAGCCTGTATGCGCTGGAAGACTACCTGAGCAGCAGCGACAAGATCGCCGTGATGCACAACGCCGACGACGTCATCCTCGGCCCTGGCGACATCGGCTTCCTGCGCAAGGTGTTCGGTGAGCGCCTGACCCTTTACCCCCATGGCGGCCATTGCGGCAACCTAAATTACCGCGTCAACAGTGACGCCATGCTGGAGTTCTTCCGTGGTTAACAAACTCCTCTTCGCCACTGCCCTGTTCGCCGCCGGCCAGGCCCTGGCAGCCGAAACCGCCCCCCGGGCCAGCGTGATCGAGGCCGACCCGCAAGTCACCGAAGCACCACTGGCGCCCGAGGCCGATGGTTTCGTCGACCCGCTGCGCGAGCTGAAATTCAACCCGGGGCTGGACCAGCGCGAGTTCGAGCGCTCCACCCTGCAAGCGCTGAACGTGTACGACCCGCTGGAGTCGATCAACCGGCGCGTCTATCACTTCAACTACCGCCTGGACCAATGGGTGCTGCTGCCGATGGTAAGCGGCTACCAGTACGTCACCCCACGCTTCGTGCGCACCGGGGTGACCAACTTCTTCAACAACCTGGGCGACGTGCCGAACCTGTTCAACAGCGTGTTGCAGTTGAAGGCCAAGCGCTCGGCGGAGATCACCGCGCGGCTGATGTTCAACACCATCATCGGCGTGGGTGGGCTGTGGGACCCGGCGACCAAGATGGGCCTGCCGCGACAAAGTGAAGACTTTGGCCAGACCTTGGGCTTCTATGGCGTACCGGACGGGCCGTACCTGATGCTGCCGGTGCTGGGGCCGTCGAACCTGCGCGATACCACTGGGCTGGTGGTGGACTATGCAGGCGAACAGGCGATCAACTACCTGAACGTGGCCGAAGCCAGCAGCGACCACCCGGAAATCTCCGTGCTGCGCGTGGTGGACAAGCGCTACAGCACCAAATTCCGCTATGGCCAGCTCAACTCGCCGT
>Ga0268257_1000756_pt1 | contig 33510 bp, 25 predicted proteins | sample AgamicAtPrz_FD_200249 | JGI IMG/M metagenome (GOLD analysis project Ga0268257, IMG submission 200249) | Agave microbial communities from Guanajuato, Mexico - At.P.rz (v2) (version 3) | ecosystem: Host-associated > Plants > Phyllosphere > Phylloplane/Leaf | place: Guanajuato, Mexico | collected... | reverse complement strand
TTCACCTGCTCACCGAGGAACGCACCACCCAAGGCGATTGCGTGCAGCGGCTGATCAACACTTATCACACCGTTGAAGGGACCTTCGAGCAACAACCGGCGTATTTCCAGCTGCCCAAGACCGTGGAAAAGCGCTGGGAACTCATCAGCGATGTTACCCAGGCCCGCAGCGAAACCCTGACCACCGACTACGACAACTTCGGCAACCTGCTGGAGGAACGCGAACCTAACGGTGTGCGCACCGTGTACGAATACTACCCGGTAGGTGGTTACGTGGATGACGATGGCGATGTGCACTGCCCCAAGGATCCGCAGGACTTTGTGCGTAACCTGCGCAGCCAGACGGTGTACCCGGCTGAGGGTCATGAAGGCCAGGCGCCGGTCCTGCGCACCCGGTATCGCTATGTGGAATTGCCGCCGTTGGAGAACACCCTGGATGAGGGCGACTTGCTCACGTCGAGTGAAGTGCTATTGGAGGTTCGGGGGGCGGTGGAAACAGAGCAGCATAAAAACCTTTTTGATTATTTTGACGCGCCCAAGGAGGCCTTTTTCCATGGCCGAGCCCTCCGACAATCCGAGCTGAGAAATAGCTGCACTACAACCACGGAGTTTTCTTACAGGAAGGTCATTGGAGCGCAAGGTACTGAAGTGTTGCAGACCCTGGAAACCCTGACAGGCTTCGACCATGGTGGGCCGGACCGAAATGGCAAAGCCCGAAATGTGCAAAAAATCGTCACCTCACAACATTCTTTGATTCATGGTCAGGTGCTGCTCAGTCGCGACGACAACGATGTTGAGATTGCCACGGCTTATGATGCACTCCAGCGAGTGACCAGTGAAACCGTGGCGCCGAAAACCGAGTTCGAAGCCACGCGTTTTTACTCCTACCTCCTGACCTCACTGGATGGTCAACAGGCAATGCAGTTGCTCACCGACGTCAAGGGTGTGCAGACCCGAAGTTTTTTCGATGGCCTGAACAGGGTGATTCGCGAGGATCGTCAGGATGTTGATACTGACCCTGTTCGCAGGCCATGGCGACAGATCTATGCGGCTCAGCATGATGCCCTTGAGAACCTGATCGAAGAGACCGAATTCGATTGGCTGGAGACCCAAACGTTACCGCTGGTCAGCGCCTATGAGTTTGATGATTGGGGGCAGCAGTTCTGCGTGACAGGCCCGGACGGGATCAAGGCGTTCGAGGTAACCGATCCGATTGGTAACAGGGTTGTTCCGATTGTATGTGCCTGGCGTCAAGGTCCTGGAAATGAGCCTTTGCGTACAGGGGTGGAAAAGACATGGTTGGGCAAATTCGAAAAGCCAGATCGTGTCGAGCGCCTTGATCTGTCAGAGCAAGTGATCAGCGTGCATCGCTATGATTATGACGGTCTAGGTCGCACGCTGCGAGAGACCGATGCGCGAGATGCCGTCACCGAGTATGGCTACGATGCCTACGACCGGATGACTGTGACTGTTTTGCCCGATAAGGCGCAAGTCGTACGTGCCTATGCTGAGCACAGCAGTGCGGACCTGCCCACGAAGATCTGCGTAGATGACGTGGTTTTAGGTGAGCAGTGTTTCGATGGGCTTGACCGTATGATCCTGTCAGATACCGGCGGTCGTATTCGTCACTTGTTGTACGAACCTGGCCAGGCCCAGCCAGCCTCGATAATTACCGCTTCCGGGCAGGAGATTCTCTACGAATATGTGCCGCAATTGGGGGAGGAGCCAAAGCGCCGGCGTTTGCCGGGCAGTGATTCCAATTATATTTATGACAAGCAGAACGCTCGCTTGCTGAATTGCGAGGAAAGTGGGCTAGAGCTGACGCGAGAGTATTTCAGCAACGGAGAGTTGAAAAGCGAAACACGCCGTGAAAGCAGCCAGCAATACCAGATGAGCTATGTCTGCAGCTTTCGTGGCCAGCTATTGCGCTACACCGATGTGTTAGGTCAGACCCAGCGCTACGATTATGATTTAGACAAAGCAGGCCGTTTGAAGTCGACTCGGCTTGGCACGACCTTGTCGCAATTCACTTACGATGATCTGGGGCAGATTCAGGTCATTGAAACCCAGGACGAGGTGCAAGGATTGCAGTTGCGCATCACCCTGGAGTACGACGCGTTTGGCCGTGAGGTGCTGCGCAAGTTTGACAGTGGAGGCTGGCACCAGGAGTTGCTGCAAGAGTACAACGCGGTGGATGCGCTGGAGCATCGTTGTTTGAGTGAAGGTACCGAGATCTTGCGTGATGAACATTATGAATATGATTTGCGAGGCCGTTTAACCAAGTACCTCTGCACGGGTACCCAGCCACCGATTGATCCCTATGGCAAGGCGATCGAGCAGCAGACGTTCAGGTTCGATAAATTGGATAACCTGACCCGGGTGCTTACGTACTTTCCGGGCGATCGCAACGACGCCAATTACTTTTTCGAGACCAGAGATCCGGCGCAACTAAGCAGGGTGACCAACAGCCATGATGATTATCCCCAAGAGATTCCCCTTCATTACGACGCCGATGGCAACATGACCTGCGATGAATGGGGGCGCCGGTTGGATTATGACGCGTTAGGGAGACTGGTTACAGTCAGTGGCCCGTCGGCTGAGCTCCCTGCTGACTTATAGCTATGACCCAGTCCAAGCAATAAGCATCACGTCAATAACGGAGACGATGGGAGGAGGGTGAGTGTTGGTTATGGTTATAGGGTAGTGATTTTAATAAAGCTCGCGCAGCTTATTTATGTGTATCCCGTTTTCGAATGAGTCGGATGGCGTCTCGACTGCCGAGACGCCATCGAAGCGATCAAATCAACCCCCGCTCCCGCGCAATTTTCCCCGCCAGATGACGCGAGCTGACACCGAATTTCCGACGGATATTATTGAAGTGATAATTGACGTTGGCCTCGCTGCAATCGACGATCACGGCAATCTCCCAGGAGGATTTGCCGGCCTCGCTCCACTGCAGGAACTCTCTTTCCCTGTTTGTCAGTCGGATGGTTGGAGGCTGTTTGCTCTCCAGGGGTTGAAGGTGGGCCTGGTATGGCGATGAGCTTCTGGAAACAGCGACAGTGTGGTGCATGAGGAATCTCCCATTCATCATCATTGATGGCGTGGGGGCGGGGCAATCTACCTACGGCTGGATGGCATGGTTCGCACGGCCCTTCTTCAGGCCCTGGACAGGGCTGGAGGCACGGGTTCGTTATAGCTCGATTCAAACCGTCTGAAACCTGTCAGAGATGACAGGTGATGGACGTTGGGTGATGAGTGGTTGCGAAGGATGTTATCTCTAACTTATTGATATTTATTGTTTTTATTCGGGGCTTGGTGGGCTCCTCGCCACAGGGTTCTATGTTTCTCCATTTAAAATTTGCATTCCCTTAATCCCGGGTATATACACGCACCATGCTTCCTTCCCAATGTCTGTGCATCAATCTGCGTCGCGCCGCACGTGGCGTCAGCAGGTATTACGACGGCGCCCTCGATGGCTTCGGGATCAACGTTGCCCAGTATTCTTTGCTGAGCAATCTGGCGCGCCTGGATCAACCGAGCATTTCTTCCCTGGCCGAGGCCATGGGCCTGGACCGCAGCACGCTGGGGCGTAACCTGCGGGTGCTGGAAGGCGAGGGTCTGGTGAAGCTGGCCGAGGGCGAGGATTTGCGTAACCGCATCGTCGAACTCACTGAAGCCGGGCATGCCCGGCTGGCGGCGGCGCTGCCGGCCTGGGAAGCGGCGCAACAACGATTGATCGATAAGCTGGGCGCCGAGAAGCGCACTGCCTTGCTGGCCTTGCTGGACGAATTGGCTTAGGGCTGGTTCGTTCGAATACAAGCGGGTATATACCCGCGAGCGGAGAATAAGAATGACATCGATGTGGCGTACCTGTGGTTGGGTCCTGGTGGGCAGTGCGCTGATCCTGGCGTTGTCCCTGGGGGTGCGGCATGGCTTCGGCCTGTTCCTGTCGCCCATGAGCGCGGAGTTCGGCTGGGGCCGTGGGGTCTTCGCCTTTGCCATTGCCTTGCAGAACCTGATCTGGGGCCTGGCGCAACCCTTTACCGGCGCGCTGGCCGACCGCTTCGGCGCGGCAAAAGTGGTGCTGATCGGCGGCGTCCTGTATGCCCTCGGGCTGGTGTTCATGGGGCTTTCGGATTCGGCCTGGTCGCTGTCGTTGAGCGCGGGGTTGCTGATCGGCATCGGGCTGTCGGGTACCTCGTTCTCGGTAATTCTTGGCGTGGTCGGGCGTGCCGTGCCCCCGGAAAAACGCAGCATGGGCATGGGGATTGCCAGCGCCGCCGGCTCCTTCGGCCAGTTCGCCATGTTGCCGGGCACGTTGGGGTTGATCGGTTGGCTCGGTTGGTCCGCCGCGCTGTTGGTGCTGGGTCTGTTGGTCGCGCTGATCGTGCCGCTGGTGGCCATGCTCAAGGACACGCCGCTGCCGGCGGTCGGACATGAGCAGACCTTGTCCGAAGCGCTGCGCGAGGCGTGCAGCCATTCCGGGTTCTGGTTGCTGGCGGTGGGCTTTTTCGTCTGTGGTTTCCAAGTGGTATTCATTGGCGTGCATTTGCCGGCCTACCTGGTGGACCAACATCTGCCGGCCAGTGTGGGGACCACCGTGCTGGCGCTGGTCGGGCTGTTCAACATCGTCGGGACCTACACCGCCGGCTGGTTGGGCGGGCGCATGTCCAAGCCGCGACTGTTGACTGCGCTGTATCTGTTGCGGGCGCTGGTGATCGGCTTGTTCCTGTGGTTGCCAGTCACTACCACCACGGCCTATCTGTTCGGCATGGCGATGGGCTTGCTGTGGCTGTCGACGGTGCCGTTGACCAATGGCACGGTAGCGACGTTGTTTGGTGTGCGAAATCTTTCCATGCTCGGTGGGATCGTGTTCCTGTTCCACCAGTTAGGCTCGTTCCTGGGCGGCTGGCTGGGCGGGGTGGTGTACGACCGCACCGGCAGCTACGACCTGATCTGGCAGGTGTCGATCCTGCTCAGCCTGCTGGCGGCGGCGTTGAACTGGCCGGTGCGTGAGCGTCCGGTGGAACGCCTGCAAGTCCAGGCGGGTGCGGCGTGAGTCGCGTCGGCCCGTGGCTGCTCGTCATCGGCGCTGGCCTGCTGCTGGCGCTGGCCTGGTGGGGCTGGCATCAGGGCGGGTTGGCCTTGATGCAACTGGGCATGGGCAATTGTTGAGCGGTGGACGCTTCAGGTGATGACGAGTAACGTCGTTGTCTGAAATGCCTTCAAGGAAGTGACTACATGTTGATGCGCTGGCTGGCTGTTCCCGCCCTGTTGCTGGCTGTGACTGGGCAAACCTGGGCGGCGGATTGTCCACCGCTGCTGGAAGGTTCGCTGCCCAAGCTGCGGGCCAAGGAAACCATCGATCTGTGCCAGCGCTTTGCCGGCAAGCCGCTGGTGGTGGTCAACACGGCGAGCTTCTGTGGCTTCGCCCCGCAATTCAAAGGCCTTGAGGCGCTTAACCAACGTTACAAGGACCAGGGGCTGCAAGTGCTGGGTGTGCCGTCCAATGATTTCAAGCAGGAATCCAAGGATGGTGCTGAAACGGCCAAGGTTTGTTACGTCAATTATGGCGTGACCTTTACCATGACCGAACCGCAGCCGGTGCGTGGTTCTGACGCTATACCTTTGTTCAGGCACCTGGCCGAGCAATCCGGTGCGCCGAAGTGGAATTTCTACAAGTATGTCGTGGACCGCCAGGGCAAGGTGGTCGGCAGTTTTTCCAGTCGGATCAAGCCCGACGATCCGGACTTCATCAAGGCTGTAGAAACAGCCATCGCTTCCAAGCCCTGATCGCTGGCCACGAAAAAGCCCCGCCTCTTTGCAGAGAGCGGGGCTTTTTGTTGCTTCAATGGCGAAGGGTTCAGGTTCGCCGTGCAGCATCAGAAGCGGTAGGTTGCACCGACACCGAAGCCGTTGGCGCTGTTTTTGTATTCAGCGTTATAGGACTGGCCCAAGGCATTGCTTCCGTTGACCTTGACTTTTTCTTCCTTCAGGTAGGAATAAGCGACGTCGATTGTCAGATCGTCCGTCGGGCTCCAACCGGCGCCCAGGCTGAAGATGGTCCGGTCGCCGGTAGGAATGCGTGGCGAACGGTCCTGGTTGTTGGTAGGTGCCTGGTCGAAGGACAGGCCGGTACGCAGTACCCACTGTTTGTTCAACTGGTAGGAGGTACCGATGGCGTAGGCCCAGGTGTCGTGCCAGTTCTGTTCTTCGGTGATGCTGCCCAGGAAGGCGGGAGCCAGCGCACCGCCGGCTGCCGTCACGCCGTCGTTGTTCACGGTGATTTCTTTCAGACGGCTCCAGCGGGTCCAGGTGCTGCCGGCATAGACTTTCCAGGCATCGTTTATCTCTTGGGTAACCGAGAAGTCCACCGATTCAGGCGTGGTTATGCTCAGCGAGGCGTCGTAGCGACCATTGTTGAGCAGGAAGGCGGGTGTGCCAGCGCCCGGATTCACTTCAGTGTGACCTTCCAGCTTGTACTTGACTTTGGAGTGATAAGTCAGGCCGACGCGAGTGCTGTCGGTCGCCTGGACCAGCACGCCGATGTTGTAGCCATAGCCGATGTCGTCGCCCTTGATCTTTACATCGCCGTCGTTCGGAGACAGTGGTGTGGTCAGGGTCGATTCCAGCGAGCCGGAAATACGGTTGATGGTCGGGCCGAAACCGATCGAGACCTTGTCATTGAAGGCATAGCTGACGGTAGGCTGGAACGTCACGACTTTCACTTCGCTCTTGCTGCCGAAGTTGCCGCCCTGGAAGCCGTTTTCATAATCAGTAATCAGGCCGAACGGTGCATAGACACCCAGGCCGAAAGCCCATTGGTCATCGATTGGCTTGACGTAGTAGCCCATCGGAACACCAGTGAGAGGGACCATGTCGCCCTTGTTGGTACCCGAATGAGTACCGCTGGCGTCATCGATATCGGTGGAGGCGTCAATGGCGGCAAAGCCACCGGTCACCTGTTGACGCTTGAGGCGCGACATGCCGGCAGGGTTGCCAAATACGGTGCTTGCGTCGTCGGCAGAAGACGAACGGCCCGCGAAACCAGTGCCCATGCCACTGATGCTTTGTTCGTTCAAGGCAAAGCCACTGGCGAAAAGCTGAGTGGATGCCAGGGTAACGGCAAGGCCAAGGGTGGTTTTGAGCATGATTTTTTTCATTGTTAGAACTCCTGATGGTCACCGGGGCGAAAATTACCAACATTTTCGATCAAGCGCTATAGCCCGTATTGGCTGATTTAGAGCGGTTTTGTAGGACAATCCGACCAGAATCGCGACCGATGTAGGAACTTTCCGAATTCCCTGTCAGCAAGCGACCTGCTTCAACGGTGAAACACAGCTTTGCCAGGCGCAGGTAAAGTCGCGCAAGCGCCCTTGAGGGTGAAACGTCTGACGCCAGATGCGAGCCATGCCCAGCAAGTCATCGGCTTCGGGAAGCGGAGTGTTCTGTTCCTCCACCAGCAACCAGGCGATGGCGGTGGCGTAACGCAGGTTGACGGTCAGCTCCAGATGCGGGCCGCTGAGGAAGGCATGCTGGCTGGCCAGGCCTCGCACCAGGCTGGCGCGTTCCGGATCCTGGGCCAGATAGTGATCCCAGAGCGCTCGATGGCGAGGTTCGGTGATTCGGTACAGGCCGTGCCCGCGACGGTCATGCAGGGCAGAACCCAGGGCGGATTGGCTGGCGGCAATGCCCAGCAACAGGGACTCGGCCGTTGCGCTGTGACGCTCCAGGTATAGGAGCGTCGGGCGGATCACATATCGACACAGTTCGCTGGCAGCGATACCCATAAAATCCTCGAAGCGTCAAAGGGGCAGGGCCTGAAGGGTATGGGCTTGGCAGCGGTGGATCGGATCAGGCCCCGCCGGAAGCGGATCAAGCCGCTTGACTTGAAGTGTAGTGTCATATTCCCGCTGTAAAGGCCTGTTTTTAAAACATCTTCGGCGAACGGTTATAACCGTTATATCCCTTGGTGCTTACGCCGTTTCGCTTGTTTTGGAAACTCAAGGCAATAAAAAGCCCCGCTTTTTGGGCGAGGCCTTTGGGTTTCAGCTTTTTCCGGTGAGACTCAGGCAACCAGTGCCTGACGGGTACGCTCGATCACGGCCTGCAGCGGTTCTGCGCTGGAGTATTGATCGGGGTACAGGCGTTCGCTATGGCGGGCGATGCCGTGTTCATTGACCAGAGTGAAGCTGAAGCAGCCTTTGCGAGCGGCCATGATCAGGCAGTTCATTGGAGCAAAAGCGTTGGTGAGGGTGCGGATAGCATCCTGTGCATGGATTTGATTGGACATGTTATGGGTGTTCCTGCAATTGACACGGTTAAGAACCGTGCAGCGTTAAAACGTTCCAGTAACGTCGACCACCATTGGTCGAACGAAGAACCCGACTGGAACAAAGCAGCCAGTTTGAGCGCTGTATGAAAGTGCGCGCTTGGGCCGGCAGGTAGGTACTTAGGAGGGCAGGCAACACATCAAGGGCAAAGGTTCTGGGCCCTGGGTGAAGATCCTGATCAATTTTGCAGGTTGGTTCGGTCAGAGTAACGAGTCTGGCAACACCCTTTGCATTCATTCAAAGGTTGTATTGGCGCAGGATTACCTGGAAACCATCGAGGGGGTCGGTCTCTTTTTATCGGTAAGGCTTCCCGTGGGGATGGCTGACCGTGGAGATGTGTTCGACCCGGAATTGACTTTCAGCTTGGTACTAACGGCGCGGATAGTAGCGGATCGAATGCAGGAAGGGAAGGGTGTTGGTTAAAAAATATTCAAATTACTGGGGCGATTACCCGTGGCGAGGGAGCTTGCTCCCGCTGGTCTGCGAAGCAGACCCCAATCCGCTGGCCATTTCAATCTTCGTTGTCGCTGGGCCTTTGCGGCTGCTGCGCAGCCGAGCGGGAGCAAGCTCCCTCGCCACAGGGATGGGCAATGCTCAGTTAATCAGTTATCCCCAGGTTCTACCGCCGGATGTACCAAAAAAACAGGCCCTTATAACCACTTCAGGTGTTACTTGTGCACACTTCTCCTGCCGCTTGTCACCGTACTGTCATGTACCGACATTCCGCGGTGGGTGCCTGTATCCAAAATTTAAGTCAATGAAAAATAGCGGTTTTTTTTGCTGGTGAAAAAATCGACAGTTTGAGCGCAGGCCCCGTTCCATAGGGCTTTCGGCGAGTTCAGGGGGGGTTGTCCACTGAGTTATCCACAGCTTCTGTGGATTGTCCCAAGCGCTTGCTCTAGCACGGGCGTGCCGGTTTTTTTCGACTTTACCCGTGCGAAAAAAGGAGTAGAGTGGCGCGCCTTCCGATCTGCCCCACAGTGCTTTATGAAGTTTCGCTCAGTATCAAATCCTGTTACTTCCACACCCTGCAGTGTTACCCCGCCCAAGCGCATTTCCATGCGTGTGGCGGAGTGGTTGCTCGACAGCCCGCGCCTGGGAGAGAAGCCGAGTGTTAAACACCTCGCTGGTCGCCTGCTCAAACAACCGGCCCGTGAAGGCGTGGTGGCTGCGCAAAGTCGCCTCGGGCAGTTGATGTGTCGTGAATGCGGAAATGCCCGTGACCGGCGCATCGGTCATGACTTGCTGCGCCAGGCTGCCCGGGCCGGCGATCAGCAGGCCCGTCAGGCCTTGGGTGAAATCGAAGATTGAATCAACAGCCGGGCTGGGCAACCCCTGGCGGCTTGGTTAACCTTCGGGCTTTATTGGATCGGCAGGAATTGTCATGGCGATGGATTTGACCAGCCTGTTGCTGGGTCTGGCGGGCGCTGCGGTGCCGTTGCTCGCACTGGCCTGGCACCTGCAACGCCAGGCCAGCGCCGCGCAGACGGAACTGGCGCTGCTGGAAGAGCGGCTGGCCACGGCCCACATGGCCCACGACGGCTTGAACGCCCAGCTTGACGCCTGTCGCGATGAAATCAGCGACCTGAGCCAGGCCAACGGCGCCAAGCAAGCCGAGCTCGCCGCAGCGTGTCGTGAAGTCGAGCTGTTGCAAATCGAGCGCGACAACGCCCGGGATGCGGCCCATGCCTGGAATCTTGAACGCGCCAACAAGGAAGCCGAACTGCGCCGGCTCGATGCCCAGGCGGCGTCGCTGCACGCCGAACTGCGCGAGCAACAGGAAAGCCACCAGCAACGCCTGAACGATCTGCAAGGCTCGCGGGACGAACTGCGGGCACAGTTCGCCGAGCTTGCCGGAAAAATCTTCGACGAACGCGAGCAGCGCTTCGCCGAAACCAGTCAACAGCGCCTGGGTCAGTTGCTCGATCCGCTGAAAGAACGCATCCAATCCTTCGAAAAACGCGTCGAGGAAAGTTATCAGGCCGAGGCGCGGGAGCGTTTTTCCCTGGGCAAGGAACTGGAGCGGCTGCAACAGCTGAACCTGCGCCTGAGCGATGAGGCCACCAACCTGACCCGGGCACTCAAGGGCCAGAAAACCCAGGGCAACTGGGGCGAACTGATCCTGGAACGGGTGCTTGAACACGCAGGCCTGGAGAAGGGCCGTGAGTACCAGACCCAGGTCAGCCTCAAGGGCCCGGATGGTGAGCGTTTCCAACCTGACGTGCTGATTTACCTGCCCGGCGACAAGCAAGTGGTGGTCGACTCCAAAGTCAGCCTCACGGCTTATCAGCAGTACGTGGCGGCCGAAGACAATGCCATTGGGCAACTCGCGCTCAAGCAACATGTGGCGTCGCTGCGGGCCCATGTCAAAGGCTTGGCCGGCAAGGACTACAAGCGCCTGGACGGGCTGCACAGCCTGGATTTCGTATTGTTGTTCGTGCCGATCGAAGCGGCATTTTCCGCCGCCCTGCAAGCCGAACCGAACCTGTTCCAGGAAGCCTTCGACCGCAACATCGTGATCGTCAGCCCCACCACTTTGCTGGCGACCTTGCGCGTGATCGACAGTCTGTGGAAGCAGGAACGCCAGAGCCAGAACGCCCGGGAAATCGCCGAACGGGCCGGGTGGCTGTATGACAAATTCGTGCTGTTTATCCAGGATCTGGACGAGATCGGCAGTCGCTTGCAACAGCTGGACAAAGCCTACAGCGCGGCGCGCAACAAGCTGACCGAAGGCCGCGGCAACCTGATCAGCCGCAGTGAACAACTGAAACTGCTCGGCGCCCGGGCCAGCAAAAGCCTGCCGGCTGAATTGCTTGAGCGGGCGATGACGGATGCGGATGGGTTGCCGGAGTTGGCGGAAGGGACCGCTGAAGCAGAACCCAAGGGCTGACGCAAAGCTCCAGTTGGAGTAGAACCCAAGGCTGAAGCAAAACCCTGTGGCGAGGGAGCTTGCTCCCGCTTGACCGGGCTGGCGCTCCAGTACGCAGCACTCACAAAAAAAGGGGGCCGCTGCGCAGCCCAGCGGGAGCAAGCTTCCTCGCCACAGGGGGATAATGCGTTTGCTACAGCGGCAAATGCCGACTCAACAACGCCCGGAGCGCCGCCGGCTTCACCGGTTTGGCCAGGTAATCCAGCCCCGCCGCATGCACCTGCGCCACCGTCTCCGGCCGACCATCGGCACTGATCACCACCCCCGGCACCGGTTCGCCCATGCGGGTGCGCAACCAGGCCATCAGCTCGGTCCCGGTTTCGCCATCGTCCAGGTGAAAATCCACCAATGCCAATTGTGGACGCCCGCCATCAGCGAGCCAGCGCTCGCACTCATCGCGGTTGCGCGCCGTCGCCACCTGGCAGCCCCAGCGCGTCAGCAGGCTGTTCATGCCGATCAAGATGCTGTCTTCGTTATCGACGCACAAAACCTGCGCGCCACTGGGCAAGTGACCATTGGCTTCGACCACCGCGCTCGGTAGGGCCGCTTGTGCCTGAGCCAACGGCACACTGACGCTGAACACACTGCCACGTCCCGGCCAGGACCGTACGCGCAGCGTATGACCGAGCACCCGGCATAGCCCGTCGGCGATGGCGAGGCCTAGCCCCAGGCCTTTCTCAGCCCGGGTCTGGTGGCTGTCGAGGCGTTTGAATTCTTCGAAAATAACCTGCTGTTTATCCTCGGCAATCCCTGGGCCACGATCCCAGACTTCCAGGCACAACTCGCCGTCGCGCCGACGCACGCCCAGCAGCACCGGTCCCTTGGCGTAGCGGAAGGCGTTGGTGAGGAAGTTCTGCAAGATACGCCGCAGCAGCTTGATGTCGCTGTCCACCCGCAGCCGCGAACCACGAACCCGGAATTTCAGGCCTTGTTCCCGGGCCAGCACGGTGAATTCGGCACCGAGGGTGTCGAACAGATCGTTGAGGGCGAATGGCTTGCGGTCGGGGTTGATCTTGCCGTTTTCCAGGCGAGAGATGTCCAGCAGGTCGGTGATCAGGTCCTCGGCCGAGCGCAGTGAGCTGTCCAGGTGCTGCACCAGCTGTCGGGCTTCGCTGGGCAACGCGTCGTGTTGGTGGGACAGGGCGGCCGAGAACAGGCGCGCGGCGTTGAGCGGTTGCATCAGGTCGTGGCTGACCGCCGCCAGGAAGCGGGTCTTGGATTGATAGGCCGCTTCGGCGGTGCCTTTGGCTTCGGTCAGGGCCAGGTTCAATTGCGACAGCTCCCGGGTGCGTTCGGCGACCCGTTGCTCCAACCCTTCGTTGGCGTCGGTCAGTGCCTTTTCGGCCTCGCGGAAGGCGGTGATGTCGGTGAAACTCATGACGAAACCGCCGCCGGGCATCGGGTTACCGATCAACTCGATCACCCGGCCGTTGGGGAACAGCCGCTCCGAGGTGTGTGCCCGACCCTGGCGCATCCAGTGCAGGCGCCGGGCGACGTGGACTTCCGCCTCGCCCGGGCCGCAGAGGCCGCGCTCGGCGTTGTAGCGAATGATGTCGGCGATGGGCCGGCCGACGCTGATCAAGCCGTCCGGGTACTTGAACAGTTCCAGATATCGCCGGTTCCACGCCACCAGCCTGAGGGACTGGTCGACCACGCTGATGCCTTGGGTGATGTTTTCGATGGCCCCTTGCAACAGCGCCCGGTTGAACTGCAGCACTTCCGAGGTTTCGTCGGCGATCCGCACCACGTCTTCGAGCTGCATCTCCCGGCCTTCAATCGCGGCCTTCACCACTGCCCGGGTCGAAGAGGCGCCGAGCACGCCGGCCAGCAGGCGTTCGGTGTGGGCGATCCATTCGCTGTCGGCGTTCTGGTTCGGGTTGAAGCCTTTGCCCTGGCGGTAGGCGAAGCGGATGAAACTCTGCCGCGCCCGCTCTTCGCCGACGAACCGTGCGGCCAGTTGCAACAGGTCTTCGATGTGCACTGCCAACATCGAGCGAGCGTTGGGCCGGGCGCTGATTTCCTGGCCGATGAAGCGCCCGGCCTGCCAGTGCTCCGACACGCGGGTGCGCGACAGCACGGAGACCCAGGCAAACAGTGTGAAGTTGCCGGCCAGGGACAGCACGACGCCTTGAGTGAGCGGGGTGATCGGCAGGTTCAAGGGGTTGCCATGCAACCAGGCCAGCCCTGGGAAGCTGTCCAGTGACCATCCCAGGCTATGGGCGGCAATCGGCAGCACCAGGGTGTAGAACCACAGGAAAATACCGGCGCCGAGGCCGGCGAACACGCCACGGCGATTCGCCTGTTTCCAGTACAACGCCCCCAGCATGGCCGGCGCCAGTTGGGTCACGGCGGCGAAGGCGATCTGGCCGATGGTCGCCAGGCTTGCCGTCGACCCCAGCAGCCGGTAGCTGACATAGGCCAGCAACAGAATCACCACGATGCTCACCCGGCGCACCGAAAGCATCCACTGGCGGAACACTTCGAACGGCCGCTCGGCATTGTTACGGCGCAATAGCCACGGCAGCAGCATGTCGTTGGAAACCATGGTCGACAGCGCCACGCTTGCCACGATCACCATGCCGGTGGCTGCCGATGCGCCACCAATGAAAGCGAGCAGCGCCAAGGCCGGATGGGCCTGGGCCAGCGGCAGACTGATGACGAACGAGTCCGGCAGCACCGAACTGGGCAGGAGCATTTGCCCGGCGAGAGCGATGGGCACCACGAACAGTGCGGCCAGGGCCAGGTAGGCGGGGAACACCCATTTGGCCAGGCGCAGGTCCTGGGGTTCGATGTTCTCCACCACGGTCACGTGGAACTGCCGTGGCAGGCAGATGATCGCCATCATCGCCACCCCGGTCTGGACCACCATGGACGGCCAGTTGATGGTTTCTTTCCAGTATTGCTCCAACCGGGGCGCGAGCATCGCCTGGTCGAACAGGTCGTCGAAGCCGTCGTACAGGCCATAGGTCACGAACGCGCCGACTGCGAGAAAGGCCAACAGCTTGACCAGCGATTCGAAGGCAATCGCCAGCACCATGCCGCGGTGGTGCTCGGTGGCGTCGAGGTTGCGCGTGCCGAAGAGGATGGTGAACAGCGCCAGGATCAGCGAAACGATCAGCGCGGTGTCTTGTGCCCGGGTGCCCATGGCATCGGCGCCGGCACCGATCAGCAGGTTCACCCCGAGCACGATGCCCTTGAGCTGCAAGGCAATGTAGGGCAGCACACCCACCAGGCAGATCAACGCGACCACGATCGCCAGGGATTGCGATTTGCCGTAGCGGGCGGCGATGAAGTCGGCGATGGAGGTGATGTTCTCCTGTTTGCTGATCATCACCATTTTCTGCAGGACCCACGGCGCCAGCACCAGTAGCAGGATCGGCCCGAGGTAGATCGGCAGGAATGACCAGAGCTGTTCGGCGGCCTGGCCGACCGCACCGAAGAACGTCCAGCTGGTGCAATACACCGCCAGCGACAGGCTGTAGACCCACGCCCGCACCCGTGGCGGTAGCGGCGTGCTGCGCCGGTCGCCGTAGAAGGCGATGGCGAACATGATGGCCATATAGGCCAGGGCGACAACGGCGATCAGCCCGCTGGACAACGACATGAAGACTCCCCGACAAAAGACACCAGGGCTTGAGCCCGGAAAGACAGTCTCGCACGCCGGCTCGGGTTCGTCAGTGTCGACCAAGGTCGGGGCGTGGTGGGGCGTCGCAGGTTGGGAGAGTCTTTGGGTGTGAGGTGGTCGGGCGGGCCTCATCGCGAGCAGGCTCGCTCCCACAGGGTTATGGGGTGTACACGGATTCGGCGTCCACGCAGATCCATTGTGGGAGCGAGCCTGCTCGCGATGGCGGTGGGGCAGCTTGCACAGGTGTTGGATGTGCCGACGCTATCGCGAGCAAGCTCGCTCCCACAGGGGCTATGGAGTGTGCAGGGTTCGGCGTCCACGCAGGTCCATTGTGGGAGCGAGCCTGCTCGCGATAGCGACCTTACTGACCCAGCGCGATATCCACCAACCGATACAATTCCTCGACCTCCAGCGGCTCGCTGGCAAAGAGGATGCGGAACACCGTCGGCGCCACCATCAGGTTGATCAGTCGCTCGATGCCAGGGTTCGGCTCGTCGGGATAGCGATCCAGGATGATCTGCAACTGAGCGCTGATGATTCCCACGCAATACCCGGGCCTGGGGCTGGCCTGGATGTCGCGCATCATGTTGCGCCCGGGCTCGGAACTCATTTCATCCAGGTATTGCTCGGCCCACGCAAGCAGGTCGCCGCGCAGGCTGCCGGTGTTGGCCGGTTCGGTGTCCGGGCGCATATGGGCGATGGCGACATCGGCGAGCAGCGCAGGCAGGTCGCCCCAGCGCCGGTAGATAGTGGAGGGCGTCACCCCGGCGCGCGCGGCGATTTGCGGCACGGTCAGGCTGGCGCGGTCCTGTTCTTGCAGCAGGTCGCGCACCGCCGAATGGATCGACTCCTGGACCCGGGCGCTTCTGCCGCCGGGGCGTAAACCTTCTTTAATAGCCATGGGTCGGACCTTAACACAAAGAATTTGCTTTAAGAGCATGGCGGTTGCACACTCGGCAAAAGCTAAAAAATAGCTTTTGCCGAACTCGTGCGGAGTGTGCCCATGTCTCGTCCAGCTTCGACCGGTGCCAGCCTGTTATTCCTGGCGATCACCTTGCTCAGCTTTCTCGCCGCGTCCAGCGCGCCGACGCCGTTGTATCATCTCTACCAGGAACAATTGCAATTTTCTCCGGCGACCCTGACGCTGATTTTCGGTGTGTACGCGTTCAGCCTGCTGGCGGCGCTGCTGACCGTCGGCTCGCTGTCGGATTACCTGGGCCGCAGGCCGGTGATCTTCGTGGCGCTGCTGCTCAACGTGCTGGCGATGTTGCTGTTCATCTACGCGGACAGTGTCGCGTGGCTGATCGGTGCCCGGGTGATCCAGGGTTTCGCCACGGGGATGGCCACCAGTGTCCTGGGGGCTGCGCTGCTGGACTTCGACCGCAGGCAAGGCCCACTGATCACCAGCGTTGCGCCGCTGTTGGGGATGGCGTTTGGCGCGCTGGGCTGTGGCCTGCTGGCAGAGTTCGCGCCGTTGCCGTTGCAACTGACCTACTGGATCCTGCTGGGAATGTTCCTGGTCCAGGCCATTTACCTATGGCGCCTGAACGAGAGCGTCAGTGCGCAACCCGGCGCCTGGCAATCCCTGCGCCCGACCCTGCATGTGCCGGTCCAGGCGCGGCGTGCCTTGTGGTTGGTGCTGCCATTGGACCTGGCCGCCTGGGCCGTCGGTGGCTTCTATCTGTCGTTGGCTCCGTCCCTGGTACGGGCGGCAACGGGATTGACCTCGAACCTGATCGGCGGCGCGTTGGTGGCGGTGCTGACGCTCAGCGGCGCGTTGTCCATCTACACCTTGCGCAACCAGGCTGCCGGCCGAATGTTGCGCCTGGCCGCGAGCCTGTTGGTGCTTGGCCTGGCGCTGGTACTGGTTGCGGTGCATGGCGCCAGCTTGCCGCTGTTCTTCATCGGTACTTTGGTCACTGGTAGCGGTTTCGGCGCGGGGTTCCTCGGCGCGCTGCGCAGCATCATGCCGCTGGCCTTGCCCCACGAACGGGCCGGCTTGATGTCGGCGTTCTATGTGCTCAGCTACCTGGCTTTCAGCCTGCCATCGCTGCTGGCCGGGAATCTGACCCGGGTGTTCGGGTTGATCCCGACGACCGATGGCTATGGCGTGGTGCTGATTGTGCTGTCAGCGGGAGCCTTGTTGGGGCTGGCGCGTCAGACGGCGAGACCTTTGGGCAATGGCGTCAGCCCTTAAAGAGCAGGCACCATGGCCGGCCGATTTGGGCTAGCCTTGGCGCCTCTGTGTCTTTTTGGGATGGACTCCTTTGAAAGTTATTCGCAGCAAATCTTTCACCGGCGAGCGTGCCTGGGCGGCGTTGGATATCGCCAACATGAACGGCATCACCACGCGCCTGCATTGGACCGATCAACCCTACAAATGGCACATCAATGATGGTCAGGAGGTGTTCGTAGTGCTCGATGGGACAGTGCAGATGCGCTATCGGGAAGCCGGAATCGAGAAGGAGGCCTTGCTCAATGTCGGGGATATTTTCTATGCGTCGGTGGGCACCGAGCATGTCGCCAGTCCGGTCGGCGAGGCCAGAATCCTGGTGATTGAGTCAGAAGGCAGTGTCTGAAAGGGTTATCTGCGGAATCGATAACACATAGAGAAACTACCCGTTATATAGATATTCTTTTCGGCTCTAACATGGTTCCACCTCATCCGAGGACAGGAGTTCGCCATGACATGCTGCGCCGCCAAGACCCGCTTTCGCCCCCTCAGTCATTTGCCCAGGCCGCTGGAGGCCATTCGCCAATTCACGCCGAACTGGTTTGCGGTTGTGATGGGGACTGGTGTGCTGGCCCTGGCGTTGGCGCAATGGCCCGAGAAAGTGCCGGGGCTACGGGCCATGGGCGAGGGTTTGTGGTTGTTCAGCGCTTTGCTGTTCCTGTTATTCACTGTGCTCTACGCCGCCCGTTGGGCGCTGTTCTTCAATGAGGCACGGCGGATCTTCGGCCATTCCACGGTCTCGATGTTTTTCGGCACCATCCCCATGGGGCTCGCGACCCTCATCAACGGCCTCATGGTGTTCGGCTTGCCGCGCTGGGGCGAGGGCGTGGTGCCGCTGGCCGAGGCGTTGTGGTGGATTGACGTAGCGATGTCCGTGGCTTGCGGCGTGCTGATCCCCTTCCTGATGTTCACTCGCCAGGAACACCGGATCGACCAGATGACCGCCGTGTGGCTGTTGCCGGTGGTGGCCGCCGAAGTCGCAGCCGCCAGCGGTGGGTTGTTGGCGCCGCACTTGGCGGGTGTTCATTCGCAAATGATCATGCTGGTCACCAGCTACGTGCTTTGGGCATTTTCCCTACCGGTGGCGTTCAGCATTCTGACGATCCTGTTATTGCGCATGGCCCTGCATAAACTGCCTCACGAAAACATGGCCGCTTCGAGCTGGCTGGCCCTCGGGCCCATCGGTACTGGCGCCTTGGGCATGTTGCTGTTGGGCGGTGATGCGCCAACGATTTTTGCCGCCAACGGCATCCCGGGCGTGGGCGAAATCGCCGCCGGGTTGGGGATGGTGGCCGGCATTACCTTGTGGGGCTTGGGCCTGTGGTGGATGTTGATGGCGTTGCTCATCACGGCCCGTTACCTGCGCACCGGTATCCCGTTCAACCTTGGCTGGTGGGGCTTTACCTTCCCGTTGGGCGTATATGCGCTGACCACGCTGAAGCTGGCGGACCTGCTGGGTCTCAAGTTTTTCGGCATGTTCGGCAGCGTATTGGTGGCAATGCTGGTGGTGCTGTGGCTGATCGTCGCCCGGCGGACGGTGCTGGGCGCCTGGCACGGTGAGCTGTTTGTATCGCCATGCATTGCGGGGCTGGCGAAATAATCGCTAAAGACAGGTAATGTGTGGCCTGGATCGAAAAGCGTCATTCCAATAAGCGTCCACGCCACTCAGGAACATGGAAGATGAGTCACCCTTCGCAGTTCACCTTGCTTCGCACGCGGCGTTTCCTGCCGTTCTTCGTCACACAGTCCCTCGGCGCGTTCAACGACAATATTTTCAAGCAGTCGCTGATTCTCGCCATCCTCTACAAACTGACCATCGACGGTGACCGCTCGATCTGGGTCAACCTCTGCGCCTTGCTGTTTATCCTGCCGTTCTTTCTGTTTTCGGCGCTGGCGGGGCAGTTTGGGGAAAAATTCGCCAAGGACGCGCTGATTCGTCTGATCAAACTCGGCGAAATCGTCATCATGGCGGTCGGCGCCGTGGGCTTTATGTTCGATCATTTGTCGCTGATGCTGCTGGCGCTGTTTGCCATGGGCACCCATTCGGCGTTGTTCGGTCCGGTTAAGTATTCGATCCTGCCGCAAGCCTTGCGCGAGGAAGAGCTGGTCGGCGGCAATGGCCTGGTGGAAATGGGCACCTTCCTGGCGATCCTTGCCGGCACCATCGGCGCCGGGATCATGATGTCCTCGGCCCACTACGCCCCGGTGGTGTCCTGTGCAATCATCGGCGTCGCCGTGCTCGGCTACCTCGCCAGCCGTGGCATCCCACGGGCAGCGGCCGCCTCGCCGCAGATGCGCCTGAACTGGAACATCTTCAGTCAGTCCTGGGCCACCCTGAAACTGGGCCTGGGACAGACACCGGCGGTGTCCCGTTCGATTGTCGGCAACTCCTGGTTCTGGTTTGTCGGGGCGATCTACCTGACGCAGATCCCGGCCTACGCCAAGGAATGGATGCACGGCGATGAAACCGTGGTGACTCTGATCCTGACCGTGTTCTCGGTGGGGATCGCCCTGGGTTCGATGCTTTGCGAAAAACTCTCCGGACGCAAAGTCGAGATCGGCCTGGTGCCGTTCGGCTCGTTCGGGCTGACGGTGTTCGGGCTGCTGCTGTGGTGGCATTCCGGCGCAATTCCCGACAGCGTCGAGGGCTACGGCTGGCTGGAAGTGCTCGGTTTCGGCCACGCCTGGCTGGTCTTGATCGACATTCTCGGTCTTGGTGTCTTCGGTGGTTTCTACATCGTGCCGCTGTATGCGCTGATCCAGTCCCGCACCGCCGAGAACGAGCGCGCACGGGTGATTGCCGCCAACAACATTCTCAACGCGCTGTTCATGGTGGTCTCAGCCATTGTTTCCATCGTGCTGCTGAGTTTCGCCAAACTGTCGATTCCGCAACTGTTCCTGGCGGTGTCGCTGCTGAACATCGGCGTCAACGCCTACATCTTCAAGATCGTTCCCGAGTTCACCATGCGTTTCATGATCTGGCTGTTGAGCCATTCCATGTACCGTGTGGAGCATCGCAACCTCGATGCGATTCCTGATGAAGGCGCGGCGCTGTTGGTTTGCAATCATGTGTCGTTCGTCGATGCGCTGTTGATTGGCGGTGCGGTGCGTCGGCCGATTCGCTTCGTGATGTACTACAAGATCTACAACCTGCCGGTGCTGAACTTCATCTTCCGCACAGCGGGGACGATTCCGATTGCCGGACGTCAGGAAGACATCCACATCTACGAAAAGGCCTTCAAGCGAATCGCCCAATATCTGAAGGACGGTGAGCTGGTGTGCATTTTCCCTGAAGGAAAATTGACCGCTGACGGTGAGATCAATGAGTTCAAGAGCGGACTGACCCGGATCCTCCAGGAAACGCCGGTGCCGGTGATTCCTATGGCGCTGCAAGGCCTGTGGGGCAGTTTTTTCAGTCGGGATCCGGCCAAGGGACTGTTCCGTCGACTGTGGTCGCGAGTGACCCTGGTGGCGGGACCGGCGGTGGCGGTGGAAATGGCTGAGCCGGCCAGGCTGCAAGCACTGGTAGGTGAGTTGCGCGGGACGGCCAGATAGGTCGGTTGCGGCCGTGCGATTTTTCGCGAGCAGGCTCGCTCCCACATTGATCGAGTTGTCCGAGCCGGACGCGATCCCCCTGTGGGAGCGGGCTTGCCCGCGAAAGCGGAGTGTCAGTCGACGAGGATGTAGAGTCTGCCAGCCATCGCGAGCAGGCTAGGCGCTGACCTTGAGCCCGATCAATCCTGCAACGATCAACGCTACGCTGACCAACCGAACCAGCGCCATTGACTCGCCAAACAGAATGATCCCCGCAATCACCGTGCCCACCGCGCCGACGCCGGTCCAGATCGCATAGGCGGTGCCCAACGGCAATTCCTTCATCGCCAGGCCGAGCAGGCCAAGGCTGATCGCCATGGCGGCAATCGTCAGGGCAGTGGGGAAAGGGCGGCTGAAGCCGTCAGTGTATTTCAGGCCAACAGCCCAGCCGACTTCGAACAGGCCGGCGAAGAACAGAATGATCCAGGACATCACACACCTCCATGAATGGATGGGGTCGTCCCCGGATTGAGAGCCACTCCAACTGCGGGGTCGTCCCCGCACTGGCGAAACAGAGTGCCCATGATCGGGCACTCGAACAAGCCTGTCTCAGTCAGCCGCTTGCTGGGCGAGCGTTTCGCGGTCCTGCTTTTCGCTCATGCGCCGGAAATACGTGGAAAGCAGCGCGCCGGAGATGTTGTGCCAGACGCTGAACAACGCACTGGGCACCGCCGCCAACGGCGAAAAATGCGCACTCGCCAACGCGGCGCCCAGGCCGGAGTTCTGCATGCCGACTTCCAGTGCGAGGGATTTTCGCTGGGCCAGCGGCAGCTTGAACAAATGCCCGGTGAAGTAACCCAGCAGGAAGCCGAAGCTGTTGTGCAGCATCACCACGGCCATGATCAACAGGCCCGATTCGGCAATCTTCGCCTGGCTGGCGGCAACGACAGCCGTGACGATGATGACGATGCTCACCACCGACACCAGCGGCAACACATCGACCGCGTGACGAACCTTGCTACCCAGCAACCGTTGCGCCACCACGCCGAGCACGATCGGCAGCAGCACCACTTGCAGGATCGACCAGAACAGCTCCATGAACGAGACCGGCAGCCAGGCCGAGGCCAGCAACCAGATCAGCGCGGGCGTCAGCAGCGGGGCGAGCAGGGTGGTGACGGCGGCGATGGCCACCGACAATGCCAGGTCACCGCGAGCGAGCCAGGTCATGACGTTTGACGAGGTGCCGCTCGGACAGCAGCCCACCAGGATCACGCCGACGGCGATTTCCGGCGGCAGGTGGAACACCTGGCACAGCAGCCACGCCACGCCGGGCATGATCACGAAGTGGGCGATCACACCCAATGCCACGCGCCAGGGATGACGCGCGACTTCAGCGAAGTCTTCGAGCTTGAGAGTCAGGCCCATGCCGAACATCACCAGCCCCAGCAGCGGCACGATGGCGCTCTTGAGGCCAATGAACCAGGCCGGCTGCAAGAACGCCACGACGGCGAAAATCAGTACCCAGTAAGCGAAGGTATTGCCGACGAAGCGGCTTAATGCAGCCAGTGCGCGCATGGCCTGATCCTTGTTATTAATGAATTACACAAAACCAATGTGGGAGCGGGCTTGCTCGCGAAAGCGGTATACCAGTGACGAATCCGTTGACTGATACACCGCTTTCGCGAGCAAGCCCGCTCCCACACTAGAAGTCACCAGCCTTAGATCCCCTGCGGAATCTCTTCCCCACCCAACGCCTCGACCAGCGCCGGCAGGAACTCGCCGAACGTCAGCATCATCAGCGTGAAGCTGGCGTCCAGTTGGCCGAGGGCTTCGTCGCCGCCGTCCTGTTCCGCCTGGTCTTGCAACAGGTCTTCGAACTTCAGGCGCTTGACCACCATTTTATCGTCGAGGACAAACGACAGTTTGTCCTGCCAGGCCAGCGACAGTTGGGTCACGACCTTGCCGGTGTTCAGATGCAGCTGGATTTCGTCGCTGGTCAGGTCCTGGCGCTTGCAGCGCACGATGCCACCGTCTTCGTGGGTGTCGCGCAGTTCGCACTCGTCGAGGACGAAGAAGTCATCGGCCGCTTTCTGGGTCTTGACCCAATCAGTCATGATCGCGGTCGGAGCCGTTTTTACCGTCAATGGACGCACCGGCAGCGAGCCGATGACTTCACGCAGGGTAGACAGCAGGTCTTCGGCGCGTTTCGGGCTGGCGGAGTTCACCAGGATCAGGCCCTGTTTCGGCGCGATGGCGGCGAAGGTCGACGAGCGACGGATGAAGGCACGCGGCAGGAACGCCTGGATGATTTCATCCTTGAGCTGGTCACGCTCCTTTTTATAGACCTTGCGCATCTGCTCGGCTTCGATCTCTTCGACCTTTTCCTTCAGGGCATCGCGTACGACGCTGCCCGGCAAAATACGTTCTTCCTTGCGAGCGGCGATCAGCAGGAAGTCCTGGCTGACATGCACCAGTGGCGCGTCTTCGCCCTTGCCGAACGGGGCGACGAAACCGTAAGTGGTCAACTCCTGGCTTGCACATGGACGCGCCAGTTTGCTGGCCAGTGCAGTTTCCAACGCCTCGGCATCAAAAGGCAGATCTTGGGTCAGGCGATAGATAAGCAGGTTTTTGAACCACATGGGGTGAGTCTCTCCTTTATACAAAGGGGGGCATTATTCTCTGAGCGGCGCCGTAGGCCAACCCTTCGCTAAGCCTTTGGAAGGCCTGAAAAAATTAATTTAAAAAGTGCTTGCCAGCTTACGGAGTGCTCCGTAGAATGCGCGCCACACCGAAAGCGAAGGGTGATTAGCTCAGCCGGGAGAGCGTCTGCCTTACAAGCAGAATGTCGGCGGTTCGATCCCGTCATCACCCACCATTCGTTCAACGTGTTACGCGCAGCGGTAGTTCAGTCGGTTAGAATACCGGCCTGTCACGCCGGGGGTCGCGGGTTCGAGTCCCGTCCGCTGCGCCATATTCGGTTATCTGGAACGCTGAACGCCAGGTGACCACGGAAAGCCCGCTAACGCGGGCTTTTTGCTGTTTGCAGTTCCTGCGGTGTGCTTCGTTTACTTTTTTTCGCAGTTTTATGTAATTAAATCAGCACGTTACGAAAAACTGTGAGAGAATGCGCCCCGCATCGAAAGTGCAGGGTGATTAGCTCAGCTGGGAGAGCGTCTGCCTTACAAGCAGAATGTCGGCGGTTCGATCCCGTCATCACCCACCAAACTTTCAATGTTACGCGCAGCGGTAGTTCAGTCGGTTAGAATACCGGCCTGTCACGCCGGGGGTCGCGGGTTCGAGTCCCGTCCGCTGCGCCATCTTCGATAACCTGGACCACTGAACGCCAGGTTGCCAACAAAAAGCCCGCTCATCGAGCGGGCTTTTTGTTGCCTGTCATTTGGCCGTCGCTACTGCTCGGCATTGCGGCTGTGGCGGTAATCGCTGACCGCCTCATACACGGCTTTACGCAAACGATTGATCCCGCCGATCGGGCGATGGGCCTCGATGCCGAACCAGGGATTGAACGATTGGTTGTCGCAGGCCAGGTTCAGCTTGGGCGTGTCGAAATCCTGGGCCGGCACCTTGATGTGCGCCACGGTTTCGAACGGCGCATCGCTTTCCCGCCATTCAATGCTGGTGTCTTCGATGGGCATGTATTTGCCGGGATCCTGGCGTTGGATCTGCAGGACGAAACAGGCCGGCACCCGATCTGTGGATAACTGCTGCGTCAGGGCGCTGCGTAGGAAATTCGGCAGGTCCTGGTTCTGTTTTGGCAGGGTATAGGCCGGGCAGTTGTCCGGATCCGGCGCTACGCGAAACTTGGCGTTGGCTTCACCGAACTTGTAGGGCGATACCGAAAAGTACGTGGTCTGGGTCGGGCTGGCTGGAGGGGGCGAGAGCGTCGCCAGGGCGATGAACAAATGGCGAACCTGCCAGCTACGCGGATCCAGGCTGGGGAAAAACGCCATGGCCTTTTTTCCGTCGGCCTGGGCGGCCACGTTCTGACGATACTCAGCGACATCACTGACGAAGAAGTTCGGATGGTTGAACATTACGAAGTCCTGTTCGCCGGATGACTGCCGATCCGCCAGCAGTTGCTTGCCCGGCACGTTGAGTAACTTGATTGCCATTCCCCGGGCGTCGCGCAGGCTGTCGAATTGTGGGTAAGCGTTGCCGTTGGACAGGCGTATCGTCGCCTGCCAGACCTTGCCCGGCTCGGCGAATACCCCCTGGCGTAACGGGGGCGGCAGGTCGGTCGGCACCTGGACTTCGGCCATGACACAGCCGTGTGCCTTGGCGTGAGCATCGCGCAGGTAACGCGTGCCTTCGCGGTGCTGGTCGACGATGCGGATCGCGGTCTGGATGATCTCCTGGGTCATGGCGGCTTCGCCGGGCGGTGTCTGTTCCTGATCTGACACCGGCCCGCGGTGCTGCCAGGCAAACCAGGCCGTGGCCAGTGCCCAGCCGAGCAGCCCGATCCCCAGCAGCCACAGGAGCGTCTTGCCCAGAAAGGCGCCAAGGCGCAGCCAGAGCGTGATCAGCATGGAAGAATCCTTTTACCGGTGATATTCAGCATTACAGTTGCGACTCCAGTGGTCCGCCCAGCACTTTCAAGTATTCCAGCAAGGCCCAGCGTTCCTGGGGTTGCAGCAGACGGCCGATGACACCATTGCCGCGTTCACCAGCGCGGAATTCATGCCCGCTGTTGTGATTGCCGGTGATACGGGTATCGAAAAGAAAACCGTTGGTGAACGCTTCGGTGCGATAGCCCAGGTGCCTCGGATCGTATTCGAAGTTGCCTTTGTAGAAGGTGGTCTCACGCTCGTCTTGGGGCGACAGCAGTTGATAGATCGTCGGCACCGAGCCGTTATGCAGGAACGGCGGCGTGGCCCAGACGCCTGCCAGCGGCCGGGCTTTATAGGCGCGCAATTCGCGCACGCCGATGGGCAGGCCGAAACCGTCCAGGGCTGGGCGTTCGACGGGGGTGACGCCGGCGTCGCGGTAAGCGCGGTTTTCGACGAAGGCCGTGACATACGCCAGGCCCTTGGCGACTGAGATCTGGCTCAAGTCCAGTGGTTCGGTCGGGGTGGGGTGCAGTTGCACTTCCAGCTTCGCCAACTCGGCCGGGTCCCATTTAAGACTGGTCAGGTCGAAGCGATGGTCGGCAATGTTGTTGGCGGTGCCCGGGTCGGTGCCGATCACCTGCACCGGCAGCATATACAGTTGCTGGACCGGACGATCGGGCCCCTGGACCACTTTCGGCACATGGCAGCCGGCGCAATTTTCAGTGAACAGGGCTCGGCCCTTCGCAGCCAAAGGCTTGTCGATCGCGCCGAGCAGCGCTTGCGGCCATACCGGTGGTTTGAGCAGTTGCAGGGTCTCTTCGATCTTGTTCAGGTCGCGCACCCGCACGCTGGAGGGATAGCGCGCATCGCCCTGCAATGGGTTGCCTTGGGCGTCAAAGAAACTCAGCGTGGCGCCGACACCCAGGGCTTCCCCGACATTACGGGCCATGGGTTGTTGGGCCGACCCGTTCCACTGCACCCAGTCGAATGTCCATATTTCCCACAGCTGTGGGTAATCCACCGGTGCGTTGGCGACCCGATAGTTGGCCGGTGAAATGGCATCGCCGAAGCTGGCGTTGGCAATCCGGCCAAAGGCGTCGGTCCGGCCAGGGCCTTCTTCGGTGGGGTAGAGGCCGCGGTGGGTGTCGTTCCAGGCGGTACGCAGGAAGGTGTCCAGCGAGACCTTGAATGCCTTGCGCAGTTCTTCGTGGCGGGCGTCGTAATCCTGGCCTAGCACCTGGCGGGCGAAACGCTCGAATTTCCATGGGTTGTAGTAGGTGGCCGCCAGACTGGCGACCATGGCCTGTCCGAAACTGCCCCCACGTAATGTAGGAACACTGGAAGGCAGGACGTGTTGAGCCGAGCCGCCGTCGATGCGGATCGCCTGGCCCTTGTAGCGCAGCTCGCCGGTGTGGCACGCAGCGCAAGTAATATCCAGAAACTGTTCTTTGCTGCCAGGGTTCTGGTGCCGTGCGAAACCCACCGGCAGGTTGCCTGGGTTGGCGGGCGAGGCTTTCTGCGCCGGGTCGACCAGGAAGCCAAAGCGCGCCAGGTACTCGGGCGAAGCGAAGCGCTGTTGCGAAAATGGCAGTTCCAGAGCGGTGAACCAGTCGTAGCGCAGGCCTTTGACCTGGGTGCCTTGGGGCGTGAAGTAATAGGTCTGGCGTTCGGCGGCGCCCCATTGGTCCAGGTAATTTACCTTTTCAACCGGGGTATAGAACGGCAGTCGCGGATTGGCAACGTAATAAAGCACCACGGCCACGCCGACGATCAGCAACGCGAAAAGCAGCCAGAGAATGCGAGAGAGCAGGCGCACGGTAACGTCCTTGTTTTATTGATATGCCCTTATGCCTCAGTGTTGCTTGGCGGGCAAGTGGCCATTACCGCAAGGGCGCTTGGAACTGTCAGTTTTTGTCTGTGTACGTAGTGGATGACAGATGCTTCATCTGACCAACATTAAAAAGCGTTTGCGGACCTGAACTTATCGACGCTTTGTGGCTCACATGCCGGTAGCCATTGGTCGGGGCCGCCTGATAAGCTCGCGGCTTTACTCGATTGCCCTTTAGGCGCATGAACAAGGAAATAGCATGAAACAGCATCGGTTGGCGGCGGCGGTGGCCCTGGTTGGCCTGGTACTCGCGGGTTGCGACTCGCAGACCAGCGTAGAGCTGAAAACCCCGGCGCAGAAAGCTTCCTACGGTATCGGCCTGAACATGGGCAAGAGCCTGGCTCAGGAAGGTATGGATGACCTGGACTCCAAAGCGGTTGCTCAGGGCATCGAAGATGCCGTCGGCAAGAAAGAACAGAAGCTGAAAGACGAAGAACTGGTCGAAGCCTTTGCCGCACTGCAAAAACGTGCCGAAGAGCGCATGGCCAAGATGAGCGAAGAGTCGGCAGCCGCCGGCAAGAAGTTCCTCGAAGAAAACGGCAAGAAAGCCGGTGTAACCACCACCGCTTCCGGTCTGCAATACGAAGTGGTCAAAAAAGCCGACGGCCCACAGCCTAAGCCGAATGATGTGGTGACCGTTCACTACACCGGCAAGCTGACCAACGGCACCGTGTTCGACAGCTCCGTCGAGCGTGGCAGCCCGATCGATCTGCCGGTCAGCGGCGTGATCCCGGGTTGGGTGGAAGGCCTGCAACTGATGCACGTCGGCGAGAAGTACAAACTGTACATCCCGAGCGACCTGGCCTACGGCGCCCAGAGCCCGAGCCCGGCGATTCCGGCCAACTCGGTCCTGGTGTTCGACCTGGAACTGCTGGCGATCAAGGATCCGACGAAAGAAGACGCAGCGAAGTAATCGCGTCTGCTGTCACGACAACGCCTCGCTTATGCGGGGCGTTGTTGCATCCGGGTTTCGGTGATTCCCAAAAAAACCGAACGCCGCGGGCAGGCTACAGTCATAGGCAATACGGGCGCTTTGCTAGACCCAGCCACCCCGTCAAGTCAATGAAATTTTGGGTTTTTTTATGTGAGTAAAAAACGCCCGATTTAAGCTGGGCCCTTATAAAACGGGGGCTTCAGCGCAGAAATGCAGCTCTGTTCACAAGGTTATCCACAATTTGTGTGGATAACATTTCAGTGGGAGAAAAAAGTGAAGGCCCCGTGGAATTTCGCGCGATTTCTACCCTTGGCCGGGCGGTTGCTGGCTCGCGGTCGATTGCCGACCCTGCTGTTTGCGGTCGCCAGCAAAGGTGCCCGAGAGGGCGGCCGGCTCGGTAAGCTCAAGGAGGATCTGCGCCTGCTGCAGGCATTGTGCCTGGCGTACTGGCGGGGTGAGTACCGGGCGGTCAGTGCCAAGTCGATGCTCTCGGTCGTGGCGGGCCTCATGTATTTCCTCAGCCCACTGGACGCGATTCCGGACATCCTGCCGATGTTTGGCATGTTCGACGATATCGCCGTGCTGGCCTGGGTCATGAAGACCCTCGATGTTGAGCTCGAAGCCTTCCGCGCCTGGCGTTATCGACAATCGCCCGAGAAGCTCGCCTCGGTAGAAAGGCTGCCTGACACCCCAGAACAACTTCAGCTGCAGGGTCATAAAAAAGACTGATCCTGCCTCTCTCGCCCCTGGAATTCATCGCCCCGCGACCTCAGCCGGTATTAGGATTACACTTCAAAGAAAAAAGGCTGATTCGCTAAGCGTTGTTGTCCTACGGGGTAGACATGGATATTCAGATAATCACCCGCGACGGAGAGCCCGAATACGCGGTTTTGCCGTGGGAGCAGTACCAGTCGTTGCTGAAGGCCGCAGGCATCGACCCAGCACCGCCGCGCGAAGCGACAGTCCGTCACGCGGCGGCACCCGGCCAGGTTCTTCCTGGTCTGGATCAATTACGCAGTTTGCGCGAAGGGAAGGGCATCGCTATTGAGGCGCTGGCCCGCACGGTAGGTATCAGTCCGTCTTATCTGGCCTTGATCGAAAGCGGCGAGCGTCAGCCCGATGCCGCGATTCGGCGCAGTCTGGCCTGGGAATTGACGGTGCCAGGTTGGAGGGATGAGTCGTGAGCGTACGTATCAGTCGGCAGCATTGGGATGGGTTGTTGGGGGAGTTGGATCAGGCCCGTCGTCAGCGCCACTTGCTGACCTATCGGGCCTTGCTGGAGCGCTTGCAGTTGCCCAGCCCGGCCATGCAGACCTTGACGGCGGCCCTTGAGCACCTGGCGGCGCTGGACGCTCGCGCTGAACAGCCGCTGCGCAGTTCCCTGGTCATCAGCCAGGGTGCCAGTCGGTTGCCGCGCACCGGTTTTTTCGAGTGTGTTGAGCGCCTGGGGCGTTTTTCCGGGCCGTCCGACGGGGTCGCCGCCGCTTCCTGGCACGCATCGGAAGTGGTCCGGGTGTTCGAGTACGAATATCCAGAGTCGGCGGAGGCCTGATGCTTTGGCGTTTCAAGGCGCGGGCTGGTTACTGGCTGGCGCGTCGGTTGTTCCACTGGCCGTGGTTCGTTCGTCAACGACGGGGCTGGGCCTGGCTCGAGGGCCAGTTCTCGCGCATGGCAAACCTGGGCGACGTCGGTGCGCAAAGCTTCTACGGGCATATCCTGACGTTTCGCGGCCAAGGCCTGGGCGCCCGGGAAGAAGGCATTCGCCTGCTGCGCCTGGCGGCACTGGCGGGTGATGGCAAGGCCGCCTATCAGGTCGGCGTGATCAGTCTGGCGGGCACGGCCAGCAAAGCACCGGATCCGGTCGAAGCGGCGCGCTGGTGGACATTGGCGGCGAAGGCCGGGCATCCGCTGGCTGAAATCAAACTCAAGACACTCGATCTGTAGCCCTATCTCCAACGTTTGGAACGGCGGTATTTCCTCTGCGGCCGTTGGTAGGTTTCAACGCTGGGCCAATTTAGCGAATTGCCCTACGTCCAGCGCTTCTTTCCCTGACTTATTTCCCCTTCCATCCCCGGCAAAGTCTTGCGCTTCCTGAGCGCTGCGAGACGTCTGCCCATGTTCGACCGTTTTTTGCTGCTGGCCCTTGACCGAGCTGTGTCCTGATGGATCAGGTCAGCCGTATCGAGCAGGAACTCGACAGTTTCAAAGACACCCTGTCTGTCTATCGCGAGCAACTTGACCGTTGGTACAGCCGGGCGGCGGACAGCGCCAGCCACGCCGCCGACCTGCCTTCGCTGCTGGGCATGGAGCGATTGATCCGCTTCGCTGACAGCACCACGGCCGTCAGCACCGGTGACGACGACTTTCTATCAACCGTCGTGCAGTGTCCCTACGGCGGGGTGATGGCCATCGAGAGCAAACTCGAATCGGTCTACGACATTGCGCTGGGCGACATCGTCGTGGATGTGGTGGCGGTGGACAGCGGCGAGGTCACGCCGGTCGCCCTCGATGCCCAGGGCCTGGGAACGTTTAACGGCGAGGCGGGCAAGTTCTATCGGGTGCGTGTCCAGGGCGAAGTATCGTCGGCGCAGCTCAACGATCTGTTTTCTTCCTACGATGGCTTGAGCACCGAGCTGACGGACTGGTTGCGCGGCGAGTGGCAGGGCTTCAAGCCGCATTGGGCGCAACAGTCCTTGGCGACCTCGGCGGCCGCGGTGGGCAACGGCCTGCTTGCCGGTAGCTGGGCGGCGATCGAAGGCGCGTGGGACAGCATCAGTCTGCTCTCCGACATCCTCAAGAATCCCGATGAGTTCGTCGAGCGGTTGGGCGAGAGCGCGGCCCAGTTGGCCGAGCTGGCGCAGACCGCACCGCAGGTGATGGCCAAGTTGCAACTACTGGCGAGTGACGAAGCGGCGCTGTGCCTGTTGGTACGTGCCGCCAGTCTCTGGCTCGACATGCTGCCGCCCAGCGAGATCGCCGGCGAAACGGCCCGGACGCTATCGACACTGACCGTACAGCTGTTGATCGATCTGTTGATCGGTGTGGTCCTGACCTTCGCCGGCGCGGGGGCCGGGCTTGCCTATCTGTCGATGCGCCTGGTCCATGTGAGCGCGCGCCTGTTGAGCGTCTTGCAGCGTTTTATCCGGGCGATCTTCGCCGTGGTCAACGGCTTCATGGGCTATGTGGACCGTTACAAAGCGGTCGCCGCCAGGGGGATCGCGGCAGGGGTCAAAAAGGGCCGGATGCAAATGCGTTGGGGCGCCCAGCGCAATACCACGCTGAAAAAACACGAACCCCACGACGACGCCCCCGCCCAATCGAAGAACCCCAACGGCGACAGCGCCGACACCGCCGCCCAGACCCAGACCAGCGGCTGTCCGGTGTCGATGGTCACCGGCGAAGAACTGCTGACCCTGGAAGACGGCACCCTCGACGGCTGCCTGCCCTTCGTCTTCACCCGGTTGTACCGCACCAGCGCCGCCGACCTGGACATCGGGCTCGGGCGCGGCTGGAGCCATGCCCTGGCCCATCGCCTGCTCCTGGAAGGCGAGCAGGTCACCTGGATCGACCAGGAAAACCGCCGCACCACTTTTCCGCTGCCCTCCGCCCAACGTCCGGCGATCCACAACAGCCTGGCCCGCGCCGCCATCTACCTGGGAACCGAGCCGGATGAACTGATCATCGCCCAGCCCGGCGACCAGGCGCCTTTCCTACACTTTCGCGCCGGTCATCTGACCGCCCTCAGTGATCGGTATGACAACCGCCTGACGATCCAGCGCAACATCCATGGCGACATCAGCCGCCTGGACAACGGCGCCGGCCGCGCCCTGCGGCTGCGCTACGAGCAGCGGCACCTGATCGCCGTCGATTACCAGACTTTCCACCCGGCCAGTCCCCAGGACGACGCCTGGCGTACCGAACAGACGCTGGCGTCCTACCGCTACGACGGACGTTTCCGACTGATCGAGGCGACCAACGCCGCTGGCGAAAGCGAGCGCTATGACTACGACGACCACCACGTCATCCTCCAGCGGCAACTGGCCGGGGGCGCGAGTTTCTTCTGGGAATGGCAGGGCGCCGGTCCGGCGGCCCGCTGTGTGCGGCACTGGGCCTCGTTCGCGCAGATGGACAGCCGCTACACCTGGGGCGAGGACGGCCACGTCACGGTCCGGCACCTGGATGGCAGCCAGGAAGTCTACGCGCATGACGACCGGGCGCGGCTGGTGCGCAAGGTCGAGCCCGATGGCGGCGAGCACCTCAAGGCTTATGACAACCAGGGCCGGCTGATCGCCGAGCAGGACCCTCTGGGCGCCGTCACCGAATACCGCTACGACGAAGCCGGACGCCTGGTGGCGCTGATTCCGCCGGATGAAGTGCCGACGTCCTACGAATACCGCAACGGTTTCCTGCACGCCCGCTCCCGAGGCAAGGCCACCTGGACCTACCGGCGCAACGACCAGGGCGATATCACCCGCCAGACCGACCCCGACGGCCACGTCACCTTCTACCAATACGATGAGCGCGGCCGCCTGCTGGAAACCTGCCACCCCGACGGCAGTTTCCACCGGCTGAGCTGGAATGCGCTCGGCCAGTTGACGGAAGAAACCCTGCCCGATGGCAGCCGGCGGGTTTTTGCCTACGACGCCTTGGGGCGTTTGTTGAGTCGCCAGGATGAACACGGCGCACTCACTCATTACCACTGGGACGCCATGGGCCGGCTGCTCCAGACCACTTCGCCAACGGGCGCGATCCGCGCCTGGACCTACAACGCCTACGGCAAGGTCACCGCCGAACGCGACGAGCTGGGGCGCGTCACCCGGTACGAATACGCCGACGACCTGCACCTGGTCAGCCGTCGCCTCAACCCCGATGGCACCGAGCTCAAGTACCGCTACGACTCGGCGCGGCTGTTGCTGACCGAGATCGAGAACGAGCGCGGCGAAACCTATCGGCTGGACTACACGCCCGGTGGACTGATCCGACAGCAAGTCGGCTTCGATGGGCAACGCACCGCCTATGCCTATGACCTCAACGGCCACCTGCTGGAGAAAACCGAGCACGGTGACGACGGCACGCAATGGGTCACCGGCTACCAGCGCGACGCAGCCGGGCGGCTGTTGGTCAAGACCCTGCCCGACAGCCAAGTCATTCAGTACCGCTACGACGGCCTGGGACGGCTGGTATCGGTCGATGACGGCACCGATCACCCGCTGGCCTTTGAATACGACGCCCAGGACCGGCTGATCGGCGAGCATCAGGGCTGGGGCACCCTGCGTTATCGCTACGACGCCTGCGGGCGCCTCAACCACCTGCGCCTGCCGGATCACAGCCAGTTCGATTTCCATCACGCCACCGGCGGCGCGCTGACCGCCATCGACCTGAACGGCACCCGACTCACCGACCATCAAATCAGTGGCGGTCGCGAAGTGCAGCGCCAGCAGGGCCTGCTGCGCAGCCAGTACGACTA
>Ga0268257_1000753_pt1 | contig 33618 bp, 28 predicted proteins | sample AgamicAtPrz_FD_200249 | JGI IMG/M metagenome (GOLD analysis project Ga0268257, IMG submission 200249) | Agave microbial communities from Guanajuato, Mexico - At.P.rz (v2) (version 3) | ecosystem: Host-associated > Plants > Phyllosphere > Phylloplane/Leaf | place: Guanajuato, Mexico | collected... | reverse complement strand
GGTCCGGTTGCTTGCAGATACGGTCGAGCATGATCGCCAGCAGCACGATCGCCAGGCCCGCTTCGAAGCCCAGGGAAATATCGGCGGTGTTCAGTGCGTTGACCACAGGTTTGCCCAGGCCGTCAGCGCCGACCAGGGCGGCAATCACCACCATCGACAGCGACAGCATGATGCACTGGGTAACGCCGGCGGCGATGCTTGGCATCGCGTGCGGCAGTTCGATACGGGTGAGCAGCTGGCGCCGCGAGCAGCCAAAGGCCTTGCCGGCGTCCATCAGCTCCTGCGGGACGTCGCAGATGCCCAGGTAGGTGAGACGGATCGGCGCGGCGATGGCGAACACCACCGTCGAGATCAGCCCCGGCACCACACCCAGGCCGAACAGGGTCAGGGTGGGGATCAGGTAGACGAAGGTAGGTACCGTCTGCATCAGGTCGAGTACCGGGCGCATGGCGGTATAGAACATCGGTTTGTGCGCGGCGACGATGCCCAGTGGCACGCCGATGGCCACGCAAACCACTGTGGCGAAGGTGACCTGCGCCAGGGTTTCCATGGTTTCCTGCCAGTAACCCAGGTTGAGGATCAGCAGGAACGACAGGGCAACGAATGCGGTCAGCGCCCACTTGCGCTGGATGAAATGCGCCAGGGCGGCGAACAGAGCGATGAGCACGAACGGATTGAAGAAAGTCAGGGCACTGGTGACGCCATGGATCATGAACTCCAGGCCTTGCGCGATGGCGTCGAAGTAATTCGCGCCGTTCTGGGTCAGCCACTCGACGAACGACGCGATGTACTGGCCCAGGGGTATTTTCTGATCGATAAGCATGATAGCGAGCTTCCACCTGCATAGATTGAAATCAACCCGGGGCAGGCACGGGCCTGCCCCGAGGTAGCGCTATTGCGTATTTCGTTACTGCGTCAGCTTGGCCTTGGCCGCCTCAAGGCCGGGTTTGCCATCCACGGTGGTTACGCCGGCCAGCCAGGCATCCAGTTTGCCAGGGTTGTCCTTGAGCCACTTCTTGGCCGCCGCTTCGGGTTTCATCTTGTCGTCCAGGACATAGCCCATCATGGTGCTTTCATCCTTGAGCTCGAACGACAGGTTCTTCAACAGCTGGCCAACGTTGCTGCATTCCTGCACATAACCCTTGCGGGTGTTGGTCAATACGGTCGCCTTGCCGAAGTCGGGGCCGAAGAACTCGTCCCCGCCGGTCAGGTACTGCATCTTGAAGCGGGTGTTCATCGGGTGCGGTTCCCAGCCGAGGAACACCAGCGCCTCGCCGCGTTTCTGCGCGCGGTCGACCTGCGACAGCATGCCGGCCTCGCTGGACTGGACGATCTTGAAGCCGGCGTCCTTCAGGCCGAAGGCGTTCTTGTCGATCATGCTCTGGATGGTGCGGTTGCCATCGTTGCCGGGCTCGATGCCGTAGATCTTGCTGTCGAGTTCTTTCTTGAACTTGGGAATGTCGCTGAAATCCTTCAGGCCCTTGTCATACAGCGCCTGGGGCACGGCCAGGGTGTACTTGGCGTTTTCCAGGTTGGCGCGCACTGTTTCTACAGTACCGGCGTCGCGGTACTGCTTGATGTCGTTCTCCATGGTCGGCATCCAGTTGCCGAGAAACACGTCCAGGTCCTTGCCGGTGGCCAGCGACTTGTAGGTCACCGGTACCGAGATCATGGTGGTGTGGGTCTTGTAACCCAGTGCTTCGAGCACAACGCTGGTGGTCGCGGTGGTGACCGTGATGTCGGTCCAGCCGACATCCGAGAACCGTACCGTCTGGCATTGCTCGGGTTCGGCGGCCTGGGCCAGCAAAGGCGCGGACAGCATCGCAACCAGCAACAGCGAGGGTGAACCTTTCATGGATGGACTCCTGTGATTTTGTCTTCGGGTTCGCGTGGGTCGCCGGGCTTTCTCAGGGTCCGGTCGACCAGGCCTGCAGAGGGCAGGATGCGTGGCCGTGCTTTACGAGTCGCTTTCGATAATCCTCCAGCGCCGGGCAATCGCCTACTGGTGGGGTCGTAACCAGTACGGAACGGGTCGTATCCAGTATGGGCGATGTCGCTTATGGGTTTTTCCACCCCCTCAGCCGCATTTTTACGTCACCAGGCCGCCGGAAAGCGGCCTGGTGAGGGCTGCTCCCCGGTAGAAAACAGCGCGGCGCTGCTGGACAAAAGTACGTCGGTTGCAGACGGCGAGGGGTGCGGTAAAAGCCCGATGATGCGTGCATTCAAGGCGGCCCGCTGCTTCAGCCTAGCAGCTGCCCCGCCCTGCGCATGGCGCGCAGAGACAAGCCCAGCAAGAGGTGATTCGACAATGGCCATCAGCGTGTTCGACCTGTTCAAGATCGGTGTCGGGCCCTCCAGCTCCCACACCGTCGGCCCCATGCGTGCTGGCGCCCTGTTCGTTCAGGGCCTGCGCGAACGCGGCGAGCTGGAACGTGTGAAGCGGATCGAAGTGCGCCTGTATGGCTCGCTGTCGGCCACGGGTGTGGGGCATGGCACCGACAATGCCACCATCATGGGCCTGATGGGTGAATGGCCTGACGCCATCGACCCGACCCAGATCGCACCGCGTATCGCCGACCTGCGCGAAACCAACACCCTGCAGCTGGACAGCCGCCTGCCCATCGAATTCGTCTGGGCCCGAGACATGCTGCTGCTGGACGAGAACCTGCCGTACCACCCCAACGCGATGACCCTGATTGCCGAAGGCGAGCAGGGCGAGCTGCACCGCGACACCTACTACTCGGTGGGTGGCGGCTTCGTGGTCGATGCCGCCCAGGCCGCCAGCGGCGTGCTGGATGCCGACCAGACGGTGCTGCCGTACGATTTCAACAGCGCCGCCGAACTGCTGCGCCTGTGCAAGCAAAACGACCTCAGCGTGTCGCAATTGATGATGGCCAACGAGAAGGTCTGGCGCAGCGAGGAAGAGATCCGCGCTGGCCTGCACAAGCTCTGGGAAGCCATGCAGGAATGCGTCAACAACGGCCTCAAGTACGAAGGCACGCTGCCTGGCGGGTTGAACGTGCGCCGCCGCGCCGCCAAGCTGCACCGCAGCCTGCAGGAAATCGGCAAGCCCAACGTGATCGGCTCGACCATGAGCGCCATGGAGTGGGTCAACCTGTTCGCCCTGGCGGTCAACGAAGAAAACGCCGCCGGCGGGCGCATGGTTACCGCGCCGACCAACGGTGCGGCGGGCATCATCCCGGCGGTGTTGCACTACTACATGCGCTTCAGCGATGCGGTGGACGAGTCCAGCGTGGTCGACTTCTTCCTCGGTGCTGCCGCGGTGGGCATCCTGTGCAAGAAGAACGCGTCGATCTCCGGTGCCGAAGTGGGTTGCCAGGGTGAAGTCGGTTCGGCTTGCGCCATGGCCGCGGCGGGCCTTGCCGAAGTGCTGGGTGCCACCCCGCCACAGGTGGAGAACGCTGCCGAGATCGCCCTGGAGCACAACCTGGGCCTGACCTGCGACCCGGTCGGCGGGTTGGTGCAGGTGCCGTGCATCGAGCGCAATGCGATTGCCGCGGTAAAGGCCATCAACGCGGTGCAGATGGCCCTGCGGGGTGATGGCGAGCACTTCATTTCCCTCGACCAGGTGATCCGCACCATGCGCGATACCGGGGCCGACATGCACGACAAGTACAAAGAGACCTCGCGCGGTGGTTTGGCGGTCAGTGCGATCGAGTGCTGATAGCTTGATCTGACCTCAAGGGCCTCTTCGCGGGCACGCCCGCTCCCACAGGAACTGTGCAATCCCTGTGGGAGCGGGCGTGCCCGCGAAGGGGCCCTTGAGATTGAAACAGGTGCAGTACGGAAGCCAATGCCCCTTTATGGTGCGGTACGACGCATACCGATCGTCGGGTGTCGTTATCAGTGTGGGCGTTGTCGGTGACACTCATGAGTGTCGTTTCTGGGCATCCTACACTGCGCATGTCACCAAATTGCTCAGCCGTTACACGCACAGCGCCTAGCACGCCAGTTCCACGAAGATTGGCCAACTCGATCAAAGCACCTGATTTGCCTGACAAAGGCGTCGTTTTCAGGTTTTTTTGGATAGCCGTTCAATTTCAGGCACGGCGTTTGCGTTGAGATTGGCACCAAGGCCCCTGCACATGAACCGGGGCCATACATAACAAGAAATCAGTGCTCGCCTGAGGCACACCCTGCATTTGTGTGAGGAGAAATCGCGATGACGTCGTACACCTCCGGGAACCCAACCCAGAACCGCACAGCCCCCCAGTCCATCGGGTTTCTCCTACTGGACAATTTCACCCTCATTTCCCTGGCATCGGCCGTCGAGCCGCTGCGCATGGCCAACCAGCTGTCCGGCCGCGAGCTGTACCGCTGGCACACCCTCACCGCCGATGGTGGACAGGTGTGGGCCAGCGATGGCTTGCAGATAACCCCTGACGCCGCCATGCACAGTGCGCCCCCCATCGATACCGTGATTGTCTGTGGCGGCGTGGGCATCCAGCGCAGCGTTACCCGCGAGCATGTCACCTGGTTGCAAACCCAGGCCCGTCAGTCGCGCCGTCTGGGCGCGGTATGTACCGGTAGCTGGGCCTTGGCCTGTGCCGGGCTGCTGGATGGTTTCGATTGCAGCGTGCACTGGGAATGCCTGGCGGCCATGCAGGAGGCCTACCCGCGGGTCAACATGAGCACCCGCCTGTTCACCCTCGACCGTAACCGCTTCACCAGCTCCGGCGGCACTGCGCCGCTGGACATGATGCTGCACCTGATCAGCCGCGACCACGGCCGTGAACTGTCGGCTGCGATTTCCGAAATGTTCGTCTACGAGCGCATCCGCAACGAGCAGGATCACCAGCGCGTGCCGCTCAAGCACATGCTTGGCACCAACCAGCCGAAGCTGCAGGAAATCGTCGCGCTGATGGAGGCCAACCTCGAAGAGCCGATCGACCTGGATGAACTGGCGGTATACGTGTCGGTATCGCGCCGGCAGCTCGAGCGCCTGTTCCAGAAGTACCTGCACTGTTCGCCGTCGCGTTACTACCTGAAGCTGCGCCTGATCCGCGCCCGGCAGCTGCTGAAGCAGACGCCGATGTCGATCATCGAAGTGGCGTCGGTGTGCGGCTTCGTGTCTACCCCGCACTTCTCCAAGTGCTACCGCGAATACTTCGGCATTCCGCCGCGTGACGAGCGCGTGGGCTCCAACACCGCACAGCAGGTGGCGATGATGCCGATCCCGCAGGCCATGACCCTGTCGCCGCACAGCGGGCCGATGGCGGCCCTGAGCCAGGCGCGCAACGAGTCGACCTTTGCCAGTGTAAGGCTCTGAAACGGAGCCGGCCTCTTCGCGGGCTTGCCCGCTCCCACAGGAGCTGCACAGTGTTTGAAATCTGTGCAATCCCTGTGGGAGCGGGCAAGCCCGCGAAGAGGCCGGTGCAGGAAAACTCTGTCAGCCGCGCTTGTTGAACTGCGCCAACGCCGGCAACAGCTGTTTGTCGATGGCCTGGCGCACCGCCGGCAGGATCGTCGCACTACCGGTATACATCTGCTCCACCATCCCCTTCAGCGCCCGCGCATTGGGCTCGGTCAGCCCACGCACCACCGCTTCGCACGCCTGCTCGGCAGTAGCGCCGGCCGGAATCTCGAACCCGCGCGCGCGCAGGTGGCCTGCCAGATCGTCCTGGTCAATCAAATCCGCATGCATCATGGCTGTTGTCCCTTTTATCGCTAAGAGAGTGCTGCTGTGATTTACGACCGATTCTGTGACGCCGGCGACATGCCCGCAACAACAGAATGGCGCCATGGCTGCTTTGGCTAAGAACAGGTCGTTCCCGGCTAAATCCACCTGCCGGGAAGTGCGCAAACTCAAGCCATCTACCGCAACGGAGGGTTTGGTCACCCTCGTTCGTGCACAGTGGATGTTGCTCGCTCTTGGCCCCGGATGCTCACGGCTTTCCGGGGTTATTTTTTTGCCCGACCAACACCGCCGCCGCTGTTGGCACACTGTCTTGCTTGCTCAATACTTGCAGGCATGCATGCCCTCTGTGGGAGCGGGTTCACCCGCGAATGCGTCGGTAGCATCACCATCGCATTCGCGGGTGAACCCGCTCCCACAGGGTACGCAGTTTTGTTCAGGATCGGGTGTTCAAACCCATCACACGGCCGACGAACTCAGCCGAGGGCACATCCTGCTGCTCATCCACCAACCCTTGCAGCAACCCGACACTACGCTCACTGAACGGCGCCGACTTCGGCCCTGTCAGGTCCACATGCAGCAGCATCTGCTCACTGGCCGCCAGCGCTTCGTCGAACCCTGCCCGGCGCAGGCTGTGGTAGACATGCAGGCGCTTGCGATCGAAGCCGATGATCTGCGTCTGCACCCATACCTCGGTGCCCAGCTTCACTTCGTGCAGGTAGTTGATGTGCGCCTCCAGGGTGAACAGCGAGTTACCGCTCTGGCCGCGGCTGTCGGCATCCAGGCCGATGCGCTCCATCAGCGCGTCGGTGGCGTAGCTGAAGATCAGCAGGTAGAAGGCATCGCGCAGGTGCCCGTTGTAGTCGACCCAGTCCTCCTGGACTGGGGTGCGGTAGGTGATCAGTGCGGGCATCGCGGTCTCCTCAGTCGCCGAAAGCCATACCGTGCTTGGCCTTGCTGGTCTTCACCGCTTCCAGCACTGCCAACAGGGTGTCATCACGATAGCGCTCCAGCGCGGCGATGCTGCGATCACCCAATTGCTCGGAGGTGCCTTCGACTACATCGTCGATCAGCTTGTCGGTCAGCTCTGGTGCCGGCAGGTAAGTCCACGGCAGTTGCAGCGCCGGGCCGAACTGAGCCATGAAGTGACGCATGCCTGCGTCACCACCGGCCAGGGTGTAGGTGAGGAACGTGCCCATGAACGACCAGCGCAGGCCGGCGCCGAAGCGGATGGCATCGTCGATTTCGCCGGTGCTGGCCACGCCGTCGTTGACCAGGTGCAGGGCCTCGCGCCACAGGGCTTCGAGCAGGCGGTCGGCGATGAACCCGGGCACTTCCTTGCGAACATGCAGCGGGCGCATGCCCAGGGCGGTGTAGATGGTCCTGGCAGCTTCAATGGCCTCGGGGGTGGTGCGCTTGCCACCGACGATTTCCACCAGCGGCAGCAGGTACACCGGGTTGAACGGGTGGCCGACCACGCAGCGCTCGGGGTGGGTGGCCGACTCGTAGAACTCGCTGGGCAGCAGGCCCGAGGTGCTTGAACCGATGATCGCGTCGGGTTTGGCGGCAGCGCTGATCTTTGCGTGCAGGTCGAGTTTCAGGTCCAGGCGTTCAGGGGCGCTTTCCTGGATGAAATCGGCATCGCGGACGCATTCCTCGATGGTGGCGACGAACTTCAGGCGGTCTTGTGAGGCGCCTGGTGCCAGGCCTTGCTTTTCCAATGCCGGCCAGGCGTTGGCGATGCGTTTGCGCAACGCCTGCTCGGCGCCTGGCGCCGGGTCCCAGGCGACCACGTCCAGCCCGTGGGCCAGGGCGCGCGCGACCCAGCCGCTGCCGATCACGCCACTACCCAGGGCGGCGAAGGTCTTGATCTCGGTGATGAAGGTCATGTTGGGCTCCTGAAAGTGTCAGCGGCGTTTGAGGTTCATCTTTTCCCGGCCTTCGGCCGGGGTCAGTACACGGGCGCCAAGGCGCGAAATGATCTCTACCGCGCGCTCGACCAACTGGCCGTTGCTGGCGAGCACGCCGCGGTCCAGGTACAGGTTGTCCTCCAGGCCCACCCGCACGTTGCCGCCCAGCAGCACCGCCTGTGCGGCCATTGGCATCTGCATGCGGCCGATGCCGAACCCGGCCCAGGTGACGTTGGCCGGCAGGTTGTCGACCATCGCCTTCATGGTGGTGGTATCGGCCGGCGCGCCCCACGGGATGCCCAGGCAAAGCTGGAACAGCGGGTCGTCGAGCAGGCCTTCCTTCATCATCTGCTTGGCGAACCACAGGTGGCCGGTGTCGAAGATTTCCAGCTCGGCTTTTACCCCCAGCTCGGTAATGCGCTTGGCGCCGGCGCGCAGTTGTGCCGGGGTGGAGACATAGATCGAGTTACCGTCGCCGAAGTTGAGGGTGCCGCAGTCGAGGGTGCAGATTTCCGGCAGCAGCGCTTCGACGTGGGCCAAGCGCTCCAGTGGGCCGATCAGGTCGGTACCCGCGCCGAACTCCAGTGGTGTTTCACCCGGGCCGATTTCCAGGTCGCCACCCATGCCCGCGGTAAGGTTGACGATGATGTCCACGTCGGCTTCGCGGATGCGTTCCATGACCTCGCGATACAGCGCCACGTCACGGCTGAAGCGGCCGGTTTGTGGGTCGCGCACGTGGCAGTGGACCACGGTGGCGCCGGCTTTGGCGGCCTCTACGGCAGACTCGGCGATCTGCTTGGGGGTGACTGGAACAAGGTGGCTTTTCGAGGCGGTGTCGCCGGCGCCGGTGAGGGCGCAGGTGATGATGACGTCGTGGTTCATGGCGGGGTTCCTTGTGGTGTCTGGTGGCCTTTTCGCGGGTAAGCCCGCTCCCACAGGGGACGATGTTGCCCCTGGCATGTGCATGACTTGTGGGAGCGGGTTTACCCGCGAATGGGCCGGATCAGTTGGCAGTGAGGTTGAGGTTGTCGGCAGCCGGCTTGCCATCGAAGGTGGTCACACCCTCCAGCCAGCGGGCCTTGTCCTCGGGATGGTCCTTGAGCCACTGGCGGGCCGACTCCAGCGCATCCTTGTGGTCGAGCAGCGGCTGCATCATGCGGCTCTCGTCCTCGGCGCTGAAGTTCAGGTTGGCCAGCAGGCGGTGGGCGTTGGGGCAGCGTTCGGCGTAGTCCGGCGCGGTCACCGTCCACACTGTCGCGCGGCCTTCGTCAGGGCCCAGGGCGTCCTGGCTGTCGCTCAGGTAGACCATGTCGATATTCACGTTCATCGGGTGCGGCGCCCAGCCAAAGAACACCACGGCTTCGTTGCGCCGCACCGCGCGATCGACGGCGGCGAGCATGCCGGCCTCGCTGGACTCGACCAGCTGGAACTTGCCCAGGCCGAACTGGTTCTTGGCGATCATCGCCTTGATCTGGGTGTTGGCGCCGGAACCCGGTTCGATGCCGTAGATTTTCCCGCCCAGTTCCTTTTCGAACTTGTGGATGTCGGCGAAGGTCTTCAGGCCCTTGTCGGCCAGGTACTTGGGCACTGCCAGGGTGGCGCGGGCGTCTTCCAGGCTGGGTTTGTCGAGCACCTTGACCTGCTTGGCGTCGACGAACGGGGTAATGGTCTGGGTCATGATCGGGTTCCAGTAACCCAGGAACATGTCCAGGCGTTTGTCGCGGATGCCGGCGAAGATGATCTGCTGCGAGGCGCTGGTCTGTTTGGTCTGGTAGCCAAGGCCATCGAGCAGCACCTGGGCCATGGCGCTGGTGGCGATGACGTCGGTCCAGTTGACCACGCCCAGACGGACGTTCTTGCAGGCCGCAGGCTCGGCGGCGAATAGTGGGGAAGTGGCGATGCTGCTCAGGGCAAGGGTCAACAGGCTGCGGCGGATCAAGCTGTGCATGGTGGCTCTCCATCGGCAGTGCATATTGTTATTGGGGTTCGACCTCTCTGGGTCGTATGAAGAAGCTACGCTGCTGTCAGGGTGGAAAATCGCACCCTGGCGACCAACATTTGCACGGAGGCGACCACCTTTGCCGTGGAGCATGCAATGCCGCAAATCATTCACTTCCTGTTGTTGCCCGGGTTCTCGGCCATGGGTTTCATCAGTGCCCTGGAGCCACTGCGGGTGGCCAATCGTTTCAAGGGCCCGCTGTATCGCTGGCAGGTGTTGAGCCTGGACGGCGGGGCGGTGCAGGCCAGCAATGGCATGTCGGTAAACGCCGATGCGGCGCTGGGGGCGGGCGAACCTGGTGGCATCCTGCTGATCGTCGCCGGTTTCGAGCCATTGGCCTGTTACGGGCCGGCGTTGCAGCAGGCGCTACGCCGCCTGGATCATGAGGGGGTGGTTCTGGGTGGCATCGATACCGGCGCGGTGGTACTGGCCGAGGCCGGCCTGCTCGACGGCCACCGCGCCACCGTGCACTGGGAGGCGCTGGAGGCGTTCAAGGAGAATTACCCGAGCCTGCAGGCCACACAGGAACTGTTCGAAATCGACCGACGGCGCATCACCTGTGCGGGCGGCACTGCCTCGATCGACCTGATGCTCGACCTGATTGCACAATCCCATGGCAGCGAGCTGGCGGTGCAGGTTTCGGAGCAATTCGTGTTGGGCCGTATTCGGCCGCGGCAGGATCATCAGCGGATGCAGATCGCCTCTCGCTATGGCATCAGCAACCGCAAGCTGGTGCAGGTGATCGGCGAGATGGAAAAGCATACCGAGCCACCGTTGAGCACATTGGAGCTGGCCGCCCGTGCCATGATCACCAGGCGTCAGCTGGAGCGCTTGTTTCGTTTGTACCTGAATGATACGCCCAGTGGCTTCTATCTTGACCTGCGTCTGGACAAGGCACGTCAGCTGCTGTGTCAGACGCAGATGAGCATCACGCAGGTCAGCGTGGCATGTGGTTTCGAGCTGCCGTCGTACTTCACCCGCCGGTACAAAAGACGCTTTGGGCGCTGTCCGCGTGAAGAACGTCAGGCGCTCAAGCCACAGCTGCCGGATCAGAACTGATCGAGGTCGGAAAGCGCCTGGAGGCGGTTTTCGACCTGTACTCGCCGTGCTTCGAAAGCCCGGGCGTCGAGTTTCGCGCCCATGTGGTCCAGTTGCAGGGCAAGGCGTGTACGTGGGGCATCCGGGTCGGTCGAACAGCACAGGTTGAAGACGATCGCCAGCGGGCTGCCGCTGTCATCCAGGTCAAATTCGATGCGCAGGTGCGAGCTGGCCGAGGTGCTGCGCAGCAGGGCGAGGTCTGGCTGTTTCAAGCCATTAAGTATGTCGTTGGCTACCCGCTCGAACTTGAGGTTGCGACGCTGGGGCGCTGGAATCCAGCCGTTGAAGACGTCTTGAAACACAGCATCCGTGGGTACGCAGTTGATGTTTTTCGTTGTCCGTTCGATCAGCTCGACACCGCTGTTTTCCAGGCCCTGCAGAAAACGGTTGAACCAGCGCTGGCCATCCTGTTGGCGATCGTGAACCTGGTTGGCCTCCAGTTGCGCCAGGCGCAGGCAGGCATGAAGGTCTTCCCAGGGTTGGTTGGCAGGTTTGGTGGGCATGCTTGTGGCCCTCGCTGCAGGCGTAGGAAGGGGAACCTGGCGCCGCTGGGCGGCGCCAGGTGCAGGTCAGATGTCCAGCGCCAGGATGTCGAACGCCTGGCTGGCCAGCTTCATCCTGACGGCTTCGCGCATGGCGTCGAAGTGGCGAACACTGAACGAGCCCTGCTGCGAGGCCCGGTATACCCGGGTGTTGGACTTGTCGATGATGCGGCCAGCGGAACCTGCGGTTTTTTCAGCCTTGTCATAGCTCAGCTGAACGCTGGTCATGTGCATGATCGGCAGGCCTTGAGGTGTCATCTCGCAGGCCGAAATCTGAATGGTGCTGGATTTGCCCGAAACGCTCACGCTGCTTTCTTCGAGCAGTTGCTGTGCCTTCGGCGTTTGCACGATCACTTCGAAGGAGCGTTTTACGCAGCGGCTCAGGCGGTGGCTGGCGCCGATCTGGACGGTGACGATCTGAGGCACCAGGGTGGCCAGCGTGTGGGTGTCCTTGTCGATTGCTTCTTCGACATGGGCGGCGCCGGTCAGCGTCCAGCCGAACTTGCCCAGGCCGTCGTTGTAGAAGTTGTACCACTCGCGCTGCTGGGTTTCCTTGTCGAACTTCTTGTTCGCCGACAGGTTCATCAGGCGCATGCCATCGAGCACGTCTTCGGCAACGCTGGCGGGTACATCCGGGGCAAAGATGCAGACGGTGTTGGCTACCATGACGGCGCGTTCTTCGCCTTCTTTCTTCAGGGCGGCAATGGCGCTGTTCATGTCGGTCTTGCTGATAGTGGAGGTCATGTCTTGGTTTCCGATCGAGTTCATCATCGGCACCTCGGATGAGGCGCCGGGGACGCACTTTGGTTCGGATCGTCAAGACAGATAAGCCGAAAGCCTTTCCTGCCGAGGAACTCCCTTACTGCTGGCCGATGGACTGCAGGTACTCAGAGCGGTCATCGCTGCGCTGTGCCACGCAAGTGTTCCACGCCGCTTCGAACGCCTTGCTGCCCGGCTTCTCGGCGTAGGTTTCGACCTTGCAGTCGGCATCGCGCAGTTGCGTCCACAGTTTTTCGGCCGCCTCCATGCGCCCGGCCAGCGCATCTGCCTTGTCGCCTTCGTCGGCGTACTGGTCGCGAATGCGCTGTATCAGGTCGTCATACGCCGACTTCAGTTCCCGCTCGGCCGTCTGCTTGTTGAACGCCGCGCAAGCGAATGTCTGCTGGTCGGTCTCGACGTTGTCGCACGGGGTGCTTTCTTCCTCGCCGGCCTGGGCGCCCGATACGACAGCCAGCAATACCAGCCATGCCATTGATTTCATCCGTTTTCTCCTCAACAAGGCTGACGAATCGGCTGGATTCTCGCTCAGCCGCCGACAAGACGATAGCTCCCTGAAGAAATGTTCATGAAACGGCCGGAAATGTCGTTATCGAGACTGTCTCTCATCGCCAGACGGCGCGCCAGAGGGCGCGATGTCGCGCATTGACGCTTTCGGCAAACCCCCTGTCGTTTTTGCATCGGGGCGCCTTTGGGCACAGGCATATGCTGGCCCCAAAGCGCCGACACAAGGTTTGGCGCAAACCCATTCAATAAAAGGGGACAGCCTGATGAGCCCAGCCGAACTTCACGCCGACAGCATCGTCATCGACGGCCTGATCATTGCCAAATGGAACCGCGAGCTGTTCGAGGACATGCGCAAAGGCGGGCTGACTGCGGCCAACTGCACGGTGTCGGTCTGGGAAGGCTTCAAGGCTACCGTCGACAACATCGCCGCCAGCCAGAAGCTGATCCGCGATAACAGCGACCTGGTGATGCCGGTACGCACCACCGCCGACATCCGCAAGGCCAAGGAGCTGGGCAAGACCGGCATCCTCTTCGGCTTCCAGAACGCCCACGCCTTCGAAGACCAGATCGCCTACGTCGACGTGTTCAAGCAGCTGGGCGTGGGCATCGTGCAGATGTGCTACAACACCCAGAACCTGGTCGGTACCGGCTGCTACGAGCGTGATGGCGGCCTGTCGGGCTTCGGCCGCGAGATCGTTGCCGAAATGAACCGCGTCGGCATCATGTGCGACCTGTCCCACGTCGGCTCCAAGACCTCCGAAGAAGTCATCCTCGAATCGAAAAAGCCGGTCTGCTACTCGCACTGTCTGCCTTCGGGCCTGAAGGAACACCCGCGCAACAAGTCGGACGAAGAGCTGAAGTTCATCGCCGACCACGGCGGTTTCGTCGGCGTGACCATGTTCGCGCCGTTCCTGGCCAAGGGCATCGACTCCACCATCGACGACTACGCCGAAGCCATCGAGTACACCATGAACATCGTCGGTGAAGACGCCATCGGTATCGGTACCGACTTCACCCAGGGCCACGGCCAGGACTTCTTCGAGTACCTGACCCACGACAAGGGCTACGCCCGTCGCCTGACCAACTTCGGCAAGATCATCAACCCGCTGGGCATCCGCACTGTGGGCGAATTCCCCAACCTCACCGAAACCTTGCTCAAGCGCGGCCACTCCGAGCGCGTGGTGCGCAAGATCATGGGTGAGAACTGGGTCAACGTCCTCAAGGACGTGTGGGGCGAGTAAGCCGCTCTCCAAGCCTGAAAGCCCCTGCCAGCAACGCCGGGGCATCCCAATAAAAAATTTTATGGAGTTGAGTTTCCATGGCCAAGATCGCCCCGCAATTGCCAATCGAAGTAGACAGCGAGACCGGTGTCTGGACCAGCGACGCCTTGCCGATGCTGTACGTGCCGCGCCATTTCTTCGTCAACAACCACATGGGCATCGAAGAAGTCCTGGGCGCCGACAAGTACGCCGAGATCCTCTACAAGGCCGGCTACAAGTCCGCCTGGCACTGGTGTGAAAAAGAAGCCGAGTGCCACGGCCTGGAAGGCGTTGCGGTGTTCGAGCACTACATGAAGCGCCTGAGCCAGCGCGGCTGGGGCCTGTTCGAAATTCAGGACATCGACCTCGACAAGGGCACCTGCAGCGTCAAGCTCAAGCACTCCGCGTTCGTGTACGTCTATGGCAAGTGCAGCCGCAAGGTCGACTACATGTTCACCGGCTGGTTCGCCGGTGCCATGGACCAGATTCTCGCTGCCCGCGGCAGCTCGATCCGCACCGTGGCCGAACAGGTCTATGGCGGGTCGGAAGAAGGCCACGAAGATGGCCTGTTCGTTACAAAGCCGTTGTAAGCCGGAGATAGCGTCATGGCATTCGAAGCAATGTTCCAGCCGATCCAGATCGGCAAACTGACCATCCGCAACCGTGTGCTCAGCACCGCGCACGCCGAGGTCTACGCCACTGACGGCGGCATGACGACCGACCGCTACGTGAAGTACTACGAAGAAAAGGCCAAGGGCGGTATCGGCCTGGCGATCTGCGGCGGCTCGTCGGTGGTGGCCATCGACAGCCCGCAGGAGTGGTGGGCGTCGGTCAACCTGTCGACCGACCGCATCATCCCGCACTTCCAGAACCTGGCCGACGCCATGCACAAGCATGGCGCCAAGATCATGATCCAGATTACCCACATGGGCCGTCGCTCGCGCTGGGACGGCTTCAACTGGCCGACCCTGATGTCGCCGTCGGGTATCCGTGAACCCGTGCACCGCGCCACCTGCAAGACCATCGAGGTGGAAGAGATCTGGCGCGTGATCGGCAACTACGCGCAAGCTGCCCGCCGCGCCAAGGAAGGTGGCCTGGACGGCGTGGAACTGTCGGCCGTGCACCAGCACATGATCGACCAGTTCTGGAGCCCGCGGGTCAACAAGCGTACCGACGAATGGGGCGGTACCTTCGAAGGCCGCATGAAGTTCGGCCTCGAAGTACTGAAGGCTGTGCGCGCCGAGGTCGGTGACGACTTCTGCGTGGGCATGCGTATCTGTGGCGACGAGTTCCACCCCGATGGCCTCAGCCACGAGGACATGAAGCAGATCGCTGCCTACTACGACGCCACTGGCATGCTCGACTTCATCGGCGTGGTCGGTTCGGGTTGCGACACCCACAACACCCTGGCCAACGTAATCCCGAACATGAGCTACCCGCCGGAGCCGTTCCTGCACTTGGCGGCCGGTATCAAGGAAGTGGTCAAGGTCCCGGTGCTGCACGCGCAGAACATCAAGGACCCGAACCAGGCCACGCGTATCCTCGAAGGCGGCTACGTGGACATGGTCGGCATGACCCGTGCGCACATGGCTGACCCGCACCTGATCGCCAAGATCAAGATGGGCCAGATCGACCAGATCAAGCAGTGCGTCGGTGCCAACTACTGCATCGACCGCCAGTACCAGGGCCTGGATGTACTGTGCATCCAGAACGCCGCGACCTCCCGTGAATACATGGGCGTGCCGCACATCATCGAGAAGACCACCGGCGCCAAGCGCAAGGTGGTGGTGGTTGGCGCCGGCCCGGCCGGCATGGAAGCGGCCCGCGTGGCTGCCGAACGTGGCCACGATGTGACCCTGTTCGAGAAGAAGGAGCAGATCGGCGGGCAGATCACCATCGCCGCCAAGGCCCCGCAGCGCGACCAGATCGCCGGTATCACCCGCTGGTACCAGCTGGAGCTGGCGCGCCTGAAGGTCGACCTGCGCCTGGGCACCGCCGCCGACGTGGCTGCCATCCAGGACCTGCGCCCGGACATCATCGTGCTGGCGGTGGGTGGGCATTCCTTCCTGGAGCAGAACGAGCACTGGGGCGCCGCCGAAGGGCTGGTGGTCAGCAGCTGGGACGTGCTCGACGGCAAGGTTGCGCCGGGCAAGAACGTGCTGGTGTACGACACCATCTGCGAGTTCACCGGTATGTCGGTGGCGGACTTCATTGCCGACAAGGGTAGCCAGGTCGAGATCGTCACCGACGACATCAAGCCGGGTGTGGCCATGGGCGGTACTACCTTCCCGACCTACTACCGCAGCATGTACCCGAAAGAAGTGATCATGACCGGCGACATGATGCTGGAAAAGGTCTACCGCGAAGGCGACAAGCTGGTGGCGGTGCTGGAAAACGAATACACCGGTGCCAAGGAAGAGCGCGTGGTCGACCAGGTGGTGGTGGAGAACGGCGTGCGTCCTGACGAGCAGCTGTACTACGCACTGAAGGAAGGTTCGCGCAACAAAGGCCAGATCGACGTGGAGGCGCTGTTCGCCATCAAGCCACAGCCGATCCTCAGCCAGCCGGGCGAAGGCTACCTGCTGTACCGCATCGGCGACTGCGTGGCCCAGCGCAACGTGCATGCGGCGATCTACGACGCCTTGCGCCTGTGCAAGGACTTCTGATCGAGAAAAATCGTCGCCACCGGGCGCGGTCCCTGTGGGAGCGGGTTCACCCGCGAAAGCGTCAGCACAAGCAACAGAGTTGTCTGATCTGACGCATTCGCGGGTAAACCCGCTCCCACAAGGGGCCAATCCCACCTTCAGAGTGGCGCAAGAATCCAGCTGTTGTGGGAGCCTCCCATGTTGAACACCCTTCTACCTATCCTGCTGTTCACTGCCCTTGGCCTGGCAGTGCTCGGCGCCCTGCGCCGGGTGCGCATGTGGCGGCGTGGCCGGCCGTCCAAGGTCAACCTGATCGGCGGCCTGCTGGCCATGCCGCGCCGCTACCTGGTGGACCTGCACCATGTGGTCGAGCGCGACAAGTACATGTCCAAGACCCACGTGGCCACCGCTGGCGGCTTCGTGCTGTCGGCCGTGCTGGCGATCCTGGTGCACGGCTTCGGCCTGCAGAGCAAGATCCTCGGCTACGCGTTGCTGGTGGCCACGGTGATCATGTTCAGCGGCGCCATCTTCGTCTTCAAGCGCCGCCTCAACCCGCCTTCGCGCCTGTCCAAGGGCCCGTGGATGCGCCTGCCGAAGAGCCTGCTGACGTTTGCCGTGAGCTTCTTCATCGCCACCTTGCCGGTCGCCGGCATCCTGCCGGCCAACACCGGTGGCTGGGTGATGGTGGGCATTCTCGGCCTGGGCGTGCTGTGGGGCGTGTCGGAGCTGTTCTTCGGCATGACCTGGGGCGGCCCGATGAAACACGCCTTCGCCGGTGCCCTGCACCTGGCCTGGCACCGTCGCGCCGAACGCTTCGGCGGCGGCCGTTCCACCGGCCTCAAGCCGCTGGACCTGGAAGACCCGAACGCGCCGCTGGGCGTGGAAAAGCCGGTGGACTTCACCTGGAACCAGCTGCTGGGCTTCGACGCCTGCGTGCAGTGCGGTAAATGCGAAGCCATGTGCCCGGCCTTTGCCGCCGGCCAGCCGCTGAACCCGAAAAAGCTCATCCAGGACATGGTCATCGGCCTGGCCGGTGGCACCGACGCGCAGTTCGCCGGCAGCCCATACCCGGGCAAACCGATCGGTGAGCATGGCGGCCACCCGCACCAGCCGATCGTCAATGGCCTGGTCGACGCCGAAACGCTGTGGTCGTGCACCACCTGCCGTGCCTGCGTCGAGGAATGCCCGATGATGATCGAGCACGTCGATGCCATCGTCGACATGCGCCGTCACCTCACCCTGGAAAAAGGCGCCACTCCGAACAAGGGCGCCGAAGTGCTGGACAACCTGATCGCTACCGACAACCCGGGCGGCTTCGCCCCTGGCGGGCGCATGAACTGGGCCGCCGACCTCAACCTGCAACTGTTGTCGGAGGTGAAAACCACCGAGGTGCTGTTCTGGGTCGGTGACGGCGCCTTCGACATGCGCAACCAGCGCACCCTGCGCTCGTTCGTCAAAGTGCTCAAGGCGTCGGGCGTGGACTTTGCCGTGCTCGGCCTGGAAGAGCGCGACAGCGGCGACGTGGCGCGCCGTCTGGGCGATGAAGCGACCTTCCAGCAACTGGCCAAACGCAATATCCAGACCCTGGCCAAGTACAAGTTCCAGCGCATCGTCACCTGCGACCCGCACAGCTTCCATGTGCTGAAGAACGAGTACGGCGCCCTGGGCGGCGACTATCAGGTGCAGCACCACAGCACCTACATCGCCGAACTGATCGCGGCCAACAAGCTCAACCTCGGCCAGCACAAGGGCGGCAGCGTCACCTACCACGACCCGTGCTACCTGGGCCGTTACAACGGTGAGTACGAAGCTCCGCGGGCTGTGCTCAAGGCCCTGGGTATCGAAGTGCGCGAGATGCAGCGCTCGGGCTTCCGTTCCCGTTGCTGCGGCGGTGGTGGCGGTGCGCCGATCACCGACATCCCTGGCAAGCAGCGTATCCCGGACATGCGCATGGACGACATCCGGGAGACCGAGGCCGAGCTGGTAGCTGTGGGTTGCCCACAGTGCACCGCCATGCTCGAAGGTGTGGTCGAACCGCGCCCGCAGATCAAGGACCTGGCCGAACTGGTGGCCGACGTGCTGATCGAAGAGGACGCGCCCTCTGCCCCAAAGCCGCAAACGGCCAAACGTGAACCTGCGGAGGTGCACTGATGAGCGACATTATCCGCCGCGACCCACGCGCCGAGTGGATCGCCCGTAACCGTCTGCACCCGCTGCATGCAGCGATGCAGACGCAGCAGACCAGCTGGATGGGGCCCAACGGCCTCATCCGCAAGAACCCCCACGCGATTGCCGCAGGCTTCATCGGCCCGGCCGGCATCAAGCGCATCGACCGCAGCGGCGCCCAGCAGGGTACCGCCGTGGGCGGGCGACGCACGGCGGCGGCCGAGGTCAAGCTGCCGCTGCACCAGGTGCCGGCGCCGGCGTTCTACATCGCCGTTGTGCCGGACATGGTCGGTGGCCGCCTGAGCAGCCACGACCGCGACCTGCTCGGCCTGGCCCACAGCCTGGCCGGCAGCGACGGTGCGGTGCTGGCAGTGGTGTTTGGCGAGCACAAGGAAAGCAACTTTTCCACAGCCGGGGTCGACCGCCTGCTGGTCATCGAAGGCGAGGCTTTCGAAGGTTATGCACCGGAGCAACTGGTACAAGGTCTGCGGGCTGTGGATAACCAGTTCACCCCGCGCCACTGGCTGCTGCCCGACAGCCGCACCGGTGGTGGCGAACTGGGCCGGCGCCTGGGCGCGGCACTGGGTGAGCGCCCGGCGACGCGGGTATGGCAGGTCAAGGACGGCCAATGCATCGGCCGTGCCGGTGCCGGCCAGCAAGACCTGCAGCGCGCCGTACCACGCTTGATCCTGGCGGCGGCCGAGTGCGCCGAGCCGGTCAGCGAAACCCGGCACGAAGCGCTGCCCGTGGAGTTGTCCACAAGCGTGGCGCGCAGCCTGTCGCGCATCGAAGACCTCGGCTCGGTGGCCGTGGACCCGGCCACCATTGCCATGGCCGAAGCCGAGTTCATCGTCTCGGGCGGCAACGGGGTCAAGGACTGGGACCTGTATCACAAGGCCACCGCGGCCCTTGGCGCCACCGAAGGCGCCTCGCGGGTGGCGGTGGACGACGGTTTCATGCCGCGCAACCGCCAGGTAGGTGCCACCGGTACCTGGGTTACCGCGCGGGTCTACGTGGCTGTGGGTATCTCGGGCGCGATCCAGCACCTGCAGGGCATCGGCGCCTGCGACAAGGTGGTGGCGATCAACATGGACCCGGGCTGCGACATGATCAAACGGGCCGACCTGTCGGTAATTGGCGACAGTTCGGCGATTCTCCAGGCACTGATCGAGGCTGTGGACAACTACCGCAGCGGCGGCCAGCGCGACGCGGCATAAGGGCACGAGCATGAGTACGAAAGTGATCAGCCTGGTTTCCATCGGTGCCCACCCCAGCTCCGGCCGCGCTCGCCGCGCCGAGCAGGATGCGCGCGCCGTGGAGCTGGGTTTGCAGCTGGCTGGGGATAACTTGCAGGTGGTGCATGCCGGCGACCCACGGGAAGAGGCGCTGCGCGCCTATCTGGGGATGGGTCTGGACCATCTGGATGTGCTGGAGCAGCCGGCTGGTGCCGACGTGCTGGGCGTGCTCGGGGATTACCTGCGCGATGCCGGGGCACAGCTGGTGCTGACCGGTAGCCAGGCCGAGACCGGCGAAGGGTCGGGCATGTTGCCGTTCCTGCTGGCCGAAAAGCTCGGTTGGCCGCTGATTGTGGGGTTGGCTGAAGTGGAGTCGATCGACAACGGCACCGCCCAGGTATTGCAGGCGCTGCCGCGCGGTCAGCGGCGTCGGCTGAAGGTGCGCCTGCCGTTGCTGGCGACTGTGGATAACGCTGCGCCCAAGCCGCGCCAGAGTGCTTTCGGGCCGGCGCGTCGGGGTGTTCTGGCGGCACGCAACGTGGCTATCGTCGAGGACGAACTGCTGGCCGAAGCCGAACTGCAGCCAGCCCGCCCACGGCCCAAGCGGCTGAAGGTGATCAAGGCCAAGAGCGGTGCCGACCGGATGAAGGCGGCGACGGCCAAGGCCAGTGGCGGCGGTGGCAAGGTGTTGAAGGACGTTTCTCCACAGGAAGGCGCCGAGGCCATCCTCAAGCTGCTGGTGGAAGAGGGCGTGCTGCGCTAGAGCCTCACGCGGTCCCGGTGTAGGAGCGGCCTTGTGTCGCGATGGGCTGCGCAGCAGGCCCCGGCAATCTTGACTCATAGTCGAGATCCTGGGGCCGCGCTGCGGCCCATCGCGACACAAGGCCGCTCCTACATTCCATACACAGCCTCGATCGAGCGCTTTTGCCCACCAAATCTGTTCGCCAAGGTGTGGATAAAGTGTTGGCGCATGGCCGTAGCCCTTGTATCACGTGGCTCCCAAGCTTTTGATCAAAAAACGATCAGTCTTATCCCTGCCTTCGCATGCAACGCGCGGCAGCCCTCCTGATTTTGCCCACAATCGCTGTTAGCCGGTCTGTGGATAATCTGTTCGGTATCTCCTGTAAGCGGCGTAGTGAAAGGCTTTGACAGATTTGTTCAAAAATTGATCAATCCCGCCTGAATCCTACGCGATGCCTGAAAATCAAGCCTTTAAGGCACTTATCAACAGGGTGATTGCAGAAAATTCAACAGTTGCACACAAACTCTGTTGGTGTCTCTGTGGACAAGGTGTACGAAGTCCGCTGTAGCCCAATAAAAATGCGGCTTTGGCCGATGTGATCAAATAATGACCAGGTGCCTGACTGATATTTTTGTCAGTACACAGACACACGATTAATAGTTACCGTGCCCGCAAGCGCGCAAAATTGTGGATAAGTCATGGCGACATTCTTGTTGAATACTGATCAGCAGCATTCTGTATTGGGTCGGTCTCCCTTCGACCCGCAGGCCTATTCACCCTACGGTTTCCTGCAAGCTGGCTTAGAACCAGTGCTGGGTTTTTGTGGCCTACCTCGGAGTTCTTTGACAGGTCAATACTTGTGCGGAAACGGACATCGCTCCTATAGCCCGGTCCTTATGCGTTTTTTGAGCGCTGACAGATGCAGCCCGTTCGACGAAGGTGGATTGAATACCTACGCCTACTGCAGCGGTGATCCAATCAACAGGATCGATCTGGACGGACAGAGTTGGCGGACTTTCTTTGGGGCGGGGTCAAGTGCAGTTACCGCCACCGGCGCGATTGTGAGAACTGCAAGAAACGAGGCATTACGGCTTCAACACCGGCACCGCACTTCTCGAGGCCTGCCCTCCACCTACGCCGAACCGCCGCTGTCGAGCCGCATTGGCAACACTGCGTTTGCTGCAACCGGTGCAGCAGGAGTTGTAGCCAACGTGCTGTCGAGTGCCGAGAGCGGTTGGGCAGAAGGTTCATTGATACCACTCAGCACTAAATTCGGCTTGGCCAATACCGGAGGTAACATTGCGGGGGGCGTTACGTCCAATTTTAATGCTGCGCGGGAGACCTGGGCATTGATGGGGCAGCCAGGCATACCGTCGAGCAGCGTCGTATTTGGTACGTTCGTGGAGGTGACCGGCCTCAGGATGGCGGGCGAGGCGGTGAGATTCGTTGGTCGCAAGAGCTGGGAGCTGGCAGACAGAATCGCCCATACGGCTCAGGGCGCTTATCAAGCTTGGCGACAGTGGGGGAGGGGCACGACTCGGTCTGAAACCGAAATGCGTGATGTGCGCAGGCCCTGACGCCTCCTGGCACGTGTGATAACGCGCCAGGAGGTGGGGCGAGTTATTGCGCCTGAACCTCCTTCAGGTACGCCGCCGGCTCCGCCCCCAGGTTGTTCAGCAAGCGCTGGCTGTACCAGTCAATGAAGTTGACCACGCCAAACTCGTAGGTTTTCGAGTATGGCCCAGGCTGGTAAGCGGTGGAGTTGATACCACGCTGGTTTTCCTCGGCCAGGCGACGGTCCTGGTCGTTGGTGGCGTCCCACACCTTGCGCATGTTCTCGGGGTTGTAGTCCACACCCTCCACGGCATCCTTGTGCACCAGCCACTTGGTAGTGACCATGGTTTCCTGGGCGCTGATCGGCCACACGGTGAACACGATCATGTGGTCGCCCATGCAGTGGTTCCAGGAGTGCGGCAGGTGCAGGATGCGCATCGAGCCCAGGTCCGGGTTCTTGATGCGGCCCATCAGCTTCTGGCAGGCCTGCTTGCCGTCCATGGTCATCGACACGGTGCCCTTGAGCAGCGGCATGCGCACGATACGGTTACGCAGGCCATGGCTCTTGTGCAGGTACGGGATCTTCTCGGCTTCCCAGGCGGCAGCGGAGGCGGCCACGTGGTCCTTGAATTCCTGGCTGGCGCGTGGGTCGTTGGTGTCGTCCCATTCCAGCAGGGTTTGCAGCAGCTCCGGGTGCGAACCGTTGCAGTGGTAGCACTCGCGGTTGTTTTCCAGTACCAGCTTCCAGTTGGCCTTTTCCATCAAGGTGGTCTGTACCGCCACCTTGGTGTTTTCCATGTCGTACGGTTCCATGTAGTGGTCCAGGGTGGCCAGGAACTCGTCGATGGCAGGCGGGTTTTCCGCCAGGCTGATGAAGATGTAGCCGCCGGCGACCTTCACGTTCACTGGCTTCAGGCCATACTGGTTCATGTCGAAGTCGGCACCCATTTCGGTGCCGGCGAACAGCAGGCGGCCATCCAGCTCGTAGGTCCACTGGTGGTATGGGCAGACCAGCTTGGCCACTTTGCCCTTTTCGCTGACGCACAGGCGCGAACCACGGTGGCGGCAGACGTTGTGGAAGGCATGCACCTTACCTTCGGCGCCACGCACCACGATGATCGGGTTCTTGCCGATCTGCAGGGTGATGTAGTTGCCCTTGGCCGGGATCTCGCAGGTCATGCCGGCGATCAGCCACTCCTTGTGGAAGATCTCCTGCATGTCGATCTGGAACAGACGCTCGTCGGTGTAGAAAGGCTGGGGCAGCGAGTAGGTGCGCTCGCGGGTCTGCAGCATCTCGGCGGTGGCCTTGCGTGCAGGTTCCAGTGGATCGCCCAGGCTCAGGGTTGCGGTGACGTCCATCGTGTATTCCTCGGGGCCGTGTGCGGCCGGCAAAAGGTGGCTAATCGTTGTTGTGGTGCCGCAAGGCTGCTTATCAAGAAACAGCTGGTTGTTTTGCCGTGGAGTGTGCGTCCGAAGGCGTCATGAACCGTATCCATGGGCGACATGGCCGATTTGAATTACGACGCGCCAGCCCTTGCAGCGCGGGGCTGGTCGCGATAAGCACGCCGATGTCGCTGGCAGGAATGTACGTCGTCTTCAGCTTGCGCATTATCCAAGCCATAAAAAGGCCAATAGTCGGCTGCTGGAGATGAACATGTCCGATACCTTCCTCAATCCGGTCACTACCCAGACCTGGGCCAACGGCCGCCACATCGTGCGCTGCGTCAAGGTCATCCAGGAGACCTGGGACGTGCGCACGTTCTGCTTCATGGCCGATCAGCCGATCATGTTCTTCTTCAAGCCGGGGCAGTTCGTCACCCTGGAGCTGGAGATCGAAGGCAAGCCGGTGATGCGTTCCTACACCATCTCCAGTTCACCGTCGGTGCCCTACAGCTTCTCGATCACCGTCAAGCGTGTACCGGGCGGCCTGGTGTCCAACTTCCTCCACGACACCATGCACGAAGGCGCCGAGCTGCCGGTGCACGGCCCGGTGGGGCTGTTCAATGCTATCGATTTCCCGGCGCAGAAGGTGCTTTACCTCTCGGGCGGTGTCGGGATCACCCCGGTCATGTCGATGGCGCGCTGGTTCTACGACACCAACGGCAATGTCGACATGGTGTTCGTGCACAGCGCCCGTTCGCCGAAGGACATCATTTACCACCGCGAGCTGGAGCAGATGGCCTCGCGCATCCCCAATTTCAGCCTGCACATCATTTGTGAAAAGCATGGCCTGGGTGAGCCGTGGGCGGGTTATCGCGGTTACCTCAACCAGCGCCTGATGGAGCTGATCGCGCCGGACTACATGGACCGCGTGGTGTTCTGCTGCGGCCCGACGCCATACATGACTGCGGTCAAGCGCATGCTCGAAGCGGTCGGCTTCGACATGAAGAACTATCACGAGGAATCGTTTGGCGCGACGCCGCCCGAGGCCAAGGCCGATGCGGTGGAGCATGCCGAGCAGGCTGCCGACGCGCCGGAACTGGATGCGGCCGATCTCAACCTGGTGGAGTTCATCGGCAGCGAGAAGAGCATCCGCATCGCCCCGGGCGAGACCGTGCACGCGGCGGCGGCCAAGGTTGGCCTGATGATCCCGAAAGCCTGCGGCATGGGCATTTGCGGCACCTGCAAGGTGCTCAAGCTGGGCGGCGAAGTGGAGATGGAGCACAACGGCGGCATTACCGAAGAGGACGAAGCCGAGGGCTACATCCTGTCGTGCTGCAGCGTGCCGAAAGGGGATGTGCGGATCGATTACTGATCTGAAATTGCAGGGGGCTGCTTTGCAGCCCATCGCGACACAAGGCCGCTCCTACAGGGGATCGCGTACCTCCTGTAGGAGCGGCCTTGTGTCGCGATGGGCCGCAAAGCGGCCCCAGGGATTTCAAGTACGGAACCGCGCCACCAACCCATTCAGATCCACGGCCAACCGCGACAACTCCGCACTCGCCGCACTGGTCTGATGCGCCCCGGTAGCACTCTGCACCGACAGGTCATTGATGTTTACCAGGTTGCGGTCCACTTCCCGCGCCACCTGCGCCTGCTCTTCCGCCGCGCTGGCAATCACCAGGTTACGCTCGTTGATCTGCGCCACCGCCCCGGCGATGGTGTCCAGCGCCATGCCTGCGCCACGGGCAATGTTCAGGGTGGATTCGGCACGCTCGGTGCTGGTGCGCATCGATTCCACCGCTTCTTCCGTACCGCCCTGGATACTGCCGATCATCCGCTCGATCTCGCTGGTCGACTGCTGGGTACGATGAGCCAGCGCCCGCACCTCATCAGCCACCACGGCAAAGCCCCGGCCCGCCTCACCGGCACGTGCCGCCTCGATCGCGGCGTTCAGCGCCAGCAGGTTGGTCTGGTCGGCCAGGCCACGGATCACGTCCAGCACCTTGCCGATATCGCGCGACTGTTCGGCCAGGTGAGTGATCAGTTTGGCAGTGGCCTGCACATCGCCGCTCATGCGCTCGATGGCACCCACGGTCTCCATCACCAGGTCACGTCCATCACCGGTGGAGCGGCTGGCTTCACTGGACGCTTCCGAGGTGCTCACGGCATTGCGCGCCACTTCTTCCACAGCGCTGGTCATTTCAGTTACCGCAGTGGCAGCCTGCTCGATCTCGTTGTTCTGCTGCTGCAGGCCACGGGCACTTTCGTCGGTGACGGCATTCAACTCTTCGGCCGCCGAGGCCAGCTGGGTGGCGGAGCCGGCGATCTGTTGCAGGGTATCGCGCAGCTTGTCCTGCATGCGGGCCATGGCACGCAGCAGGCGGGCGGCTTCGTCGGTGCCTTCGGCGCGGATGACGTGGGTCAGGTCACCGTCGGCGACCTGTTCGGCGCTTTTGAGTGCTTCTTCGATCGGCTTGACGATGCTGCGGGTCAGCAGGAAGGCGCAGACGAAAGTCAGCACGGTGGCGGCGACCAGCAGGCCGATCACCAGGGCGAAGGCAGCGGCGTACTGGTTGGCGGCCTTCTCGTTGGTGGCGCGGGTCTGGTCGGTGTTGATGCGCACCAGGGTGTCCATGACTTTGTTGATCTGTTCGGAGTTGGCCAGCAGGTCGCGGTTGAGCAGGTCGCGCAGTTCGTCGACGCGGTCGGCCTGGCTCAGGCTGCGCATGCGCGACTCAAGTTGGCGGTACTGGTTGAGCAACTGGCCGTACTGGTCGAATGCAGCCTGTTCGTCGGCGGCGCCGATCATCGGCAGGTAGGCCTGGCGTGCACGGTCGATCTGGCTGTTGCGTTCGTCCAGCAGGCTCAGGGTCTCGCGCTGGGTCGCCGGCTCGCGGTTGAGCAGCAGGCGGTAGGAGAGGGTGCGCATGCGCAGGTTCAGGGCGGTGAGTTCGTCGAGGATCTTGATGCTGGGCACGCTGACCTGTTCGATGACGACGCCGGCCTGGCGGATGTTGCCCATCTGGATGAGGGAGAAGATGCCGAGGCCAAGCATCAGCAGGCCGATGAGCGCGAAGCCGAGCAGCGCGCGCGGGGCGATGTTCATATTACGTAGAGACATGAAGGGACGATCCAGGCAAAGGGAAAAGGGTGCGCAAAGTGCGACAGAACATGACTTGCCGGGCTATCGGTTGTGACTGCTCAGTCTTGAGTGCTGTTGGCGAAAATTGTGAGGTTGCTAACCTTTTCCTGACCGGCGGTTGACCCATGTCGGAACAAGGGGGTGGTTCCTCTGTCAATCTGCGGGTTAGACACCTTGTGAATCCGATATTTAATGGCGATGGGCCGTACTTTTCTTTATCGTGTGCGCCCCTCGCAACAACCTGAGATAGACCCATGCTGGAAGCTTCCCTGAACCAAATCGAGCAACTGGTCAGCGACCTGATGCAGAAGAACGCTCAACTCACCGAGCAGAACACCGTCCTCGGCCAGGAATTGGCCCAGGCCAAGGAAGAGAACGAAACCCTGCAGCTGTCGCTGATGGAGCAGGAAGAGAAGAACGGCAGCACCGCCGCACGCCTGCAGGCCCTGCTCGAGCGCGCCAACGCCGGCGTCGTAGGCGCATGACACTGCGAGCGCAGCCGATCAATGTCGTGTCGATCCTCGGCAACGACTATTCGATCAAGGCGCCTGAAGGCCAGGAAGCGACCCTGGCCCAGGCGGTGCAGATGCTCAACACCGCCCTGGCTCAGACCAAGCGTCAGTACCCGACCCTGATCGGCGACAAGCTGCTTGTGCTGGCCGCGCTGAACCTGTGTTCGCGGCAGATCGAGCTGCAGGATGAGCACCGCAAGACGCTGGAGCGTACCCAGGCGCAGATCGACGCCACGGTGGACGCCATCGTGCGAACCATAGCCGAACAATAAGGCCTTGCATCGCCATCTGTGGGAGCGGGTTCACCCGCGAATGCGTCAGTGCATTCAGCATCGCATTCGCGGGTAAACCCGCTCCCACAGGGCATATGATTGCTTCAGATCACTGGATTAACTGGATACGCAAGTGTATACACTTTCCGCAAAACAATAATTATGCGGGGAGTAGGGCATGCGTATCTGGCGCAAGAGCATCCAGTGGCAGTTGATCACCAGCATGGGCGCCGCCCTGCTGGCGAGCATCCTGGTGGTGGTCATCATTTTCACGGTGGCGCTAAACCGCCTCACCGAACGCTACCTGGTCGATACCGCGCTGCCCACCAGCATCGAGGCCATCCGCAACGACATCGAGCGCATGCTCGGCCAGCCGCTGGTGGCGGCGGCGGATATTGCCGGCAACACCCTGCTGCGCGACTGGCTTGCCGCCGGTGAAGGCCCTGCCCAGGCCGCTCCATTCATCGAATACCTGACCGCCGCCAAGCAGCGCAACCAGGCCTTCACCACCTTGTTCGTCTCGACCGAAACCGGCCACTACTACAACGAGAATGGACTGGACCGTACCCTCAGCCGCAGCAACCCCAAGGACAAATGGTTCTACGGCTACATCGACAGCGGTGCCGAACGCCTGATCAACATCGACATCGACGGTGCCACCGGCGAGCTCGCGCTGTTCATCGACTATCGCGTGGAAAAGAATGGCCAACTGGTCGGTGTGGCTGGCATGGGCCTGCGCATGACCGAACTGTCGAAGCTGATTCATGACTTCAAATTTGGCGAGCACGGCAAGGTGTTCCTGGTGCGTAACGATGGCCTGATCCAGGTTCATCCGGACGCTGCCTTCAGCGGCAAACGCCAGCTCCCCGAACAGCTCGGCGCGGATGCCGCCAAGGCGCTGATGACCGGCGGCGAAGGCCTGCGCAGCAGCCGCTTCAGCCGTGACGGCGAAAGCTACCTGGCGCTCGGCCTGCCCCTGCGCGACCTCAACTGGACCCTGGTGGCCGAGGTGCCGGAGGAGGAAATCTACGCGCCAATGCACCAGGCGGTATGGCTGACCAGCCTGATCGGTGGTGCCGTGGCCCTGGTGTCGCTGCTGCTCGTGGTGCTGCTGGCGCGTGGCCTGGTGCGGCCGATCCGCCGCGTCACAGCGGCGCTGGTGCAGATTGGCAGCGGCGCGGGTGACCTCAGCCACCGGCTGGACGATTCACGCCAGGACGAACTGGGCGACCTGGCGCGTGGCTTCAACCGCTTCCTCGACAGCCAGCGCCGGTTGATCGGCGAGGTATTGCACACTTCCGAGCGGCTGCACCTGGCGGTCGAGCAGGTGACACAGGTGGTGGACAACACCGCCGAGCGTTCCGGGCGCCAGCAGGAAATGACCGAAATGGTCGCTACCGCCGTGCACGAAATGGGTTTGACCGTGCAGGACATTGCCCGCAATGCCGGTGATGCGGCCCAGGCCTCGCAGTCGGCGAGGGACGAAGCCCTGCAGGCGCGTGAAGTGGTGCAACGCTCGATCCGTGGTATCGAGGGGATGTCGGGCGATATCGGCAAGGCGGCCGACGCAGTCAGCCAGCTGGCCGATGAAGTGGCCTCGATCGACGAAGTTCTGGCGGTTATTCGTAGCATTTCCGAGCAAACCAACCTGCTGGCGCTGAATGCTGCCATTGAAGCGGCCAGGGCAGGGGAGATGGGCCGTGGGTTTGCCGTGGTGGCCGATGAGGTGCGTACCTTGGCCCGGCGCACGCAGCTGTCCACCGACGAAGTGCAGCAGATGATCCAGCGCTTGAAGCAGGGCGCGGGTTCGGCGGTGAGTTCGATGCAGGCGGGGCAGCAGGCGACGGGTAGCGGGGTGGAGTCGAGCCAGCGCACCGGGGCGTCATTGGGGGCGATCACTGACCAGGTGGAGCACATCAGCGACATGAACCATCAGGTGGCTACTGCGACCGAAGAGCAGTCGGCGGTGACCGAGGAGATCAACCGTACAGTGCAGGGGATTTCCGACCTGGCGCGGGAGACCGCGGCGGAGGTGCAAGGGTGTCGCGAGGAATGCCTGGCATTGCGTGGTTTGGCTAACGATCTGGCGCAGCAGATGAATGGCTTCAGATTATGATCGACTCATGGGGTGCGGCAAAAGACCTGGCAGCTTTGTAAGGGAGCAACGCAGTCGATAGACGCGTTACTGGCTTGATGTAGCTCACCCCAGAATGTTGAATCACGATACTGGGGTGAGCCAATTATTCAGCCGAGCAATGCTATTGCTCACTGCGGCTCATTAATATAAAAATCGATGTAGGCATCGCCGTCGGAGAATACTTCGATCGCTGCAAATACGCTTGGGTTTTCAATCATCACGCCGTCAAACTGGAATTTCGGCTGCGAGGTATAGATCGAGATAACGCCGACGTCATGCACGGTGTAGGGTTTTTCGTTGGCGTAGATAGTTGCACCGACATGAGTGGTACGTTTGCCGGCACGCCGCTTCAGCGGTTGCTGGATACGGCCCAGCTTGTAGGTTTTGCTTGCTGCCGCCTGGTTACCTGATACAGAGATACTGGCGACTCTGCCGATAACGGCGTTGGTCTCCGAAGCGGCTTGCACGATGTCACCCACCTTTACCGAAGCAAGGGCTTTGGCGGCTTCTGCGTTACCCGCGATTTCGACACTTTCGTTTTCGTACTGGAATTTCAAAGTGGCGCTCATGGTCTGGTCCCTCTTGGAATACAGGTATCTTGAGAAGTACATGTCCTTCGAGAGCCAGTTTCATTTATCGGAACTTAAAGCGTAACTGGTAGTTTTACCAGTTGCGAAAAACAGGGTACGTAATTAAGCCGACTTTACGCAGCCGGCCCGTTTAACGGGGTAGGCCAAACTGCGCACCAGAGACCGGCCTGGTAGCGACACGCATCGCTGCGAGGCCGGTCGGTTTCATGCAGCGATAATCGCCCGGATATCCGCCGCCAGCTCGCGCACCCGCTCTTCCTCGGTATCCCACGAGCACATGAACCGCGCCCCGCCGCTACCAATGAAGGTATAGAACCGCCATCCCCTGCCGCGCAGTGCCTCGATCGCGTGTTCCGGCATCTGCAGGAACACCCCGTTGGCTTCAACCGGGAACATCAGCTCCACCCCCGGCAAGTCACTCACCAGCGAGGCGAGCAACTGTGCGCAGTGGTTGGCATGCGCGCCATGGCGCAGCCAGGCGCCATCTTCCAGCAGGCCCACCCAAGGCGCCGACAGGAAGCGCATCTTCGATGCCAGTTGCCCGGCCTGCTTGCAGCGGTAGTCGAAGTCCTCGGCCAGTTGGCGGTTGAAGAACAGGATCGCCTCGCCCACCGCCATGCCGTTCTTGGTGCCGCCAAAGCACAGCACATCGACGCCGGCCTTCCAGGTCAGCTCTGCCGGGCTGCAGCCCAGGAACGAACAGGCATTGCTGAAGCGGGCGCCGTCCATGTGCAGGTTCAGCCCCAGCTCCTTGCAGGTGGCGCTGATCGCTTTCAGCTCGTCGGGGCGATAGACGGTGCCCACCTCGGTGGCCTGGGTAATGGTCACCACCCGTGGCTTGGGGTAGTGGATGTCCTGGCGCTTCAGCGCCACTTCGCGGATCGACTGTGGTGTCAGCTTGCCGTTGACGCTGGGCGCGGTCAGCAGTTTGGAGCCGTTGGAGAAGAACTCCGGCGCACCGCACTCGTCGGTTTCGACGTGGGCGGTCTCGGAACAGATAACGCTGTGGTAGCTCTGGCACAGCGAGGCCAGGGCCAGGGAGTTGGCGGCGGTGCCGTTGAAGGCGAAGAACACCTCGCAGTCGGTTTCGAACAGCTTGCGGAAGTATTCCGCGGCGCGTTCGGTCCACTGGTCGTCGCCGTAGGCGCGGTCGTGGCCATGGTTGGCCTTTTCCATCGCTGCCCAGGCTTCGGGGCAGATGCCGGAATAGTTGTCGCTGGCGAATTGTTGGCTCTTATCTGTCATGACACTGTCCTGTGAACGACGCAGAACAGCACTCTAAACCATCGATTCAGCAGTTGCCTATACAAGCGGTGCAGCGTTTGATTTCGGCATTGCCTGTACTGGCCTCTTCGCGGCTAAAGCCGCTCCCACAGGGAGATTGCAAGCATTGAGGCACCGCCGTACCTGTGGGAGCGGGTTCACCCGCGAAAGGGCCGGCACGGTCAACACAAAAGCGAATGTCGTAAACGCGCCATTGCAAGGCGTGCGCAGGCATCTGACCCGCCCCGGCCAGTCATAACATCGCCACAAAGGGCCACAGTGCCCCACGACAAAAAATGATCGCTGCCGGGAGATACACGATGTTCAGCAAGCAAGACCAGATCCAGGGTTACGACGATGCACTGCTGGCGGCGATGAATGCCGAAGAACAGCGCCAGGAAGACCACATCGAGCTGATCGCCTCGGAAAACTACACCTCCAAGCGCGTGATGCAGGCCCAAGGCAGCGGCCTGACCAACAAGTACGCCGAAGGCTACCCGGGCAAGCGCTACTACGGTGGCTGCGAGCACGTGGACAAGGTCGAGGCCCTGGCCATCGAGCGCGCCAAGCAGCTGTTCGGTGCCGACTACGCCAACGTCCAGCCGCACTCCGGCTCCTCGGCCAACGGTGCTGTCTACCTGGCCCTGCTGCAGGCTGGTGACACCATCCTCGGCATGAGCCTGGCCCACGGCGGCCACCTGACCCACGGCGCCAAGGTGTCGTCCTCGGGCAAACTGTACAACGCTGTGCAATACGGCATCGACACCAACACTGGCCTGATCGACTACGACGAAGTCGAGCGCCTGGCTGTCGAGCACAAGCCGAAAATGATCGTTGCCGGCTTCTCGGCCTACTCCAAGACCCTCGACTTCCCACGCTTCCGCGCCATCGCCGACAAGGTCGGTGCGCTGCTGTTCGTCGACATGGCCCACGTAGCCGGCCTGGTTGCCGCTGGCCTGTACCCGAACCCGATCCCGTTCGCCGATGTGGTTACCACCACCACCCACAAGACTCTGCGCGGCCCACGTGGTGGCCTGATCCTGGCCAAGTCGAACGAAGAGATCGAGAAGAAGCTGAACGCCGCGGTGTTCCCTGGCGCCCAGGGCGGGCCGCTGATGCACGTGATCGCCGCCAAGGCCGTTTGCTTCAAGGAAGCGCTGGAGCCTGGCTTCAAGGCCTACCAGCAACAAGTGATCGAAAACGCCCAGGCCATGGCCCAGGTGTTCATCGACCGCGGCTACGACGTGGTTTCCGGTGGCACCGACAACCACCTGTTCCTGGTCAGCCTGATCCGCCAGGGCCTCACCGGCAAAGATGCCGACGCCGCCCTGGGCCGCGCGCACATCACCGTCAACAAGAACGCCGTGCCGAATGACCCACAGTCGCCATTCGTCACTTCGGGCCTGCGCATCGGCACCCCGGCCGTTACCACCCGTGGCTTCAAGGTCGCGCAATGTGTAGCCCTGGCCGGCTGGATCTGCGACATCCTCGACAACCTCGGTGACGCAGACGTCGAAGCCGATGTAGCGAAGAACGTCGCGGCCCTGTGCGCAGATTTCCCTGTTTACCGCTGAGTGGAGTCACACACCATGCAACGTTACTCGGGCTTCGGCCTTTTCAAGCACTCCCTCAGCCACCACGAGAACTGGCAGCGCATGTGGCGCACGCCAACCCCTAAAAAGGTCTACGACGTGGTTATCGTCGGCGGTGGCGGCCATGGCCTGGCCACGGCCTACTACCTGGCCAAGGAACACGGCATCACCAACGTTGCCGTGATCGAGAAGGGTTACCTGGGCGGCGGCAACACCGCCCGTAACACCACCATCGTGCGTTCCAACTACCTGTGGGACGAGTCGGCGCACCTGTACGAGCACGCCATGAAGCTGTGGGAGGGCCTGTCCCAGGACCTCAACTACAACGTGATGTTCTCCCAGCGCGGTGTGTACAACCTGTGCCACACCCTGCAGGACATGCGTGACTCCGAGCGCCGGGTCAGCGCCAACCGCCTGAACGGCGTGGATGGCGAGCTGCTCAACACCGCCCAGGTCGCGGCCGAGATCCCGTACCTGGATTGCTCGAAGAACACCCGCTACCCGATCCTTGGTGCCACCGTGCAGCGCCGTGGCGGCGTGGCCCGTCACGACGCCGTGGCCTGGGGCTTCGCCCGTGCCGCCGACGCCCTGGGCGTGGACCTGATCCAGCAGACCGAAGTGATCGGCTTCCGCAAGG
>Ga0268257_1000752_pt1 | contig 33652 bp, 30 predicted proteins | sample AgamicAtPrz_FD_200249 | JGI IMG/M metagenome (GOLD analysis project Ga0268257, IMG submission 200249) | Agave microbial communities from Guanajuato, Mexico - At.P.rz (v2) (version 3) | ecosystem: Host-associated > Plants > Phyllosphere > Phylloplane/Leaf | place: Guanajuato, Mexico | collected... | reverse complement strand
CCAAATCATTAAAAAGTGACGTCGCGCGCTGCCCGCCAGCCCCGCGACCTTCTGGCGTTGCGCCAGAACCGACAATGGACTAACGGACCCGACCATCGTGACCCAGACCAAGCCCCTCGCCCTGCTGTGCCTCACCCTGGCCCTGACCGCCTGCGCCAGCAGCACCCCGCCCCAACCCCGCAGCAGCCTGGGCTGGAACCACCCCGGCATGCAGCTAGGCGGCGACAACGGCCTGCCCCTGCGCACCGAAAGCCCTTGCCGCAAGCGTGGCTGCGACAACGACAAGCTGTTCTTCAACCCGGGCAAAACCGAGCCGAGCGTCACCACCATCCACCGCGGCTGGTAGGAAAATTCTTCTTTCAGGTCGGTGACTTAGCTCATTTGCGAACAATCGCAAGGAAGTGGTTTACAGGCGCCAACCGATCGTTATAATGACGCCCCACTGCCGGTATAGCTCAGATGGTAGAGCAACTGACTTGTAATCAGTAGGTCCCGGGTTCGATTCCTGGTGCCGGCACCATATAAATCAAAGGCTTGCAGCGATGCAGGCCTTTTTTTTGACCCTTGCACGTACCACCGCACGTACCAAGAGGTAGCCGCAAATGCTGCAGGAAGCACATCTCCGCCTGGATCGTTGTCCACACTGCGGTATCGCCCGACCCAACCTGCACAGGAGGTCAACCCTCGATACCAAGGCAAGCAACAACTCAAATTGGCGGCTGTGGGTTCTCTACTCATGCGTTTCCTGCGGTGGATGCACGCTTACCGTTTCGCCATATGGAGGCGACACGCGTTTACGCCCGATCGTTGAAATGTGGCCTGAGCCGGAACAGGTAGATGAAGCAGTACCGTTACGTGCTCGCCAGTTTCTGCAGCAAGCCATCAGCTCTCTTCAGGCGCCCGCAGGTGCAACTATGTTGGCTGCCTCGTCTGTTGACGCGATGCTCAAAGAGATTGGTCTGGTCAACGGAAGCCTCTACAAAAGGATTGACGAAGCACAACAGCAGAATCGCATTACCGCTGAGATGGCAGCCTGGGCTCACGAAGTGAGACTAGATGCGAATGACCAGCGTCATGCCGATGAGGAAGCTGAATTACCCGATGAGGCGGATGCCCGGAGATCTATTGCATTCGTGCAGGCACTTGCCCAGTTCTTGTTCGTGCTCCCTAGCCGAGTGGAGAGAGGACGTAGGCAATAACGCGTGCGCACGCACCGCGTCTATGGACCTCGTTTCAAGGTAGTGGCATACCTAAGAAATCAGATTACTAGTTGTTTGAGTGATATGTATCTCTAAGCAAAGCCTATACAATCAATGGCTTAGAAAAAACTAGCTTTTCAATTACCTTTCCATTACCTCTCTTGTAACCGGCGAAGCCCAGTAAATACGCGGCCTTCAGCGCTACTCCCAACCCGCTTTCAAATGCTATCCCTGAACAGTTGACGCCTATCACTACGTGCCTCAAGCGAAATGCAATAGGCGGCGTCAACATCAAAAATGGCCCTGCTACCCATAATCCTTTCAACGTTCCTGTCATGTGTGGGTGGCCGCATATGGTGCTGTCCTCCGGCGATATCACAAAGCCATCGCTAGAGCAAAAGCAAGGTCAGTCAGAGCCTGCAGGCGCTTAACCCTAGTTGAGGTCCGATGGGGCCAAAGTACTACCTGTGACCGCCTGAATCTGGTGGAAGGCATGAGCTATGAGATCTCAGGCCTCGTTCACCTCTAGATGCGGAGATAAATCAAACGAGTCGCTTATTTCGCCTTCAGAAATTGGGAGGCAGCGCTAAAAAATTTTCAATATCCAGTCCTATAACAACATTTCTTGAATTTCTTCATAGATCCACAAGGACAGGAATCATTACGACCTACTTTTGTAGAGTTATCAGAGACTACACGCCGCTCAGAAGTGTCATTGAGTATATCCTCTTCCTTCATAATTCTTTGCGCGAAAACTCTCTCTTCTGCAGTTAGAGGCACAGTATTGTCTACAATAAAAATTGTTTCCGACGCAGGTGTACCTCTTGTCGCGGCGCCAAGGATCAGCAACTCTTCAAACCGAGGAAACTTATAACGAGCAACGAGGGCATATAAGGTCATACATGTCAGCCTCTCGTCACGATACTCCTCATATGATTTGTAATCTTCATCCCAAGGAAAGAAAACGAACAGATATAGCCTTCCAGGCTTCATAAACGACGGAGTTAGTCGAGCGGAACGACCAAATTCTGGCACTTCACTGAATTTTTCAAACAACAACTCTGCAAGCATACCACTCGAGTAAACATTTTCCGACGCTAATACCTCTATGCACAGGGCGTGGTTTAGCAATGGAAGATGAGCCCCTTCACCAACATTGGCTTCTATCACACTATCGGAAAACCGAGCGACTAGTTCCCCCCAACGCCGTGCATTCTTCTTACGACTGTAACGCAGAGCGTACAGTACTGAACCCCTGAACTCTAGCCAGTGTCCTGCCGGGATGGCGAAAGGGTGACCGTTAGCTATATCAGGCCTCAGAATCTGTCCAAAACCAAATTTCCCATCGCCTAAAAGATAGTAAGCCAAAGTCTCTTCTTCTCCGAGACTAAGTTTTAATCCCCTTTTTGCTACTGCTTCCTCTTTTGATTCCAGATAGTCAATGAAGTCAGATGGGGTGCATAGCTCTTCTAGCAATAACTCTAATCCAGATTCCTCTAAGTAGTGAATGAAGGTCCGTCCTGGGGTGCTGCCGCCAAGACAGAAGGGAGTCTCCAATAGAGCGCTATCAGGAAGGTCAAATGCACACACCAATGATTTACTACTACCTTCGCCATATTTGGCATAGTGTTTGCGAGCAGCATCACCTATCCCACGAGTAACGGCTACCAAATGAATCTTTAGATCTGGGCTTGATAAATCAAAAGGGAATGGGTCTTGCAATTTGCTATTAAGAAATATTTGATCAGGCCGTGTTCTAACAAATTTTTCAGCTCCGTAGAGTTGAATCGCTGACCCTTGAATAGCTTCTCTATACCATCTGCGCCATGCCAAATCAGTTGCATTATGATCTTGAAACTTTACCTGACCCTTATCTGAAAACAAAATTAGAGTATTATTAAAGTATACAGTCAGATCAATCAGCTCCTTTCCTTTCCCTACTGATCTAAAGAGACTTGGATAGCTCCAGAGAGAAAAAAATGTTCTCGTAGCGAGTTTCGCCAGTATTTGCTCACTACAATTAACACTGGACTCTTTTAACGTTGGCCTAAGCATCCTCTGGCTCCACACTACATTCGTCAAATATGGCTTTTACGTTTTGACAGCTTTTTTTCAAGACAGTCAAGTTCTTCTTGAATACCACTGAAAACTAACGCAAGCATTTTTGAAAGCTCCTGAGTGAACAACTTTAGCGAATCTGCATGTTGCCCCATACCGATTTTTATTGCTTGCCACTCCGTATACTGTTCGAGAAAACTTTGTGCTCGCGCGGCGTCTTCTTCGTTCAGCTCTCTCCCGCTTTCGAAAAAGGTAGCAAGCATGCTGTCAATACGCTGTAACCCTGACTGAGACGCAGCCTCTGCATAGCGATTGTTTTCCTCAATCATCGCTACCATGCCTTTTATACGCATGTAGGCTTGCACTATTTGTATTGCAAGCTCAGGCGAAATATTTGCCAAACACTGCGGAGTACTGTTGTATATCACAAAACTATCTTCACCAATTGGCCATACAGTTATATAAGGTTTACCGGGTGGGAGAGCCAGAAGCCCTGGGGCATATTCCATATTGAAGATATCCCATGCAGATTTTAGCTCGACCTGAATTAAAGTCAGCAAACGCATCGTTTCGGCCAAGCCTTCCAGATCGGCGGCGGACTTTTCTAGTCTGTGCGCTCTCATTGTCGCCTTACTTGTAAAGTAGCCGCCAATTCCCGCACCGACGAGAGCTGAAAAAAAGTTGCTATCAAACAAGCTCTTCAGCCACGCGTATGCTTCCATTCAGCCCCCTAGTAATTCGTTGACTCTCTAGAGGAGGATAGCGTGCAGACTTTGGCCCGAAAAACCGATTTTAGAAAAAATTGCTCGGGAAAAATCACTTATCCGCCTCCCGCCGACGCGCTCTGCGTCGCGAAAAAGTGCAAAGGCCAGTCCAAGTGCAAACTAGCTCCGGGACGGGCCCGGCGCGTGCCGGGTAGAGCAGCAGTGCATTGCACACTGTGCAAAGAATTGAAGGGATGTGCAGCCCCATGTAGCCAGCAGCGTCCACAAAGTGTCCACACCGCGAGCGAATATGGAAAGCAAATACACCAAAATATCTAGCAAAAACAGTGGGATGCTGGATTTTTCCATGACCATTGGTCTTAATCAGTAGGTCCCGGTTCGATTCCTGGTACCGGCACCATACGCAGTATGAAACAAGGCTCACCGAAAGGTGGGCCTTCTTTGTTTTCAGTGCTCTCCGCTCGCCCCTTCCCCGAACTTGACCCCAATCAACCCCGCTCCAGACAGATGACTTAGTCTGAAGTGAGCCCCCATCGAGGCAGCCCCACCATGGCCAAGAAATTCCCCACCAACCCCAGCCACCCCGAACGCATCTGCTGGGGCTGCGACCTCTACTGCCCAGCCAAGGCACTGGCCTGCGGCAACGGCGCGAGCCGGACCATGCATCCGGCAGAACTGTTCGGCGAAGGCTGGGACAGTTTCGATAACCAACTGGAAAAACCGCTCGACCGCGAGCAGGGAACAGCCCCGAAGCACTAACAACACGTGCACAAAATCGGCGCCCACCTGGGCCAGAGCCATGACAGCCATGCAACAGTCTTTTACCGATTACCCAGGTTTTCCCTAACCCTCCTTTGCCTATCCTAGGCCGGGTCATCCCGCCTGTGATGGACCCATGAAACACTCCCTACCCAGCCGCTACGCCTGCCTCGCATTCTGCCTACTGTTCACCCTCGCCAGCCTGCCTTTGCTGCACCAGCATGCCTGGCTGTGGCCCGTCACGCTGATCACCACCTTGCTCAGCCTGGTCGGCCTCAACGACCTGCGCCAAAGCCACCATGCCGTGCGCCGCAACTACCCGATCCTGGGCAACATCCGCTACCTGATCGAAACCATCCGCCCGGAAATCCGCCAGTACCTGATCGAGGGCGACGACGACAAGCTGCCGTTTTCCCGCGCTCAGCGCTCGCTGGTCTACGCGCGGGCCAAGAACGAAAGCGCCGAGAAGGCCTTTGGCACGCTCAACGACGCCTACAAGCCTGGCTTCGAGTTCATCAGCCATTCCATGTTGCCGGTGAACACGCCGGACCCTGCCTCGTTTCGCATCGCCATCGGCGGGCCGCAATGCCGCCTGCCCTACTCGGCCTCGATCTTCAACATTTCCGCGATGAGCTTCGGCGCCCTGAGCGCCAACGCCATCGCGGCGCTCAACCGTGGTGCACGCATGGGCCGTTTTGCCCATGACACGGGCGAAGGCAGTATCAGCCCGTACCACCGCGAACATGGCGGTGACCTGATCTGGGAAATCGGCAGTGGCTACTTCGGTTGCCGCACCGAGGACGGTCGCTTCGACCCGCAGCGCTTCGCCGAGCAGGCCCGCTCGGCACAGGTGAAGATGATCGAGGTCAAGCTCAGCCAGGGCGCCAAGCCGGGCCACGGCGGCATCCTGCCGGGGCACAAGGTCAGCCGCGAGATCGCCCAGACGCGGGGCGTACGCGAGGGCGAAGACTGCATCTCGCCAGCAGCGCACAGTGCCTTCCGCACGCCGGTCGAGCTGCTGCAGTTCATTGCCAGCCTGCGCGAGCTGTCGGACGGCAAGCCGGTGGGTTTCAAGTTCTGCCTGGGCCACCCGTGGGAATTCATGGGCATCGCCAAGGCCATGCTGGCCACCGGCATTACCCCGGACTTCATCGTCGTCGACGGCAAGGAAGGCGGCACCGGTGCGGCGCCGCGCGAGTTCAGCGACAACATGGGCGTACCGATGCGCGAGGGCCTGATGTTCGTGCACAACACCTTGGTCGGCCTGAACCTGCGTTCCAGCATCCGCATTGGCGCAGCAGGCAAGATCGTCAGCGCCTTCGACATCGCCAGTGTGCTGGCTATCGGCGCTGACTGGGTCAACGCCGCGCGCGGCTTCATGTTCGCCATCGGCTGCATCCAGTCGCAGAGCTGCCACACCAACAAGTGCCCGACCGGGGTGGCCACGCAAGACCCGCTGCGCCAGCGCGCACTGGTGGTGCCGGACAAGGCTGAACGGGTTGCCAGCTTCCACCGCAATACCTTGCATGCGTTGGCAGAGATGCTGGCCGCTGCGGGGCTGGAGCATCCTTCGCAGCTCAAGCCCAAGCACCTGGCGCGGCGTATCAGCTCAAGCGAAATCGGCTTGTTGTCGGACCTGCACACGTTTCTCAAGCCGGGCGAGTTGCTGGGGGGCTCGATTGAAAGCGAGTTCTATGCACGGATGTGGCGGATGGCGCGTAGCGACAGTTTTGCGCCGGAGACTGGGGAGCGGGAGGTGAGGGTTGCAGCGGGGCGACGCAGGGAGGCGGAGCTGGCGTGACAGCCGGGGGCCGGCTTGCGGCCCATCGCGACACAAGGCCGCTCCGGCAAGGGAAGCGAGCACTTGTGTGGCGACAGGCTGCAGATCAGGATCAGAAGATGCTGATCGGGTACTCGACGAATACGCGGACTTCGTTACCGTCGTCGTTGTAACCGTTCTGCTGCACGGCGTTGTTGGTACGCACGAACGAGCTACGCAGCTTGATCGACAGGTCCTTGGCCGGGCCGTCCTGCACCACGTAACGGATCTGGTTGAAGATCTCGCGCTCTTTACCTTCGCCGAAGCCCTGCGGGTTGGCGACGTTGCGGGTATTGATGTTGTCACCCACCACGTAGGCCAGCTTGTAGGTCAGGCCCGGAATGCCGTAGGCACCGAAGTCCAGGCCGTAGCCCAGCTGCCAGGAACGCTCGTCTTCGGCGTTGAAGTCGGACCAGTACGAGTTGGCCAGGTAGATGGTCGAACCACCGTCACCCACGCCACCGGCGTTCTGGTACCAGCCGTAGTTGTAGCCGGTGCTGCCGGTGCTGCGCTGGTGGGCGATGGTGAACGAGTGCGCACCGTAGGCGTAGGTGGCGGCCAGGCTCCAGATGGTGTTGGAGTCGCCGTTCAGCTCTGCACTCTTGACGAACTTGTTGTCGATGTCCGACTTGTAGCCGTTGAAGTCCAGGGTCAGGGACTGGTCGCTGGCGATCGGGAAGACGTAGTTCAGGCCCAGGTAGTGCTTCTTCATCACGTCTTCGTTGTCGGCGGTGTACAGCGAAGCAGTGAAGTTGTCGGTGAACTTGTAGCTGCCACCGAGCACGTTGATCGACTTCAGGCCACCACCGTCACGGCGCTCGGCGCTCTTGCGCGCTTCCTGGGTGAAGCGGCCAGCGTTCAGTTCCAGGCCCTGGATTTCCTTGGAGGTGATCAGGGTACCGGTGAAGCTTTCTGGCAGCAGGCGGGCGTCGTCGTACTGCAGCACTGGCAGTGCCGGCATCTGGTCACCGTACTTGAGCACGGTGTTGGAAATGCGGAATTTCACTGCAGCGCCACCACGGGCGAGGTTGTGCGGCGAATTGGCGTTGCCGTTCTCGTCCTTGAAGTCCGAAGGCTTGAAGAAGTCGACACCAGCGCCACCGTTGTGGCCCTTGCCGCCGTCCAGACGCACGGCGTACAGGCCGAATGCGTCGACGCCGACACCGACGGTGCCCTGGGTGAAGCCGGAGGAGAAGTTGGCGATGACGCCCTGGCCCCATTCGATCTGGTCGTCGGTGCCGTGCTTCTTGTCACGATTGATGTAGGCGTTGCGCAGCAGGACGTTGGCGTGGCTGTCCTCGATGAAGCCCTTGCTATCGGCCTGGTCATTGGCCTGTGCCTGGGTCGCGGCGATCATCGCCAGGGCGACCAGGCTGATCCTGGTTTTCAACATGTTGTTTTCCTTGTTCCTAATCAAAAACGCTCTGCAAATGACGCCAGGAACCAACGCCCCTTCGTAGGTTCGACGCTATGCGGATCCAGACTGGAAGGCTGCCGGTTATCACCCGGCGGCTCTGGCAGCTGCGTGGCCACGAGGGTGGCCAGCAGGCGTTGGCCGAATCCTAGCCGTGCGCGTTTACAAATGTCAAAAAATCGTGAAATGAAGGTTGATATAACCAAAATCGGCGGCTACTTCAGTGCATTTCCATAAAGGTCTGCGCTATCAGCGGGCAATTTATCCTCGGCGGAATTGGCTTTCTGACCGAACGGATAATTTCCTGCGCGGCAGGGCAAACGCTGCTGCCAGCGAGCAACCCGATGTGATGGATTTTTACAAACAGACACACATGTAGAAACAAGTCATTTCAAATAGCCATGCAATAGCAAATAGCAAGCATTACCATCCGCACTTCTTTTTCACTTGCTCGATCCGGATGTGCCCATGCTTGTACCCTGCCGTCTCTCCCCCCTGCCCTTTGGCCTGTCGCTGCTGTTCAGCGCCGGCCTGGCCAGTGCTGCCACTACCACCCTGCCGGAACTGTCGGTTACTGCCGACAGCGAGCGCGACAAGGACAACCCACAGGTCCGCGAGGTAAGCACGGCGACCCGCACCGCGACGCCGCTGCGCTATGTGCCGCAGGCTATCGACACGCTGAAGACTGCCAATGTGCTGGATTACGGCAGCAATACGCTGGGCAAGGCGCTTGAAGGCATCCCGAACGTCAGCAGTGGCGCGGATACCCGTTTCGACAGCGTGCGTATCCGCGGCTTCGAGGCCAGCAACGATTTCTACCTGGACGGCATTCGCGACGACAGCCAGTACATCCGCGACCTGCATAACATCGAGCGTGTCGAAGTGCTCAAGGGACCGGCGGCGGTACTGTATGGCCGTGGGAGCCAGGGCGGTATCGTCAACCGGGTCAGCAAGGCGCCGGAGCCCGGCCGCCGCTCGACCCTCGAGGCACAGGCCGGCAGCGAAGACCTGCGCAGCCTGTATGCCGACCTCAGTGCCGACCCCAGCGACACCGTGAGCCTGCGCCTGAACATGGGCAACCAGGACAACAACAGTTTCCGCGACGGCGTCCACGGCAGCCGCCAACTGTTCGCACCGTCGCTCAGTTGGCAGGTCAACCCCGACCTGAACTGGCTGGTGCAATATGAATACAGCCGCTACAACCGCACCCCGGACCGCGGTATCCCCGGGGCCAACGGTCGCCCGGCCAACGTCAGCCGCAGCACTACCTACGGCGACCCGCGCGACTACATTGACGACCACGCCCAGTCGCTGCGCTCGCGCCTGAACTACCAGCTGAACGAAACCTGGCAATTGCGCCATACCCTGGGCCTGTTCAAGCTCGACAGCGAGTTCGACAACACCTACGTCACCCACTACAACGCCAGCACCGACACCCTGACCCGCCAGCGCTGGCAGCAAGACCTGAACACCCGCAACCTGTTCAACAACCTGGAGGCCGAAGGTGATTTCGACACTCTGGGCCTGGAGCACAAGCTGTTGCTGGGCCTGGAGATCGGCAACCAGAAGCGTGACCCCGTGCTGTACAAAGCGCCCGACCAGCAGCTCGGTGGCAACCTGGCGCTATGGAGTGACAATCACACAGTGGTCGATAGCCGCGGCCTTTACCTGCAGGACCAGATCCGCCTGAACGATCAGTGGCAGGTGCTTGCCGGTGTACGCTTCGACCAGTTCGAAGTGCAGACCACGGACAAGGACGGACGCCGCGAATCACAGGACAGCAACAGCACCAGCCCACGCCTGGGGGTGGTCTACACACCGTGGCGCGATCATTCGTTCTATGCCTCGTGGAGCAAGACCTTTTCGCCAGTTGGTGGCGGCCTGATCGGCATTACCCCGCAGGCGAAGGGCAACACCAACGACACCAAGCCAGAAGAAACCCGGCAGAAAGAAATCGGCGTGAAGAGCGACTGGCTTGACCAGCGCCTGACCACCACCCTGGCCATTTACGAGCTGGAGTTGTACAACCGCCGTACCCGCGATCCGCTGGTTCCGGAAAACATCCTGCTCAGCGGCCTGCAGCGTTCGCGCGGTATCGAGCTGACCGCCACCGGTAACATTATGGGCAACTGGTATGTGCGCGGCGGCATCGGTCTGCAGGATGCGACCATCGTCAAGGACAACAACGGCCAGCAAGGCAACCGCATCAATGACGTGGCCAAGCGCAATGGCAGCCTGTTCATCACCTGGAAGCCGCAACTCGGCTGGTACGCCGAGACTGGCCTGACGCTGGTGGGCGAGCGTTATGCCGATAACCAGAACACCACGGTATTACCGGGTTATGGCCGTTGGGATGCATTGGCGGGGTACCGCGCGCAGGACTGGGATGTGCGAGCGGCGTTAAGCAACATTGCCGACAAGACCTACTACAGCTCGGCAACCAGTGCGGCGCAGATCCAGGTGGGTGACCCGCGCAGCCTGATGGTGACTGGCAGCTACAGCTTCTGATACCTGGCAAATGTACTGGCCCTTCACGGCTTCAGCCGCGAAGGGCCACTACCGGTTCAATCAATCAGTGCCACACCGCCATCAGCGCCTGCATTTCTGCTTCGCTGATCAGCCCTTGGGGATATCGTCCGGCAAGCACACGTCGTGGGTCGGTCGTCCTGACCCTGATGCTTCCATGGTGTTTCAACCACTTCGCCACAAGCTTGAGCGACTGGTGATTCACTGCCGATGGGCGCAAAGCCGACTCACTTGCTGCGTTCATTTCTACACGTACTCCCTGGCCCGTGGACGGCAAATTTACTTATGTATTGTTACAGATCTGATCGCGCGGCCTGGCCGAACTATCCGATCTGGCTATCCCTTTGAAATCAATACAAAACATATGCCAGCACGGCCCACCGGACATCGCCTGGGAAATAAAAAAGGCCCGTCAGGTGACGGGCCTCTTCTTTCACGGTGCGGTCAACGCTTGACCGGCGCCGGCTGCTGCTGGGTCAGGCAGTGGATATTGCCACCGCCCAGCAACAGCTCACGACCGGGGATCATCACCACTTCATGGTCGGGGAAAATCCTCTCCAGGATCGCCCTGGCCTCAGAATCCGCCGGGTCGTCGAAGCTTGGCGCAATGATGCCACCGTTGACGATCAGGAAGTTGACATACGAACCGGCCAGGCGCACCGATGGGTCACGCTCCTGGCTGCCGGCCACGTGGTCGACACCGGCGCACTCTTCAGCGGTGGCGAACAGCGGGCCCGGGATCGGCATCTTGTGCACGATGAACTCACGGCCCTTGGCGTCGCGGGTGTTCTTCAGCACCTCCATGGCCGCGTGGCAGCGCGCGTAGTTGGGGTCGTTGGAATCATCGGTCCAGGCCAGTAACACTTCGCCCGGGCGCACGTAACAGCAGAAGTTGTCGACGTGGCCATCAGTCTCATCGTTGTACAGGCCATCCGGCAGCCAGACCACGGTATCCACCGAGAGATGGTCGCGCAGTACCGCTTCGATCTGCTCGCGGCTCAGGTGCGGGTTGCGGTTGCGGTTGAGCAGGCATTCCTCGGTGGTGATCACGGTGCCTTCACCGTCGACATGGATCGAACCGCCTTCGAGCACGAAGCCCTCGGTGTGGTAGCGCTGGCAGCGCTCCATTTCAAGCACCTTGGCCGCCAGTTCCTCGTCGCGGTTCCACGGCGCATACAGGCCACCATCGAAGCCGCCCCAGGCATTGAAGCCCCAGTCCACCCCGCGCACTTCGCCCTGGTCGTTGATGACGAAGGTCGGGCCGGTGTCGCGCACCCAGGCGTCATCGTTGCTGATTTCGACCACACGGATGTTCGGCTGGTCGAGTTGGCGACGGGCGTTTTCGTACTGGCCAGCGGAAACCGCGACGGTTACCGGCTCGAAACGGGCGATGGCCTTGGCCAGGGTCACATGGGCAGCCTGCGCCGGCTTGCCGCCCAGGCGCCAGTTGTCCGGGCGCTCGGGCCAGACCATCCACACCTGGGTTTGCGGGGCCCACTCGGCGGGCATGTGGAAACCATCGGCACGGGGGGTGGAGTTGAGGGTTTTCATGGTTGACCTCTGTGGGGGCCCTGAGCCGGACTGTGCTGGGGCGTTTGTGCATTTATAACCGATATATATCGGCATTTGAAGCCCGCCAGTCCGAAAACAATCGGAATTAAGCGCCGCTAAACCGATAACAATCGACAGGCGTCATGCCATCAGCCCGAACGGACCGGATATCTACCCTAGCTCGCCCCTGCTGAACCCTTGCCGCACCGGGCGGACAAAACCGGCAACAACGGCTAGCGTCAATACGTAGGCAAACCGGCCAGCGAACCAACATGAATATCATCCCGACCGCCATCACCGAAGTGCTGATCATCGAGCCGAAGGTTTTCGGTGACAGCCGTGGTTTCTTCTTCGAAGCATTCAATGCCCGTGAGTTCGCCCGGCTGGCCGGCGTGACCACGGCGTTCGTCCAGGACAACCATTCGCGCTCCATCAAAGGCGTGCTGCGTGGCCTGCATTACCAGGTGGAAAACACCCAGGGCAAGCTGGTGCGCGTGGTGCAGGGAGAAATCCGTGACGTTGCCGTGGATGTGCGCAAGCGCTCGCCCACCTTCGGCCAGTGGGTCGCGGTGGACCTCTCGGCCGACAACCATCGCCAACTGTGGATTCCACCCGGCTTTGCCCATGGCTTCGCAGTGATGAGCGACGCCGCCGAGTTCCTGTACAAGACCACCGACTACTACAACCCGGCCGCCGAGCGCTGCATCCGCTGGGATGACCCAGACCTGGCGATCGACTGGCGGTTGACCCAGCCACCAATACTCTCCGACAAGGACAAGGTCGGCCAGCCATGGGCAGAGGCGGAACTGCTGCCTTAACTAGCGCATAATTGCGTCAGACCTTTCTGGCGCCTTTACGTGATGATCGCTAAACCCACGCCCCCACGCCGTCCCCGCTGGCGCAGCCTGGCCCTGCTGGCCCTGTGCCTGGTCCCGCTACTGTGGCCACTGCATCACCTGGCCGAACGTTATTACCAGCAAGAGCTGGCCTCGCAGAACCGTCAGACCCTCGACCTGTACGTGGCCAACCTGCTCGGAACCCTGCACCGCTACGAGACCTTGCCGCAGATCCTCGGCGACCTGCCGGCGTTGCGCAGCGTGCTGGCCGACCCGTTGCGCCTGGAGGCGGTGACCAACGCCAACCGCCTGCTCAAAGGCATCGTCGAGCAGACCGGCGCCGAAGTGATGTACCTGATGGACGTCAGCGGCAATACCCTGGCCGCCTCCAACTGGGACAAACGCGACAGCTTCGTCGGCCGCAACTTCGCCTTCCGCCCCTACTTCAATGAAGCCATGGCCGGCCGCCTGGGGCGCTTCTTCGGCCAGGGCACCACATCGGCCAAGCGCGGCTACTTCTTCGCCGCCGCGGTACGTGACCGTGAGCGGATCGTTGGCGTGCTGGTGGTCAAGGTCGACCTCGATCACACCGAAACGCTGTGGGGCCGTACCCCCGAGCAACTGCTGCTGACAGACCACAACGGCGTGGTCATCCTCACCTCACGGCCGGACTGGCGCTTCCGCGCCACCCGCCCGCTGAGCGAGGCCGAGCGCCAGGCCATCATCGCCATCCAGCCCTACCCGACCCAGGCCCCGCAACCGCTGGTGCTCAACCCGCAAGCGTGGATCGCCCAGACCCGCGACATCCCGGAAACCGGCTGGCAGGTCAGCATCCTTGCCCCGCGCATGCTGGTCGACCGCTCGGTGCAGACGGTGATGGCCATTGGTGCCGGCACCTTGCTGGTGCTGGTGCTACTGGCCGGCCTGGTGATGCAACGGCGCCGCCACTACATCGACCGCATCGACTTCGAGGCCCGTGGCCGGCAGGAACTGGAAAAACGCGTGGCCGAGCGCACCGCCGACCTTGAAGGCCTGAACACCCGCCTCAAGCGTGCCGTGCTGGAGCGCGAGAACGCCCAGCAGGAGGCGGTGCGCGCCCAGGACGAACTGGTACAGGCCGGCAAGCTCTCGGTGCTCGGCACCATGTCGGCCAGCATCAGCCACGAACTCAACCAGCCGCTGGCGGCCATCCGCAGCTACGCGGAAAACGCCGAGATCCTGCTCGACCACCAGCGCATCGAAGATGCCCGCGGCAACCTCAAGCTGATCGGCGAGCTGACCGGGCGCATGGCCTCGATCATCGCTCACTTGCGCGCCTTCGCCCGTCGTGACCGCCACGCCCCGGAGAGCGTGGCCCTGCAGCCGGCCCTGGACGACGCCCTCGCGCTGCTGGCCAAGCGTCGGCGCGCCATGGCCGTGGAGCTGATTCGCGACCTGCCGGAAGCCACCTTGTGGGTACAGGCCGGCGAGACCCGACTGCGCCAGGTGCTCGGCAACCTGTTGGCCAATGCCCTCGACGCCCTGACCGAAAAGGCCAACCCCCGTCGCCTGTGGCTAAGTGCCGAACAGCGCGACGACTGCGTCTACCTGTACATTCGCGACAACGGCCCCGGCTTCAGCCGCCAGGCCCTGGAGCACGCCAAGGAGCCATTCTTCACCACCAAGACCCGCACCCAGGGCCTTGGCCTGGGCCTGGCCATCTGCGAAAGCCTGATGCGTACCCTGGGCGGTGAACTGCTGCTGGCCAACCACCCGGAAGGGGGTGCACTGCTGACCTTGCAGCTGCGTGTGGCCGCGCCTGGCGCTACCTTGCCCAATTCGGAGGACCCCTCGGCATGACCACCGAGACATTCATCGACAGCCAAGCCCAGGTCATCCTGGTCGACGACGATCCGCACCTGCGCCAGGCCCTGAGCCAGACCCTGGACCTGGCCGGGCTCAAGGTGGTCGCGCTGGCCGATGCCCAGGGCCTGGCCGAGCGCATCGAAGCCGACTGGCCTGGGGTGGTGGTCAGCGACATCCGCATGCCCGGTATCGATGGCTTGCAGTTGCTGGAACAGTTGCATGGCCGCGACAACGAACTGCCGGTGTTGCTGATCACCGGCCACGGCGACGTGCCGCTGGCGGTGCAGGCGATGCGCGCCGGTGCCTACGACTTCCTGGAAAAGCCCTTTGCCAGCGACGCGCTGCTCGACAGCGTGCGCCGCGCCTTGGCCCTGCGCCGCCTGGTGCTGGACAACCGCAGCCTGCGCCTGGCCCTGAGCGACCGCCAGCAACTGGCCACCCGCCTGGTGGGTCAGTCACCGGCCATGCAGCGCCTGCGCGAGCAGATCGGCGCCCTGGCTGGCACCCGCGCCGACGTGCTGATCCTGGGCGAGACCGGCGCGGGCAAGGAGGTAGTGGCTCGCGCCCTGCACGACCTGTCCAGCCGCCGCGACGGCCCGTTCGTGGCGATCAATGCCGGCGCCCTGGCCGAGTCGGTGGTCGAAAGCGAGCTGTTCGGCCATGAGCCCGGTGCCTTCACCGGGGCGCAGAAGCGCCGTATCGGCAAGTTCGAATTTGCCAACGGCGGCACGCTGTTCCTCGACGAGATCGAGAGCATGAGCCTGGACGTGCAGGTGAAACTGCTGCGCCTGCTGCAGGAACGGGTGGTCGAACGCCTGGGTGGCAACCAGCTGATCCCGCTGGACATCCGCATCATCGCCGCGACCAAGGAGGACCTGCGCCAGTCCGCCGACCAAGGGCGCTTCCGCGCCGACCTGTATTACCGCCTGAACGTGGCGCCGCTACGTATTCCCCCGCTGCGCGAACGCGGCGATGACATTCTGGTACTGTTCCAGCACTTCGCCGATGCCGCCAGCCAGCGCCACGGCCTGCCCCCGCATAGCCTGCAGCCGGCCCAGCGCGCCATGCTGCTGCGCCACGACTGGCCGGGTAATGTGCGCGAACTGCAGAACGCCGCCGAACGTTTCGCCCTGGGCCTGGAACTGGCCCTGGATGGCCAGGCACCGCCTGCCGCGAAACCCGCGGCGCCGATGCTGGGCGGCAACCTCAGCGAGCAGGTCGAGCAGTTCGAGCGCTCGCTGATCGCCGCCGAACTGGCCCAGCCACACAGCTCCATGCGCAGCCTGGCCGAAGCGCTGGGCATCCCCCGCAAGACCCTGCACGACAAGTTGCGCAAGCATGGCTTGAGCTTTGACGGTGGCAGCGGCGGGCATGACGATCTCGAGGACCACCGTTGATGAATAGCGATAGCCAGTATCTCCAGGCCGTGCTGCACGGCGACATCCCGCTCACCCGCGAAATGGGCCTGGAAGTGCTCGACTGGCAGCAGCGAACCCTGCGCCTGCAATTGCCATTGGCGGCCAACGTCAACCACAAGAGCACCATGTTCGGTGGCAGCCTGTACTGCGCGGCCGTATTGGTGGGCTGGGGCTGGCTGCACCTGCGCCTGCGCGAGCTGGGTATCGATGATGGGCATATCGTCATCCAGGAAGGGCAGATCAGTTATCCGCTGCCGGTGACCGGGGCGGCGGTGGCCCGTTGCACGGCGCCGGACGAAAAGACCTGGGAACGCTTCGTGACCATGTACCAGCGTCGCGGGCGGGCGCGGCTGACGCTGGAAACCACGGTGAACAATGCCGGGAGTGATGAGCCGGCGGTGAGGTTCAGCGGGCAGTACGTCCTGCACCGCTGAAACCCCTGTAGGAGCGGCCTTGTGCCGCTCCTGCACGATCGTGTACCGCGGTCAGAGCAGGCTCAGGAAAGCCTGGCGCCATTGCGCATTGGCCGGTAACGCCAGGAAATGCGGGTTGAGCAACGACTCCCGCGGCGGGTAGCGGAACGGCAAGCCATCCAGCCCGATCACCTCGCCCCCGGCGCCTTCCACCACCCCCTGGGCCGCCGCCGTGTCCCACTGCGAGGTCGGCGCAAGGCGCGGATAACAATCAGCGCTACCTTCCGCCAACAGGCAGAATTTCAATGAACTGCCAATGTTGGCCAGCTCCAGCTCACCCAGCGCAGCACCCAGCCCGGCCAACAGCGCTTCCTGTTCGGGGCTGGAATGCCGACGGCTGGCGACCACGGTAAAGCGCTCACCCAGTGGCGGTGCATTGCGTACCTGGATTGGCTCAGCGGCTTCACCGGCTTGCGCACGCCAGGCGCCCAGCCCACGGCCACCGAAGTAGCAGCGCCCATTGGTTGGCATCGACACCACACCAAACACCACCTCGCCGTTTTCCACCAGGGCGATGTTGACGGTGAATTCCTCGCTACCGGCAATGAACTCCTTGGTGCCATCCAGCGGGTCGACCAGCCACCAGCGCTGCCAGCGCTGGCGCTCGGCCAAGGGGATATTGCAGTCTTCTTCGGACAGCAGCGGAATCTGCGGCGCCAGCGCCAGCAGGCCATCAGCGAGCACCCGGTGCGCCGCCAGGTCGGCGGCCGTCACCGGCGAATCGTCAGCCTTGCTGGTCACGGCCACATCGGCGCGCCAGAACGGCAGGATCGCCTCGCCGGCCTTCAGCGCCAGCTTGACCACGTCGTGCATCAGTTGCAGGTCGTTCATGCTTCCAGCAGCCCCCGCTGGATCAGCAGGTCACGGGCCAGGTACAGCGCCGCCAGGGCACGGCCCTCGGTGAACTGCGGGTGCATGGCCAAGGCCGAAAGCTCGCGCAGGTTGACCTTGTCGACCCGCATCGGCTCCGGCTCGTCGCCCTCCAGGCGCTCCTCGTACAGGTCGCTGGCCAGCACCACCTGGATCTTCTGGCTCATGTAGCCGGGCGACAGCGACAGCTCGGTCAGGTGCTCCAGTTGGCGCGCACCGAAACCGGCCTCTTCCTTGAGCTCCCGGTCGGCTGCCGCCAGCACGTCCTCGCCCGGCTCGATCAGGCCCTTGGGCAACGACAGCTCATATTCATCGGTGCCGCCACAGTATTCTTCCACCAGCACGGCGTGCTCGGCGTCGAGCATGGCCACGATCATTACCGCGCCGTAGCCATTGCCGCGCCCCACCAGGCGCTCGTAGGTACGCTCGTTGCCGTTGCTGAAACGCAATTGCACGGCTTCGACGCGAAACAGGCGGCTGCTGGCGACGATTTCGCGGCTGAGGACAGTGGGTTTCTGGCGCATGGGGCGGCTCCTTGGCGTGAACGGGTTACTATACCGTGGCTTGCCGACTGAACGAGAATTTCCCATGCCTGTTCTTCCCTGGTCTGCCATCGATACGGTCCTGCTGGACATGGACGGCACCCTGCTCGACCTGCATTACGACAACCGCTTCTGGCTGGACCATCTGCCCCAGCGCTATGCCGAGCTGCACGGGGTGAGCCGAGCCATGGCGGAAATGGAACTGCAGCCACTATTCGAGCGTAACGCCGGTACGCTGAACTGGTATTGCCTGGACTTCTGGAGCCGCGAACTGCGCCTGCCGATTCGCGAGCTGAAACGGGAAATCGCCGACCTGATTGCCCTGCGCCCAGATGCCGACACGTTCCTGGCGGCCATTCGCAAGGCCGGCAAGCGCGTGGTGATGATCACCAATGCGCATCGGGATTCGCTGTCGCTGAAGCTGGAGCGGGTGGAACTGGCGCCGTATTTCGAGCGGCTGATCAGCTCGCATGACTATGGCTACCCGAAGGAAAGCCCGCAGTTCTGGGATGCCTTGCAAGCAGATATTGGCTTCATACCAGAGCGCAGCCTGTTCATCGATGACACCTTGGCAATTCTGCGCAGTGCGCGGCGGTATGGTGTGGGACATTTGCTGGCGGTGCGTCAGCCGGATAGCCAGGCGGAGCCACGAGATACCGAGGAATTCGCAGCACTTGAGGATTACCGGGAGTTGTTACATGGTTTGTGACCGTCTTATCGAGTCGGGCCTCCCCCGATAAGCCCACCGTAACGGACGATACCCGCCGTTACGGTGTAAACTTGCATATAACGGGCTTTTATCACTCCTTGTCCCGATACTTAAACTCCCCTACCTTGAAAACCCAATCATAACCAGGCCTTTTCGATTTACATTCAAACCATACATCGAAATCCCTACCAGCTCCTTTGGTAAACGTTAAAGAACCACGAAATTCATAGCCGATAGCACCATCAATTAGTCCCGCAACGGTAACAGTGCCCTCTTCAATGGGATCACCAGTTGAAGGCACTACCTCATACTCTCCCGTCGTCAAATCAATCACATTTTTCGCAAAATTCACGACGACCCATTGCGGCTGCCTACCAAACGGCATCACGATTTGGTACCCTTTAACAGCATCACCTTCGCCATGGTATTCTTCTAGCTTGTCTGCCGACGGTCCCGTCTTCAACATCCAAGTCTGATGGCCCTTTACTGCTTTTGATACAGAATGTAGCTCGTTCAAACCGCTAAAATGCAGGATGCTCATGTCGATAACTCCGTTTAAAAAGCTTTGGCTTAACTGCCAGCAGAATGTAAATCGGGTTATCAAGCTTGGACAACTGACAGAATTACCAGGTACCACGTAATAAATATTACTGGCACCGTTTGGACTGCTCGGCAAACCATAGAGGCGTAGGTTCGTCAGGCGCGGGCTCACACGATGCAAGCCCGCGAAGAGGTTTAAAGCCGGCAGGGTACGTTAGTCAGGAATACGCAGCACCTGCCCCGGGTAGATTTTGTCGGGGTGCTTGAGCATCGGTTTGTTGGCCTCGAAGATCTTCTGGTACTTGTTGGGGTCGCCGTACACCTTCTTCGAGATGGCACTCAGCGTGTCGCCCTTCTCCACGGTCACGAACCGCGCCGCCTGCGCCACCGGGCCGGTTACGGTGATCTGGTCATCGACACTGGCGACACCGCTGATGTTGCCCGCCGCCAGAATGATTTTCTCCTTTTCCTCCTGGCTGGCCACTTCGCCTTGGAGGATGATCTTGTCACCCTCGACCGTGACCTTGATGTTCGGGTTACCCAGGCCGACACTTTCCACGTGCTTTTTCAGCTGGTGCTCGGCGTTGGCATTACCCGGGGTCAGTAGATCGATCAACTTTTCGCCCGCTTCTTTCACAAAACTGAACAGACTCATGACACTCTCCTTGTTGACGTGAAACCGTTGGACAGTGAAGTCTAGGCGAAGACTCCGCCGCCCCCACCTACATCTGCCATCGACGCGCTCTATCAAGGCATAGACCCTAGCGATTAGACGCCGCCAGCCCTCCCGCCTAGGCTTGTGCTATCTGATAGCTGCCGATAGCTCCGGTGAACAACCAGCCCCGATGAAAAGCAAGCCTCCGCTCTGCGCGGCCTCGCCCTTGTCCATGCCCGCAGCCAGCAACACCTACGATTACGTCCAGCTCAACGACGCCCGACGCGACAGCACCCCCTTGGCCGAAGAAGTGGCCCTGGCCATTGCCTACAACGGCCTGAACCAGGCGGTGATGTTGGTCAGCCCCACCGACCTGGAGGACTTCGCGGTCGGCTTCAGCGTCGGCAGCGGTATTGTCGAAGGTACTGCGGAAATCTACGACCTGAAACTCTCTGGCAGTGGCTCGGCGCTGTATGCCGACCTGGAGATTTCCAGCCGTGCATTCTGGAACCTGAAGAACCAGCGCCGCCAGCTGGCCGGTACCAGTGGTTGTGGCCTGTGCGGAGTCGAAGCGCTGGAGCAGGCATTGCCGGACCTGGCCGAGCTGCCTGGCGCCCCCTTGCCGCCAGCGCAATGGCTGGCCGGGCTGCGGGAACGCATCGATGCCTTCCAACCTCTTGGCCAGCATTGCGGCGCGGTGCATGCGGCGCTGTTCATGGACCGCAACGGCGAACTGTTGCTCGGCCGCGAAGACATCGGCCGGCACAACGCCCTTGACAAGCTGATCGGTGCACTGCTGCGCCAGGGCATCGACAGCCAGGGCGGCCTGGCCATCGTCACCAGCCGCTGCAGCCTGGAACTGATCCAGAAGGTGCTGCGTGCCGGTATCCAGACGCTGGTCAGCCTGTCAGCACCGACCGGCCTTGCCCTGCAATGGGCACGCAAGCACAACCTCAACCTCATCCATCTGCCCAAGCACAGCGCACCGCGGGTCTACAGCCCTGCGGCGGAGTCGTAACAGTCGTGACCTCGTACCAGCACATCCCGGAAAACGCCCCAGCCTCCCCTCCTCGCTACAAGCCCTACCACGGCCCCGCCGGTGGCTGGGGTGCGTTGCGCAGCGTGGCCAAGGCCTGGGTCGGCAGCGATAACGCGCTGAAGAACATTCGCGCGCTGCTCAAGACCAACCAGAACGGCGGTTTCGACTGCCCCGGCTGCGCCTGGGGCGACTCGCCGGAAAGCGGTATGGTCAAGTTCTGCGAGAACGGCGCCAAGGCGGTGAACTGGGAAGCGACCAAGCGCCGCGTCGATGCAGCCTTCTTTGCCCGCTACAGCGTCACTTCGCTGCTGGGCCAGAGCGACTATTGGCTCGAGTATCAGGGGCGCCTGACCGAACCGATGGTCTACGACGCCCCCAGCGACCGCTACCTGCCGATCAGCTGGGATGCCGCCTTTGCCATGATCGGGCGCGAACTGAACAAGCTGGCCAGCCCTGACCAGGCCGAGTTCTACACTTCGGGCCGCGCCAGCAACGAAGCGGCCTACCTGTACCAGCTGTTCGTCCGGGCCTACGGCACCAACAACTTCCCCGACTGTTCGAACATGTGCCACGAAGCCAGTGGTGTGGCCCTGGCGCAAAGCATCGGGGTGGGCAAGGGCACCGTCACCTTCGACGACTTCGAACACGCCGATGCGATCTTCGTCTGGGGCCAGAACCCGGGCACCAACCACCCGCGCATGCTCGACCCGCTGCGCGACGCGGTGAAGCGCGGTGCCCAGGTGGTGTGCGTCAACCCGCTCAAGGAGCGTGGCCTGGAGCGCTTCCAGCACCCCCAGCACCCGCTGGAAATGCTGACCAACAGCGACCGCCCGACCAACACTGCGTACTTCCGCCCAGCCCTCGGCGGCGACATGGCGATGCTGCGCGGCATGGCCAAGTTCATGCTGCAGTGGGAGCGCGAAGCCCAGGCCAAGGGCGAACCGGCAGTGTTCGACCACGCCTTCATCGCCGAGCATGGCCAGGGTGTCGACGACTACCTGGCGGTGGTGGACGCTACCCCGTGGCCACACATCCAGGCGCAGTCCGGCCTGTCCCTGGCCGATATCGAACTGGCTGCACGCATGTATTGCCGTGGCAAACGGGTAATCATGTGCTGGGCAATGGGCATTACCCAGCACCGCCACTCGGTGCCGACCATTCAGGAAATCGTCAACCTGCAGCTGTTGCGCGGCAATATCGGCGTGCCAGGCGCGGGCCTGTGCCCGGTGCGTGGCCATAGCAACGTGCAGGGTGACCGCACCATGGGCATCAACGAGCGCCCCCCAGCGGCGCTGCTCGATGCCCTGGAAAAGCGCTTTGGCTTCCCCGTACCACGGCACCATGGCCACAACACCGTCGAGGCGATCCACGCCATGCTCGACGGCCGGGCCAAGGTATTCATCGGCCTGGGCGGCAACTTCGCCCAGGCGACGCCAGACACCGAGCGCACTGCCCAGGCGCTGCGCAACTGCGAACTGACCGTGCACATCAGCACCAAGCTCAACCGCAGCCACCTCGTGCATGGCAAGCAGGCGCTGATCCTGCCGTGCCTGGGGCGGACCGACATCGACCTGCAGGCCGATGGGCCACAGGCGGTGACCGTGGAGGACTCGTTCAGCATGGTCCACGCATCCAATGGCCAGCTGAAACCGCTGTCACCGCAGATGCGCTCGGAGCCGGCGGTTGTCGCCGGCATCGCCGCCGCGACCCTGGGCAAGACCCCGGTGGACTGGCATTGGCTGGTGGCCGATTACGACCGCATCCGCGACCTGATTGGCGATACCATTGCCGGCTTCAGCGGCTTCAACCAGCGCCTGCGCCAGCCGGGCGGTTTCTACCTGGGCAACAGCGCCGCCAGCCGCGAGTGGAAAACCAGTACCCGCCGGGCCAACTTCAAGGCCAACCTGCTGCCCGACACCCTGCTCGACGCACGTGTACGCGCCAGCGGCCAACTGCCCGACCTGATCCTGCAATCGATGCGCTCGCACGATCAGTACAACACCACCATCTACGGCCTGGACGACCGCTACCGCGGTGTGCGCGGCCAGCGCGAAGTGTTGTTCGCCAACGAAGCCGATATCCTCCGCCTGGGCTTCCAGCCAGGGCAGAAGGTCGACATCGTGTCGTTGTGGGGTGATGGACATGTGCGCCGGGTGCGCGGCTTCACCCTGCTGGCCTTCGACATCCCGGCCGGGCAGGCGGCGGCGTATTACCCAGAGGTGAACCCGCTGGTGCCGCTGGAGAGCGTTGGTGATGGCAGCTATACCCCGACCTCGAAGTTCATTGCCATCAAGCTGGAGCGGGCGCAGGGCGACGGGCGGATCCTCTAAACCGCGCCAGCCTGTTCACGGCCAAAACCGCCTGTACAGGTGCAGCGTCAAGTCCAAGCCGTGTGTGCAGGAGCGGATTTATCCGCGAAACAGGCGACGCCATGGATGGGCACCGACTGTGCAGGGGATCACGGCTGAAGCCCTTACAGGGGAAAATTACAAAGCCTGAGACGTGGTGTTTCCGTGGGATCGGCTATAACCGCAAAGAGGCCAGGAGCCCCACCGGCAAAAACGAAAAAAGCCCTGTTCCAGTGCGGTTCAGGGCTTCGTCATAAAAGTCTCAGACAGCGAAAAATAGATAAAGTTTCACTGTAAATACAGCAACTTAGAGAATTGTGTACAACTCGTGTTACTCGTCGGATTTCCATTGCAAGGCGGGCTTGTTAGCCTCAAATTCGCCTCGTCATCCCTATGAGGCTCTCTTGATGAAGAAGTACTCCTCGATATTGTTGTTGTCTTTCAGCTTGCTCAGCGGCGTTGCCATGGCAGGCGGCACCACCGAAGCCGGCATTGGCGGCGCATTGGGTGGGGTACTGGGCTCTGTCGTGGGCAACTCCATCGGCGGTAGCACAGGCGGCGCCATTGGTGCGGGTCTGGGCGGCGCAGCGGGTGGCGCCCTGGGCGCCGACAAACGCCAGCGTGGCGAGGCCGCAATCGGCGGCGCGCTGGGCGCGGCAGGTGGTAACGTAGTCGGTCGCTCGGTAGGCGGCACTACCGGTAGCTACATTGGCGCAGCAGCCGGCGGTGGTGCCGGTGGCGCACTGGGTAACTACCTGGGCAAGGAAGCCGACGAAGATGATTACCACGATGGCCGCCGCTACCGTCGTGGCTATGATGACGACCGCCGTCACTGGGACCGTGGCCACCACTACGGTCACCGCAAGCACAAGCGCCACTGGCGCGACTAATGCCTGGGGGCCCTGCCCCGGCAACAAAAGCCCCGCCCCTGCCAGCGGGGCTTTTTCATGCCTGCTGTTCGAGCATGACGCCGGACAGGATCACCTGCAGCGTCTCTGGCAGCGTTACAGGCCGGCCGCTGGCGCGTTCGATGAACACCTGCACCACCGTCCCTGCCGCACAGGCCTCCGGCTCGCCCGGACGGAACAGCGCCAGGCGGTACTCCACCGTACTGCCCGCCAGGCGCGCCACTCCCAACCCGACTTCCAGTACATCCGGAAAGCCCGGCAACGCATAGAAATCCGCTGCGGAACTGACCACGAAGGCTGCCAGCTCGCCGTCGCGCAGGTCCAGTTCGGCCTGTTCGACGAGGAACCCCTGGATTGCGGTTTCGAAGAAGCCGTGCACGGTGGCACCGGCGATGTGGCCGTTGACGTCGTTGTCCTGAGGACGGGTGAGGATGGGGTGGAAATGGGAGAAGGCAGTGCGCTGGGGGGCTTCGGTCATCTGGCTGGCTCTTGTCTTCGCGATGGATGCTGACAGTGAAACAGAAAAACCCGATTTCCGCTGCTGGTGCTGGCCCTTTGTAGAGGCGCTTGCCAGCCGGGAGTAACAAAAAAGCCGCCCCGAGGGGCGGCTTTTCGTTGCAACCGGCTGCAGCTTACAGCTGCGGACCAGCAGCCTTGATGGCGTCGGATACGTCGAACTTCTTGAAGTTCTCGATGAACAGCTTGGCCAGGCCCTTGGCAGCCTCGTCGTAGGCAGCCTTGTCAGCCCAGTTGGTGCGCGGGTTGAGCAGTTCGGTTTCAACGCCCGGAACAGCCTTCGGCACGTCCAGGTTGATGATGTCCAGGTGCTCGGTTTCGGCACCGACCAGCGCGCCGCTCTGGATTGCAGCGATCACGGCACGGGTGGTCGGGATGCTGAAGCGCTTGCCAACGCCGTAGCCACCACCGGTCCAGCCGGTGTTGACCAGGTAGACCTTGGAGTTGAAGCCGTTGATACGCTTGATCAGCAGCTCAGCGTACTCGCCAGCCGGGCGCGGGAAGAACGGTGCACCGAAGCAAGTCGAGAAGGTCGACTTGATGCCGCCGCCCGAACCCATTTCAGTGGAACCGACCAGCGCGGTGTAGCCGGACAGGAAGTGATAGGCCGCCTGCTCGTTGTTCAGGATCGACACCGGCGGCAGAACACCGGTCAGGTCGCAGGTCAGGAAGATGACTGCGTTCGGCTCGCCACCCAGGTTCGCTTCGGAACGCTTGGCAACGTGCTCCAGCGGGTAGGCCGCACGGCTGTTCTGGGTCAGGCTGACGTCGGTGTAGTCGGCGTGCTTGTTGGCGTCGAGCACGACGTTTTCCAGCACTGCACCGTGCTTGATGGCTTTCCAGATGACCGGCTCGTTCTTCTCGGACAGGTCGATGCACTTGGCGTAGCAACCACCTTCCATGTTGAACACCACGCCCTCGCCCCAGCCGTGCTCGTCGTCACCGATCAGGTAACGGCTTTCGTCAGCCGACAGGGTGGTCTTGCCGGTGCCGGACAGGCCGAAGAACAGGGTCACGTCGCCGGCTTCGCCGATGTTGGCAGCGCAGTGCATCGGCAGCACGTCGGCAGCCGGCAGCAGGAAGTTCTGCACCGAGAACATGGCTTTCTTCATTTCGCCGGCGTAGCGCATACCAGCGATCAGTACCTTCTTCTGGGCGAAGTTGATGATCACGCAACCGTCGGAGTTGGTACCGTCACGCTCAGGCTCGCAGACGAAGTTGGCGACGTTGAGGATCTGCCACTCGCCGCGGCCAGCCGGGTTGTACTGCTCCGGGTTGATGAACAGGCAACGACCGAACAGGTTCTGCCAGGCAGTCTGGGTGGTCATCTTCACCGGCAGGTAGTGCTCGGCAGCCGCCCCTACGTGTACGTAGGAAACGAAGTGATCCTGGGCGTTGTTGAACGCCTCGACGCGGTCCCACAGGGCATCGAACTTGTCGGCCGGGAACTTGCGGTTGATCGGGCCCCAGGCAATGGCGTCCTGGGTGGAAGGTTCTTCGACGATGAAACGGTCAGCCGGCGAACGGCCAGTACGGTGACCAGTCTCCACGACCAGTGCGCCAGTATCGGCTAGTACGCCTTCACCGCGTTGCAGCGCTTCTTTTACCAGCTCATCGACGCTCAGGTCGGTGTACACGGTGTTGTTGGCTTGCGTCATGAGATACCCCATCCGGCCCGAGGCCGAGTGCTCCAAACGTTTTGTAGTTGTCTTGAAAAAACTACTACAGCGAAAAAAGTGGCCGGATTATGCCAGAAACGCCCAAAAAAAGTAGGCCCCTCCTGTCAGAACTGCGCTTTTGCGCAATTCGACAGGAGATTGTCCTGTAGTTAAACGTTTCAGTGACGAGTTTCTGAGGCCGTGTCCGTACCGCCACCGGCAAACAATTGCGCCACGTCACTGGCGTCGAAGAAATAGCGCTCGTTGCAGAACTGGCAATCGATCTCGACCTGCCCGCCACACTCTTCCACCAACGCCTTGGCGTCTTGCTCGCCCAGACTGACCAGCGCATTGCCGGAACGTTCACGAGAGCAGCTGCAATTGAAGCGCAGCGGCTGGATGTCGAACAGGCGCACGGCATCTTCGTGGTACAGGCGGTGCAGCAGGGTTTCGTTGTCCAGCGCCCATTCCTCGGCCTTCAGCGTGGTGGCCAGGGCGACCACGTGCTGCCAGCTTTCTTCGCGCTCTTCGTCGTCGGGCTGGCGATCGCGCGGCAGTTGCTGCAGCAGCAGGCCACGGGCCTTGCCGCCTTCGGCATGCAGCCAGAAACGGGTATTGAGCTGTTGCGACTGCACGAAGTAATTGGTGAAGCACTCCGACAGGCTGGCGCCATCGAGGTCGACAGTGCCTTGGTAGCGCTGGCCCTTGACCGGGTCGATGGTCAGGGTCAGGTGGCCGTCAGGCATCAGCTGCGACAGGGTCGCAGCGGCCGGGATCTGCTCCGCTTCGTAGCGGGCCATGCCGCGGATATCGCGGTCACCGGAGCACTCGACCATCAGCAGCGGGATCGGCCCCGCCGAACGTGCCTGCAGAACCAGCAGGCCATCGAACTTCAGCGCCCCCACCAACAAGGCAGTGGCGGCCATCAGCTCACCGAGCAGAGCCTGCACTGGCTGCGGGTATTCATGACGTGCCAGCACCGCGGCGTAGCTGTCATCGAGAGACACCCACTCGCCGCGCACGTCGCGCTCGTCGAAGATGAAACGTTGGGTGAAATCGGTATCAGGCAAATCGCTCATAGGTTTTGGCTATCTGAAAAATAATGACAAAATGGTTACAAGGGTTGTCGAAAAGCAAGCGAAAACCCCGTTATAGAGCGCTGCAGAGGCGCTCAGCTTCCTGTTTGCAATAGAGGTATTTTATGGACAATCCACCACTGTTCCAAGCAAGGTGGTCGTTCGGGCCATTGGCAGCCTGCACGCTGCTTCCCATTGTTCTACTGTGTTTCTGGTTATGGCCCGTTGGCCAGATCCTGTGTCTGACTTTCGACGAATGGCTGTTCCGCAGCCTGAATGCACCGCTGGCCGACAATGCCGCCTGGCGCTACATCTGGACGGTCGGCAGCCTGCGTCCGTTCGACATCGTCGTTGGCCTGATCCTGCTGGCAGTGCTGATTCGTGGCGACTGGGTATTCAAGGCAGCGCAGGTTCGCCAGGCGTTTTTCGGCTTTCTGGTCACGCTGATCCTCTTAGTGGTGATTCGCGCGCTGTTTTCCAAGTGGGTAAACGCAATGGGCTGGCAACACGATAGCCCCTCGATGGTATTCGACAACGTCGTGCACCTGAGCGATTACTATCCGAACCTGGAAAAGGCCTGGGAGCTGAAGGACCGCTCCAGCAACAGTTTCCCCGGCGACCACGCCTCGGTGCTGTTGATCTGGGCGCTGTTCATGAGCGTGTTCAGCCGGCGCCTGGTGCAGTACCTGGTGATCTGGGGGCTGGCGCTGCTGTTCATGCTGCCGCGCCTGGTAGCCGGTGCCCACTGGGGGCAGGACGACTACATTGGCGGGCTGCTGATGGCGCTGCTGGCGTTGGGCTGGAGTTGCTACACACCGCTGGCGGCCAAAGGCAGCGCATTGCTGTTGCGCTGGACGGGGCCGTTGTTCTCGATCGCGGGCAAGCTACCGTTGGTCGGGCGCCTGGCGATTATCCGCTAGAGCCCTTGGGGCCGCAAAGCGGCCCCTTTCAATCGAAACTGCCATGCAACTGGTGAATCTGCCGCCGCTGCTTCTTGGTCGGTCGGCCGTCGGTCGTCACCCCCATGGCCCCTGCCTTGCGCATCTCCGCCGTCTGCTCACGCCGACGCACACTTTCTTCGGTCTCCTCGTACAGGGTCTGCGCCTCCGGCGCCCCACGGCGCACCACCGACAGCGCCTTCACCACCACCGTGCGCTCGTCAAACCCGGTACGCAGCACGAACTCGTCGCCAACCCGCGGCTCCTTGCCCGGCTTGCAGCGCTCGCCCCGGCAATGCACCTTGCCGCTCTCGATCGCTGCCTTGGCCAGGGCGCGAGTCTTGTAGAAGCGTGCCGCCCACAGCCATTTGTCCAGGCGGACCTTGTCGTCGTCTTCGGCTTTTTGTGCCATCCCGTTACCTCGAACGCTGTATTTCATCGAACTGTACTACCGTAACGAGCGGATGCAAAAAATCCCCGCCGTGCTTACAGTTCACCACCTCATCCGCAGGGTGCGCTTCGTGAAGACATTTGACCATTTGACTGTGATCGGCTTGCGCGAGTGGGTAGCCCTGCCCGACCTTGGCGTGGCCGGATTGCGCGCCAAGATCGACACCGGTGCCAGCACCTCCAGCCTGCATGCCACCGAAATCGAACCGTTCGAGCGCGACGGCCAACCCTGGGTGCGCTTCACCGCACACCTGGGCTCGGTGGTGCAATTGCGCCACCGCCGCTGCGAGGCGCCGCTGGTGACCATGAAGACCATCAAGAGCTCCAACGGCCAGGCCCAGACCCGCTATGTCATCCGCACGTCACTGGCGCTGGGTGATGGTGTGTGGGAAGTGGAGTTCACCCTGGCCTGCCGCAAGAACATGCGCTACCGCCTGTTGCTGGGCTCCAAGGCGCTGATCCACGGCCAGCTGGTGGTCAACCCCGGGCTGAAGTACGTACAAGACAAACCGGCCTTCCCGGCCACCCTTTCTCCTGTCACAGGTGCTGCATGAAGATCGCTGTGCTGTCGCGCAATCCGCGTCTGTATTCCACCCGCCGCCTGGTCGAAGCCGGAACCCAGCGGGGCCACGAAATGGTGGTGATCGATACCCTGCGGGCCTACATGAACATTGCCAGCCACAAGCCGCAGATCCACTATCGCGGCAAGCCGCTGGAAGGTTTCGATGCGGTGATCCCGCGCATCGGCGCCTCGGTGACCTTCTATGGCTGCGCAGTGCTGCGCCAGTTCGAGATGATGGGCGTGTATCCGCTCAACGAGTCGGTGGCGATTGCCCGCTCGCGGGACAAGCTGCGCTCACTGCAGCTGCTGTCGCGGCGTGGCATCGGCCTGCCGATTACCGGCTTCGCCCACTCGCCGGACGATATCCCCGACCTGATCCAGATGGTCAACGGTGCCCCGCTGGTGATCAAGGTGCTGGAAGGTACCCAGGGTATCGGCGTGGTGCTGTGCGAAACCACCAAGGCGGCCGAGTCGGTGATCGAGGCATTCATGGGCCTGAAGCAGAACATCATGGTGCAGGAATACATCAAGGAGGCTGGCGGTGCGGACATCCGCTGCTTCGTGGTCGGCGACAAGGTCATCGCCTCGATGAAACGCCAGGCCAAGCCCGGCGAGTTCCGCTCCAACCTGCACCGTGGCGGGGTGGCCAGCCTGATCAAGATCACCCCGGAAGAACGCATGACCGCCATTCGCGCGGCCAAGGTGATGGGTTTGAGCGTGGCGGGTGTGGATATCCTGCGTTCCAACCATGGGCCGCTGGTGATGGAGGTGAACTCATCACCGGGGCTGGAGGGCATCGAGGTAACCACCGGCAAGAACGTGGCAGCGATGATCATCGAGCATCTGGAGAAGAATGGCGGGCCTAATCAGACCCGGACCAAGGGCAAGGGGTGAGATGCCGGGGCTGCCTTGCAGCCCCGATAGTCACACGGCATTACGCGGCAGCAACAGCCCCAATGGCAACCTTACCCGGGCCTCGATCCCGCCCCCGGAGCGGTTGCGCAGCTCCACATTGCCGCCATGCTGCGCCGCGATCCGCTTGACGATCGCCAGCCCCAGCCCGGTGCCCTTGCCGCCGCGTGCCCGGTCGCCACGAATGAACGGATTGAAGATGGTTTCCAGCTCCGACTCGTCGATCCCGGTGCCGCGGTCCAGCACGCTCAGCACCACGTATGGCGCGCTCTCGTCGCCGGACACATAGGCCGCCACTTCAACCCCTTTGCCGGCATGGTGCAAGGCGTTGCCGATCAGGTTGCCCAGCATGCGCTTGAGCGAAACCCGCCGCAGCGGGAACGGCGGAATCGGCTCCAGGCACAGGCGCACACGTTCTTCCGGCTGGTTGTAAGGCGCCACCACCTCGCGCACCAGGTCGGCCAGGTCGACCTCTTCGAGCGGTTCGTCACGGCCATCGCGAATGAAGGCCAGGAACTGATCGAGGATCGCATCCATGTCCTCGATGTCACGGACCATGTCATCACTCAGCTCGCTGTCGCTGTTCAACAATGACAGCGACAGGCGCAGGCGCGTCAGCGGTGTGCGCAAGTCGTGGGAAACTCCGGCAAGCATCAGCTCGCGCTCGCGCCCGGCCTGCTCGACATCCTCGGCCATCTGGTTGAAGGCCTTGTACACCTCGGTCATCTCGCTGGGCGTATCGCTGATCGGCAGGCGCACGCTGCGCCCCTGGCCGAGCAGGCGAGCGGCGAATACCAGGCGCTTGAGCGGCTGGTTCAACTGGCGCACGAAGATCCACGCCGAGGCGGTGGACAGCAGGCCAATGGCCAGGAACCAGCCCAGCACGTTCCAGATCTTCTGCCCCCGCAGCGGGTGCGGGTACAGCGGCACTTTCAGCCAACCAGGGCCGAGGCTGGGTGCGTTGACCCACAACGCCGGTGGCGCGTGAATACGCAGGCGCACCTCGGTGTCATCGCCCAGCTCGGCCTGCATCTGCCGCTGATAGATCTCACTGTAGGGCCAGTGCTGTTCGCCCTCGGGCACTCCCGAGCCGGTAACCCGGATAAGGCCTGCCGCTTCGGCGATCCTGTCGCGGTTTTCTTCGTCGGCGGCCCAGTAGGCTCGCAAGGTCAGCGCGACCCCGTGGCTGTACTGACGGTCGACCAGCACGTCCTCGTTCATCAACAGGTAGACCAGGGTCAGCGCCTTGGAGAACAGGACGACGATCAGCACCAGCCACAGCGTGCGGGCGAAGAAGCTTTGCGGAAACCACAGCGGTGTCTTCATCAACGGCGAGAATTCATTTGCCGGCGTTCCCGTCCGGCACGAACACGTAGCCCACGCCCCAGACAGTCTGGATATAACGCGGCTTGGACGGGTCCGGCTCGATCATCCGGCGCAGGCGCGAAATTTGCACGTCGATGGAGCGCTCCAGCGCATCCCATTCACGGCCACGGGCCAGGTTCATCAGCTTGTCGCGGGTCAGCGGCTCGCGCGCGTGCATGACCAGCGCCTTGAGCACGGCGAACTCACCGGTGGTCAGCATGTGCACCTCGTCGCCACGCTTGAGCTCGCGGGTGGCCAGCGACAGCTCGTAGTCGCCGAAGGTGACCGACTCGTCTTCACTGCCCGGCGCCCCTGGCACGCTCGGGGCCTGTCGGCGCAGCACGGCCTTGACCCGGGCCATCAGCTCGTCCGGGTTGAACGGCTTGCCGAGATAGTCGTCGGCGCCCAGTTCCAGGCCCTTGATGCGGCTGAGCTCGTCGCCCTTGGCGGTAAGCATGATGATCGGGATCTGGTTGTTCTGCTGGCGCAGGCGCTTGCATGCCGACAGGCCATCTTCACCGGGCAGCATCAGGTCGAGCACCACCAGGTTGAACACCTCGCGCTGCAGCAGGCGGTCCATCTGCTCGGTATTGGGCACCGCGCGGGCACGGTAGCCCTTGCTGGCGAAGAAACGTTCCAGCAGGCTGCTCAGCCCCGGGTCGTCATCGACGATGAGAATCTTTTCACCTTCAGCGGTGTTTGGCGTGCCGGTCATGAATTACTCCTCTGGTATCGCCGCGCATTATGGCGTAGCCATTGCTGCACGTTGCGTGAGCATTGTTAGCAGATTTTTCCCCGGGCGCCAGTTCCGGCTGGCCGGGCGCCATCACCGCAAGGCGTTTGCGATGGGTATAATGCGCGGCTTTCATCCAGCGCCGCCGGGCGAAAGGCCCACAGGCGCCCTCCGTATTCATCAATGTCAGGTGGTTTACATGGACAGCATCAACAGCCGTATCGCCGAGGAACTGGGCGTACGCCCCCAGCAGGTCGAGGCGGCCGTGGGCCTGTTGGACGAAGGCTCGACCGTGCCCTTCATCGCCCGTTACCGCAAGGAAGTGACCGGTAGCCTGGACGATACCCAGCTGCGCCATCTGGAAGAGCGCCTGCGCTACCTGCGCGAACTCGACGAGCGCCGCGCCAGCATCCTGGCCAGCATCGAGGAGCAGGGCAAGCTGACCCCGGAGCTGGCCCGCGAGATCAAGCTGGCCGATACCAAGACCCGCCTCGAAGACCTGTACCTGCCGTACAAGCAGAAGCGCCGCACCAAGGGCCAGATCGCCCTGGAGGCCGGCCTCGGCGAGCTGGCCGATGGCCTGTTCAACAACCCCGACCTGGCACCGGAAAGCGAAGCCGCACGCTTCGTCAACGCCGACAAAGGCGTGGCCGACGTCAAGGCCGCGCTGGAAGGCGCCAAGTACATCCTCATGGAGCGCTTCGCCGAAGACGCCGCCCTGCTCGACAAGCTGCGCAGCTTCCTCAAGCAGGAAGCGGTGCTCAGCGCCCGCGTGGTGCCGGGCAAGGAAGATGAAGGCGCCAAGTTCCGCGATTATTTCGCCCACGACGAACTGCTGCGCAACGCGCCGTCGCACCGTGCCCTGGCGATCTTCCGCGGGCGCAACGAGGGCGTGCTAAGCGCGTCGCTCAAGGTTGGCGACGAACTGCCCGGCACCCTGCACCCCTGCGAGCTGATGATCGCTGACCATGTCGGCATCGAGAACCGCAACCGCCCGGCCGACAAGTGGCTCGGCGAGGTGGTGCGCTGGACCTGGAAGGTCAAGCTCTACACCCACCTGGAAACCGACCTGTTCGGCGAGCTGCGCGACAACGCCGAAGGCGAGGCGATCAATGTCTTCGCCCACAACCTGCACGACCTGCTGCTGGCCGCCCCGGCCGGCCCGCGCGCGACCCTGGGCTTCGACCCGGGCCTGCGCACCGGCTGCA
>Ga0268257_1000751_pt1 | contig 33666 bp, 32 predicted proteins | sample AgamicAtPrz_FD_200249 | JGI IMG/M metagenome (GOLD analysis project Ga0268257, IMG submission 200249) | Agave microbial communities from Guanajuato, Mexico - At.P.rz (v2) (version 3) | ecosystem: Host-associated > Plants > Phyllosphere > Phylloplane/Leaf | place: Guanajuato, Mexico | collected... | reverse complement strand
GCCTGATGACCACCTCCACCAAATCGGATTCCGCAGCCAAGCGCGACGTCACCAAACTCCAGCGAGCCATTGTTGACGGCCTCGAAGACGTCAAGGCCCACGACATCCAGGTGTTCAACACCGAAGCGCTGTCCCCGCTGTTCGAGCGCGTGATCGTGGCCTCGGGTACCTCCAATCGCCAGACCAAGGCACTTGCCTCCAGCGTGCGCGAAGCCGTCAAGGAAGCAGGCTTTCCCGTGCCTCGTCAGGAAGGTGAGCAAAACGGCGAATGGATCATCGTGGACTGCGGCTCGGTGGTCTGCCACATCATGCAGCCGGCCATTCGCCAGTACTACCGCCTGGAAGAAATCTGGGGCGAGACACCGGTGCGCATGAAGATCGGTGCCGCCAAGCCCAAGCCCGCCGAAGTGGCCGCCAAGAAGCTGGCCGCCAGGCAGGCCGTGGACAAGGCCGCTGCGGAAAATACCGTGGTCGAGAAAAAGCCTGCCGCCAAGAAAGCTGCGGCCAAGAAGCCAGCTACCAAGACAGCCGCCGGTGCCAAGCCTGCAGCCAAGAAGCCCGCTGCCAAGTCCGCTGCCGCCAAGACGGTCAAGACCGTGGTTGTCAAGCCCAGCACTCCTCGTACTGCCAAGCCGGCTGCTGCCAAACCCGCAGCCAAGCGTGCTCCCCGCGCCAAGGCCTAAATGAAGCTGACCATCGTGGCCGTAGGCCTGCATGTGCCCGACTGGGCGCAGACGGCCTACGACGATTACGCCAAGCGCTTTCCGCCCGAACTCAAGGTTGAACTCAAGGCCGTCAAGACCGAGCCGCGCGGCTCCAAGACGCTGGAGACCCTGTATGCGGCAGAGCGCAAGCGTATCGAAGCCGCCATCCCCAGAGGCACCCGCATCGTGGTGCTCGACGAGCGCGGCACCAATCTGACCACCAAGGCACTGGCCCAGCGCCTCAAGGGCTGGCAGCTCGAGAGCGATGATGTGGCCCTGGTCATTGGCGGACCCGACGGTCTGGACCCCGAGTTCAAGGCCGCAGCCCATGAGCGCATCCGTCTCTCGGACCTGACCCTGCCGCATGCCATGGTGCGCGTGCTGCTGATTGAACAGCTCTATCGCGCCTGGTCGGTCAATGCCGGTCATCCCTATCACCGCGAATAAGCGCTTGTGATCGGACTCTGCGTGCAATTTCACGCAGTGCGTGATACTATGATTTTGATAGCCTACTGCGCTTTATATATGGGCGCTAGAGGCCATTTTTAATCAAAATCATGGCGCCCATTCTCTATCTTGCATCCCAAAGTCCCCGCCGTCGTCAGCTGCTCGAGCAACTGGGCGTGGCGCATGAATTGCTGCTGCCAAATGCAGCCGGCGATATCGCCGAGGATGCTGAGGCCATAGAGGCCGAGCTGGCCGGGGAAGATCCCCATGACTATGTGCAGCGCGTGACGGCCGGCAAGCTCGATGCAGCCGTGGCCCGCCATGCGCGGCGCGGTCTGCCGGCCGCGCCCATTCTGTGCTCCGACACCACCGTTGCACTGGGCAAGCAGATTCTGGGCAAGCCCGCCGATGCCGAAGACGCGCGACGCATCCTGCGTCTGCTCTCCGGGGCCGAGCATGAGGTGCTGACCGCCGTGGCGCTGCAAAGCGGCGCGCGGCGTCTGCAGGCCCTGTCGGTGTCCACCGTGCGCTTTGCTCCCATGACCGAGGCACAGATCGAGGCCTATGTGGTCACGGGCGAGCCCATGGGCAAGGCCGGAGCCTATGGCATACAGGGCAGGGCGGCTGCACATATTGCTGAGATCCGCGGCAGCTATTCGGCCATCATGGGCCTGCCCGTTTACGAAACTGCCGAGCTTTTGCGCCAGCTTGGCTGGCCGCTCTGAACCTTTGGCGCAATCGACACTCTGTTCTTGAGGCTTCCCCCGAGGGAAGTTCTGCATGGCAGCTGTCTTGCGCCAGCCATGCGTGCGTCGCACACTGGGCGCAGCAAAAGCCAGGACATATAAAGAAAGAACGACAGTCAATGCAGCAAGATATTTTGATCAACTGGTCGCCGCAGGAAACGAGGGTGGCGATTGTCGAGAATGGTGCCGTGCAGGAGCTGCACATGGAGCGCCCGCTGGAGCGGGGACTCGTCGGCAACATCTATCTGGGCAAGGTCTCGCGCGTGCTGCCCGGCATGCAGTCCGCCTTCATCGATATCGGCCTGGAGCGTGCTGCCTTCTTGCATGTTGCCGATGTCTGGCAGCGTCAGGAAAGCGGCGAAGCCCCGATGTTTGCACGCAAGGACCAGCCGCTGACACCCATCGAAAAGCAGGTGTTCGAAGGCCAGTCCATCATGGTGCAGGTCATCAAGGACCCCATAGGTACCAAGGGTGCCCGTCTGTCCACGCAGATCAGCATTGCCGGGCGCTTGCTGGTGTTTCTGCCCCAGGACGACCATATAGGCATCTCCCAGAAAATTCCCCAGAACGAGCGCGATGCCTTGCGTGCCCGTCTGCAGGAACTGGTGGGCACCAAGGAGGGGGGCGGTGGCGGCGGATTCATTCTGCGCACCAATGGCGAGGAGTCCAGCGATGCTGAGCTGGCCGATGACATCCGCTATCTGCGCAAGACCTGGGGGCGCATCAAGGATGCGGCGCAGAAGCTGCCCGTGATGTCGGTGCTGCATCAGGACCTGAACCTGCTGCAGCGTGTGCTGCGGGATCTGGTCGGCGAGAACACCCAGAGCATTCGCATCGATTCGCGCGAGCAGTTTGCGCTGCTCAAGAGCTTTGGCCAGGAGTACATGCCGGCGGCAGTGCCCAAGCTGGCGCTGTACAAGGGCGAGCGTCCGATCTTCGACCTCTACAATATCGACGAGGAAATCGCACGCGCGCTGGGGCGGCGTGTGGATCTGAAGTCGGGCGGCTATCTGATCGTCGATCAGACCGAAGCCCTGACCACCATCGATGTCAACACGGGCGGCTATGTCGGTGCGCGCAATTTTGACGACACCATCTTCAAGACCAATCTGGAAGCGGCGCACGCCATTGCGCGTCAGTTGCGCCTTCGCAATCTGGGCGGCATCGTCATCGTGGACTTCATCGACATGGTGCGCGAGGAGCATCAGGGTGAGGTGCTCTCCGAATTCCGCCGCCAGCTGGCACGCGACCGCGTCAAGACTATGGCTGGCGGCTTCTCGCAGCTGGGCTTGGTGGAGATGACGCGCAAGCGCACGCGCGAGTCGCTGGCCCATATGCTGTGCGAGCCCTGTGCAGCCTGCTCCGGCAAGGGCAATGTCAAGACCGCACGCAGTATCTGCTACGAGGTGCTGCGCGAAATCCTGCGCGAAGCCCGTCAGTTCAATCCCCATGAGTTCCGCGTCGTGGCATCGCCCAAGGTGGTGGAGATGTTCCTCGACGAGGAAAGCCAGCATCTGGCCAGCCTCTCCGACTTCATCGGCAAGCCGATCTCCCTGCAGGCCGAGACTGCGATGGCGCAGGAGCAATACGATATCGTGCTGTTGTGAGGAACGCTGAGCTGGCAAGCTGCGGCTTCAAGCAAAACGAGGCGCTTGGGCGCCTCGTTTCATATGCCTGCCTAAGACAGGTGCAGTGGCTTAGTGCTTGGCCGCTGCAACAGCGATGGTTTCGCCATCCCGGTCGGTGTAGGTCAGGCCCTTGGGGGCGACCAGCCAGTAGAAGAAGGCCCCCAGTCCTGCGGCAATGAACCATGAAAATGCCGAGACGGATTGCAGGTAGGGAACAAAGGCGAAGAGCAGCGAAATCAGGGCCGATGGAATCAGCGCCTGAATGGCTCTGGGGTTGAAGCCGTTGCGGTAGTGGTAGGGGCCATTCGCATTCTGGGTGTACAGAGCCACCACATCCACGCGTTGCTTGCGGATGAGCCAGTAATCGGCCATGACGATACCGAACAGAGGGCCGAGCAGAGAGCCAAGACCACCGAGGAAATACACGATCACCACGGGCGAGCTGTAGAGATTCCAGGGCAGGATGACAAAGCCCAGGATGGCACTGACCAGGGCGGCTTTGCGGAAGTTGAGCTTTCTGGGCAGCAGATTGGTCAGCGCCAGTGCGGGGGCCACGAAGTTCGCCATCAGATTGACGGCAATGGTCAGGATGATCAGCGCAAAGCTGGCCAGGATCAGCAGAGGCTTGCTGGGAATTTTCTGGATGATGTCCACGGGGCTGCTGATGAGCGTGCCGTCGATGGAGAGCTGGCCGCCGGTCAGGATCACAACCACGAGACCAAAGACCATCATATTGATGGGAATGCCCCAGAAATTGCCCTTGATCACCGCGCTGCGCGAAGTCGTGCCTCGGGTGAAGTCGCAGAAATTCAGAACAAAAGTGCCATAGAGCGCCACCCAGAGCGAGGCGGCTCCCAGAATCTGCACCCACTGGGAGCCATGGGCCTGCACGGAAGGGGCCGACCAGTGCAACTGTCCGCCCGAGCTGTGAAGAATCCAGCCCGCCAGAGCAATAAAGGTCATGAATATCACCGGGCCGGCAAAGGCCTCGTACTTGCGGATGCTCTCCATGCCCCAGCAGGCGATGACGACCTGCACCACCCAAAGCAGCGTAAAGCTGATCCAGCCCAGCAGCGGCAGCCCCAGCAGCGTCTGCTCCGCCAGTGGCTGCCATTGCGGCAGCAGCATCAGCACCAGCACATCTAGCACCTTGGAGGCCAGATAGGTCTGGATGCCAAACCAGGCGATTGCAACGCCGCCCCGTATCAGCGCCGGTATCTGTGCGCCGCGCGTGCCAAAGCTGATGCGACTCATGACGGGAAAGGGGACGCCTGTCTTGCAGCCCATGAAGCCGGAGAGGTTCAGAAGTGCGAAAAGAAAGGCTGCGCCCAGCAGCAGGGCCGTCAGGATCTGCCCGCCGCTGAAGCCCAGGGCAAACAGGCCGATGGCAAAAGAGTAGTTGCCCAGATTGTGAACATCGTTGACCCACAGGGTGAACAGGCTGTAGGCGCTCCAGGATCGACCTTCCTTTGCGGTGGGCGCCAGGTCTGCGTTGTAAAGCGCCGGTGAGACGCCTGGCGGCAGGCTTGGATGCAGTCTGGGCGCTGCGGTGTTTGGGCTGGGGGCGAAGTGGCCGCCTTCGTTGATTGCTAGGTCTCTCATTTTTGCCTTTATGGGGAGCCGCCGCGTGTCCGGTGCATCGGCTTTTCTCAGGCAATCTGTTCCATCTCACCCAAACAACGCGGCATTGGCATGTCCGGGCTTGGAGGCGCCAGACATGCAATCCGATGCTTTGAAGATGAGAGATATCAAGCATCGTTGTTGAATATCATCTTGTATACATCTGATAAGTCGAAAAATGTATACAAGCCGCCAAGGGCCCGAATTGGTGGGAACCCTTGGTCATTGGAGTGCCTACAAATAGTTCCAAATGGGCTGTCTTGCCGCCGCAGCAGTGTGCGCTCAAGCTGCATGGGACAGGCAGCAGGAGCGTCTGATCACGAAAGGCTGGAACAAGGTAAGCAACGGTAAACTGCAGCCTGCCGCGGATGTCCCTTGCCGTGGCGTCCCGAGCAGCGATGGACTGTGCCCTCTGCTGCGCACCGCCCTGTTGATTGAACGGAGAGCCATACAGAAGGTATTGCTTTGATTGCCAAGACCAAGATTGCGGAGCGTCTGATCGAGTCCATCCTGACGGGAAGATTGCGGCCCGGGGTGAGGCTGGGCGAGCAGGACATTGCCGATTTGTTCCAGGTCAGCCTTACCTTGGTGCGCGAAGCACTGATCCAGTTGCAGGCGCGTGGCTTTGTCGAGGTGCGCTCGCGTGTCGGGTGGTATGTGGCCGAGCCCTCGTTTGAGGAGGCCCAGGAGACCTATGCTGCGCGGCGCGTGGTGGAGTCGGGCATGTTGCGCGATGCAGGCAAACCGCTGCAGGCAGCACTCTCGCGCCTGCGCCAGCATATTGCCCAGGAGCAGGAGTCCATTGCTGCCGACGATGCCGCCCAGCGCAGCTCGCTGCTCGCGGATTTTCATATCTGCCTGGCCGAATGCCTGGGCAATCGTTTTTTGACGTCGATGATCGTCGACCTGTCGGCGAGGTCGATGCTGGCTGCGGCGCTATATCACTCCAAGGCTGAAGCCAAGGTCTCCAATGACGATCATGCGGCCATCGTCGAGGCTCTGGCTGAGGGCGATAACGCCAAGGCCGAGCAGCTGATGATTGCGCATATCGACGCCCTGAAGTCGCGTCTGGACGAGGGGCTGGCCGGCAATCGCCGAGAGCGGGACCGTCTGCGCTCCATCCTGATTGCGCAGCCGTAGCCATCGTCGCAATGCCTTGCCTGGGCAGACTGCTCTGCCTGGAAAACTCATTTCATCACTAGCGCTAGGCAGCCTGCGCCGGCAGTACAAGCCGCAGTGATGGCACCAGAGTCTGACGAGTAGGTGTTCCTGGTGCGCCTCTGGGATTCAAAAACATAGCGGCTGGCGCTTTATCCATAAGCGCCAGCCGCTATTTCCATGCATTTCACGATGGGGCAGGGCGTTATCGCCCCGCCTTCAGGTGCACGATCAGAACAATTCCATGGGCAATGCCATCACGCTGGCCGCGCCGTTGATCACGGCATCGGCCTGGCCGGGCACCCGGGTCAGAATATGTTCGGCATAGAACTGAGCCGTGGCCAGCTTGGCCTGCATGAAGGCCGTGTCCTGGCCCTTGGCCAGCAGCTCCTGCGCGGCCAGCACCGAGCGGCCCAGCTGCCAGCCGGCGACCAGATTGCCGGTGAGCATCAGATAGGGGACGCTGCCTGCATAGGCCGCATTGGGGTCGGCCTTGGCCTTGGCCACGATGAAGTCCACCACCTGCACAAAGGCCTGGCGGGCCTGGGCCAGATTCCTGGCAACGGCCTTGGCCGTGTCAGTGCCGCTGGCAGTGAGGGCGGCTTCGGTCTTCTCGATCTGGGCGGCAATGGCCTTGGCGGTCTGGCCGCCATCACGCGCGGTCTTGCGGCCGACGAGGTCGTTGGCCTGGATGGCAGTCGTGCCCTCATAGATGGTCAGGATCTTGGCGTCGCGGTAGTACTGGGCGGCGCCGGTTTCCTCGATGAAGCCCATGCCGCCATGCACCTGCACACCCAGGCTGGTGACTTCCAGGCTCATTTCGGTGCTGTAGCCCTTGACCAGGGGCACCATGAATTCATAGAAGGTCTGGTTGGCCTGACGCACTTCGGCGTCCGGATGATGGTGGGCGGCATCGTAGGCGGCTGCGGCGGCGGTTGCCATGGCGCGGCAGCCCTCGTTGCTGGCGCGCATGGTCATCAGCATGCGGCGCACATCGGGGTGGTGGATGATGGTGGCGCTGGCCTTGACCGAGCCGTCGACGGGACGGCTTTGCACGCGTTCCTTGGCGTAGGCCACGGCGTGCTGGTAGGCACGCTCGGCGACGGCCAGGCCCTGCAGGCCCACGGCATAGCGGGCGGCGTTCATCATGATGAACATGTATTCGAGGCCGCGGTTTTCCTCGCCCACGAGGTAGCCGATGGCTCCCCCGTTGTCGCCAAATTGCAGCACGGCCGTGGGCGAGGCCTTGATGCCCATCTTGTGCTCGATGCTGACGCAGTGCACATCGTTGCGCTTGCCCAAGGAGCCGTCCTGGTTCACGAGGAACTTGGGCACGACAAACAGGCTGATTCCCTTGACGCCATCGGGAGCACCGGCCACGCGGGCCAGCACCAGGTGGACGATGTTGTCCGCCATATCGTGCTCACCATAGGTGATGAAGATCTTGGTGCCGAAGACCTTGTAGCTGCCATCGTCCTGAGGCTCGGCCCTGGTGCGCACCAGGGCCAGGTCGGAGCCGGCCTGGGGTTCGGTCAGGTTCATGGTGCCTGTCCACTCGCCGGTCACGAGCTTTTCCAGATAGGTGGACTTGAGTGCATCGCTGCCTGCAGTGAGCAGTGCCTCGATGGCGCCATCGGTCAGCAGCGGGCACAGCGCAAAGCTCAGGTTGGCGCTGTTGAGCATCTCGATGCAGGCTGCGCCAATGGTCTTGGGCAGGCCCTGGCCGCCAAAGTCGGCTGGGTGCTGCAGGCCTTGCCAGCCGCCTTCGGCGTACTGCTTGAAGGCATCGGCAAAGCCGGGAGTCGTCGTGACGACGCCATCCTTGAAGGAAGAGGGATTGACATCGCCCGGCACATTCAGGGGCGCGACCACGCCTTCGCAAAGCTTGGCGCATTCTTCGAGAACGGCCTGCGCGGTCTCCAGCCCCGCATCTTCAAAGCCGGGAATCTGGGCGACTTGCTCGATCTGGGCCAGATGCTCCATGTCGAACAGCATGTCTTTGATGGGCGCTTTGTAGGTCATCGTCTCTGTTTCCTTGAATGCTGGCCCGGCTGGCTGCCAGACCTGGGTTGTGCCTTGGATTGTTGGGGATGTTGCCTGCCACGGATGGCAGGGGCTTCCCTCGACTTCATGTCTGGCACCTGGCATGAATGCCAGGTCCTCGCATTGGTTTGACGTTTACGTAAACGGAATGATTCTAGAGGCTGGGACGGGCTTGCCGCAGTCACAGACGCGCAATATGGTGGGCAACGCTTGCGGCAGGCTTTCAATCAAAGAGGAACTCTGAAGTTAATTTTTTAGCCTGATATTTACCCGTGGTGTCGCGTAAAGACAAGAGAGCGGCGTTCTCGGGAAATGCCTTGCACGCGAATTCCCATAAATTCAGTCGAGTCTGAATGGAGGGATAGCGGAGATATGGTCTAAGCCATTGATTCGTATCGATTCTGTTCGAGGTGAGGGCGTGTGCCGTATCACCTTTCGATTGGTATCTGACTGGGAGTTTGTATGGCGAAAGTAATCCGTTATCACGAAGTTGGCGGCCCCGAGGTGTTGCGACAGGAAGACATTGAAGTCGGCCAACCCGGTCCAGGTCAGGTCCGCCTCAAGCAGGGCGCTGTGGCCCTGAACTTTGCCGATACCTATTTCCGCTCCGGTCTGTATCCCGCGCCTTTGCCCGCGGGCGTGGGCAGCGAGGCTTGCGGCACGATCACGGCCGTGGGCGACGGCGTCACGGATTTCAAGGTCGGCGACCGCGTGACCTATACCGGCGCGCTGAACACCATCGGCGCTTACGCCACGGAGCGCCTGATTTCTGCTGCTACCCTGATCCGTCTGCCTGACAACATCAGCTTTGAAACCGCAGCAGCCATCACCATGCGTGGACTAACCGCGGCTTACCTGATGCGCCGTATCTGGGACTTCAAGAAGGGCGACACCATCCTGCTGCATGCTGCAGCCGGTGGCGTGGGCCTGCTGGTGTCGCAGTGGGCAAAGCTGGAAGGCCTGAACGTGATCGGCACAGTCTCCAGCGATGCCAAGGCCGAAGTGGCCAAGGCCAACGGATGCGTTCACACCATCAACTACAGCCATGAAGACGTGGCCAAGCGCGTGCGTGAGCTGACCGATGGCGTGGGTGTGAATGCCGTCTTCGACAGCGTGGGCAAGGACACTTTCGAGGGCTCGCTCAACAGCCTCAAGGTGCGCGGGCTGATGGTCTGTCTGGGCACGGCTTCAGGCTCCATTCCGCCATTCAACCCGCAGATTCTGGCCGGCAAGGGCTCGCTCTTCCTGACCCGTCCTGCATCGGCGCATTACATCGCCGACCCCACGGAGCGTGCAGAGCTGGCCAACGAGCTGTTCGCCCATGTGGCTGAAGGCCGTATCAAGGTGGATATCAGCAAGCGCTATGCGCTGGAAGACGCCGTGCAGGCTCACCGCGACCTGGAAGCCCGCAAGATTGTGGGATCGGCCATCTTCACGCTCTGAGATATCGAAGGCAGCACTACGGTATGAAAGGGCTGAGCCATTCAGCCCTTTTTTGCATCAATCTTGGTGGCTGCCCAAAGAAATAAATGTCATGACTCAAAGTTCTGCTGCAACGACACTGCAGGTCGACTTTTCGCTGGACCTGATCTGTCCCTGGTGCTGGATCGGTCTGCGCAATCTGCTGGCCGCCCGTGAGATGCTGCTGGCCAGATATCCCGACCAGCAGCTTGCAATCCATTGGCATGCAGACACTCTGCAGCCCCAGATCCCGGAGCATGGAGTGCCTTACCAAGCCTTCTACGAAGCCCGGCTCGGTGGCCCCAGAGCCGTGGAGGTTCGCCGTGCCCAGGTGCGCTCGGCGGCCCACGCGGCGGGCCTGCAGATCAATCATGCGCTGATTGAAACCTTCCCCAGCACGCATTTGGTTTGTGCGTTGGTCAACTACGCCCAGACTCTGCTCGATGGCGAATCCATGATCCGCTTTGTGGAGTCCATCTTTGCCGCTTACTTTGTGCAGGGCCGAGATATAGGCTCGGTCATGGTGCTGCAGCAGCTGGCGCATTCGGCGGCACTGGACTGGAATCCTTCCCGCTTTGATGCGCTGCGCTACCAAAGCGAGGCCAGCCATACCGGCGGTGTGCCGCATATGGTGTTCAACCAGCGTCTGCAGGTGACGGGCGCGGTGGCGCCCGCAGAACTGCTGCGCGCCATGGAGCATGCCCGTGTTGCCGACAGCACCTTCGCCTGATACCGCATTGCTGGCTGCCGGCGCCGTGCGGGATTTGCCGCCTGGCGGGCGCAAGCTGGTCTTCACGTCGGGTGGTCATAGCATCTTGCTGCTGAATGTCGAAGGCGAGTTCTATGCCTTGGAGAACAGCTGCCCGCATGCGGGTGCCTCCATGGCCGGTGGAAATTGCGATGCTCATGTGCTAAGTTGCCCCGCGCATGGACTCAAGTTCGATATCCGCAGCGGCAAGTGCACGGCATCGCCGCAGATGACGATTCCTCTCTACGAAGTCCTGGTCAGGGAGGGACTGCTCTGGCTCAAACCGCCTGACAACTGCTGCTGAACCATCGAGCGCTGATGTGCGATAAAAAAGGCCCGCAGATTTTCTCTACGGGCCTTTTTTATGGTTTCAGGATTGATATCCTCTGGCCGGCAACCGGCAGGTGCCGGTTGCCATTGACTGGACTCAGAACGTGTGGCGAATGCCGATGTCAAAGCCCGATGCATTGCCGCCAGCGACCGGGATCGGGCCCTGCAGAGCACCCGTGGCCACCGGCAGGTTGATGCTGCCGCGGTTGTCCACATAGGCATAGGTGCCGTAGAGGGCGGTGCGCTTGGAGAGGTTGTGCACATAGCCCACGGCGTACTTGTTGGAGCTGCTGCCGCTGTTGTCGTTGCGGCTCAGGCGCATGAAGCTCATGGGGATGTTGTCGTTGCCGACCTTCCAGATGGCGCCCAGCTGCCAGTAGCGCACATGGTTGGCGTTGTCCAGACCTGCCAGGCGGTTGCCGGTGCGGTGATCGGCAGCCAGAACCATGAGGCGGTGGCCCTCCCAGAGGTAGGAGGCGGCGGCATTGATCTGCCTGTAATCGTCGGCGGCGCGGTTCTTGGTGGTTGTGATGGCGACGGCAGCATCCCAGTTGTCGCCGCCATAGCCCAGGCGTGCGCCATAGACGCGGCCGTCCTGACGGTTGGGGCCGGCATCGTTTTCGCCGAATGCCGTCATCAATTGATAGAACAGTCCCTTGCAACTCGAGCTGGAGCAACCGGGCGAGAGGTAACCAATGCTGTTCGACGCCCGAAAGCCCGTCACCGTCGTGCCGTGCAGCACATGCAGGCTCATGCCCACGCCCAGGCGGAAGGGGTCGTAGTTGAACATGTTCCAGAAGGCGGGTACATAGTCGCGGCCCAGGCGCACCTCACCCCATTGCTTGCTCTGCAGATAGACCAGGGACTTGCGGTTGAAGCTCAGGCCGTTGCTGCTGCCTGCCCCTGAGGGCTGGTTGTTGGTGTTGGAGGCCTGGCCGGTACCGTTGTCGGTATTGAGGCCCGCCTCCAGATCAAAGCCGGCGGCCAGACCGCTGCCGAGATCTTCACGGCCCCGAAAGCCCAGACGGCTGGCCTGATTGCCACTGGAGGTCAGCATCTGGCGCGAGCCCGCACCCGCGCCGCGGTAGTTGGATACGGCCATATCCACCACGCCGTAGATCTGCACCGACGATTGCGCCGAAGCCGCCAGCGGCGCCAGCGTGCATGCGAGAGCGCTCAGCGCATTGAAAGCCATTTTTTTTGTAGTCATTCATGTCTCCTTGAACCGTTGAAAAAAGATGCCTGAAGGCAAACCGACGAGAAAAACAGCAACGCAAAGCCGGCCCCGGGCCTGGGGATGGGCTTAAGGCGCAGGCAAGCCCCAGCTCGAATCCCGCAAAAGGACTTGAGCCGGGTGCAGCCGCCCACGGTGCCAAAGTGGCACCGGGCAGAGGTCTTGAATCAGATTGGTAATGGAGCCGCTTGAGAGCAATTGCTCAAGGGCCCGGGCCTCAGTTCTCGGGCTTGTAGCCTATGGACTTGAGCAGGGCCGCCTGCTTGCGGCTGGCTTCTTTGAGGTCGGTCGTCATGTCGGCTGTGCTCAGCGGCTGGCCGGGCTCCATGCCCAGCGAAGCGAGCTGCTTGAGAACGGCCTCCTTGCGGAAATGCGCCAGCGCTACATCCCGCAGCTTCTGCTGGATGGCTGCCGGGGCTTGCGGATGGGACCACACGGCAAACCAGCCTGGTTTGGAAAGCTGGGGGTAGCCCAGCTCCGTGAAGGTAGGCACCTCGGGCAAAGTCTGCAGGCGGCTCGGGTAGACGACTGCCAGCGCCTTGATCTTGCCGCTGCGAATCAGGGGCAGCGAAGTGGTGACTCCATCGAACATCACCGGGATATGGCCGCCCATGAGGTCCACCAGCGCAGGGGGCGAGCCCTTGTAGCCCACATGGCGCATATTGATCTTGGCCAACTGGCCCAGCAGCATGCCCGAGGTGTGGCCCTTCAGGCCCGTGGCGTAGGAGGCAAAGTCTACGCCGTCGCGTTGCTGCCTGGCGTAGCTGATGAATTCGGGCAGGGTCTGAAAAGGCAGGTCCTTGTTGGCGACCATGACCAGACCGGTGCGTGTGAGCTGGGCCAGCGGCGTCAGGTCCTTGAACGGGTCGAAGCTGACTTTCTGGGCCTGCGGTGCCTCGCTCAGCGCTCCGTCCTGAATCACCAGGAAGGTATAGCCGCTCTTTCCATGCGACTTGAGGTCCTGGATGCCGATGGCTCCCGAGGCTCCGGGCTTGGACTCCACGATCACGGGCTGCTTGAGCTCCTGCGTCATGCCCTCTGCCAGCAGGCGTGCCAGTGTGTCGGCCGTGCCGCCGGCGGGCCCGGTGACGATCAGGCGTATGGGCTTGGTCGGCCAGTCTGCGGTCTGCCCGGCTTGTGCGGGCAAGGCCAGGCCGGCGGCCACGGCCATGACGGCCAGGCCTAATTTCCGGCGCATTGCGCTGGCTGTCGCGGTGCGAGAACCTGCGGTGTCCACTGAATTGCGCGAGGCGGGTGTTCTTGCCTTCATTGCTTGTCTCCTTCAACGGGGAGATCTGGCTCCCCATCTGCGCGCACCTTTTATGTATTGTGGGTGGCTGCGCATTCATCGTGATGGTTATCGGGCGGCTCAGGCAGTCGGTTCGGGCTAACGGGCTTCGATCCGCGCCTGCAAATCCTCGATCAGCTGTTTTGCCTGCGGCCAGGGGCCATGGCCCGAGGCCGGGTTCAAGTGGCCCTGGGGGCCCAGCTCCACCAGCTCGCTTCCCCAGTCGCGCGCAAAGCTGCGCGCGCGCTCCAGCTGGGTCAGCGGGTCATTGCTGCTGGCTGCCAGCAGTGTGGGAAACGGCAGGCGCTGGCGCGGGATGGGCGTCCAGCCGTGGGCTGCCAGCACATCCTTGGGGGGGTAGCCGGCAGGCATCTGGGTTTCCACATCGGCGGGGGCAGCAAGCAGGGCTCCGAGAATGGGACGGGCTCGGCGCAGCGCCCAGTGCGCGACCATCATGCAGCCGGCGCTATGCGCCACGATGATGACGGGGCCGTCGATGCTGTCCAGAGCCCGGTCTATGGCGTCCAGACGTGCCTGGCAACTGAGCTTGTCCTGCTCCAGCGGCGGCACGGTGACGCAGGGGACGGACTGCGCAGCCAGCTCCTTGGCCAGCAGCGTCTGCCAGTGCTCTTCCACATGGTCGCGCAGGCCGGGGATGATGAGAATCGTGTGGTTCAAGGTCATCTTCTGTCTCCTGGCTCAGTCCGTGGGGCCGCCGATGATGGCAGTGCGTTCCATCTTGCGGTGGCAGGGCTGGTAGTCCATGACTGCATAGTGCTGGGTGGAGCGGTTGTCCCAGAAGGCTACGCTGTTCCTGCGCCATTTGAAGCGCACCTGGTACTCGGGAATCATGGCCTGGCTGGTCAGGTAGTTGAGCAGTTGCGAGGAGCCGGGCGATTTGTCCAGACCGAAGCGCACATTGGCGGGTGTGTTGTAGTTGGTGAAATGGGTGGTGAAGCTGCTGTTGACGAACAGAATCTTCTCGCCGGTTTCGGGGTGGATGCGCACCACGGGGTGTTCGGCGTCGGGGTATTGGGCCTTGAGTGCCAGGCGCTTTTCGATGGGCATGACGGCACCAAAGCTCGCTTCGATGCTGTGGCGGGCACGCAGGTGCTCGATCTTGACCTTGATGTCGTCTGGCAGGTTCTCATAGGCCATCACCATGTTCACCCACATGGTGTCGCCGCCCACGGGCGGGCATTCAACGCAGCGCAGCACGCAGCCCATGGGGGGCTGCTCGCGCCATGTCGCGTCGGTGTGCCAGGAGTTCTCGTTGCGGTCCAGAGGGCTGTCGGGGGTCTTGTAGATCTGCACCAGGCCAGGGTGCTCGGGGTGGCTGCCCACCACCGGGTGGTCTTCCAGTTCGCCAAACTTGCGTGCAAACGCCACATGCTCGGCGCGTGTGATGTCCTGGTCGCGGAAAAAGATCACGCGGTGCCTGAGCAGCGCCTGGCGGATCTCGGCCATCAGGCCTTCGTCCTCGGCGGCCGCACCCAGATGAACGTTGGACAGCTCCGCACCGATGGAGCAGGTCAGAGGATTGACTTCCAGAGAGCGGGTCAAAGAGCTGGAGCGGATAAGGGCGGGTGCTGCGCCAACCTCGTTTTTCATTGGGAAGTCTCCTTATAGAATCGATGTCGCCAGTGTGAAAACTCCCCCCGATCGGCGCTTGTCATTACATGACTGGTGCTTTGCAATTAGTGCCAAGTTAGTGAAACCCCATGGCCTCTCTCGTTCGCGCAGCCTGCCTGACCAATTACGCTGAAGTCGCCCAGGCTTCGGGGCTGAATGGCGCGCGCATGCTGCTCGATGCCGGTCTCAGCCCTGCGGTGCTCGACGAGCCGGATCTGATGATCCCCGTGGACAAGGTGGGACGTCTGCTGCAGGCCTCGGCCACGCAGTCGGGCAATGAAAGCTTTGGTCTGTGCATGGCGCGCTCGCGCCTGCTGTCCAATATGGGGCCGGTGGGTCTGCTGATCCGCGATCAGGCCACGCTGCGCGATTCGCTGAATCTGCTGGTGCGTCATCTGGCCCTGCTCAACGGCGCCATGACGCTGGAGCTGGACGAGCAGGCCGACACGGTGCTGATCCGTGAGCTGTTGCTGGCTGGCCGTGCCCATGAGCCCACGCGCCAGCGCGTGGAGCTGGCGCTGGGCGTGATGGTGCGTGCCATCCGGCAGCTGATAGGTCGCGACTGGCAGCCGCGCAAGGTGTGTTTCGAGCATGCCGCGCCCAAGGATCTGAGCATGCACCACCTGATGTTCGGCCAGCGCGTGGAGTTCAACCAGGAGTTCAACTGCATTGTCTGCGCCAAGGCCGATCTCGATACGCGCAACGAGTTCGCCGACCCCGCCATGGTGCGTTATGCGCAAAAGCTGCTGGAGTCCGTGGCACCCGTGAGCGACGATGCAGTGCTGGACGATGTGCGCCGCACCATCTTGCTGCTGTTGCCCAGCGGGCGCTGCAGCATTGAGAAGGTCAGCGAGCACCTGGGTGTGGTGCCTCGCACCATTCAGCGCCGGCTGACGGAAAAGGGCCAGAGCTTTTCCTCGCTGATGAACGATATCCGCAAGGAGCTGGCCGTGCGCTATGTGTTCGAGAGCAACCGCTCTCTGACCGAAGTGGCCGAATTGCTGGGCTTCACAGCACCCAGCAGTTTTTCGCGCTGGTATCAGAGCCAGTTTGGCTGCAGTGCCAAGGACAGTCGCGCCAGGGCACAACACGAAGGCCAGGGCGGCGCATAAAAAAGCGGGCCGCAAGGGCCCGCCAAACACACTACCAAAGTGCCGCCCTCGAGATGAGGACGGCTACGCCAGCTTCCTTCAGTTGCCGGCGACTCTGAGCTTGCTCAGAATTTTGCGGTTCTGCTCCACCGTGCTCAGCATTTTTTGCTGCAGCTGCGGCATGGTGCTCGGCTGGGGCGTATCAAAGCCCTGGCTCCTGAGCTGTGCCTGGAATTTTGGGGATTGGGTCACCTTGTCCATTTCCTGGCGCACCTTCTGCACCAAGGACGGGGGCGTGCTGCTCAGCACGAACAGGCCCACGCTGGCATCGGGCAGCACGAAGTCGGGCATGTTCTGCTCGGCAAAGCTGGGCACATCGGGCAGCAGCCGCGAGCGATTGGGCGAGACCACGCCCAGGGCCTTGATCTTGCCGGCCTTGATCAACGGGGCGGCATTGGTCACCACCTCAAAGGTCAACTGCACCTGATTGCCGATCAGGTCGACGATGGCCGGGGCCGAGCCCTTGTAAGGCACGGCGGTGATCCTGCCGCCGCTTTTCTCGCTCAGCAGTTCGCCCAGCATGTCGGAGCGGGTGCCGGGACTCAGGTTGGCGATATTGATCGGGCCGCTGCTCTTTTGCGCGTAGTCCAGCACTTCCTGAATCCTGTTGGGCGGGAAGCTGTTGTTGGCCACCAGCATGTGCACCATGGACGCCACATCCGAGACATAGGTAAAGGTCTTGTGCACATCGAACGGCGTCTTCACGGTGAGCGGAAAGTCGGTCCAGACGCTGGAGGGCGCAATCATCAGCGTGTGCCAGTCGGCAGGTGCATTCATCACGGCGCGCTCGGCAATCACGGCCGAGCCGCCGGGCTTGTTGTCCACCACCACGGGCTGGCCCAGATTGGTCTGCAGATGATCGGCCACCAGACGTGCCACGCCGTCGGTGATGCCGCCCGGAGGTGCGGGAATGACGATACGTATGGGCTTGCTGGGCCAGGCGGGAGCCGGGGTCTGAGCCTGCGCAGCCATGCCCGCTAGCAGGCCGGTACAAAGCACGGCGGCGCAGCAGCGCAGGCTTTGAGTCATGCTGCGCCTATGTTGCTTGGCGGGTTCTGCGAAATTCACGGCGCTTGTCATGGAGGTCTCCTGTCGTTTTGTCATGGGGTCTGGCATTCGTCAAGTTGCCGATCTCGCTCCTGGCAGAGTGCAGATACGGCGCTGAATCGGCTGGCATGTCCTTGCGTGCAGGTGCCCGGGTGGAGGAATGCAGCAATTCATGATGGCTGGCGGCCAGTCGCCGGACTTGACGTTTCATGCCTGCGACTTCGCATTTGATGACTGCAGTACCCCGCACTTACCCGATGCGGGCGATGTCGTTTGCAGGCTGCGGCAGCTTGAGTCTGCGGCCTGCAAAGCTCTTGGCGCAGCTTTGCTGCCTGTCTCGCTTTCAGGCGTGGCTTGCCGGCCCTGTCGTGATTGAGAAAGCGCGTGTCCTGAAATGCAAAGTGGCATCCCGCATCGCGTTTGATACTGGCTTCACGCATCGGCAAGGGACTGAAATGCCCTGTTGCCGCTGGTCCAGGCACTGATTTCCCGCACTCAAACCGGAGACGACAACCATGAACTTTCTTGACGGTCACCTGTATCCCGAAAACCAGCAGCCGCTGATCATCACGGCCGCTCCCTACGCACCGGGCTGGATTCCCTCGGACTTTCCCGAGGACATTCCCGTCACCATGGAAGAGCAGATCCAGAAGGCCGTGGACTGCTATGAGGCCGGCGCCACCGTGCTGCATCTGCATGTGCGCGAAGACGACGGCAAGGGCAGCAAGCGCCTGTCCAAGTTCAACGAGCTGATCGCCGGTGTGCGCGAGCGGGTGCCCGAGATGATCATCCAGGTCGGCGGCTCCATCAGCTTTGCACCCGAAGGCCCGGATGGCGAAGCCAAGTGGCTCTCCGACGACACGCGCCACATGCTGGCCGAGCTGACTCCTGTGCCCGATCAGGTGACGGTGACCGTCAACACCACGCAGATGAACGTGACCGAGCATGCCGGCGAAGACGACTTCCGCGGTGTCTCGCGCGGCTTCCCGCATCTGCACAAGACCTACAAGGACATGATTGTTCCTTCGAACCCCAGCTTCGTCGAGGAACATATCCGCCGCCTGTCCGAAAAGGGCATCCAGAGCGCCTTCCAGGTCTACAACATCAACAGTTTCGAGACCATCGAGCGCATGATCCGCCGCGGCGTCTACAAGGGCCCGCTGGTCATGAACTGGGTCGCCATCAGCGGCGGCATGGACCAGGCCAATATCTACAACCTGGCCAATATGCTGCGCGCCGTGCCCGACAACGCCATCGTGACCGTGGAGAGCTCGGTGCTGAACGTGCTGCCCATCAATATGATCGGCATGGCCCTGGGTCTGCATGTGCGCTGCGGTATCGAAGACGTGCTGTGGAACCAGACCCGCACCGGCAAGATGAGCACCGTGGAGCAGATCAAGCAGCTGGTGCGTATTGCGGGCGAGTTCGGGCGCCCGATTGCCACGGCCCAGCAGGCCCGCGAGATCAAGCAGATTGGCGTGTTCTACGAAACTGCCGACGAAACCCTGGCCAGGAACGGCTTCGCGCCCAACCGCAAGGGCGCCAACCAGGGCTTTCTGCGCAAGCCCATGGACGCTGTGGCCTGAGTCTCAAAGCCCGGGTGACCGGGACCGGCTCAGCTAGCCGCTGTGCGCTTGTCACGCTTGCCTGGTGGATGCGTGGCCGGGCGCCTGGCCCCGCCGACTTCCTTGAGAAGTCGGCTTTTTTATTTCCCGGATTCAAGCCCGCAGGTAAAGGTCGTCGCCCTGCGCGTTGCGCTGCTGCAGGATTTCTCCGGCCGCCAGCAGCTCGTCCAGATGCTGGGAAATGCTGCGCGCCTCGGCTCCCTGTACCCATGGCGCATCAAAGCCCGGCGGGTAGAGCAGGCGCTGCTCGACCATCTGGGCGAGCGTCATGGGCCGCTGCGCCAGCCATTCGAGAATGCGTGCACCGCGCTCGTCAATGACCGCAGCAAAGCGCTTGAGGTCCCGCAGAAACGTCTCGCGCTCGGTGTAGATGCCTTTGTGGTGCGAGGTCACCCAGGTCCTGGCCTCGATCTCCGGCAGCCGCGCCAGGCTGCGGCGAAAGTCCGCCAGACAGGAGCAGGCGTCGCCGTAATAGGGCCCGAAGCCTGTCAGATCGATATCGCCGATAAAGGCAAGCCCCTCGGGCTCGATCAGCAGCACGCTGTGGCCCGCCGTATGGCCCGGCATATGAATGGCGCGGATCTGCGACTGGCCTAGATCCCAGACGGCTCCATCTTCGTAGCCTTTGGCATCGGGTCTGGGGGCGTAGGAGAATTCGCTCTCCAGCTTGCTGCGCAAGATGTCGGCCTGGGTCGAATCGGCCCAGCCAAAGGTGGCTACCAGGCCCTCCCAGCTTTGCAAGGCCGCCAGATCGCTCAGGTGAGCAAAGACCTGTGCATCCTGCAGGCGGTGCAGGCCGGCCATATGGTCCTCATGCACATGACCCATCACCACCAGCTCGGCGGCATCGAACTCGGCTCCGATATGGTTGGCCACGATAGGCGTGTCCAGTACCGCCAGCGTGTCGCTGCCGCGGATCATGATCTGGTTGCCGTCCGGATATTTGCCGCCCTTGGCGCCGCGAAACACCGTCACGCGGCCGAACTGGTGGCGCTGTATGTCTGTCTGGGCTGTGTCGATGGGATGCATCATGGTCTGAGTGGAGGAAAGTGAAGCCGGCTTCTGCGAAGATTAAGACCTTGGATGTATCTGCGCTGTCACCACAGCGCTTTGAAAGACGAGTCGGAGATGACCCAACAAGACAAACAGGCTCAAGAAAGCCATCTGATCGAGCACCCCATCAAGAGCGAGCTGGTACACCAGGGCAGTTTTCTGCAGGTCAGGCTCGATACCGTGCGCCTGCCCCATGGCGGGCAGGCCACGCGCGAGTATGTGGTGCACCCCGGCGCCGTGGTGGTGATCGGGCTGCTCGACGATGGCCGCGTGCTGCTGGAGCGGCAGTTTCGCTACCCCGTGGGCCAGGTCATGACGGAGTTTCCCGCAGGCAAGCTCGATGCGGGCGAGCTGCCGCTGACCTGTGCCCAGCGCGAGCTGCTGGAGGAAACCGGCTACAGCGCGCGCGAATGGGCTTATGCCGGACCCATGCATCTGGCGATCGGCTACTCCGACGAGATCATTCACATCTTCTTCGCGCGCGGCCTGACTGCGGGCGAGCGCCAGCTCGACGCCGACGAGTTTCTGGATGTCTGCAGCATGACGGCTGCCGAACTGCTGGATGGCGTGCGCACCGGTCAGGTCACGGACGCCAAGACCCTGAGTTGCTGCCTGTGGCTGCAGAACGTGCAAAGCGGTGCCTGGTCTTTGGACTGGAAACCAGCCTGATTTTTTGATAGCTGCTTACGCATATCAGCAATGGATTTCAGATAGGAAAGTTCCTAGAATCATTGTCTATCAAGCGCTAGCTGCTTCTTTTTCGGGATTGCCTGATGGCCATCAGTGTTTGTCGTTGGGCGATGACAGAGGCTGCATGACCTTCCTATAAACTGGCGCCATGCACCACGGCACGCAATCCAGACGGGACGCTTGCAGGCCGCCAAGGTGCCCAGGAGTGTTTCATGGAATCGTCAGAGCTTGAGGATGACAGCGTGTTCGAGAGTGCGGCCGAGCTGTTCAAGGCCATGGCCGCGCCGATGCGGCTGAAGATCATCAGCGCGCTGTGCAATGGAGAGAAAAACGTCTCCGAGCTGCTGGCTTCCATAGACACGACCCAGCCCAATATGTCGCAGCATCTGAACACGCTGTACCAGTCCGGCATCCTGGGGCGCAGGCGCGAAGGGGTCAGCATCTACTACTTCATCGCCAACGAGAAGGTCGTCCATATGTGCCGCACCATCTGCGTGCAGATTGCCATCGAACAGAACTGAGGGCTGGAGTCCCCGGAGCAAAGGCGCCTGCGGCGCCTTTTTTCATGCGCGCTTTCGGCTCAGGGCTTGAGATAGACAAAGCCCTCCCTGGCCTGCAGGCGCGCCACTTCGGCCACGCCCGAGGGGACGACCGACGCTTCCATCAGCAGGCTGGAGGCTTCGAGCTTGCGTGTCTGTAGCGTGTTGTTGCAGACCTTGAACTCCACGCCGCGCCCTGCCAGCGCGCTGACCTGGCCGCTGAACTCGCGGCCCTTGCTGTCCTTGGCGTTGCTCAGCAGAAAGTCTATGCCGGGCCCGTGGGTGACCACCACGATCTTGTCGGTGGGCGAGGCATTGAGCTCGTTGGTGATATTGCCGAGTATGGCGGCCGCCGTCTCCACGCCAGTGTTGACGTGATAGACCACTTTCACATCCTGAGCGGCGGCAATTGCCGTGCACAGGGCAAAGCTCAGGGCAACAAGTTGGCGCTTCATCGAAGGTCTCCTGTGGTGTCTGTGGGCATCAGGGAAGATGCTGCTGGTTAAATATTGCCACTTGCTTATATTAATGAGGAGGCAGGCATTCAAAAATAGGGCAAGCGCTAGTGGCGGCTTCGATGGCGCCGGCCGCGGCCCACGGACGGGAGACACCGCGATGACAAGCTGGGCAGGAGCTGCGCTGAGGAGCTTTGCAGGAATGGCAATCACAGCCGCCATCGCCGCGCCAGGTGCAGCGGCTGCGCATGATGCGCGCCCCGTGGCGGGCACTCCTGTGGCGGGCAGTCCCGTGGCGGCCGGCGCACCTGTCATGGCGCTGCAGCAGGTGGCGCCCAATGTGTTTTTCGTGCAGGGCGTATCGGCACTGGGCAGTGCGGCCAATCGCAATTTCATCTCCAATGCGGGCTTTGTCATCACCGCAGACAGCGTGGTGGTGATCGATGCGCTGGGCTCGCCCGCGCTGGCCGAGGAGCTGGTGCAGAAAATCCGGGCGCTGACGCCCAAGCCCATCAGCCATGTGCTGCTGACCCACTATCACGCCGACCATATCTATGGCCTGCAGGTGTTCGAGGCACTGGGCGCGAAGATCGTCGCCCATGCCCAGGCGCGTGAATACATCAACTCAGAGACCGCGCATCTGCGGCTTGAGGCCTCGCGCAAGGATCTGGCTCCCTGGGTCGACCAGGGCACACGCCTGGTACCGGCGAATCAATGGGTGTCGGGCGACAGCTCCACGCTCAGGGTCGGGGGCGTGGACTTTGTGCTGCAGCACATGGGGCCCTCGCATACGCCGGAGGATACGGCCATCTTCCTGCCGCAAAGCGGCGTGCTCTTCATCGGCGATGTGGTGTTTCGCAACCGCATTCCCTATGTGGGCCAGGCCGACAGCCGGCACTGGATTGCCGCGCTGGACGAATTGCTCAAGCTGCCCGTCAAGGTCATGGTGCCGGGCCACGGCCCGGCCTCCGAGCAACCGCGCCAGGACATGCAGCTGACGCGTGACTATCTGCACTATCTGCGCGAGGCCATGGGCAAGGCCGCAGCCAATCTCGACCCGTTTGACGAGGCCTATCAGGCGACGGACTGGTCCAGGTTTTCGGCCTACCCGCTGTTCAAGGAAGCCAATCGCATGAATGCCTACAACACCTTTTTGCTGATGGAGCAGGAAAAGCCGTGACGGCCAAGGCCCGCTTCTTTGATGCCCGCAGAAGACTGTGCCTGCAGTTGCTGTTGGCGGGCGCGGCACCGGCGTGGGCAGCGCTCGATGCTTCGGAGCGTCTGCTGCCCACCAGCCAGAGTCTGCGGCATGACCTGGCCTTGGCGCTGGCCCGCAAGCAGCCGCTGGTGGTGATGGCCAGCCTGCATGGCTGCCCCTTCTGCGAGCTGGTGCGCGAGCATCATCTGCTGCCGCTGCAGCGCTCCGGGGCCTTGGTGACCCAGATTCATTTTCTGTCGCGTGAGGCTTTGCAGGACTGGAATGGCGCGGCGACCACGCATGGCGACATGGTCAGGCAACTGGGCATCGAGGTCGCGCCGACCGTGCTCTTCTATGGGGCCGCTCACAAGGAGGTGGCCGAGCGCTTGAGCGGCAGCTCCATCCCCGACTTCTATGGCGCTTATCTGGAGCAGCGCATGCAGACGGCCCGCGTGGCGGTGCAGGGGCGTTGAGCCTCGTTGTTCCTGCTCGGGAATAACGAGGGTTAGCGCGGGATTTCAAATTGGGCATCCTGTCCGATACTTTAAATAACAACATGCTTATATATAAATATAAGGAGACCGAAGCGATGAAGACTGCTTCCTGGCTGAGTGGCTTGACGGTATTGCTGGGGCTGGCTGTTCCTGCGCTGGCGCAGGCGGATCAGGCGCTGGCACAGAAGAACGCCTGCATGGCCTGCCATGCGGCGCAGCAGAAACTGGTAGGCCCGGCGTTTCAGGACGTGGCCAGCAAATATGCGGCCCAGGCCGATGCACAGGCCTATCTGGTCAAGAGCATCAAGGCCGGCGGCTCCGGCAAATGGGGGCCGGTGCCCATGCCTGCGCAGCCCGCACTCAGCGATGCCGACACCCAGACACTGGCGGCCTGGATTCTCAAGGGTGCCCGATGAGACAGGCGCCTCACGCTTTCCCGGCAAGCACCAACAGCGATCAAAGAGAGAGCTTATGCAAAGCCAGTTGATGGGCAAGGTGCGCAAGGCACCCGAGAATTTCGTGCGCTCAGGCGATGTCGGCACCGTGTTTGCCGAGGGCAGGGCCGGCCGGCGGGATTTCATCCGCGGGGCTTTCGCGGCCGCAGCGGCCGGCGCTGCAGCCGTCCATGCGCAGGGCCGGCAGGCCGTGAGCGGCGATGGGGACCCGAATATTCTGGAGCTGCCCGCGCACAGCAAGGGCCTGGGTCAGCCGGTGGTCACCGACGGCTATGGCAAGCCTTCCAGGTACGAGGCCAATGTGCAGCGCCGCCAGAGCCCGGGGCTGACCCAGACCAAGCAGGCTTCGGTATCGTTTGCGCCGCTGCAGTCGCTGTTCGGCATCGTCACGCCCAGCGGTCTGCATTTCGAGCGTCACCACCAGGGCTGGTGGGATATCGACCCCTCCAGGCACAGGCTGATGATCAATGGCCTGGTGAAGAATCCCAAGGTCTTCACCATGGACGAGATCATGCGTCTGCCTTCGGTGTCGCGCTTTCACTTCATAGAATGCGGCGCCAACACCGGCATGGAGTGGGGCAACGTGGCCGTGCCCACGGTGCAGTACACGCACGGCATGCTGTCGTGCAGCGAGTTCACGGGCGTGCCCCTGATCACCTTGCTGGAGATGGCCGGTGCCGATCTGAAAAAAGGCAGGTTCATCCTGGCCGAGGGGGCGGACGGCTCGTCGATGACGCGCACCATTCCCGTGGAGCTGATCACTTCGGGCGAGGTGCTGGTCGCCTACGGCCAGAACGGCGAGATGCTGCGGCCCGAGCAGGGCTATCCGCTGCGCCTGGTGGTGCCGGGCGTACAGGGCGTGAGCTGGGTGAAATACCTGCGCCGCATCGAAGTGGGCGACATGCCTTATGCGGCCAAGGACGAGGCCATTCACTATGTGGACCTGATGCCCGACGGGCAGCATCGCCAGTACTCCAGCATCCAGGAATGCAAGAGCGTGGTCACCACGCCGTCCGGCGGGCAGATGCTGCTGGACAAGGGCTTCTACAACATCACGGGCCTGGCCTGGTCGGGGCGCGGCAAGGTCAGGCGCGTGGATGTGAGCGTGGACGGCGGTCGCAACTGGCGCACGGCCCGGCTCGAAGGGCCGGTGATGGACAAGTGCCTGACGCGCTTTCATCTGGACTGGGTCTGGAATGGCGAGGAATGCATCATCCAGAGCCGCGCCATGGATGAGACAGGCTATGTGCAGCCCAGCAACCAGCAGCTGCGTGCCGCACGCGGAACGCGCTCCATTTATCACAACAATTCCATCCAGTCCTGGGCGGTACGAGCCAACGGGGAGGTCGCCAATGTTCAGCTTGCGTAAACCGCTGGTGCTGCTGGCGCTGCTGGCCATGGGCGTGGCTGCCGGGCCCGCTGCGGCGCAGGGCAAGTCTGGCGAAGACCGCTATCCCGGCGTGGGCCGCAATGCCACGGGCAAGGAGGTTCTGGCCTGGGATATCGATGTGCGCCCGGATTTCAAGGGGCTGCCGCCTGGCTCGGGGTCCGTGCAAAAAGGCATGGATGTATGGGAGGCGAAGTGCGCGTCCTGCCACGGCGTATTCGGCGAATCCAACGAGGTGTTCAGCCCGCTGGTCGGCGGCACCACGGCCGAGGACATCAGGACCGGCCATGTGGCGCGGCTCAAGGACCCCGCCTTTCCGGGGCGCACGACCCTGATGAAGGTGGCCACGGTCTCCACGCTGTGGGATTACATCAACCGGGCCATGCCCTGGAATGCGCCCAAGTCGCTGTCCACCGAAGAGGTGTATGCCGTCACCGCCTATCTGCTCAACCTCGGCGGCGTGGTGCCCGAGAACTTCACGCTCAGCGACAGCAATATCGCCGAGGTACAGCAGAAGCTGCCCAACCGCAACGGCATGACGACCCGGCATGCGCTGTGGCCCGGCAACGAATTCGGCAAAGGCGCCAGGCCCGATGTACTGGCCACTGCCTGCATGAGCAACTGCGGCCCCGCGCCCACGCTGCGCTCGGCCTTGCCCGAGCATGCCGGCAACAACCACGGCAATCTGGCACAGCAGAACCGGCTGGTCGGTGCCCAGCGCGGCATCACCACCGATGGCGGTGCCAGCAAGGCCGCCCAGCCGAGGGCCGCCGGGAACTCGGGCAGCGCGGCACCGACGGCCTTGCTGGAAAAGAACGCCTGCATGGCCTGCCATGGCATGACGCAAAAACTCGTCGGCCCGGCCTTCAGCGACATTGCCGGCAAACACGGCGGCCAGCTGGACTATCTGGCAGGCAAGGTCAAGGCCGGAGGCTCGGGTGTCTGGGGATCAACACCCATGCCGCCCCAGCCCAATCTCAGCGATGCTGATGCCAGGGTGATTGCCCAGTGGCTGGCTGCCGGGGCCAAGCCCTGAGCCCGCTTGTGTGATGTGAATGAAAAGGAGACAACGATGAAACGTAGAGACGCCCTCAGGAACAGCGCGGCCGTGCTCGGCATGCTGATGGCCGCCGGCCTGCTGCCGCAGGCTGCGCAGGCGGCCTATAACAAGACCGCCTTCGACGCCAAGACCGTGGCCGATGTGCTCAAGGCCATGGGAGCTGCTGCGCCTGTCGAGAGCAAGGACGTGACGCTGACGGCGCCCGACATCGCCGAAAACGGGGCCGTCGTGCCCCTGGGCGCAGCGACCAGTCTGCCCAATGTGAAGCAGATGCTGGTGCTGGTGGAAAAGAACCCCAATACGCTGGTGGCGGCCTTCACCGTCAACGAGGCGCTGGAGGCCAACTTCCTGACCCGCGCCAAGCTGGGCCAGTCCTCGGATGTGTATGCCGTGGCCATCACCAATGACGGCAAGGCCTTCTACGCCAAGAAGGAAGTCAAGGTCACCCTTGGTGGCTGCGGCGGCTGATTGCAACCCATCATCTGAAACAGGAGAAGAACATGGCTGATCCGATGCGTATTCGTGCCCAGGCTGCAGGTGACAAGACTACCGTGCGCGTGCTGATGTCCCATGAGATGGAGACCGGCCAGCGCAAGGACGCGGAAGGCAAGACCGTGCCCGCATGGTTTATTCAGGAGGTGACGGCGGCGCACAACGGCAAGCAGGTGCTGCAGGCTGAGTGGGGGCCTGCGGTTTCCAAGAACCCGTTTTTGCAGTTCGTGGTCAAGGGGGCCAAGGCGGGGGACAAGATCTCGGTGAGCTGGAAGGACAACAAGGGCGAGACCCGCACCGATGAAGCGACCGTGAGCTGAGCACGGCGCAGACACCGGCTGGCCGGCGGCCAGCCTTCATCCTGGACCAGAATCAATCAAAAAACAGAGAGGTGCCCCATGAGACATTCCTCCCCGGGCCAGGCGGCTGCCGCCGTGCTGGCCTTGTGCATGGCCGCGCCGGTGCTGGCGCAAAAGTCCACGGCCGACGGCATTGCCGAGTACCGCGAGATGCTGCAGGACGGCAACCCTGCCGAGCTGTTCGAGATGAAGGGCGAGGAGCTGTGGAAGCAAAGGCGCGGCCCGCGCAAGGCGTCCATGGAGCAGTGCGATCTGGGCAAGGGGCCGGGCGTGGTCAAGGGCGCATTTGTAGAGCTGCCGCGCTATTTTGCCGACACGGGCAAGGTGCAGGATCTGGAGTCGCGCCTGCTGACCTGCATGGACAGGCTGCAGGGACTGGACGCGCAAAAGATTGCGGCAACACCGTTCGGCAAGGACGAGCAAAAGAACATGGAAGGGCTGGTGGCCTGGATTTCATCGCAGTCCAAAGGCATGAAGTTCAACCTGCCCCAAGGCCATGGGCAGGAAAGACAGATGTATGAGGCGGGCAAGCGCCTGTTCTATATGCGCGGCGGCCCGCATGACTTTGCCTGTGCCTCCTGCCATGGTGCGGACGGCAAGCGCATCCGCATGCAGGATCTGCCCAATCTGACCAAAAACCCGGGCGCAGCGGAAGGCTTTGGCGCCTGGCCGGCCTATCGCGTCTCATCGGGCGAGCTGTGGAGCATGCAGCGCCGCCTCAACGACTGCTTCCGTCAGCAGCGCTTCCCCTATCCCGGCTATGCCAGCGATGTGACGGTGGCGCTGGAGGTGTTCATGGGCGTCAACGGCAAGGGCGGGACGTCGACCGCACCGGCCATCAAGCGATAAGGAGGCCCTATGCGCAAGCAAAAATACATGTCGTACCTGGCCGTGGCCGCATCGCTGCTGGTGCTGGGCTGTGCCTCCGTCGACGGGGCTGCGGACATCGATGCCTTGACGGCCAGGATGGTGCAGGCCTCTTTTCGCGATCAGGGCATCGCCAAGGTCGATCGCCTGCAGCAGGACGAATCGAATGCGGCCTGCAGCGCTGCCGATGCTTCCGGCAAGCCGCTGGCGCCTGAGCGTGCACAGGGCATAGAGGCGGCCAATCTCAAGACCGTCAAATGGCCTCAGGATGGCAAGCTGGTCGGAGACTGGAAAGAGGGCGAAAAAATCGCCCAGAACGGCCGGGGCATGACCTGGAGCGACAAGGCGGGCAGTGCCAATGGCGGCAATTGCTACAACTGCCACCAGATCAGCAAGGAAGAAATCTCCTTTGGCACGCTGGGCCCCAGTCTCTACAACTACGGCAAGATTCGCGGCATCAAGGATCCGTCCAGCCCCGAATCCAGAGCCATCGTCGAGTACACCTGGGGCAAGATCTGGAACGCCAAGGCCTACAACGCATGCTCGGGCATGCCGCGCTTCGGTCACTCCGGCATCCTCACCGAAGCGCAGACGCGAGATCTTGTCGCGCTGCTGGTCGATCCGGCCTCTCCCGTCAACAAATAGCTTTTTTCGAGCGGCGCCGCTGCTTGCCCGTCTCGCAGTGCCGAGCCATTCGGCAGGGGGACGAGACCGGGCTGCGCAGCATCGCAGACATGGCTTGTGCCAGTTGGGGTAGCGCGGGGCGTCCTGTCGACGGAAGTGCCCGTGCTTGCCCCTGTTTGGAACAAGTACCAACGGATATCACCATGAGTCTTTCCAAACGTGAATTTCTGCAGGTGCTGGCGGCGGCCAGTGTCTCGGGCATGGGCTTGCAGCGCCATGCCTACGCCGATCAGTCCCTGGCCGACAAGGCCTTGTATGAGGTGGCGCCGTTCGGCAATGTGTCGCTGCTGCATATGACAGACTGCCATGCCCAGCTCAACCCGGTGCACTTTCGCGAGCCCAGCGTCAATCTCGGTATCGGGGCGATGAAGAACCAGCGCCCGCATCTGGTGGGCGAGCATCTGCTGCGCTCCGCGGGCATCCAACCCGGCACGGCTTCGGCCCATGCGTTCAGCTATCTGGATTTCGAGGCGGCAGCCAGGCGCTATGGCAAGGTGGGCGGGTTTGCCCATCTGTCCACGCTGGTCAAGCGCATGCGCGCCTCGCGCCCGGGCGCCTTGCTGCTGGACGGCGGCGATACCTGGCAGGGCTCGGCCACTTCGCTGTGGACCAATGCCCAGGACATGGTCGATGCCTGCAAGCTGCTGGGCGTGGACGTGATGACGGGCCACTGGGAGTTCACCTATGGCATGCAGCGTGTGCAGGAGATCATCGACAAGGACTTCGGCTCGCAGCTCGACTTTGTGGCGCAGAACGTCAAGACGGCCGATTTCGGCGACCCGGTGTTCAAGCCCTATGTGATCCGCGAGATCAACGGCGTGCCCGTGGCCATCATCGGTCAGGCCTTTCCGTACACGCCGATCGCCAACCCGCGCTATATGGTGGCGGACTGGAGCTTCGGCATCCAGGACGACAACCTGCAGAAGATGGTGGACGAGGTTCGCGCCAAGGGCGCCAAGGTGGTGGTCGTGCTCTCGCACAACGGCATGGACGTGGACCTCAAGATGGCCGGACGCGTGCGCGGCATCGACGCCATCCTGGGCGGCCATACGCACGACGGCATGCCCGTGCCCACCCTGGTGCAGAACGCGGGCGGCAAGACCATCGTCACCAACGCGGGCTCGAACGGCAAGTTTCTCGGGGTGCTGGACTTCGATGTTCGGGACGGCCAGGTGCGCGGCTTCCAGTACCGCCTGTTGCCGGTGTTCGCCAACATCCTGCCGGCCGACTCCCAGATGCAGGCGCTGATCACCCGGGTGCGTGCGCCCTATGAAAGCCGGTTGGGTGAAGTGCTGGCGCGCACCGACGGCACGCTGTACCGCCGCGGCAACTTCAACGGCACGGGCGACCAGCTGCTGCTGGACGCCATGATGGAGGTGCAGAATGCACCGATTGCCTTTTCGCCGGGCTTTCGCTGGGGGACGTCGCTGCTGGCCGGGCAGGACATCACGCGCGAATGGCTGATGGACATGACGGCCACCACCTATTCCTACGCCACGGTGACCGAGATGACGGGTGCCACGATCAAGACCGTGCTCGAAGACGTGGCCGACAATCTCTTCAATCCCGACCCGTACTACCAGCAGGGCGGCGACATGGTGCGCGTGGGCGGTCTGCAATACCAGTGCGACCCGGTGGCCGGCGCGGGTCGGCGCATCAGCGACATGCGCCTGAACGGCCAGTTGCTGGAGGCGGACAAGAAATACAAGGTGGCCGGCTGGGCGCCGGTGGCCGAGGAAGCCAGGACGGCCGGCAACAAACCGATCTGGGAGCTGGTCGAGCCCTGGCTCAAGGATCGCAAGACGCTGGGGCCGCGCCGGCTCGACGAGCCCCGACTGATCAATGTCGGCGGCAACCAGGGGCTGGCCAAGGCCTGATGAAAGCCGATTCGAAAGCCGATTAAGACAGTGTTAGCGCGCGGGCTGGGGTATATGCCAATGCCTTGAAGCCGGGCCGCGCCGTCCAATGCCCGCATGAGTCCTGCCGAGTTTGAATCCCTGACGGCCACCGTTCTGGTGGCCATTTTGTTGCTGGCCGCCGTGCTGGGCTTTGTGATGCGCGAGACCCGCTTTTGCACCGTGGGCGCCATCAGCGATGCGGTCTATCTGCAGGACTGGGGGCGGGCGCGCCAGTGGTGCATGGCCATCGCCGTGAGCATGCTGGGCTTCACGGCGCTGGCGCTGTACGGCCAGTTGCAGGTGGGCGATGCCCTCTATGCCAGCCGCCGCCTGCTGTGGCTGTCGGCCCTGGCCGGAGGGCTGCTGTTTGGCGCAGGCATGGTGCTGGCATCGGGTTGCGGGGCCAGGAATCTGACCCGGCTGGGCAGCGGCAGCCTCAAGGCGCTGGTGGTGCTGCTGGTCATGGGCGTGGCCGCCTTTGCAACGCTCAAGGGCATTACCGCCGTGGCGCGTGTGCGCTGGCTGGACAGCGTGCATCTTGAATTCGCGGGCCCGGCCCTGCTGCCCGAGTGGCTGGCCGGTCATGTCGCCTGGCCTTTGGCGCTGCTGCGCGGCCTGCTGGGCCTGGGGCTGGGGGGCTTGCTCTTGCTGCTGGCCTTCGATCCCCGGCCCGGTGCCGAGCGCAGCCGGGCCGTGCTGCTGGGCGGGCTGCTGGTCGGCTTGTGCGTGACGGCAGCCTGGTGGCTAGGCGGCCATCTGGCGCTGGTGGCCGAACACCCGGAGACACTGGAGCAGGTCTATGCCGCGACCTACAGCGGCCGTATCGAGGCCTTCAGCTTTGTCACGCCGGTGGCGCACACGCTGGACTGGCTGATGTTCTTCAGCGATCGCAACAAGGTGCTGACCTGGGGCATTGCCTCGGTGGCAGGCGTGGTCCTGGGCAGCTTTGTCCATGCGCTGTGGCGCCGGGACTTCCAGTGGCAGGGCTTTGCCGACCGCCGGGACCTGGCCCGCCATCTGCTGGGCGGACTGCTGATGGGCGTGGGCGGGGTGACGGCCATGGGCTGCACCGTGGGCCAGGGCATCAGTGCGATTTCCATGCTCAGCCTGGGCAGCTTTGTGGCGCTGGCCGGCATTGTGCTGGGGGCGGTGCTGATGCTGCGCCATCTGGCAGAGACAGCATGAAGCAAAGCAGATTCGATAGCTGCTTGCGCTTGCTGATAAACAGATTCAGCATGAAAACATGCTGAAAATGAGAAAAGGAGAGCGATAGGCGCTCCTTTTTTAAGGGCTACAGCGTTTCAGAGCTTGCGCAGGCGCGCGGCTGCCTCGATCAGGGTTTCGTCCTTCTTGGCAAAGCAAAAACGCACCACGCGCTGATCGAAGCCGTCGCCGTAGAAGGCCGACAGCGGAATCGCGGCCACGCCGATTTCCTTGACCAGCCACTGACAGAACTCGGCCTCGTTGAGATCCGAGACCGAGGAGATGTCGGCACACAGGAAATAGGTGCCGGCCGTGGGCAGCAGCTTCAGGCGCGAGCCCTGCAGGCCGCCGAGGAACAGATCGCGCTTGGCCTGATAGAAGGCCGACAGCTCCAGATAGGGCGCCGGGTCCTGCATGTACTGCGCGAGACCCGCCTGCATGGGCGTGTTCACGGTGAACACATTGAACTGGTGCACCTTGCGGAACTCGGCGCTGAGAGCAGCGGGCGCGGCCACGGTGCCGACCTTCCAGCCTGTGACATGGTAGGTCTTGCCAAAGCTGGAGACGATGAAGGCGCGCTCGGCCAGGCCCGGGTAGCGGGCGCTGCTCAGATGCTGGGCGCCGTCGAAGACCATGTGCTCATAGACCTCGTCGCTGATCAGCAGCACATTGGTGGGTGCCAGCAGGGCTTCGAGCTGGCGCATTTCCGCATCGGTCCAGATGGTGGCGCTGGGGTTGTGCGGGCTGTTGATGATCAGCAGGCGCGTGCGCGGCGTGATGGCAGCTGCGATCGAGGCAAAGTCGGGGCGGAAGCTGCCTGGCGTCAGCGGCACCCGCACGGCCACGCCGCCGGCCATCTCGATATTGGGCACATAGCTGTCGTAGCAGGGGTCGAGCACGATGACTTCGTCGCCTGCATGCACGGTGGCCAGGATGGCGGTGAGAATGGCCTGGGTGGCGCCGGCGGTAATGGTGATTTCGCTGCCCGCGTCATAGTGGCGACCGTGCAGCGCTTCGATCTTGGCGGCCACGGCCTCGCGCAGTGCGGGCCAGCCCGTCATGGGCGGGTACTGGTTGTGACCGGCGCGCATGGCGTCGTTGACAGCGTCGAGCAGCCTGGGGTCGCAACCGAAGTCGGGGAAGCCCTGGCCCAGATTGACGGCCTTGTGTTCGGCGGCCAGCGCCGACATGACGGTGAAAATGGTGGTGCCCACATTGGGCAGCTTGCTGGGGAAGTTGGGAGTCACGATAGTCTTGCAATGCATGGGCCGGGCGCACAGGCACCGGCCCTTGAGGCGGGCCGGATCAGAGCCCGAAGTCGTCCACGCTGCCGTTCATGGCGCGCATGATGAGGTCGCGCGAGAGACGGTCGCTGAGCAGCTCGGCAAACCGGTAGACGAAGTTGCGCAGGTATGCGCCGCGCTTGATGGCCACACGGGCCACGCTGGTGCCGAACAGATGGCCGACGGGGCGCACCACCAGATCGTTGACGGTGTCGTCGCGCATGGCCATCTCGGCCACGATGCCGATGCCCAGGCCCAGACGCACATAGGTCTTGATCACGTCGGCATCGATGGCTTCCAGCACGATATGCGGATGCAGGCGGCGCATCTCGAAGGCATGGTCGATCTTGCCGCGTCCGGTAAAGGACGGGTGGTAGGTGATCAGGGCCTCCTGGGCGATGTCTTCCAGCGTGATCCGCTCTTTCTGCGCCAGCGGATGGCCGGTGGGGATGACCAGCACATGCTGCCATTCGTAGCAGGGCAGGGTCACCAGGTCGGGGTAGTCGGCCAGCGATTCGGTGGCCATGCCGATCTCGGCCACTTCGTCGATCACCATGCGCGCGACTTCGGCGGGCGTGGCCTGGTGCAGGCTGATGGTGACCTTGGGATAGAGCTCGCGCAGGCGTGCCACGGCGGGCGGCAGCACATAGCGGGCCTGGGTGTGGGTGGTGGCGATGCTCAGCGTGC
>Ga0268257_1000748_pt1 | contig 33739 bp, 28 predicted proteins | sample AgamicAtPrz_FD_200249 | JGI IMG/M metagenome (GOLD analysis project Ga0268257, IMG submission 200249) | Agave microbial communities from Guanajuato, Mexico - At.P.rz (v2) (version 3) | ecosystem: Host-associated > Plants > Phyllosphere > Phylloplane/Leaf | place: Guanajuato, Mexico | collected... | reverse complement strand
TGGCCATGGAGTGCGTGGTGGTGCAGGACATCTTCCTCAACGAAACCGCCAAGTTTGCCCATGTGTTCCTGCCGGGCAGCTCGTTCCTGGAAAAGGACGGCACCTTCACCAACGCCGAGCGGCGCATCTCGCGCGTGCGCAAGGTGATGGAGCCGCTGGCGGGCAAGGCCGACTGGGAGGCGACCGTGGCCCTGGCCAATGCCCTGGGCTACCCGATGAACTACCGTCACCCGTCTGAGATCATGGACGAGATCGCTCGCCTGACGCCGACCTTCCATCGCGTCAGCTACGCCGAAATCGACCGCCACGGCAGCCTGCAGTGGCCGTGCAACGACGCCGCGCCGGACGGCACACCGACCATGCACATCGACCAGTTCGTGCGCGGCAAGGGGCGCTTCATGCTCACCGGTTACGTGGCCACCGACGAAAAGGTCAACAACCGCTACCCGCTGCTGCTGACCACCGGGCGCATCCTTAGCCAGTACAACGTCGGCGCCCAGACCCGGCGCACCGCCAACGTCGCCTGGCATGACGCCGACCGCCTGGAAATTCACCCGACCGACGCCGAAAGCCGCGGCATCCATGATGGTGACTGGGTCGGCATCGGCAGCCGCGCCGGGCAGACCGTGTTGCGCGCCAAAGTCAGTACGCGGGTGGCGCCGGGGGTGGTGTACACCACGTTCCACTTCCCCGAATCGGGAGCCAACGTGATCACCACCGACAACTCCGACTGGGCCACCAACTGCCCCGAGTACAAGGTGACGGCAGTGGAGGTGGTGAAGGTGTTCCAGCCTTCGCAGTGGCAGAAGCGTTACCAGGACTTCAGTGAGGAACAGCAGCGGTTGCTGCAGCAGCGCCGTAGTGCAGAAAAGGCCGAGGTGCGCCGATGAGTGTCGACAACCTGGTCAAGATGGCCAACCAGATTGCCCATTACTTCGACAGCGAGCCGGACCACGCGCTGGCGGTGCAGGGGGTACGCAACCACCTGCACAGCTTCTGGACGCCGGCGATGCGCCGGCAACTGGTGGAGCGGATCGAGGCCACTGCAGGGGAGGGGCTCGACCCGAAGGTACGGGAGGCGTTGGGCTAGCCACCGGGCTGCCTGGCAGCCCATCGCCGGCCAGCGCCCACAGGTACCGCGTCAATTTATCCGCGAAGCAGGCGACGCGGTGGCTGGCACCGGCTATGCCGGTGATTGCGGCTGAAGCCGCTCCTACCGGTACGGCGCCAGCTGTAGGAGCGGATTCAGCCGCGATGAGTCGGTGAGCTGCGAATGACCTGAGGTCAGTGCGGGAGCTGGCGTGTCGGCGACAGGGTCCCGACAGGCTGGATTCAGCCGCGGGCCAGTTCCGCCAGGTGGGCAATGGCCTCTTCGCTCTTGAGCACCAGCACATCCCCCACCAGCGCATCCAGCACCACTTCCGAGGTATTGCCAATCAACGCCCCGGAAATTCCCGTGCGGCACACCGTACCGATCACCGTCACCACCGCATCGAGCTTCCGCTCGGTATGCGGAATCAGCACATCTGCCGGCCCTTCGGCCACGTGCAAGCGCTCCTCGCTGATGTCGTACTCGGCCTGGAACGCCTTGCATGCCTCGCGATAACGCTGTTCGATGGTCTCGCTCAACTGGTACACCGGGTCCGAGGCCGACAGCATTGGCGAAGGATGGGCGCTGATCACATGCAACTCGCCATGGGCCAGTTTGGCGATCTCGAAGCCATGGTCAATGATGCTCGCATGCAGGCGGCGGTGGTCTTCGTCCTGGTTGCCCACGTCCACGGCGGCGAGGATCTTGCCACCGGCCCATGGTCGCTCGCTCTTGACCATCAGCACGGCGCTCGGGCACTGGCGCAGCAGCTTCCAGTCGCTGGGGGTAAGCAGGGCCTTTTTCAGCGGGTTGTCCGGGCGGTGTTCCTTGATCACCAGCTCGCAGCCTTCGGCCTGCTGCACCGTGATGATCGATTCATGCAGGCTGTCATGCCAGGCCTGTTCATGGGTGACGTTGTCGTAGCCGTCATCATGCAGTTGGCTGCCGAGCAGGCTCAGCAGTGCGCTGTGGTCATGCTTCTTGTCGCACATCAGCAGGTGCAGGCGCGCGCCGGTGACGCCGGCAATCAGCTTGGCCCGGGTCAGGGCCCGGCTGTGGGCGTGCGTGGGGTCGAGCACGACGAGGATGCTGCGGACGGCTTGCATGGGCGTGAACTCCGTTCAAAGGTGGCGACCAATGCCTGACTATAGTCGGCGCTTCCCCCACTGGCGCTTGATACACATCAAGCATAGTCACTGGCGTCGCCCGTCGCCGCCGGTATAATCGCCAGCCCTGCCTGGCCTGTGTGGTTGCACGCTTATGTCCCTGATCCCCGAAATCGACGCCTTTCTTGGTTGCCCGACGCCAGATGCCTGGATCGAAGCGGCGCTGGCCGACCAGGAAACCCTGCTGATCGACCACAAGAACTGCGAATTCAAGGCCGCCAGCACCGCGTTGAGCCTGATCGCCAAGTACAACACCCACCTTGACCTGATCAACATGATGTCGCGCCTGGCCCGCGAGGAGCTGGTGCACCACGAGCAGGTGCTGCGCCTGATGAAACGCCGTGGCGTGCCGCTGCGCCCGGTGTCGGCGGGGCGCTATGCGTCGGGGCTGCGGCGGCTGGTGCGGGCCCACGAGCCAGTCAAGCTGGTCGATACGCTGGTAGTCGGGGCGTTCATCGAGGCGCGCAGCTGCGAGCGTTTTGCCGCGCTGGTGCCGCACCTGGACGAGGAGCTGGGCCGCTTCTACCACGGCCTGCTGAAAAGCGAAGCGCGCCATTACCAGGGGTACCTGAAACTGGCGCATCACTACGGCGATGAGGCAGACATTGCCCGCCGGGTGGAACTGGTCCGCGCAGCGGAAGTCGAGCTGATCCAGTCACCGGACCAGGAACTGCGCTTCCACAGTGGTATCCCGCTGGCGCAGGCCGCCTGATTCGCACCCGGCGGCCCGGGCCTCAGCGGCGGCGCCCCAGCAGCAGCCCGACCAGCAGACCGAGGCTGGCAGAAACCGCCACGGTCTGCCACGGGTGGCCACCGATGTAGTCCTGGGTCGCCTCCACCACCGGTTGCGCCTTGTTGCGCACCCGGTTGGCGGCATGGCGCGCCTGACGCAGTTTCAGACTCACCTGGGCGCGCAAGGTTTCTGCCTCGTCACCTACCAGGGCGGCGCTATCGTTCAGCAGCCGTTCTGATTCTTCGATCAGCGCCTGCAGTTCACTGAATACCTGGTCCTTGATCTGATCGCTGTCAGTCAGCGTGGCGTTTTTGCGGGCCATGAACGCGTCCTCGTCGATGGTTGGTTTGAACAATGGATACCGGTGCGCCAGAAAAGTTGCCTCGGCGCGTGGCTGAGCTCTTGGTGTAAGATAGCCGCCATTTACGATCAGGCAGGTGATTCATGAGTTTCAATCTGGCCAACATGAGCTACGAGGAACGGGCACAGATCGAGGCAGAGAAGGCCCGGCTGTTCGAGCTGTGGCAGAACAACCTGGGCAAGGCCAAGGGCGAAGCGGCGCGACTGATCGCCGAAAAGCCCCGGCGCAAGGGCAAGTGGGCCGAGTGGGTGCGTGCCGAGCTGGACGGCATGTCGCCACCGGAATACGCCAACATGGTGCGCAGCGAAGTCAACAAACTGATGGCCGCCGCCAGCGCCAACCGCTGAGCAGCCCTGGCCCGGCGCCTAGCGGTAGGCGCCCTTGGGCAGGTCCAGCTGGCCCTCGTCGGTAAAGCGCACCGTCCCCAGCGCGCCGCCGGCCAGCTTGCCGCGTAGTTTGTAAGGCAAGCCCTGCAGCGAATCCACCTGGCCCAGCCCATAGGCCTGGCGCAGGACGGCGAATGCCGTGATGCTCACCGGCACCACGACCACCGCTTCGCCATACCGGCCGATATGCCCTTGCTGGTCACTCACCCCAGCGGCCAGCGGCTGGCCGTTCACCTCCAGGTTCAAGGCAATGCCGTCGTAGTCGATCGGCGTCTCATTAGGGTTCTGCACGCGCATTTTCACGGCCATGCGCAGCTCCAGTTCCTGCCCTGGCAGCGGCTCGATGCCGATCACGCTGATCGTCACCGGGTCGCGTGGCTGGAACAGGGCACAGGCCGCCTGGGCGCAGGCCAGCAGCACGATCAGCGACAGGCGGGTGTAGCGATACAGACGCGCAGTCATGGCGGACGACCTTGTCGTAGTGAGCGGTCGGTCAGTGTGGCAAATGCGTGACGGCGTTGAAAGTGTCGGCACAGATGAAAGATACTGTTTCTCATTCACGTCCGATAATTTCTCTTACTGGCCGTACCTACCCCATGCTGACTTCACCCGTGTCGGGCCTGTTGACGAGTTTCCAGGAACACTACGACGACCTGCTGCAATTCTTGACCCGGCGCATGAGCGACCGCCAGCGGGCCGCCGATGTGGCGCAGGAAACCTACCTCAAGCTGGTCAACATCGACCAGCAGGCGGTACCGGTGCTGCATGCGCGGCGTTTCATCTTCCGCGTGGCCGGCAACCTGGCGATCGATGCCTTGCGCCGCGAACAGCGTATCGCGGCCAGCCACGGGTATGGCGACGAGGCCGGCGAGGTAGCCTGCCCGGCACCGGCGCCGGAGGCTGCATTGCTGGCCCGCGAGCGCTTGCAAGCCCTCGACCAGGCGCTGCTGCAGCTGCCCACCAATGCCCGCCAGGCCCTGTTGCTCAACCGCATCGACGGCCTGACCCAGGCGCAGGTCGCACAACGGCTGGGCGTCTCCGAGAGCATGGTGGCCAAGTACATCGGCCAGGCCCTGCGCCATTGCCGCAACCACCTCAGGCAGGCAGGGCTGGCTGCGGCACTGTTGCTGGCCGTTGGTGCGGTCGGTTGGCAGCAGGCGCCGGTGCTGCTGGCGGATTATCGCACCGGGGTAGGGCAGCGGCAGGTCATTGTCCTGGCCGACGGCTCGCGGGTGACGTTGAACAGCGCCAGTGCCCTGAGCGTGGTGTTCAATGACCACGAACGGCGGGTAGTGCTGGAGTCCGGGGAGGCCTTGTTCGAGACCCGCGATGATCCGCGGCCGTTTGTAGTCGACACCGCCGGCGAGCCTGTGCAGGGCAGTGCGGCCACCTTCAGCGTACGCCGTGATGGCCATGTGGTGCTGGCGCGTGGCCAGGCCAGGGTTGGCGGGCATGCGCTGCCCGTCGCTGCCGATGCCAGCGCGCAGATGGCCTGGCAGCGCGGCAAACTGATCTTCAACGGCAAGCCGCTGGGGCAGGTGCTGGCGGAGCTCGAGCGTTACCGGCATGGGCGGATCGTGTTGTCGGACAGCAAGCTGGCGGCCATGGAAGTCAGCGGGGTGTTCGACCTCGATGAGCCGCAAGCCCTGTTGCGGACCCTGGAGCAGCGCTATGGCCTGCGGGTTACCTACCTGCCGTGGCTTGCAGTGGTTTATTGATTTGCCTGTGCGTGCCGCTTTGCGGCACGGGAATGGAAATATTTTCCATTTGCCACTGCAAGTTTCGGCACGCCAGATCGTCGTAGGGGGACTGATCAGCAACTCATTCTCATTTACGACTTGTCTGGAAGCTCATCCGTGCCTCTGATGCTCAAGCCCTTGCCCCGCCGCCGTGTCCCTTTTCACCACGCCCTGGTCTCCTGCAGTGCCCTGGCCCTGTTGCTCGGCCCGCTGCAGGCTGGCGCCGCGACTGCTGCCGACCAGGCCCAGGTCCAGGCGCGCCAGGTCCAGCTGGACCTGCCAGCCCAACCCCTGGATCAGGCCCTGACCCACTTCGCCGACCAAGCCGGCCTGCACCTGCTGTACACCACCGCTGATGTCGCCGGCCAGGCCAGCCCGGCCTTGCAGGGCAGCTACAGCATCGAGCAGGCGCTGCAGCAGCTGCTGGCCGGCAGCGGCATGCGCTGGCAGTTCAGCGATGCCGGCACGGTGACCTTGCACAAGGCCGAAACGGCGCCGCAGGCCGTCAATCTCAAGCCGATCGAAGTCAGCGTGGCTTCGCGCACCAGTACCGCGATCAGTGAAATCCCCGGTACCGTGTGGGTGGTCGACCAGCAGCAGCTGCGCGAGCAGATCGACAGCGGCGTCAGCCTGAAGGAAGCCATCGGCAAATTGGTGCCAGGCCTCGACCTGGCGCCGGAAGGACGCACCAACTATGGCCAGAACATGCGCGGGCGCAACGTACTGGTGATGATCGACGGGGTCAGTCAGAACAGCTCGCGCGGCCTGTCGCGCCAGTTCGACAGCATTTCGCCGTTCAACGTCGAGCGGGTCGAGGTGTTGTCCGGCGCCAGCGCCATCTACGGCGGCGGCGCCACCGGCGGCATCATCAACATCGTGACCAAGAAGGGCGAACCGGGCCCGGCGCGCTTCGAGACCCAGCTTGGCGCCAGCAGCGGCTTCAACAACAGCGACGACCTGGCCACCCGTATCGCCCAGTCGATCAGTGGTGGCAACGAGCGGGTCAATGCCCGCCTGGGTATCTCCGGCGAGCAGAACGAAGCCTTTTACGACGGCGCGGGCGAGCAGATCTTCATCGACAACACCCAGACTGACCTGCAGTACAACCGCACTGTCGACGTGCTCGGTACCCTCGGGCTGCAATTGAACGACCAGCAGAGCCTCGACCTGCTGGCCCAGTACTATGACTCGGGTAACCATGGCAGCACGGGTATCTACTTCCCCAACCTGAACTACAACGCCCCGTCCGACCTGGAAGACGCCGAGCTGCGCAGCGGCTACTCGTCGGGGCTGGAGCCGCGTACCCGGCGCCTGCTGCTCAACGCCAACTACCACCACACCGACGTGCTGGGCCAGGATTTCTACCTGCAGGCCTCGTACCGCAAGGAAAACGACAACTTCTACCCATTCCCGTACTACAACCGCGCCACCCCCACGGGCTCGCGCGGGGTGTACTTTGCCGCCTCGCAGCAGAACTTCGAGGTCACCAGCCTCAAGGGCCTGTTCGCCAAGCAGTGGGACACGCTGAAGCTGACCTATGGTGTCGATCTGGACCATGAGCGTTTCAATGCCCAGCAGACCACCTTCAACGCCCAGACTTCCTCCGAATCCGGCGGCCTGCAGCTGGACAAGGACAGCAAGGCCGCGCGCTACCCCAGCTATCAGGTCGACGGTGTTTCGGTTTACGCCCAGCTGGACTGGCATGCCAGCGACAACCTGACCCTGTCCGGTGGCGCACGGCGCCAGCAGATGGACGTGGATGTCAGCGACTTCAAGGGCGTGCCGGGCGGCAGCAACGATTACCAGGTCAACCTGTTCAACGTCGGCGCGATCTACGACTTCAAGAACGGTCACCAGGTGTGGACCAACTACGGCGAAGGCTTCGACCTGCCCGACCCGGCCAAGTATTACGGCAAGCCCGGCTTGAGTGTCGCCGACAACCCGCTGGCCGGTATCAAGAGCCGCCAGGTGGAACTGGGCTGGCGCTATGCCGACCTGGACTGGGATGCCCAGGCAGCGCTGTACTACATCTGGTCGGACAAGATCATCAACGTCGATTCGCAAACCCTGACCATCGATGTGGAAGAGCAGAAGAGCCGTGACTTCGGTTTCGAAGGTGCGCTGACCCGCCACTTCCAGAACGGCTGGGAAACCGGCGGCACGTTGCACCTGACCCGTTCCGAAGAAGAGGATGCCGATGGCGACTGGATCAAGCGGGATGCCCGCTATGCCTCGCTGTCCAAGGCCACCGCGTTTGTCGGCTGGAAGGGTGACGGGCGCTCGGCGCGGTTGCAGGCCAACCACGCGTTCAGCTTGAAGGACGACGCCGGCCACGAGATCGACGGCTACACCACCTTCGACCTGCTGGGTAGCCAGGACACCGGCTTCGGCACCTTCAGCGCCGGCATCCAGAACCTGCTGGACAAGCAGTACAGCACGGTGTGGGGGCAGCGCGCGACGCTGTTCTACTCGCCAACCTACGGGCCGGCGTACCTGTATGACTACCAGGGACGTGGGCGCACCTACACCCTGACCTGGAGCATGGCTTACTAAACCTGGCCCCGGGGTGAAATTGCCGCTACAGGTAGAGCATCAACCCGAAGCTGGCGCGGTTCACACCTGTAGGAGCGGATTTATCCGCGAAGCCGGCGACGCCGTGGATGGCAGCGGCTGCGCCGGTGCTCGCGGCTGAAGCCGCGCCTGCAGGTACAGCGCCAGTGCCGTACCTGTAGGCAAGCCCGCGCTGCGGCCGGTTCAGGCAAACGCCGCAAGCAAATCCTGCGCAAATGCCTGCTGTGCCTCGCCAACCCCTTGCGCGCGATGCCGGGCCAAGGTAAACGGCACCACGAAATCCAGCCCCGGATCCAGCGCCCACAACAGCCCCTCATCCTCCCACGTCTGCGCGTAATGACGGGGCAGGTAACCGATATGCCGCCCCGACAGGACCAACGTCAGCACGCTCTCGATCTGCTCCGCGACTGCCATGCTGCGCCGGCTCTGGAACGGCTCGCCGCCCTTGAGAAACCGGTACGGATGGCGCACCTGGTCCAGTTCCAGCAAGCGTTCGCGCGCCACGGCCGTTACGCCGAACAGTACATGCCCGTTGCCGCAATACAGCCGCTGCTGCTCCTCGAACAGCGGCTGGTAATCGAACGCCGCCTGGTTGCCGGAGAAATAGCTGATGGCGTAATCCAGCCGCTGCTCCAGCAACAGCCGCTCCAGCTCCGCCGGTGGCGCACTGATCAGCTCCAGCTGCACCGCCTCGGCACGCCGGCGAAACGCCGCGATGGCCGCGGCAAGCCGCAGGTTCACCGCCTTGTCCTGGTTCTCTGCCATGCCGACCCGAACCGTCCCCAGCAGCTGCCCGGCAACGCCATTGGCCTGCTGGCGGAAACGCTCGATGTCCAGCAGCAGGCCACGCGTTGCGTCCAGCAGTAACGCGCCTTTTTCGGTCAGGGCAAAACCGCCCTTGCCCCGGCTGCACAGGCGGTAGCCCAGGCGCGTCTCCAGCTGCGCCATGCGCTGGCTGATGGTGGGTTGGCTCAGGCCCAGCACGCCCTGGGCGGCGCTGAAGCCACCGGCCTCGACTACAGTGACGAACAGCCGCAGCAGGTGCAGGTCGGGGTCGTGCAGTTGTCCGAGCATTACATTGCTCCTGGTGAATGTCAGCTTTGCAAACTTGCCATTCCTGCAATGTAACCCGGCTGCCATGCTCGCGGCATCCTCCCATTTGCCGAGGTGTCCGCCATGCATCGCCCGTTGTGCCTGCTGTCTCTGCTCCTGGCCTTGCCACTGCAGGCCGAGGAAAAGGTCGTCAATCTCTACAGCTGGGCCGACTACGTCGCTCCGCAAACCCTGCAGCGCTTCGAGCAGGAGACCGGCTACAAGGTGCGCTACGATACCTTCGACACCACCGAGGTGCTGGAAACCAAGCTGTTGACCGGGGGCAGTGGCTACGACGTGGTGGTGCCGTCCTCCAGCGTACTGGCCCGCGCGCTGAAGGCCAATGCCCTGCAGCCGCTCGATGCCCAGGGCATGCCCGGCTATGCCAACCTCGACCCCGACCTGCTGGCCAAGCTCGCCGAGGCCGACCCCGGCAACCGCCATGCCGTGCCCTACACCTGGGGCACCCTGGGCCTGGGGGTAAATGTCGAAGCGGTACGCCAGCGCCTGGGCGATGTGCCGCTGGACAGCCTCGACCTGTTGTTCAAGCCCGAGTACGCCAGCCGCCTCAAGGACTGTGGCATCGCCATGCCCGACTCGCCGCAGGAAGTGATCGGCGTCGCCCTGAACTACCTGGGCAAGGACCCGTACAGCCAGAACAAGGCCGACCTGACCGCGGCGCAGCAGCTGTTGCGCCAGTTGCAGCCTTCGATCGGCTACGTCGCCAATGGCCGGCAGATCAGCGACCTGGCGAACGGCAGCGTGTGCCTGGCACTGACCTACAACGGCGATGCAGCGATGGCCGCCGACCAGGCGCGCCGCGCCGGCAAGCCGTTCGAGCTGGTCTACCGCATCCCCCGCGAGGGCACGCTGGTGTGGCAGGACAACCTGGTCATCCCCAGGGACGCCCCGCACCCCGAAGCGGCGCGGGCGTTCATTGCCTTCATGCTCAAGCCCGAGTCGGTAGCCACACTGACCAATACGCTGTTCTTCGCCAACGCCAACCAGGCAGCCACGCCGCTGGTGGACGCAGCCGTGCGCAATGACCCGGACATCTATCCGCCGCAGGCAGTACGCCAGCGGCTATATGCCGACCGCAGCATGGCCCTGGCCGACCTGCGTCAGCGCAACCGCCTGTGGGCCGCCTTCCGCAGCCGCCAGTAACCGAAGATGAACAGGAGCCCGACCGTGGAACACGCTGCAAACAATGACCAGGCCATGACCCGCGACAGCCTGTATGGCACCGCCGCGGAAAGTACCTACGCCGGTATCACCAGTTTTTCCCGCCGCCGTTACAGCCGCGATTTGCGTGGCGTCGATGTGGTCGTCAGCGGCGTGCCGTTCGATACCGCTACCAGCAACCGCCCCGGCGCGCGCTTCGGCCCGCGGGCGATCCGCGCCGCCTCGGTGCAGCAGGCCTGGGCCCGGCACTGGCCGTGGACGTTCGACCCGTTCGACCACCTGGCGGTGATCGATTATGGCGATTGCGCCTTCGACAGCGGCACGCCGCAATCGGTACCGGACAGCATCGAGGCGCATGCGGCGCATATTCTGGAGGCAGGCTGCGCCATGCTCACCCTGGGCGGCGACCATTTCATCAGCTACCCGCTGCTCAAGGCCCACGCCCGCCGCCACGGCCCGCTGGCGCTGGTCCACTTCGATGCACACAGCGACACCTGGCCGGACGAGGAGGGCCAGCGCATCGACCATGGCACCATGTTCTGGCATGCCGCCCGCGAAGGCCTGGTGGACCCGGCCTGTTCGGTGCAGATCGGCTTGCGCACCACCAATGACGACAACCCGGGCTTTGCCATCCTCGATGCCCGCCAGGTGCAGCGCCAGGGCACCGAGGCGGTGATTGCGGCGATCCGCCAGCGGGTGGGTGAGCGACCGGTGTACCTGACCTTCGATATCGACTGCCTCGACCCGGCCTACGCGCCCGGTACCGGCACGCCGGTGTGCGGCGGGCTGAGCACGCTGCAGGCGCTGGAAATTCTCGGTGGGTTGCGTGGTATCAACCTGGTGGGCATGGACCTGGTGGAGGTGGCTCCGGCCTATGACCACGCCGATATCACCGCGCTGGCGGGGGCGACCCTGGCGATGGAGATGCTGTGCCTGTATGCGGCGCGGCACAAGCTAAGCAAGGGCCAGTAACCCGCGGCCGCTGCCACGACCCTGGTGGGAGCGGCCTTGTGTCGCGAAAGGGCTGCGCAGCAGCCCCCAAGGCCCATACTGAAACATCGGGAATCATCTCCACCCGCATTCACACTTTTGCCGCGAACCCTTCGCGCCGTAGGCTATCAAACCCACCAGGCGCGGCCTTTTCGTACAGGAGGTGAAGCATGACAACGACATTGCCCATCCTGGCACTCGGCCTGGCGCTGTGCCTGCCCGCGCACGCCGCAGCCCAGCCACCTGTGCACATCGCCGCCGGCAACAACAACCCCTACAACAGCCCGATCCAGCGCGCCAACCCCAACAGCCGCCAAGGCAGCATGCCGGCCACGCCGCCGCTGCGCGGCCCGTCCACCGAGCCTGCCCCGCGCCCACCCACGCTGGATAATCGTGGCATTGGCAACGGCGACAATCTGCGTCGCCAGCAACAGACCCCGAACCTGGAACCCACCCGGCCGCCTCGCGACAATCCACGCGCGCCGTGAGCCAAGTACGCAAAGGAATCCTGCATGCGCCAAGCAACCTGGCTGGTCACCGTGACTGCCGCCGCCCTGCTGCCCTTGTTGGCACAGGCGGCGGCCGAACAGCAATTTCGCAGTGAAGAAGGTACCTTGACCGTCAGCACCCTGGCCGATGGCCTGCGCCACCCGTGGGCCTTGGCGTTCCTGCCGGGCGGCAAGGACATGCTGGTCACCGAGCGCGCCGGCAACTTGCGGGTGGTCAACGCCGAAGGCAAGGTCGGCCCACCGATCAGCGGCGTGCCGAAGGTCTGGGCCGAAGGCCAGGGCGGCCTGCTGGATGTCGTGCTGTCCCCGGATTTTGCCAAGGACCGCACCGTCTACCTGTCCTATGCCGAGGAAGGCAGTGATGGCAAGGCCGGTACCGCAGTGGGCCGTGGCCAGCTGTCCACGGACCGTGCCCGGCTGGAGCAGTTCAGCGTGATCTTCCGCCAGGAGCCCAAGCTGTCGGTCGGCAACCACTTCGGCTCGCGCCTGGTGTTCGACCGTGACGGCTACCTGTTCATCGCCCTCGGTGAGAACAACCAGCGCCCGACTGCCCAGGACCTGGACAAGCTGCAAGGCAAGATCGTGCGCATCCTGCCAGACGGTGAGGTACCCCGGGACAACCCCTTCGTCGGCCAGGACAATGTGCGACCGGAGATCTGGTCATACGGCCATCGCAACCAGCAAGGCGCCGCGCTCAACCCCTGGACCGGCAAGCTCTGGACCCACGAGCACGGCCCGCGTGGCGGCGACGAGATCAACATCCCCAAGCCTGGCAAGAACTACGGCTGGCCGGTGGCGACCCATGGCATCAACTACTCGCTGCTGCCTGTTCCCGAGGCCCGGGGCAAGCACGTGGACGGGATGGTCGATCCACATCATGTCTGGGAGCAGTCACCGGGGGTCAGCGGCATGGCGTTCTACGACAGCCCGACGTTCAAGGCGTGGGACCACAACCTGTTCATTGGCGCGCTGGCCACCCAGGAGCTGATCCGTCTGCAGCTGGATGGCGACAAGGTGGTGCATGAAGAGCGGCTGTTGGGTGAGCTGAAGGCGCGTATCCGCGATGTACGGGTGGGGCCGGACGGGTACCTGTATGTCCTGACCGATGACAAGGACGGTGCGCTGCTGAAGGTAGGCCTGGGCGACGCTTGATCACCACAACTGTACGCGGCCCCTGTGGGAGCGGGCGTGCCCGCGAAGCAGGCGCCGCGGTGGATGGCACGGGCTTCGCCCGTGTTCGCGGGCACGCCCGCTCCCACAGGGATCGCGGCAGCCTTTTGACTTCAGATAAGACCGTTGTTTCCACAAGGTCCGCGGTATGTCAGCCGTGTAGAATGCCGCATGGCTATCGATCCCCACTCCCTCTACCAGCAAGCCCTGACCACCCAGGGCTATGTTGCCGACCCTGCCCAGGCCCGTGCCGTCGAGGCTTTGCAGGCCTGCTTCGAGGCGGTCGAACAAGGCCGCGCCAGCCGCGGTATCTACCTGTGGGGGCCGGTCGGCCGTGGCAAGACCTGGCTGATGGACCAGTTTCACCGCTGCTTGCAGGTTCCCAGTCGGCGCCAGCATTTCCACCATTTCATGGCCTGGGTCCACCAGCGCCTGTTCCAGCTCAACGGTACCGCCGACCCGCTGCTGGCGCTGGCCCGGGAGCTGGCCACGCAGATCCGCGTGCTGTGTTTCGACGAGCTGTTCGTCAGCGACATCGGTGACGCGATCATCCTCGGCCGGCTGTTCCAGGTGCTGTTCGACCAGGGCGTGGTGCTTGTCGCCACCTCCAACCAGCCACCCGAGCAGCTTTACCACGATGGCTTCAACCGTGAGCGTTTCCTGCCAGCGATCGCCGCCATCCAGCGGCACATGCAGGTACTGCCGGTAGCCGGCGCGCAGGACCATCGCCTGCACCCCGGCGCCGCCCGCCAGCGTTACTGGGTGGCGCAGGCGGGGCAGGCCAGCCAGCTGGATGAAGTGTTCCGCCAGCTCAGCCCGAGCGATGCGGGCGATGATCAGCCCCTGGCCCTGGGGGCCAGGCAGCTGCAGGTGGTGCGGCGCAGCCGGCAGGCGATCTGGTGCCGCTTCAGCGACCTGTGCGAACAGCCGCTGGCAGCCATGGAATTCATGGCCTTGTGCGACCGTTTCCCGGCGATTCTGGTATCGGGTATTCCGGCGCTCGGCGGTGAACAGCGGGCCGGGCGCATCGCCCGTGGCACCGAGGATGGCGCGCAGCGCGTGGTGGCGGGCGAGCGGGAACTGCCAGCGTTGTCACCCAAGGATGATGCGGTACGCCGCTTCATTGCCCTGGTCGACGAATGCTATGACCGCCGGGTGGCGTTGTACCTGGAGGCTCAGGTGCCGCTCGATGCCCTCTACACTCAAGGGTATCTAGCGTTCCCGTACCAACGGACCCTGAGCCGGCTACGGGAAATGCAACTGCAACGCTTCGCCTGAAAAGGAGTGTAGCCATGGAGCCGTTGTCGCATTATCTGCTGACCCAGGCCTACAACAATGGCTGGGCCAACCACCGCCTGTACAAGGCGTGCCTGCAACTGACCCAGGACGAATTCGTCGCCCCGCGCTGCAGTTTTTTCCCATCGATCAAGGCCACCCTCAACCACCTGCTGACGGTGGACTGGTTCTACCTGCACATGCTCGAATGCGAGCAGCGCGGGGAGTTGCCCGACGCCGATGGCGAGCGCTTCTTCGCGCCGGAACAGCCGTTCGCCACCTGTACCGATCTGCATGCCGAGCAGGCCCAGGCCGATCACCGGCTGATCACCTATTGCCGTGGCTTGCGTGATGACGAGCTGGGGCGCTACGTGAACATCGTGCGGCCCGACCGGGTGCAGCGTGAGCCACGCTTGCGCCTGCTGGCTCACCTGTTCGAGCACCAGGTGCATCACCGGGGGCAGGTGCACGCGATGCTCAGCGACACGGCAATCCGGCCACCGCAGCTGGACGAGTTTTTCTGCGAGGAAGAGGCGGGCCTGCGGGCAGGCGATTTCGCCGAACTGGGCTGGACCGAGGCGCAAGTCTGGAAAGGGTAGGGGCCGCCGGGCAGCCCCTTGACTACCGGTTCATTTGCCCAGCCACTCGACCAGCGCACGGTTGAACCGCAGCGGCTCTTCGATCTGCGGCGCATGCCCCAGGCCTTCGAAGGTCACCAGCTCACCCTTGGGCACCAGCTTGGCCACCTGCGGCCCCAGCACGGCGTAGTTGCCGAGCCTGGCCTTTACTTCCGGCGGCGCGATATCACTGCCGATGGCGGTGGTGTCGCGGTCGCCGATCAACAGCAGCGTCGGCATCTGCAGGTCCTTGAACTCGTAGTACACCGGCTGGGTGAAGATCATGTCGTAGATCAGTGCCGAGTTCCACGCCACCGCTTCATGCCCTGGCCCCTTGTTCAGGCCGACCAGCATCTGTACCCAGCGCTCGTACTCCGGCTTCCAGCGCCCGGCGTAGTAGGTCCTGCGCTCGTACTCGCGCACGCCGTCGGCATCCAGCTTGAGCTCGCGGGCATACCACTGGTCAACCGTGCGGTAGGGCACGCCCAGGGCTTTCCAGTCTTCCAGGCCGATAGGGTTGACCAGCGCCAGGCGTTCCACCTGTTGCGGGTACATCAGCGCGTAGCGGGTGGCGAGCATGCCGCCGGTGGAATGGCCAAGCACCACCGCCTGCTTCACGCCCAACTGTTCGAGCAGGGCATGGGTGTTGCTCGCCAGTTGCTGGAAGCTGTACTGGTAATGCGCCGGCTTGCTGGCGCTGCAGAAGCCGACCTGGTCGGGGGCGATGACCCGGTAGCCAGCCTTGCTCAGGGCATCGATGCTGGTCTCCCAGGTGGCGGCGCAGAAGTTCTTGCCATGCATCAGCACCACGCTGCGGCCGTTGGCCTGGCCCTGGGCAGGCACGTCCATGTAGCCCATCTGCAGGGCCTGGCCCTGCGACTGGAAATTGAACTGCCTGAGTGGATAGGGGTAGCTGAAGCCTTCGAGCTGGGGGCCGTAGGTGGGCGACTCGGCGGCGATGGCCGGGCTGCCGGCAAGGCAGGCCAGGGCCAGGGCGGTTGCGCGCAGCATGGGGGCACTCCGTGTAGGGCCATGTAGGAAGAGGCGACTGTAACAGTCGATGGACCACACGGAGCGCGAAAGGTGTTACCAGGCATGAAACCTGTCAGGCTGGTTTTCACCCTTTGTATCAGCGCCGGCGCGGGTGGCCGCCATCAGTAGTTGGCGACCACGGTATCGTTGCCATCCCGGGTCACGCCGATGACCTGATAGGCATCCTTGTGGTCACCCATTTCCATGCCCGGCGAGCCCATCGGCATGCCCGGCACGGCCAGGCCCTTGAGGTCGTTGCGCTTGGCCAGCAGGCGTACCTGGTCGGCCGGCACGTGGCCTTCGACGAACTTGCCGTCGATCACCCCGGTATGGCAGGACGCCAGGCGTGGCGCCACGCCCAGGCGCTGCTTGACCGCGCTCATGTTCGGCTCGACGTGGTCATTGACGGTGAAGCCGTTGTCGCGCAGGTGGCTGATCCAGGCTTTGCAACAGCCGCAATTGGGGTCGCGGTACACGTCGATGGTCTCGGCGGCCTGGGCCAGGCCGGTGACGGCCAGCAGGCCCAGGGTCAGCAGGTGTTTGCGCAGCATGGGGAAGCACTCCTTCCAGCGGTAGGTCAGCCGCTTAGTGTAAGCGGCTTGCAGGATGTTCGCCCCTGGCACCTGTCAGGCAGCTGAGCCGTACATTACAGGATTGTCAGCTGGCCACCTCGTCATTGCCGAGGTCGCGCATTAGCAGGGCGTGGTCGAGGGCCACCTGCTCGGGAATCGGCAGGTACACCACATGGCCGTCACCTGGCGCCACCTCGATCGGCTGCTGCTGGCGGTTGCACAAGCGGTGCAGGTCGAAGTGGTAGTTGCCGCGCGGCGTCATCAGCTCCAGGTGGTCGCCCACCGCGAAGCGGTTTTTCACCCGGACTTCGGCCAGGCCATCGACACGCGCCCCGGTCAGCTCACCCACGAACTGCTGGCGCTCGGATACCGAGTTGCCACGCTGGTAGTTCTGGTATTCGTCGTGCACATGGCGGCGCAGGAAACCCTCGGTATAGCCACGTTGTGCCAGCGACTCGAGGTTGTCCATCAGCGCGCGGTCGAATGGCCGCCCGGCCACCGCGTCGTCGATGGCCTGGCGGTATGCCTGCACGGCACGCGCGCAGTAGAAATGCGACTTGGTACGCCCCTCGATCTTGAGCGAATGCACGCCTATGCCGGCCAGGCGGGCGACATGCTGGATGGCACGCAGGTCCTTGGCGTTCATGATGTAGGTGCCGTGTTCGTCCTCGAACGCAGGCATTTCGCTGCCGGGGCGGTTGCTCTCGCGGAGCAGGAACAGCTGGTCGGTCGGTGCACCCAGGCCCAGGGTCGGTTGTACTTCGCGCACGATGTCGCCGGTGGCATTCTCGGTGGCGGGCGTGGCGTCGTACTTCCAGCGGCAGGCGTTGGTGCAGGTACCCTGGTTGGCATCGCGCTTGTTGAGGTAGCCCGACAGCAGGCAACGCCCGGAATAGGCCATGCACAGGGCCCCATGGACGAACACCTCCAGCTCCATGTCCGGCACTTGCTGGCGGATTTCCTCGATTTCTTCGAGCGACAGCTCGCGCGACAGGATGACCCGGCTCAGGCCCAGCTGTTGCCAGAACTGCACGCTGGCCCAGTTGACCGTATTGGCCTGCACCGACAGGTGCACCGGCATCTGCGGGAAATGCTGGCGCACCAGCATGATCAGGCCCGGGTCGGACATGATCAGCGCATCCGGCGCCATCTCGACCACCGGCGCCAGGTCCTTGAGGAAGGTCTTCAGCTTGGCATTGTGCGGGGCGATGTTGACCACCACGTAGAAGCGCTTGCCCAGGGCATGCGCCTCCTGGATGCCCAGCGCCAGGTTGGCATGGTCGAACTCGTTGTTGCGCACCCGCAAGCTGTAGCGCGGCTGGCCGGCGTAGACCGCGTCGGCGCCATAGGCAAAGGCGTAGCGCATGGTCTTGAGGGTGCCGGCGGGGGCCAGCAGTTCGGGCTTGGCGGTAGGGTTCATGTGCGCACCGGGGCAAAAGGCGCGGATGCTAGTGCTCACGGACATTGCGAGTATTGATTTGCATCAAGGAAAGCGTGGCACTTTTACCCACGCGGCGCGCACTAATATCCAGAAGCCACGCGAGGACAGGCGATGAACGAAACCGCTTTACAGAACCGAGCCCTGGCAGTGCTCCTGGCGCTGGTGACCATTGCCTTCGTATGGATCCTGCTGCCCTACTATGGCGCGGTTTTCTGGGCGGTAATACTCGGCATCCTGTTCGCCCCGTTGCAGCGCCACCTGTTGATCCGCTTCGGGCGCCGACGCAACCTGGCGGCGGCCACCACCCTGCTGGTGTGCCTGCTGGTGGCGGTGTTGCCGGTCATCATCACCAGTGCCCTGCTGGTGCAGGAGGGCGCCGTGCTGTACCAGCGCATCGAGAGCGGGCAACTGGACATCGCCGGCTATGTCGAGCGTGGCAAGGACATGCTCCCGACCTTCGCCCAGCGCGGCCTGGACAGCATGGGCATGGGCAACCTGGACGGGCTGCGCGACAAGATCAGCAAGTGGGCGACCCAGGGCAGCCAGGTGCTGGCCAGCCAGGCGTTCAACTTTGGCCAGGGCACGTTCGAGTTCGTGGTCAGCTTCGGCGTCATGATGTACCTGTTGTTCTTCTTCCTGCGCGAAGGCGCGGAGGTCGCCCGCCGGGTACGGCTGGCGGTACCGCTGCCCGAGCAGCAGAAGCGCCGCCTGCAGTTGAAGTTCAACCGCGTGGTGCGGGCGACGGTGAAAGGCAACGTGCTGGTGGCCATTACCCAAGGGGCACTGGGCGGCTTCATCTTCTGGGTGCTGGATATTCCCAGCGCGCTGGTGTGGGCGGTGCTGATGGCGTTTCTGTCGCTGCTGCCGGCGGTGGGCGCGGGCATCGTATGGGCGCCGGTAGCGGCGTATTTCCTGCTGACCGGGGCGATCCTGCCGGGGGTGATCCTGACCGCGTTCGGCGTGCTGGTGATCGGCCTGGTGGACAACCTGCTACGGCCGATCCTGGTGGGCAAGGACACGCGCATGCCGGATTACCTGATCCTGGTGTCGACCTTGGGCGGGCTGGCCGTGTTCGGCCTCAACGGTTTCGTCATCGGGCCGTTGATCGCGGCGCTGTTCTTGTCGAGCTGGGCGATCTTCGCCGCGACCAAGCCGCAGGTGCAGTTGCCGGAGTAGGGGGATGGGCCGCAGCGCGGCCCCGATGAAGGTTCAGGATGCCTGCGGCATATCGCCCTTGGCCAGGCGCCGGTTGATGTCGGCGATCACTTCGGGCAGTTCATTGATCGTGTCGATCAGGTAATGCGGACGGGAGCCGGCGAACAGCGCGTGGATGCGCTGGCGTTCGTTTTCCAGCTTCTCGGCGCTCAGCGCGCGGTAGCCTTCCCAGGTCAGCCCCAGGGCATTGCCCGAACACACCAGGGCCACGGTCCACATGCCGGCACGACGGCCTTCGAGGATGCCCGGCACGGTATCGTCGACCTTCACGCAGGCTGCCACATCGTCGATGCCCAGCGCGATCACGTTGGCCAGGGCCTGGGCCGGCCAGGGGCGGCCGTTCGGGGTTTCATCGGTGGCCACCACGTGGTCGGCCACATAGCCGTTCTGTGCTGCCAGCGCCACCACCTTGTCCATCACCACTTTCGGGTAGCCGGAACACGAGCCGATCTTCAGCCCGTCCTGACGCAGCCCGGTGAGGGTTTCCAGGGCGCCGGGGATCAGCGCCGAGTGCACGGCGATCTTTTCGATCTGCAGCGGCATGAAACGGTTGTAGATGGCGGTGACATCATCATCGGTCGGGGTGCGGCCAAAGACCTGGCGGTAGCGCTCGGCAATTTCCGGCACATTGCACAGGGTGCGAATGTGGTCCCATTTGCCCATGCCCATCGGGCCGCGGGCTTCCTCGATGGAGACCTGCACATCGAACTCGGCGAAGGCTTCGACAAAGATCTGGGTCGGAGCGAAGGAGCCGAAATCGACCACGGTGCCGGCCCAGTCGAGAATGGCGGCCTGCAGTTGGGTGGGGTTGCTGTAGTTCATGTGCGCTGATTCCTGAATTCGGGTGGGCAAAGGGTCAGATATCCACTACTTCCATTTCCCGCAGCGCCTCGGCCACGGCATTGACGGCGGCTTGCATGCCGTCCGCCCCGACCACGCCGATACAGCCGACGCGGAAGGTTTCGACCTGGGTCAGCTTGCCCGGGTAGAGGATGAAACCCTTGGCCTTGACCCGCTCGTAGAACTCCTGGAACTGGTAGCGGGCATCCTGCGGTGCATGGAAGGTGACGATGATCGGCGCCTGGATCTCGGCTGGCAGGAAGCTGCGCAGGCCGAGGGCGGCCATGCCGGCGAGCAGGGTCTTGCAGTTGTCGGCGTAGCGCTGATGACGCGCTGGCAGGCCGCCTTCCTCGTTGTACTGCTGCAGCGCTTCATGCAGCGCGGCCACCACATGGGTTGGCGGGGTGAAGCGCCATTGGCCGGTCCTGGCCATGTAGGCGTGCTGGTCGTGCAGGTCCATGGCCAGCGAGTGGGCATTGCCTTCGGCGGCGGCCAGGGCAGCTTTTTCGGCGAACACGAAGCCCATCCCGGGGACGCCTTCCAGGCACTTGCCGGAAGCGGCGATCAGTGCCTCGAAGGGGACTTCGCGGGCATCGATGGGCAGTGCGCCGAAGGAACTCATGGCGTCGATGATCAGGCGTTTGCCGTGGCCTTTGACCACCTGGGCGATCTCGCGCAGCGGGTTGAGAATGCCAGTGCTGGTTTCGCAATGGATCAGCGCGACATGGCTGATCGTCGGGTCGGCGGCCAGCAGGCGGTCGACATCGGCGGCGGTGGTCGGTTGGTCCTCAGCGGTTTCGAAGGTGCTGCAGGCGCGGCCGAGTACCTTGCAGATCTTCGCCAGGCGCTGGCCATAAGCGCCATTGATCAACACCAGGACCTTGCCGCCACGTGGCACCAGGGTGCCGATGGCGGCTTCCACGGCGAAGGTGCCGCTGCCCTGCAACGGTACGCAGTGGTGGCTGGCGCTGCCAGCGATGATCGCCAGCAATTGCTCGCAGACGCTGGCAGTCAGCTGGTTGAAGTCGCGGTCCCATGAGCCCCAGTCCACCAGCATGGCTTGGCGGGTGCGGATCGATGTGGTCAGGGGACCTGGAGTCAGCAGGATCGGGGCGTTGCTCATGCCGTTATTCCTCGCAAGCGGTGGGCTGAAACTACGGGGCTAGGTTGCAATTGCGGCTCTCATCAATCAAATTGTTTGTTGTTATCCGAGCTATAAGTCAGGCCGATACCAATGAACCTGTTTCAGCTTCGCGCTTTTGACGCGGTTGCCCGTGAAGGCAGCTTTACCCGTGCTGCCGCGCGCCTGTTCATCAGCCAGCCGGCGGTGACCGGGCACGTGAAGGCGCTGGAGGAGCATTACCAGATCACCTTGCTGCGGCGTACTGCCCGGCGGGTGGAGTTGACCGAGGAAGGCACCCGCCTGGCCGCCATCACCCGCGCCATGTTCGGCCTGGCTGAAGAGGCGCAGGCCATGCTCGAGGCCAACCGCCAGCTGCTGACCGGCCGCCTGGAGGTGGCGGCAGACGGCCCGCACCGGGTCATGCCGATGCTGGCAATGCTGCGCGAGCGTTACCCGGGCATCACGGTCAACCTGCGTTTGGGCAACGCCCAGGAGACCCTCGCGGCCCTGCTTGGCGAGCACGCCGATGTGGCGGTGCTGACCGAGATCGAGCCGCGCAAGGGCCTGCACTTGCAGCGCCTGTGCGAATCGCGACTGTGCGCCTTGCTGCCGGCGGGGCATGCCTGGGCCAGCGGCGAGGGCGACCTGCCGCTGGCCGCATTGCACCAGCAGGTCATGGTGTTGCGCGAACCGAACTCGACGACCCGGCGCACCTTTGACAAGGCCTGCAGCCAGTCGGCTGTGCAGCCCCGGGTAGTGCTGGAACTGGACAGCCGCGAAGCGGTGACCGAGGCCGTGGCCTGCGAACTGGGCGTCGGCGTGGTGTCGTCGACCGAGGTAGCCAACGACCCGCGGGTAGTGGCGCGGCCATTGGCCGGTCGAGGCCTGGTCAATCAGCACCTGGTCGGTTGTCTGGAGCGGCGCCGGGAGCTGCGCCTGATCCAGGCGTTCCTGGGCCTGGCTGCGCAGCTGTGATGGCTGTTTTGCATGGGGCGGCCTAAGATGGCCGATATTGAGCGGACACCCTCGTCGATGAGCGAAAAAGACACCATTTCCATGCAGCTGGTGCGTGAGGCACTGTTGCAGACCTGCCCCGCTGGCGAGCCCGACAGCGGCCTGCTGGCCAGGGCCGGCATTGCCGTCGAACAACTGCACCTGCCCCAGGCCCGCGTCAGCGCCGAAGCCTATGCGCGCCTCTGGCGCTTGCTGACGCGGCGCTGCAACGACGAATTCTTCGCCATGGACCCACGTGGCCTGCGCAGCGGCAGCCTGGCCTTCATGTGCCGGGCCAGCATGGCGCAGCCGACGCTCGGCGCCGGCCTGGACACCGCACTGGCGTTCCTCTCGCTGATGCTTGAAGACCTGCAGCCGAGCCTGGTGCGCCAGCAAGGCCTGGCCGAGATCGTCATCAACGAACCGCGTGACGCGCCACGCCGGGCCTTCACCTATTTCACCTTCTGGATGATCGTACACGGTGTGACCTGCTGGCTGGCCGGGCGGCGCATCCCGATCCTGGCCATCGACCTGCGTTGTGCCGAGCCGCCGTTCTGTGATGACTACCGGGTGATGTTCTCGGAAAACCTGCAGTTCGAGCGCCCGCGCACGCGCATGATCATCGCCGCCGACAGCCTTGACCTGCCGATCCGGCGCACGCAGGAAGAACTGCAGCGTTTTCTTGCCGAAGCCCCCGGCAATATCCTGGTCAAGTACCGCGACCCGGCCAGCTTCGCCCGGCGTATTCGCCATGACTTGCTGCATCAGGCCCCTGGGCAATGGCCTGATGGCGACAGCCTGGCCCGGCAATTGTGCCTGTCACCATCGACCTTGCGCCGCCGTCTTGCCGAAGAAGGGCAGACTTACCAAGGCCTCAAGGATAGCGTGCGACGGGAACTGGCGATTGCCTGGCTGAGCGGGGAAGAGGCTGCCCTGGGCGAGATCGCCGAACGCCTGGGCTTTGCTGACAGCAGTTCGTTCTACAAGGCATTCCGAAAGTGGTTCGGCTGCAACCCCGGGCACTATCGCGCATTGATCCAGGCCCGCGCCCCGGGGCGTTGAGGTGCAGGCCTGGCTGCCAGGCGGCAGTTCCAGGTGCACGATACTCTTCCCTCTGCGTTGTGCCTTGTCATTTGTACAGCATGACCGGCTCTGCTCAACACTCAGGAGCCACTCATGCCCGCTGCCACTGCCAGTCACGATCAATTCATAGGAGCCCGGTTGCCGGCCTGGCTCAAACGCGCTTCGCGAGCGCAGATCAACACCCTGCGTAACAGCCTTAACGCACATCATGCCAGCCAGGCCCGCCTGCGTGGGCTGATGCATGATCTGCTGCCGCCGCCGCAGTTCGCCGAAAAGCGCCTGACGGCGTTGCTGGATGCGCCGTTGCCGGACGGGGTGACGTTCGCCCAGCTCGAATGGCTGCAGGTGGCACCGCGGTTCGGCAGGGTTCCGGGCACACTGATACAGGTTTACGAATACAGCGAAAGCCGTGAAAACGGCCTGCAGCGGTTAATGCGTAACTTTGCCGCAGGTACCCGCTATTTCAAAGGCACAGGGCTGGTGCTGCCAGGCCGGGATCAGCCCTTGACCGCATCGCTGGACGCGTTCATCGCAGCGTGCCGCGAGCTGGATGTGGGGCGGTGCTACCAGGATGAGCTGCGCCGGGTGTTCAGCCCGGCTACCCAGGCGATCCTGGCCGAGGACAAGCGCTCGGGCCTGAAGCTTGCGATCGAAGTGGCCGCATTACAAGGCGACATCAGCGCCGAGGTCCAGGTTGCCCTGCGCGAGGTGGTAGACCACGGCCAGGTGCATCGCCCGCAAGGGCTCAAGGGTGCCCCCAGGCTGCTGACGATGCTCGGGCAACCGGTGGCGGACGGCTTGCTGATTCAGTTACGTGATAACAGCGACGTGGAGCGGGGTACTGTGCTGTACCTACCCAGCGATCCACAGCAAGCCTTGCGTCACTTCGAAACGCCGGCGGCCATGAACAACGCCATCGCGCAGCAGTTGCAGAAGAAGGCCTACCGGCAGTACTTCACTCAGCTGATAAGCCTGGAGCAGCGCGCAAGTTTCCTCACGCTGCTCGGCCAACGCCTGCGTGACGAGCGGCCAGACTTGCAGCTTGCGAGCGTGCCGCAGGAAGGCAGCATTTTCACCCAACTGGCGACCCTGCAGGTACAGCGGGTCAAGGATGACGCGCGTCTGTTGATGGTCTCGAGCGCCGATGCCGACAGCCTCGCGGTACAGGCCAGGCACGCCGAGTGGAAAGCCGTAGGGCTGGACCTTGCGAACCTGGCCGGGTTCTTCATTCCGGTGGTGGGCGCCTTGCTGATGGGGCAGCTGGTGGTCCAGGTCTGCTCGGACGTGTTCGAAGGGGTGACGGATTGGGCCAGGGGCCACCAGCATGAAGCGCTGGATCATTTGCTATGCGTCGCCGAGACGCTGGCGGCCACAGCGGCTACGGTGGCGGCGGCCGGTTTCCTGCGCAGCGCTTTCGTTGAAGGCCTGGAGCCGGTCAGCATGGGCAACGGGGAGAGTCGCCTGTGGCGCTATGACCCTGCCCAGTACCGCTCCATGCCAGACACCATCGATTTGCATGAAGACGGGCGCTTTGCCGTGGCTGAGCGCCGCTGGGTGCGCATCGACGGGCATTACCTGGAGGTGCACAAGCCCGTTGCCGATGGGCCCTATCGGTTGCGCCATGCCTCGGTGGATGGCGGTTACGGCCCGGTGGTGCTGCACAATGGCGAGCGCGGCTGGCGGTTGTTGCACCAGCAGCCGCTAACCTGGGAAGAACCTGGGGCGATGCTGGATGTGCTGTGGCCACAGCATCCGGCCATCGAGGCTGGGCAGGCCGAGCAGGTACTGCAGGTGGCGGGTGTCGACCTGGAAGAGCTGCGTGGCGTGCTGGTGGAGAACCGCCGCGCCCCGGTAAATCTTGGGCAAACCCTGCGGGCTTTCCAGGCACAGGCACGCATTGAAACGTTCTTCGCGCGCGCTCGCCTGAACACCCTGATGCCGCCCGACAGTGAGCTGCTGGCCTGGTGTGAGGGCCTGCCGCAGGTTGGCAAGGGGCTGGCCAAGGTGCTGGAGCATGAAGCTGAACTACGGCCGCAATTGTTTGCCCGGCTGACGCAGCAGCCATTTGCCGAGGACCCGCTGACGCTGTTGCTCAGGCGGGACTTTCCGGGGTTGCCTTCGGCCTATGTGAAAGAAGTGGTCGGGCAGGCAAGCGAACTTGAGCGGGACATGGCACGGGTCGAGCAACGCTTGCCGTTGAACTGTGCGCAAGCCGCACATTCGTTGTTGCGCTTGGCACGGCTGAATCGGGCATTGGCCGGGCTATACCTGAGTACCGGCTACAGCGATGAAACGGGTGAGCTGGCGCTGACCTTGCTCGATAGCCTTGATCTCGAAGACGTCGCGATCGACCTGCGTGAGGGCGGGGTGGATGGGCGCTCGATCAAGCTTCTCGGTAGCGCCGGGCAAGGTCAGGCCGACAGGATACTGGTGCGCAGCAATGGCAGGTTCCAGCTTTACAACGGCCTGGGTGAGCAGCAAGCGGTTACCTTGGCCGACCCCGGCTGCATCTTCGAGGCCATCTTTGCAGCGCTGGTACCCGCGCAGCGGCCAGGTATCGACTCGGCGGAACAGTTGCGTAACCAGTTGCTGGCACAGTTGCCCGCTTCGCATTGGGGCGTGACCCGTATGCTTGGCTGGCCCGAACAGCGCAGCTGGTTCAACCCGGGCCGTCGGCTGCAGGATGGACGTGTGGGCTACCCCCTCAGCGACCATCCTGCTGTCAACCCCGGGGGCGAACAGGCGATCATTCGCGACCGGTTGCGCGCGCTCTATCCAGGCCTGGACGAGCCAGCGCTCGATGAGGAGCTGGCGCGCCTGCAGCAGGGCGAGCGCCCGATATTCGAGCAACTGGTGCAGCTGCAGGACGACCACGACCAGTTGGTCCGGCAGCTGAACCGCTGGGTCGCCAGCGAGTTGCAGGAAAGTCGCCAGGCCGCGCGCAGGTTGAGCGCAGACAGCATTCTTCGGGCATGGCGATTACAAGGTGATGTGGTCGCAGCTGGCGAAGGTCAGGCGCAGGGGCAGCGCTTGTCATTGACGGGCACGCAATTGCGCACGCTGCCGTCGTTGCCGCCGCAGATCGAGTTTCATCGCGTTACGGTGCTGAGCCTCCACGATACGCTGGTCAACGATATCCCGGTCGATTTCCTGCGTCCGTTCACTGCCCTGACCGAGCTGAACCTGAGCGGCAATCAGTTGCTACGCCTGCCCTTGGGCATCGCCTATCTGCCGGATGTCCGGGTGTTGCGCCTGGCACATAACCAGATCCGGCTCGATGCTCAGGCAATCGAGATCCTCTACGGCCTGCCCAATCTGGTCCACCTCGACCTTAGCTACAACCGGCTGGAGACGCTGGACCTGAGGCTTCACCATTTCTCTCGGTTGACCAACCTGAACCTGCGCCATTGTCGGCTTGGCACTTGGCCACAGTATCTGGAACTGTGTGGTTCGCTCGAGCGTGCCGACCTGCGTGACAACCAGTTGCGCACGGTGCCGGACGAGATCCAGCAAATGCCCTACGCGTTCCGCCGCACCGTCCTGGTAGATCGCAATCCGCTGTCGGGCATGGCGTTGCAGCGCTTTCATGCCCTTGACGTGATCAATGAACATGGGCACTTGCCCGAGACCGCCGGGCCGGTAGACCTGCCTCGGGCGCTCACGCTTCTGCTTGCGGATGCAGACGCAGCAGAGCAGCTGCTACGGCAGGGCCTGTGGCAGCGGATGCTGCAGCAACCGGCAAGCAACCGGTTGTTCAGGCTGTTGGCCCGCCTGGAATTCACCGCAGATTATCGTCAGGCGGGAGTGGCACGAACAGCGCTGGTCGAGGGCGTGTGGCAGTTGCTGGGGGCGCTGGACGCCGACCCGGTGCTGTGCACACGGATATTCGAGCGTGCCGGCCTGCCCTTGTCCTGTTCGGATGCGGTCGCCAGCCACTTCAGTGCCCTGCAACTGGAAGTCACCCAGGCCCAGGCGGAAACCCAGGCGCTCGACCCGGCGAACAGAAGCCGGTTGCTGGCGCTGGGCCGACAGCTGTTGCGCCTGGAGCAGCTTGAGGGGATAGCTTACCAAGATGGCTTGCAGCGTCGCCTGGCTGGGCAGCATGTCGACGGAGCGGCCTTGCAACTGGCCTACCGAGTGCGCCTGCGTGCGCGCCTGGAGTTGCCCTGCCAACCCCATGCCATGAACTACCCCGAGGCAGCGGAACTGGCAGATTCGCAGGTCGAGGAGGCATTCCAGCGGGTGACCCGTGCCCAAACGATCGACGCCCTGACCGATAGCCTGAGCCAGCGTGAATTCTGGCGCCGTTATCTGCGCCAGCGACATGAGCAGATGTTCGCCGCCATCACAGCTGACTACAACCAGCGCTCGATCCAGCTTCAGGCGCAGAGGCCTGCCTTGGCGCAGGCTGAATACCAAGCGCAACTGGGTCGGCTGCGCGACCAGGAAGCCGTGGACACCGAGCGCCTGATCAGCGGGCTGACCCAGTCCTATCTGCGCGCTGGCGAGCGCGGCGAGGGCTGAGCCAAGGCGGCCAAACCGGTCATCCAGATTGACAGCTTTGGCCATTGTCGCCATGCCTGAGCAGCGCGAACATCGTCGGACCGATGGTTAACTCCAAAAACAACAAACCAGGAGTCCGACGATGCGTGATTACGCCGAGGCCATTCGTGCATTCGACCATGACCAGGCTGCTGCTGCGGCGCTGCATGGTGACCTCGCTGCCCTCAATGCCTGTGTCGAATGCTGCGACCGCCATGCCGGGGATGGCAAGCTGGCGCTGGTCTGCATGGACCGCGACGGCAACACTGCACGGTACAGTTTCGACCAGCTCAGCGACCTGGCAGCCCGTTTCGCCACAGTGCTCCAGGCCCAAGGTGTACAAGCGGGAGATCGTGTCGCTGGCCTGATGCCGCGTACCGCCGAACTGTTGATCACGATTCTTGCCACCTGGCGTCTCGGGGCTGTGTACCAGCCCCTGTTCACTGCCTTCGGTCCCAAGGCCATCGAGCACCGTCTGGAGCAGTCCCACGCCCGCGTCGTCGTCACCGACAGCAACAACCGCGCCAAGCTGGACGATGTACACCGCTGCCCGACTGTCATCACGGTCAACGCCCGCAGCGGCGAGCTGGATTTCCAGCAGAGCCTGGCCAGCACGACGGAGCGCTGCGAGCCGGTGATGCGTTCAGGCAACGACCCGTTCCTGCTGATGTTCACATCCGGTACCACCGGCCCGGCCAAGCCGCTGGAGGTGCCGCTGCGCGCGATCGTCGCGTTCCAGGGCTACATGCGTGACGCCATCGGCCTGTGCCCGGAAGACAACTTCTGGAACCTGGCCGACCCGGGCTGGGCCTATGGCCTGTATTACGCCGTTACCGGCCCGCTGTCGCTGGGCCACGCCACCACCTTCTACGATGGCCCGTTCAGCGTCGACAGCTGCGCCCGGGTAATCGGCACGCTGGGCATCACCAACCTGGCCGGCTCGCCCACCGCTTACCGCCTGCTGATTGCCGCCGGCGACGACTTCGCCAGGCCGGTCAAGGGCCGCCTGCGCGTGGTCAGCAGCGCCGGCGAACCGCTCAACCCGGAAGTGATCCGCTGGTTTGCCGACGAGCTCGGTGTGACCATCCACGACCACTATGGCCAGACCGAACTGGGCATGGTGCTGTGCAACCACCATGGCCTGCGGCACCCGGTGCACCTGGGCTCGGCCGGCTTCGCCATACCTGGCCACCGCATTGTGGTGCTGGACGAGCAGGGCCACGAACTGCCCGCCGGCCAGCCGGGCATCCTGGCCGTCGACCGCGAACAGTCGCCGCTGTGCTGGTTCGCCGGCTACCACGGCCTGCCGACCAAAGCCTTCGTCGGCAAGTACTACCTCAGCGGCGACACCGTCGAGCTGAACCTGGATGGCAGCATCAGCTTCGTCGGCCGCAGCGACGACGTGATCACCACTTCGGGCTACCGGGTTGGCCCGTTCGATGTGGAAAGCGCGCTGATCGAACACCCGGCAGTGGTCGAGGCTGCCGTGATCGGTAAACCGGACCCCGAGCGTACCGAGCTGATCAAGGCCTTCGTGGTATTGGCCAGCGGTTATCTCGGCAGCGCCGAGCTGGAGGAAACCCTGCGCCAGCACGTGCGCCAGCGCCTGTATGCACATGCCTACCCCAGGGAAATCGAATTCGTCAGCGAGCTGCCCAAGACCCCGAGCGGCAAGCTGCAACGCTTCATCCTGCGTAACCAGGAAGTCGCCAAACAACAAGCGCAGCAGGCCACCCCTGCCAGCGCCTGAAAGGAAACCGAACATGCAAATAGCCAACAAACACTTCATCGTCAGCGGCGCCGCCTCCGGGCTGGGGGCTGCCACCGCGCAGATGCTGGTCGAGGCCGGCGCCAAGGTCATGCTGGTCGACCTCAATGCCCAGGCTGTCGAAGCCAAGGCCCGCGAGCTGGGCGCCAACGCCCGCTTCGCGGTGGCCGACATCAGCGACGAGCAGGCTGCCCAGGCGGCGGTCGACGCGGCTATCCGTGCCTTCGGCAGCCTGCACGGGCTGGTCAACTGCGCCGGTATCGTCGGGGCCGAAAAAGTGCTTGGCAAGCAGGGCCCGCACGGCCTGGCCAGCTTTGCCAAGGTCATCAACGTCAACCTCATCGGCAGCTTCAACCTGCTGCGCCTGGCCGCAGCGGCCATGGCCGAAGGGGTGGCCGACGAGGGGGGGGAGCGCGGGGTGATCATCAACACCGCTTCCATCGCCGCCTATGACGGCCAGATCGGCCAGGCCGCCTACGCGGCCTCCAAGGGTGCCGTCGCCAGCCTGACCCTGCCGGCCGCCCGCGAGCTGGCGCGCTTCGGCATCCGGGTGATGACCATCGCCCCTGGCATCTTCGAAACCCCGATGATGGCCGGCATGAGCGAGGAAGTACGGGCATCGCTGGCAGCCGGTGTGCCGTTCCCGCCACGCCTGGGTCGCCCGCAGGAATATGCCGCGCTGGCCCGCCACATCATCGAGAACAGCATGCTCAACGGCGAGGTGATCCGCCTCGACGGTGCACTGCGCATGGCTGCCAAGTAAGGAGAACCCACATGACCCTCGCCAACGACCCGATCGTAATCGTCAGCGCCGTGCGCACGCCCATGGGCGGCCTGCAGGGCGACCTCAAGAGCCTGACGGCGCCACAACTGGGCAGCGCGGCCATTCGCGGCGCCGTCGAGCGCGCCGGCATCGATGCCGCCAGTGTCGAGCAGGTCCTGTTCGGCTGCGTGCTGCCGGCCGGTCAGGGCCAGGCGCCGGCCCGCCAGGCGGCGCTGGGGGCCGGGCTGGACAAACACACCACCTGCACCACCCTGAACAAGATGTGCGGTTCGGGCATGCAGGCGGCGATCATGGCCCATGATCTGCTGCTGGCTGGCACCGCCGATGTGGTAGTGGCCGGTGGCATGGAAAGCATGACCAATGCCCCCTACTTGCTGGACAAGGCCCGTGGCGGCTATCGCATGGGCCACGGCCGGGTCATCGACCATATGTTCATGGACGGCCTGGAAGACGCCTACGACAAGGGCCGGCTGATGGGCACCTTCGCCGAAGACTGCGCCCAGGCCAATGCCTTCAGCCGTGAGGCCCAGGACCAGTTCGCCATCGCCTCGTTGACCCGTGCCCAGGAAGCGATCAGCAACGGCCGTTTCGCCGCCGAGATCGTCCCGGTGGAAGTCACCGAGGGCAAGGAAAAGCGCCTTGTCAAGGATGACGAGCAGCCGCCCAAGGCGCGTCTGGACAAGATCCCGCAGCTCAAGCCGGCGTTCCGCGAAGGCGGTACGGTGACTGCGGCCAACTCCAGTTCGATTTCCGACGGTGCCGCGGCGCTGGTGTTGATGCGCCGCTCCGAAGCCGACAAGCGTGGCCTCAAGCCGCTGGCGGTGATCCATGGCCATGCCGCCTTCGCCGACACCCCGGCACTGTTCCCGACCGCTCCGATCGGCGCCATCGACAAGCTGATGAAACGCACCGGCTGGAACCTGGCCGAGGTCGACCTGTTCGAGATCAACGAGGCTTTCGCCGTGGTTACCCTGGCGGCCATGAAGCACCTCGACCTGCCCCACGACAAGGTCAACATCCATGGTGGTGCCTGCGCCCTTGGCCACCCGATCGGCGCCTCCGGCGCACGTATCCTGGTGACCCTGCTCTCGGCCCTGCGCCAGAACAACCTGCGCCGCGGCGTGGCGGCCATTTGCATCGGCGGTGGCGAAGCCACGGCCATGGCTGTCGAATGCCTGTACTGAGGTGGACCATGCTGGTAACTGACGAACAACAACAGATCGCCGACGCCGTGCGCGCCTTTGCCCAGGAGCGCTTGAAGCCGTTTGCCGAGCAATGGGACAAGGAACATCGCTTCCCCAGGGAAGCCATCGAGGAAATGGCCGAGATGGGGCTGTTCGGCATGCTGGTGCCGGAGCAGTGGGGCGGTAGCGACACCGGTTATGTGGCCTATGCCATGGCCCTGGAGGAGATCGCCGCCGGTGATGGCGCCTGCTCGACCATCATGAGCGTGCACAACTCGGTCGGTTGCGTGCCGATCCTGCGCTTTGGCAGCGAGCAGCAGAAAGCCCAGTTCCTGGCCCCGCTGGCCAGCGGCGCGATGCTCGGCGCCTTCGCCCTGACCGAACCCCAGGCTGGCTCCGATGCCAGCAGCCTGAAGGCCCGTGCGCGCCTGGATGGCGACCACTATGTGCTCAACGGCAGCAAGCAGTTCATCACCTCCGGGCAGAACGCCGGGGTGGTGATCGTGTTCGCTGTCACCGACCCGGACGCCGGCAAGCGCGGCATCAGCGCCTTCATCGTGCCCACCGATTCGCCGGGTTACCAGGTGGCGCGGGTCGAGGACAAGCTTGGTCAGCACGCTTCGGACACCTGCCAGATCGTTTTCGACAATGTGCGCGTGCCGGTGGCCAACCGCCTGGGCGCGGAGGGTGAGGGCTACAAGATTGCCCTGGCCAACCTCGAAGGCGGCCGTATCGGCATTGCCGCGCAAGCGGTGGGCATGGCTCGCGCGGCGTTCGAAGTGGCGCGCGACTATGCCAACGAGCGGCAGAGCTTCGGCAAGGCGCTGATCGAACACCAGGCCGTGGCGTTCCGCCTGGCCGACATGGCGACGAAAATCGCCGTGGCCCGGCAGATGGTGCTGCACGCCGCCGCGTTGCGCGATGCCGGGCGTCCGGCGCTGGTGGAAGCGTCGATGGCCAAGCTGTTTGCCTCGGAAATGGCCGAAAAGGTCTGTTCGGATGCCTTGCAGACCCTGGGCGGTTATGGCTATCTGAGCGACTTCCCGCTGGAGCGCATCTACCGCGACGTTCGGGTTTGCCAGATCTACGAAGGCACCAGCGACATTCAGCGCATGGTCATTGCGCGCAATCTTTGAAGGAGCAGACTGCATGGCATTCGAAACCATCCTGTTGGACATCCACGGCAAGGTCGGCCTGATCACCCTCAACCGCCCGCAGGCGCTGAACGCGCTGAATGCGCAGATCGTCGGCGAGATCAACCAGGCCCTGGACCAGCTCGAGCGTGACCCGAACATCGGTTGCGTGGTGCTGACCGGTTCCGCCAAGGCCTTCGCCGCCGGCGCCGACATCAAGGAAATGGCTGAGCTGCAATACCCGCAGATCTACGTCGACGACCTGTTCAGCGATGCCGACCGTATTGCCAACCGACGCAAGCCGATCATCGCCGCGGTGGCCGGCTTTGCCCTGGGCGGTGGCTGCGAGCTGGCGATGATGTGTGACTTCATCCTGGCGGCGGACAACGCCAAGTTCGGCCAGCCGGAAATCAACCTCGGGGTGTTGCCGGGCATGGGCGGCACCCAGCGCCTGACCCGCGCGGTCGGCAAGGCCAAGGCCATGGAACTGTGCCTGACTGGCCGCCTGATGGGGGCCGAAGAAGCCGAGCGCGCTGGCTTGGTGGCGCGTATCGTGCCGCAGGCCGAGCTGGTGGAAGAGGCGCTGAAGGTGGCGGCGACCATTGCCAGCAAGTCGATTCCGGTGAGCATGATGGTGAAGGAAAGCGTCAATCGGGCGTTTGAGGTTACCCTCAGTGAAGGCGTGCGCTTCGAACGCCGAGTGTTCCATGCCGCGTTCGCCACCGAGGACCAGAAAGAGGGCATGGCGGCCTTCATCGCCAAGCGTGAGGCGCAGTTCAAGGATCGTTGAGTCTTTTGTGGTGCAGGCCTTGAGAGGTTCGTTGCCTGTGAGATTGAGCGCCGCGCGGGCGGCGCTCGATCTCACAGGCCGTGCAAATGTTGTGGCAAGCACCTGGCAGCCCTGATCCAATCCCTCGCATGTTTCCCCAAGGCTACCCCCCAGCACTCTCCAGGCACCGACCAGCGGATTCTGCACAATAGAAGCAAATTACCACCCGATTGCAGTTGCTCCACGCGACGTGGCGCCTTAGACTTCCGCCCCCTGTAAAAGAGTGCCGGTTGGCGCTTGAAGAATTCCGCCACCGATGCCAAGGCGTCGGCAGCATATGAATCGCCCAAATGCACATTTTTTCATAGAGAAATCGATG
>Ga0268257_1000745_pt1 | contig 33934 bp, 36 predicted proteins | sample AgamicAtPrz_FD_200249 | JGI IMG/M metagenome (GOLD analysis project Ga0268257, IMG submission 200249) | Agave microbial communities from Guanajuato, Mexico - At.P.rz (v2) (version 3) | ecosystem: Host-associated > Plants > Phyllosphere > Phylloplane/Leaf | place: Guanajuato, Mexico | collected... | reverse complement strand
TCGCTGCGAGACGGCTCTTGCTGGATGTCTCTGGCCTGGGTAGTGCGCTTTTTGGGGCTTGGTGGAAAGAATGAGAGGAGCTTGCGATGAGTAGTTTGTGGAGTCGTTTGGCCCAGTCGCTGGTGGGTGCAGGTGCGCTGAATGCGCGTCAGCCGCTGGTGGCCTGGGAGGCCTCCTGGGACGAGGCCGAGGCCTTGCAGGCGAGTGGAAAGCTGTGGCAGCGGACCAAGGATGAGGAAGAAGATCAGCAGGGCAGCAACAAGCAGCCGGATGTGCAGCAGAAAGCGGCCCAGGGTGTGCATTTGCAGACATTGCAGCTGACCAAGCGCTATGGTGAGCGTGAAGTGCTCAAGCAGGTGCAACTCGATGTCCGGCCCGGCGAGTTCATCGCCATCGTGGGGCGCAGCGGCTGCGGAAAATCCACCTTGCTGCGCCTTGTCGCGGGGCTGGAGAAAGCCAGTGCCGGTCAGTTGCTGATCGATGGGGGCGAGGGCCAGCAGAACGGCGATACGCGCATCATGTTTCAGGATGCGCGTTTGCTGCCCTGGAAGCGGGTGCTGGACAACGTGATTCTGGGTTTGCCCGATTCAGTGCGCGAGCAGGGCCGCAAGGTGCTGGCGCAGGTGGGGTTGGCCGACCGTGAAAACGAATGGCCGGCAAGGCTGTCGGGCGGTCAGCGCCAGCGTGTGGCCCTGGCGCGGGCCCTGGTGCACCAGCCACGGCTGCTGCTGCTCGATGAGCCGCTGGGTGCTCTCGATGCGCTCACGCGCATTGAAATGCACCGCCTCATCGAAGGTCTGTGGCGCAGCCATGGCTTCACGGCCTTGCTGGTCACTCACGATGTACAGGAGGCCGTGGCTCTGGCCGATCGCGTGGTACTGATCGAGGACGGGCGCATTGCGCTTGACGAGCGCATCGACTTGCCACGTCCGCGTGTACATGGAGATGCCCGCTTCGCCGCGCTGGAGACACGCATACTGGACCGCGTGCTGCAAAAGCCCGAGCCAGAACAGGACGCCGGATTGCAGGGCTGGCCTGGCGTGCCGGCTACGGGCCTGCGCTGGGCGATTTGAGCATCCAACGAAAACACAGAGAAACAGGCGGCGGGCGCAGCCGCAAGCTGTGCCGCCTGCCATCAAGATATGAATTTTCAGCAACTGCGTTCGGTCCGGGAAACGGCAAGGCGTGGCTTCAATCTGACCGAAGTGGCGGCCATGCTCCACACCTCGCAGCCTGGTGTGAGCCGGCAGATTCGTGAGCTCGAGGAGGAGTTGGGCATCGATATCTTTGTGCGCGCCGGCAAGCGCCTGACGGGGCTGACGCCACCCGGCACGGCCTTGCTGCCTATTGTCGAACGCATGCTGCTCGAGGCCGACAATCTGCGCCGCGCGGGCGAGGACTTCCATGCCAGCGAGCGCGGAGGCCTGTCGATTGCCGCCACGCACTCTCAGGCACGCTATGCCTTGCCCCAGGTGGTGCGTGATTTCCGCAGGCTCTACCCCCAGGTTTCGCTGCATCTGCATCAGGGCTCGCCGCGCCAGGTGGCCGAGATGCTGCTTTCGGGCGAGGCCGATATCGGCGTCGCCACCGAGGCGCTGGGCAGTTACGAGAATCTGGTGACCCTGCCTTGCTATCGCTGGTCCCACAGTGTGGTCGTGCCGCCTGGCCATGCACTGCTCGATTCCTCCGGACCGCTGACGCTGGAGGATCTGGCACGCCACCCCATCATCACTTACGAACAGGGCTACACCGGACGCGCCCATATCGACAAGGCGTTTGCTGCCGCTGCACTGGTGCCCGAAGTGGTGCTGACCGCCATGGATGCCGACGTAATCAAGACCTATGCAGAGCTGGGCATGGGCCTGGGCATCATCGCCTCCATCGCTTTCGATGCTGAGCGTGACCGCCATCTGCGCGCCATCGATGCGCGCCACCTGTTCGAGGTCAATCTCACACGGCTGGCCCTGCGCCGCGATGCCTGGCTGCGCGGCTATGCCTATGCTTTTATCGAGAGCTTTGTGCCCACGCTGAAGCCTGAGGTGGTGCGCGCTGCACTGCAGTCAGCCGAAGGCTGAAGTCCGAGGCGAATTCCATCGGCAAAGGCCCGAGCGCTCGCTGTCACAGCGTTGCGGGCTGCTCGACCTGGATCGCCGCCCCAAGCCTGCCGCTCCCAGCCCTGAGGGACTTGGCAAGACCTGAACATGCTTGCACATCCTCGGGTCTGTCGCGGGTGCCTGGCGCGGCTCAGCCATGCGCGTGGTCCTGGACTGCGGTTGAGCCGGTCCATGCCAGTGGCCCCAGCGGGGCCTGATGCTGTTTTAGGCCCCGCCTCTTTGTTGCAGTCAAATCCTGGTGAAGGTCTTCTTGCCCTGCTGCGATTGCGCAGACTCGCGAGCAGATGATCTGCATAAGATGTTTTCGGTATAAAAATTTTTATTTTTATTCTTTTGAGTTTTGTGGAGAAGGTTTCAGAATTGTTTTCATGCAGTGCAGCAAACACTGTTTTCATAACCTTTCACGAGTTCTCAGGAGAATTTTGCATGTCCATTCAAGCCATCAACGTGCGCAATCAGTTCAAGGGCAAGGTCAAGGAAATCATCCGCGGTGACGTGGTTTCGGAAGTGGATGTGGAGACGCCCTGGGGCATCGTCACTTCCGTGATCACCACGCGCTCGGTCAACGATCTGGGTCTGGCCGTGGGCTCCGAGGTCGTGGCCCTGGTCAAGTCCACCGAGGTGTCCATCGCCAAGCTGTAATCCTCAAACCCTTTTTCGCACACCCCCCGGCGCAGCTGCCTGCGCCGGGGGTTCTCTTTTGGGCGGGCAATGCGCTGTCGCGCAGTGCCCAGGCCTCATTCCAGGGTCATCAAGGCGGCGTTGCCGCCGGCGGCTGCCGTGTTGTGCGACAGCGCACGCTCGTGCAAGAGCCGCTCCAGCCGCACGGGCTGGCCTGCTTGGCAGCGCGTGGGCAGAACCAGCGGGCCGGGTCGTCCTGCCAATGCCTGCGACCATTGCAGAAAGTCTGCGTCGTCGCATTCCAGCAGCGCAGCGTCCATGGCCTCGGTCTGCGCAATTTCCTCGATGCTCAGCTTGTCAGGCAATAGCCGTACATGACGGCGCAGTGCCTCGGGCAGCTTGTGGTGCACTGCAGTGCCGAGCGGGCTGGCTGGCCACAGGGCTTGCGAGCCGCAGGACAGTGCGGCGGCCAGTTGCAGCAGCAGCATGCTCCTGTCCTGGGCCAGGCACAGGGTGCGCGGCTTGCCAAGCAGTTGGTAGAGATTGCGCTCGCCGGTGGGGCCTGGCAGCAGGCGCGCGGCATGCAGATCGAGCAGGGCCGATTGCAGGCCTTCGCAATGACTGCTGACGATGGCCTCACCATGCTGCCTGGCCCAGTGACCCAGCTGCTGCAAGGCGACCGCAGCAGCGGAGGTGGCGGGTGCGGCAGTGGGCTGAGCCTCGCCGCACTGGTGCAGCAGCAGGTTCAGCAGCCGTAGCGGCGAGCCAGGTGCCTGCTGCAGGCGCGGCAGATACAGCGGCCCACCGGCCTTGGGGCCGGTGCCCGACAGCCCTTCGCCGCCAAAGGGCTGAACACCGACCACGGCCCCCACCATATTGCGATTCACATACAGATTGCCAACATGTGCCGCCTGGGCGACCTGCTGCACGGTCTCGTCGATGCGTGTGTGCAAGCCCATGGTCAGGCCATAGCCCAGGGCGTTGATGTGCTCCAGCAGCTGCGGCAGCTCACGCCTTTGATAGCGCAGTACATGGAGTACGGGGCCGAAGACTTCGCGCTCGAGCGGCTGCAGATCGGGCAGCTCGATCAGTGTGGGCGCCACAAAATGCCCTTGTGCGGCAGTTTCCGGGATCAGCGGCGATTGATGGATGCGCAGGCCCAGAGCTCCCAGCCTGGCGATATGGTGCTCTATGGCAGTCTTGGCATCGGCATCGATCACGGGGCCCACATCGGTGGCCAGCTCGGCCGGGTCGCCGCAATGGAGCTCCTGCATGGCGCCGCGCAGCATGGCCAGCAGCCGGTCGGCGCAGTCGCTCTGCACGCACAGCAGGCGCAGAGCCGAGCAGCGCTGGCCGGCGCTGTCAAAGGCGGATGCAGCAATGTCCTGCACGGCTTGCTCAACCAGTGCGGACGAGTCCACCAGCATGGCGTTCTGGCCGCCGGTTTCGGCTACCAGCACCACGGGCTGGCCGTCGGGCCGCAACCTGGCAGCGGTCTGCATATTCAGCAGGCGGGCAACCTCGGTGGAGCCCGTGAACAGCACGCCTGCCACACGCGCGTCGGCCACCAGCGCTGCGCCCACGGTTTCGCCCCGGCCGGGCAGCAGTTGCAGCACACCAGGCCCGATGCCGGCCTGATGCAGCAGGCGCACGGCTTCCTGGGCGATCAGCGGGGTCTGCTCGGCGGGCTTGGCCAGTACTGCGTTGCCGGCTGCCAGAGCGGCGGCGACCTGTCCGGTGAAGATGGCCAGCGGAAAATTCCAGGGGCTGATGCAGACTACCGGGCCAATGCCGGGGGCGAGCAGATCCGCTGCGGCCTGCCGCCGAATCTGGGCCGCGTAATAGCGCAGAAAATCGGCGGCTTCGCGCACCTCGGCCACGGCGTTGGCAGCGGTCTTGCCGGCTTCGCGCATCAGCAGGGTCATCAGCGGCAGCATCCGGGTCTCGAAGCTGTCGGCGGCGCTCTCCAGCAGGTCGGCGCGTTGTTCGGCCGGGCTCGCCTCCCATGATGGCTGGGCCTGCACGGCTGTCTGCAGTGCCTGTTGAATCTGCGCGGGCGTGGCATCGCTGACATGGCCCAGCAGCTCCCGATGATTGGCCGGGTTGGTGATGGCGGTGCCGATGGCGTCGGCGTCGGCGGCATGGCCGTCCTGGGGTCGGAGTGCCGGCCGGGTTTGTACAAGCGCTTGAGACAAGGCGCCCAGCACACCGTCATCGCTCAGATCCAGGCCTGCCGAGTTGATGCGCTGCGCACCCAGCAGGTCGCGCGGCAGTCCTATGCGAGGGTGGGGCAGGCCTATGTCTTGCGCCGCATCCTGCACATCGACCGCAGCCTGAACATCGAACTGGCTTTCCGCCAGCACCTGATCTGCGGGGGCTGCTATCAGGTCGGAGATTGGCCAGTCGGGGTTGGCAATGCGGTGCACGAACGAGCTGTTGGCGCCGTTCTCCAGCAAGCGGCGCACCAGATAGGCCAGCAGCGTCTCGTGCGTGCCCACAGGTGCATAGATGCGGCAGGGGCGGCGCGCGGCCTTGTCCTCGGCTTCGACCACATGGCGGTAGAGAGGCTCGCCCATGCCATGCAGACATTGAAATTCATAGCTGCCTACGCTGTAGGGAAGTGCGCTGGCGAGTGATTCGATGCTTGCTACCGTCTGAGCATTGTGGGTGGCGAACTGCGGGTAAATGGCATCGGGCGCGGCCAGCAGCTTGCGCGCGCAGGCGATGTAAGCCACATCGGTGTGGTGTTTACGGGTGTAGACAGGATAGTCGCGCAGGCCGTCCATCTGGGCGCGCTTGATCTCGCTGTCCCAGTAAGCGCCCTTGACCAGGCGCACCATCAGGCGGCGTTCGCTGCGCCGGGCCAGATCGACCAGATAGTCGATCACATAGGGGCAGCGTTTCTGATAGGCCTGGATCACAAAGCCCAGGCCGTTCCAGCCCGCCAGGCTGGGGGCATGGGCCAACTGCTCCAGCAGGTCCAGCGACAGCTCCAGCCGATCGGCTTCTTCGGCGTCGATATTGAGACCTATACCGTAGCTGCGCGCCAGCTCGCACAGCTGCAGCACGCGCGGCAGCAACTCGCTCATCACACGCTGCCACTGGGCGCGGCTGTAGCGTGGATGCAGGGCGCTGAGCTTGATGGAAATACCCGGTCCTTCATAGAGACCCATGCCGCCAGCGGCCTTGCCAATGGCATGAATCGCATCCACATAGGATTGCAGATAGCGCTGCGCGTCCTGGGCGGTAAGAGCCGACTCCCCCAGCATGTCGTAGGAATAGCGAAAGCCTCTGGCCTGCAACTCTCGCGCGCGTTCCAGAGCCTGGGCAATGGTCTCGCCCATCACAAACTGCTCGCCCATCAGGCGCATGGCCATATCCACGGCTTTGCGCACCAGCGGCTCGCCCCCTCTGGCCGTGACACGCTTGAGCGCCGCGAGCAGGCCCGGCTCGCTATGCGTATCGACCAGCTTGCCAGTGACCACGAGTCCCCAGGCAGCGGCATTGACAAAGAGCGAAGGGCTTTTGCCCAGATGCGCCTGCCAGTCACCGCCGCGCAGCTTGTCGCGGATCAGTGCGTCGCGCGTGGCGGCATCGGGTATGCGCAGCAAGGCCTCGGCAAGGCACATCAGCGCCACGCCTTCCTGCGAGGACAGAGAGAACTCCTGCAGCAAGCCTTGCACCAGCCCCTGGCGTCCTGCGCTGGCAGGCTGGGCACGCAACTGCTCGACCAGCTTTTGCGCATGAAGGGCAACCTGGGCAGCCTGTGCTGGGGGCAGGGTGGCGGCCGGCAGCAGCCGGGCCACGGCATCGGTCTCGGGCATGCGGGTGGCGGCGGTAATGGCCTGGCGCAGTGTGTCGGCAGGGCGTTTGCTGCTTGGCAGCGCAGTGAAGGTCGGCATGTCGGTGCAGGTGTCAAAGAGCCTGGACGCGAGCGGGTGCGCGGCCTTCACCATGTTCACAGCTGCATTGCAAGCGGCGCGGACGCGGCTGTCTACATAGGGAAAATCATTGCTGGTTTGCTGAAGAATGAATCACTATATTGAGTGAATTAAAGAGAGGAATTCACCAGTGAATGATGCTTCAGAAGTGGATATAGACAGGATTGACCGAAAAATACTGGCAATTCTGCAAACCGATGGGCGTATCTCAAATCTGCGCCTGGCCGAACAGGTGGCGCTTTCGCCCACTGCCGTACAGGCTCGCGTGGCCCGGCTCACGCGCGACGCCTACATCCTGGGCTACGAAGCGCGTCTGAATCCGAAGAAGCTGGGCGTGGGCATGACGGTGTTTGTCGAGGTGCTGCTGGATCGCACCACTCCCCACGTGTTTGATGAGTTCAAGGCCGCCGTGCTGGCCTATCCCGCCATCATGGAATGCCATATGGTGGCCGGCGGCTTTGACTATCTGCTCAAGACCCGCATGGCCGATATGGCCGCCTACCGCGACTTTGCGGGCCGGGTGCTCTGGCAGCTTCCGGGCGTGCGCGAGACCAGAACCTACGCGGTGATGGAGGAGATCAAGGACGATGCGCGGCTGCCTTTGTAGGAAAAAAGCGCATTTGAATGAAGGGATCAGGGCTCTGTATCTGCGTTGACGCGGGCTAGCAACAACTGCTTTTTTCAGGAATGGATGGGGCGCAAAAAACATGTAAATAATTGATACACACAGAGGTGATTGTTGCAGCGCAGGTTGCGGCACAAGGCTGTGCAGTCTTTCTCGATCAATGACCAAAAAGCGGCATCTATGCGAGTCAATGCACCAGTGACACAGCGTGAGTACAGCTTTGATGAGAATGCCACTCTGATGTCCACCACGGACACGGAGAGCTACATCAAATATGCCAATCAGGCATTCATGGAGGTCAGTGGTTTCGAGCCGCAAGAGGTTCTTGGCCAGACGCACAATCTGGTGCGCCACCCGGACATGCCTGCTGCTGCTTTTGCCGATATGTGGGCCACGCTCAAAAGCGGCGAGCCCTGGAGTGCACTGGTCAAGAATCGGCGCAAGAACGGGGACCACTACTGGGTTCGCGCGAATGCCATTCCCATCATCCGCAATGACCGGGCCAAGGGCTATATGTCCGTGCGGACACAGCCCGAGCGCAAAGAGGTGGAAGCGGCGCAAAAGCTGTATGAAACCATGCACGACAAGGGCGCTGCCGCCCCCGAGCTGCACAAGGGCATCGTCTCCCAGAAAGGGCTGGGAAAAGTGCTCTCGATCTGGCGCCATATGGGGGTGCGCCGGCGCATTCGGCTGAACTCGCTGGCTTTGTGGAGCGCCCTGGTGCTCGGCGCCTGGCTGCTGGGCCAAAGCCAGATGCAGTTTCTGTCGATGGCGGCCTTCATGACGGTCGCCCTGATGGTCATGACGCTATTGCTGGAGAGCCAGTTCGCCACGCCGCTGGAGCTGCTCAAGCGTCAGTCGCTGAACGTGGCAACCGGCAACAACCGGCAGACGGAATATCTGCAGCGCACGGATGAAATCGGCACCACGCTGCGTACGGTCAACCAGATCGGTCTCATGTTTCGCTGGCTGGTGGACGATGTGAATCAGCAGGCGCTCAATGTTCAGCAGGCCTGCAATGAAATCGAGCAAGGCAACAGCTATCTGCACGGGCAGACGGAGCAGCTGGCGGTGAATGTGGCGCAGACCTCGGCATCCATGGAGCAGATCACGGCCCGGGTTCAGTCCAGCGCCGATACGGCGCAAAAAGCCGGTGTGCTTGCCAGCGAAGCCAGTGCAGCGGCTCTGCGCGGGGGGCAGTCCATGGATCAGATCGTCGCCACCATGGACTCCATTACCGCCAACTCTCGCCGTATCGCCGACATCGTCGGAGTGATTGACAGCATTGCGTTTCAAACCAATTTGCTGGCCCTGAATGCGGCCGTAGAGGCAGCCCGTGCGGGCGAGCACGGCAGGGGCTTTGCGGTGGTTGCCGGCGAGGTACGGGCACTGGCTCAGCGCAGCGCAGATGCCGCCAAGGAGATCAAGGCGCTCATTCAGGCCAGCACAGCCAATATCGAAGCCGGCTCTCTCGTCGTGACCGATGCAGGGCGCAATATCGGCGATATCGTTTCCCAGGCCCGCAGCGTTGCGGACTTCATTGCCGAGATCAGCAAGGCCACGCGCGAGCAGAGCGAGGAGATCACCCAGGTCGGCAAGTCGGTGGCGGACATGGACTATCTGACGCAGCAGAACGCGCAGCTGGTGACTCAGGGCGCGCAGGCCTCCAGCAGCATGCAATGGCAGGTGAAAAATCTCGTGGAAGCGATTGGCGTGTTCCGGTAGCTGGCGAATTCAGGGCAGTCCGATGGCTGTGATGGGCTGTGGGCTGCCCTACCTGGGACAGATGCGGGCGACCTGCCCGCGACAAGTACCTCAGCCCCAGAGCACTGGCTTGTTCACCATCAAATAATAGGTGCCGGCCATGGCCACAAAGGCGGGGTAGCCCAGGGCCTCCCAGCGCAACTGATACTGCCGGAAGAGCGGCGGCAGGGCCTGGCTCTGGCTATGCGCCTGATTTGCCATCGCTGCCATGCGGATCTGCAGCCAGACCACGGGCAGCCAGCAAATGCCGGCCAGCGCATAGAGGCCCAGCGAAAGCGCAAGCCAGGGCGTGGTCAGCGGCCAGCCTGCGAGATAGGCCATGGCAATGCCCGTGATCGGTTGAATAAAGACGCAGGGGGTGGTGAACCACCAGTCGGCCCGCACCACCAGGCGGCTGACCACGGCCTGGGCTGCGACCGAACCGCTGCGGTTGGCAAAGAACATATAGAAGGCCGAACCCAGGCCGGTGCCGACCAGCAGCACGCTGGAGAGGATGTGCAGCGTCTTGAGCAGCAGATAGGTATTCATGATTCAAGCCTGTGGGAAGAGTTGTGTGCCTGCAGCAAAAACCACAACATAGCGGCGATGGGCAGGTTCTTGAGCAGCGGCCCGAGCGGATGCAGCCACAGCGCGGGTTGAAGAGCCGTGCCGATCACGGTCATGGCAGTCATCAGCAACAAGGCTGTCAGATAGCTCGCCCGTCCCGGGCGCAACAGCAAGGCCAGGCCCAGAGCCAAATCGGCCAGCAGGCCGGACCAGATCAGCAGTGCCTGCCAGCGTGCATCGAGGATGCCACCGTCGGCCAGCAGGCGTGCACCTTCGTGCTTGAGTCCCGAGAGTCCGAAATAGTCCAGTGCGCTGACCAGGGCCGTACCCAGCCAGACGACGACCAGGCTGGCGTGCATGTATCTGGCCGCCTGTTCGCTTGCGTGGTTTCCGTTCTGCAGATTAGGCATGACGGCGGCCCTCTCTGGGCACGGTACCCAGCATGGCACCCGGAGCGACAGGCGCACGCCCCAGCAACGTGGCCAGGGTCCGGGGATCGGTGATGTTGTCGTTTTCCAGCAAGGCCATGGTTTCACTGCACCAGGGCAGATTGGGGATCTGGTCGCCGACTCTGGCGCTGCCCTTGCTCATCCAGTCGGGCAGGGCATATACCGATGCCGGGCCATAACCCATCTGGCTGCGCAGGCTGGCGATAAAGGCCTCTGTCGAAAGCGGCTCGGGACCGCCGATTTCGACCATGCCTTCGGGAGCGTCCGATGTCGCCATATGCGCGAGCACATCGGCCAGATCACGCACGGCCACGGGCTGTATCTGGCTGCTGCGCATGAGTTCGGGCAGCAGCAACAGGGGCAGCCTGGCCAGATTCATGAACAGCTGGCTGCTGGCGCCCCCCGCACCGAAGATGATGCTGGGCCGCACGACGACGGGATTGAGCAGGCCTTGCCTGCCCAGCGCCAGCAGATGTTCGTCGGCTGCGCGCTTCGTGGTGGCGTACTGGGTGCCGCTCAGTCCCGCGCCCAGTGCCGAGACCTGAACCACGCGGCGCACGCCGGCCTGGGCGCAGGCATCGAACAGCGCCATGGGGGCCAGAGCGTGCAGGGTCTGCAGATCCTGGCCGGGCTTGTCGCGCAGGGCGCCTACGGCATTGATGACGGCGTCGATGCCATGCAAATGCTCGAGCCATGCCTCGGCCGTCGTGCAGACGCCGAAATCCAGAGGTGGCTGGCTGTGGCGGCTGCGCACCACAGGGTCGTGGTCCAGCAGGGCCAGGGCATTCACGATATGTCGGCCCAGAAAACCGGTGCCGCCGCAGATCAGAACTCGCATACGCTACTCCTTTTCAGTTTTCTGCCTTGACAGAATTCAGCTCGGTTTCAGTCGTTGTCCTTGCCCTGGCCGCCATCCCTGCCCCGGACAAAGCGCTGGACGCTGGCACCCAGGCGCAGGATCTTGTCCAGGGTGGCAGGGGACAGGCGCAGCATTTCGTCGGTCCAGATGCCCAGCGAATCCATGAGGCGCAAGGTCTCGTGCACGCGGTCCTGGGTATCGGCTGTCTCTTGCTCGAATTCGGGCCTGGCGATCAGCTCACGCAGCAGCGCGCTGGTGGGATCGAACTCGCGCTGCTTGCGCTCTCGCACAATGGTGCGCAACAACTCCCAGACATCGGCCGAAGTCTCGAAATACTCACGCCGGTCGCCGCTCCTGCGGCTGGTGCGAATCAGGTTCCAGTTCAGCAGCTCCTTGAGGCTGTTGCTGACGTTGGAGCGGGCCGCGCCCAGGGTTTCGCAGATTTCATCGGCATTGAGGGGGCGGCCATGAAAGAACAGCAGTGCATGAATTTGCGCCACCGTGCGGTTCATGCCCCAGGCGTTCCCCATGTCTCCCCAGTGGTGCACAAAGCGTTCAGCGATAGGACTCAGTTGCATGAGATGCAGTGTGGTCCTGCTTGAAATTTCTGTCAATACAGAAATTTGTGTTTTTGAGCAGCCGCTATTCTGCTTCTGGCAATGCTCATGTGATCAGCCCACTCCGGCGGGGAGGATTGAAAACGAATTTTCTTTGGCTGAAGAAAATTCGAGCAGATTCGCTCGCTGTGTCCGTACTCGTAAAATAGCCGCATTACAGGGGCATGGAGCCCCGTCAGGGAAGGGAGAGTTCATGACCGCTGCATCCGCCTTGCGTGCCGCCTTGATTTTGTCGGCCTGCGCCTTGGCCCAGGCCGCGTCGGCTGCCTGCTATTTTGTCTATGCGCCCAATAACGAGTTGATCTATCGCTCCAATGTGGCGCCGGTCGATCTCTCCTTGCCCCTGCACCAGACGGTGTCGCAGCTCTCCCCCGGAGCGCGCATGTTTTTCTCGCTTGACGAGTACAACTGCGCCACCGAGGTCAATCTGATTGCCGAGCGTGCCCAGATTGCCGCGGCGCGCAACAACCGTGAGCGTCGCCTGCGTGAAGAGCAGCGCTTCTGATTGCATAGCTGTCAGCGCTTGACTACCAAGCGTTTAAGGCACTTTTGATGCTTTCTATTCGACTCTCGGCAGACGCAGAGGCCGGGGCGTCATCCCGCAGCCCATGCAGTTTTTTGCCGTGGTCTGCCCTCGGGTATGGGGTGGCCTGAGACAATCGGCCACCATGAGTGAATCCCGCGACAACAAAATTCCCGAGAACCTGCCCGAAGTCCCATCTGATGCCCCGGCGTTGCCCGAGGGCTGGCTGGAAGTGCTGTCCATGGACATGGATGCCCAGGGTGTAGCCCGCAAGCCCGATGGCAAGGTCGTCTTCATCGACGGCGCCCTGACCGGTGAAATCGTCAGCGCCAACACCCATCGCAAGAAGAACAACTGGGAAGCCGCCACGTTGACCGAAATCCATCGCGAATCCTCGCAGCGCGTGACGCCTGGCTGCCCTAATTTCGGCCTGCACGCCGGTGCCTGCGGCGGCTGCAAGATGCAGCATCTGCATGTGGTGGCCCAGGTCGCGATCAAGCAGCGTGTGCTGGAGGACAACCTCTGGCATCTGGCCAAGGTCAAGCCCGAGACACTGCTGCGCCCCATCGAAGGGCCGGCCTGGGGCTATCGCTTCCGCTCGCGCCTGTCGGTGCGCTATGTGGCCAAGAAGGGCAAGGTGCTGGTGGGCTTTCACGAGCGCAAGAGCCGCTACATCGCCGACATGGAGGTCTGCAAGATTTTGCCGCCCCATGTGGATGCCATGCTCATGCCCATGCGCGCTCTGATCGCCAGCATGGATGCCCGCGAAACCTGCCCGCAGATCGAAGTGGCTTGCGGTGACCATGTCACCGCCCTGGTGCTGCGCCATCTGGAACCTCTGTCGGACGCCGACAAGCAGCGCCTGCGCGACTTCGCTGCCGCGCAGAACGTGCAATGGTGGCTGCAGCCCAAGGGTCCGGATACCGTGCACCTGATGGAAGAAGGCGGCACACAGCTGTCCTATGGTCTGCCGGACTTCGGCATCACCATGCCTTTCAAGCCTACCGACTTCACCCAGGTCAATCCGCATATCAACCGCGTGCTGGTCACGCGCTCGCTGCGTCTGCTCGATGCGAAAAAGGACGAGCGCGTCATCGACTGGTTCTGCGGCCTGGGCAATTTCACGCTGCCGATCGCCACCATGGCGCGCGAGGTGCTGGGCATCGAAGGCTCGGAAACCCTGGTCAAGCGTTCGCACGAAAACTACGCTGGCAACAATGCCACGCGCAGCGAAGACGACAAGCTGGCTCCCACCAGCTTCGTGGCGCGCAATCTGTTCGAGATGACGCCTGCCATGCTGATTGCCGACGGCAACTCCGATAAATGGCTGGTCGATCCCCCGCGTGAAGGTGCGTTTGCCCTGTCCAAGGCGCTGGCCGATATTCACCAGATCCGCATCGGCGCCAAGCAGACCGGTGTGGCCAGCGAAGAGCAGCCCGATTTGCTGCCGCCGCTGCCCGAGGGTCAGGAGAACTGGCAGTTCCCCAAGCGCATTGTCTACGTGAGCTGCAACCCGGCCACGCTGGCGCGCGATGCGGGCTTGCTGGTGCATCAGGCTGGCTATCGCTGCGTGGCAGCGGGTGTGGTGAATATGTTCCCGCATACGGCGCATGTGGAGTCCATGGCCGTTTTCGAGCGCGCATAAGAGCGCAAGTGCATGAACTGCGCCGGCATGGCGCAGTTCAGCCGCCTAAGGTGGTGTCCAGAATCATCATCAAGACAAAGCCCAGCATGAGCCCTGTGGTGGCCCAGGCTTCATGGCCTTTGCGATGCGATTCGGGAATGATTTCGTGGCTGATGACAAACAGCATGGCACCAGCGGCGAAGCCAAGACCCCAGGGCAGCAGCATGGTGGAGCTGCTGACCACGATGGCGCCTATCACGGCGCCCAGCGGCTCGATCAACCCTGTCAGAGCCCCCAGCACCACTGCAAAACCGCGGGTATAGCCGGCTGCCAGCAGAGAGGCAGCGACGACAAAGCCCTCGGGCATATCCTGTATGGCAATGCCCAGCGTCAGCGAGCTGGCACGCAGCCCCTCGTTGGCGGCATAACCCACGCCTATGGCCAGACCCTCCGGAAGATTGTGCAGGGTGATGGCAATGACAAACAGCCAGGTGCGCCGCAGCTGCTTGGCATCGGCGCCTTCACGGCCTTTGATGAAGTGCTCGTGCGGCAGCAGGCGATCCATGACCAGCAGGGCTGCACCTCCAAGCAGGATGGCTGCGCCGATCAAGCCACCGCTCAGCCATTCGCTGCTGGCGGGCGAGGTCGCTGCCTTGGCGGCTTCCAGTCCGGGGAGGATCAATGAAAAGGCGCAGGCAGCCAGCATCACGCCTGAGCCAAAGCCAAACAGCGTGTCCTGTGTGCGCTCGGACGGGTGTTGGGTCAGCAGCACCGGCAAAGCGCCCAGTGCGGTCGCCAGCGCCGCCACGCTGCCGCCCAGCAGTGCATTCAATGCTGCGGGATTGGTCTGCAGCTGCTTCCAGACCATGGATGCCAGTACCAGAGCACCGGCCGCAGAGATCAGCAGCCCGAGCCTGGTCCTGAGCGGCAGAGGCGTCTGGCTGGGGGAGGCGGTCTGCAGTCCGTCCGGGCCCATGGTTCAGCTCCTGACAGCCTGAGTGGCGGCAGCGAAGCGGCGCGCCACTTCATTCCAGTCCACCACGTTGTAGAAGGCGGCGATGTATTCGGGGCGGTGGTTCTGGTACTTCAGATAATAGGCATGCTCCCAGACGTCCAGGCCCAGAATCGGCGTGTTGCCGCTGCCAATGCCAAGCATCAAAGGGTTGTCCTGGTTGGCGCTGCTTTCCACATGCAGCTTGCCGCTGCGGTCCACGCTGAGCCAGGCCCAGCCGCTGCCAAAGCGGCTGATGGCAGCCTTGGTGAATTCGGTCTTGAAGTTCTCGAAGCCGCCAAGGTCCTTGTCAATGGCTGCTGCAAGAGCGTTCTGCGGCAGACCTCCTCCGCCGGGAGACATGACTTGCCAGAACAGGCTGTGATTGGCATGGCCGCCGCCGTTGTTGCGCACCGCTTGACGCAGCGTTTGCGGCAGTGATTCGACCTTGGCGAGCAGATCGTCCAGCGACCATTGCGCGTACTCGCTGCCTTCGAGTGCCGCATTGAGGTTGTTGACATAGGTCTGATGGTGCCTGGAGTAGTGGATCTCCATGGTTTGCGCATCGATATGCGGCTCCAGTGCCGCGTAGTCGTAGGTCAGTGGGGGCAGGGTATAGCTCATGAGTGAATGCCTTGGCAGTGAGAGAGAGGGGGTCAGTGCAGTGATGAATGCACGGACTCGAAGCTGGCAAGGCGGGACTGCCTGTCGCTGGCGGGGTGGGTGAGAGGGAAAGCGGATGTCGAGGCGCAGACGCCCGCGGCGGCATGAGGGTCTGCTGCACCGTGTTCGGCCCGTGCGGCCAGCAACTGGGGCAGATGACGGTATATCGCCAGACCCAGGGAAGGGCTGGCGCAGCCCTGCTGCAGCAGTGACATCAGGGTCTGCTGCGCCTCATGCAGACATTCGGAGGACGAACCAGGCTGGCCTGCGGCGGCAAAGGCATCCGCCAGATTCAGGTGGGCCACGACAAAGGCCGCAACGCGATCATCGTCGGCAATGTCCCCGGGTTCCGCGCCGAGTAGTTGCAGACCCAGCTGCTGCGCATGGCGATAGTGCTTTTGTGCCGAGAGATGGCGATGCTCCAGCGTTGCCGCCAGCGCCGTGCGGGTGTGCCGCTTCCATGCGGACAGCAAATCGGCAGCCGAGGCGTTTGTCGTGCGGACTCTCATGAGGCACCCTCGATGCAGGCTTGGGCTGCCACGACTTTTCCGTCCTCTCCCGATGGATGAATGCGCACCACCCGCAAGGCGTTCGGCTGATCCACCAATAGGCAGGTCTTGCCGGTGCGCTTGCAGTGATCCTTCACGCGCCAGTAGGCGCCATCGCTGATGCAGCCCGTCTGGCAGATCACCAGATCGGCAGCGTGCAGGCTGTCCTCCAGCAACTGCTGCTCGGCCAGGGCTTGGCTGTCGGCAGCCTCGACCACAGGCCAGTCAATGCCGGCTGCCGTGGCTGCCTGCGATGCTGGGGGTACTTGAGGGGAGGCTTGCACCAGATTCAGTGCCATGGCCTGGGCCAGCGCGTGGCGCTGCTCACGCTCCCAGGCCAGAGCGCTGTCGCGGACAATGACTTTGGCCCTGAGGTGCACCAGCTGCCGCTTGAGCGCCTCCACTTCGCGTGCCAGCGATTGCATCTGTGCCGTGCAGCGGGTCTGCACTTCCATATAGGTCAGCATGAGAGCCTCATGCTCAAGGCGTAGTTGGTTGAAGTCATCATCTGGCACGGCAGTCTTGTCCCCATGGTTGAGAGCACAACAGAACTCGTCGCTGGGATGCGCGTATGTGCAGCTAAGAATGGAATCAATAATTCACGAATATAAATGAGAATTGTTTGTATTCAATACACGCAAAGAAAATATGACATCCGGGAATGCGTGGACAGGGTGGTTACCGGACATAAAAAAGCCGTAGCAGTGTTGCTACGGCCTGTGCCGATCAATGTTCAGTGACAGGGCCAGAAGCTCATGCTCCGGGCCTGCCATCAGCGATTTCAGCTGCGGTTGCGGCTGCTGCCGTTGTCGGGCTCCGCGGCGCCGCGTTTCTCGGCGGCACTCTGCCCCAGCACGGAAGGCACGCCTTCGATCTTGTTGGAGCGCATGTATTCATCCATGTCCTTCCAGCCCGCAAACACCAGCGCCTTGGGTGCCTTGGGGTTGAGGACGTAGCAGTCTTCCAGTCCGCGCATGGCATGCCGACAGGCGCCGCCAATGGCCTTGGCTTCGGATTCGCGCGCCACGGTGCGTGGATCAGGGCCCAGGCCCGGAATATCTTCGATCTTGCAGCCTGCCAGTACCAGAGGCAGCAGGGCAATGGCAAGTGCGCGGGGAAGGTGGTTTGACTTCATCTTGTTTGCTTATCGGCAGTGGCAGCCGGTAATTTAGCCCATGGCTGAAATTTCCATTGCGGCGATGGCCGCGCCCGACATCAGCAGATTACTGCAAACAAAAAGGAGTGCGCAAGGCACTCCTTCTTGACCGAGCAGCAGCGAGGCTTAGTCGCGGTCACCGCCCATGATGCCGAGCAGGGCCAGCAGGCTCTGGAACACGTTGAACAAGTCCAGGTACAGGGCCAGGGTGGCGCTGATGTAGTTGGTCTCGCCGCCGTCGATGATCTGCTTGAGGTCATACAGCATGTAGGCGGAGAAGATGCCGATGGCCAGCATGGAGATGGCCATCATGCCTGCCGTGGAGCCCACGAAGACGTTGATGATGGCACCCACCATCAGCACCAGAGCGCCAACGAACAGGAACTTGCCCATGCCCGACAGGTCGCGCTTGATCACGGTGGCCAGCATGGCCATCACGAAGAACACGCCGGCGGTGCCCGCAAATGCCGTCATGATCAGCTGGGTGCCGTTGGAGAAGCCCAGGATCATGCCGATCAGGCGCGAGAGCATCAGGCCCATGAAGAAGGTGAAGGCCAGCAGAACGGGCACGCCGGCGGCGCTGTGCTTGGTCTTCTCGATCGCGAACATGAAGCCGAAGGCTCCGACCATGAACACGATCAGGCCCACGCCGCCCGTCAGCGCGCGAGTCATGCCAGTGGCTACGCCCAGCCAAGCGCCCAGCACGGTGGGGATCAGGCTGAGTGCCAGCAGCCAGTAGGTATTGCGCAAGACACGGTTGCGCTCTTGCTGCGAGACACCGTAGCCCGCAGAGCCCAGTGTGGTGACTTGTTCGTTCATGTAACCATTCCTCCTTCAGGAATTGTGTGTTGAAACATTGTCATTCTAGGTGGGGGTCTTGAGAAGCCTTTGCAATACCCCGTTGCAATGCGGCAGTTTTAGGATGGAATGTTTTTCACATCGCATCTACTTTTGCCTGCAAAGTACAGAATATGCTTGCTGCATTGACAATCCAACGGAGCTTTTTATCTCATGAAGACCAAGCACGAACTCGAACTGGCCGATGTGAAAGCCATCGCTGCGGCTGCCGAAGCTGAAGCACTGAAGAACAACTGGCCCGTGACGATCTCCATCGTGGACGACGGCGGCCATCTGCTGCTGTTGCAGCGTATGGATGGTGCTGCTCCCATCTCTTCGCATATCGCCCCCGCCAAGGCACGCTCTGCAGCCGTGGGCCGCAAGGACACCAAGGCTTTTGAAGACATGATCAACAATGGCCGTACCGCTTTCCTGAGCGCTCCGTTTGTGGACGGTCTGCTCGAAGGCGGCGTGGCCATCGTCAAGGACGGTCAGGTGCTGGGCGCTGTGGGTGTCTCGGGTGTGAAGGCCAATGAAGACGCACAGGTTGCCAAGGCCGGCATCGCAGCCCTGGGCCTGTAATGGCTTGATTTCTGCCGCTGCAGCGGCAGAGTCCAAAACAAAACCCCTGCCGCTTGATGCGTGCAGGGGTTTTGTTTTGGCGGGTTGCGAATGAGGAAAAAACGCGTGGCTATGTGAAGCGTAAGCACAAGAGAGGGCAGGTGCTCTACAACGACTATGGCTGGCGAATCGACACTTGCGGTGTCGCCCCACGATGAAACGGTTTATTTGGTCAGAATGAGCTTGCCCAGCTTGGTGGCCTGCAGGCGATAAGGAGTGCCGTTGTGCAGGATGGTGACGGCTTTCTGGCCGTTGAGCAGCAGGGCGCTGTCCAGGCCCAGGCTGGAGCCGGAAGCGGCTGAGGGGGTTGCAGCAGCCATGGAGGGGGTGCTACGGTTGTTGGGCTGTGAGGTCGCAACAAGCGGTGCAGACATGCCGTGATTCCTTAAGATCAAAAACTGGTGTAATGATAACAATTCTCAATTGAAAAGCAAGTGATACTTAATCTCATTCGCAAAAAAACTGCCATTTATTTTTCATGTGGAATCTGTCCCGCCGCATCTGAGGACTTTTGCCTGCGGTCCATCAGCAGTTTGTGCCTGTGCCGGGCGGCTTGAGTGCTGTTTTGATGCAGGTTCCACAATAAAAAAAACGGCCCCTGAGGGCCGTTTTTTGCAAGCATGGGCTTATTTGGATGGGTCGGTCACAAAGCCTATTTTCTTGACGCCAGCGCGCTGGGCGGCGGCCATGGCCTGGGCCACGCGCTCGTAGCGCACTTCCTTGTCGCCGCGGATATGCAGGTCGGGCTGCGGCTCCTTGACGGCCTCTGTCTGAAGATTGGTCTCCAGTTGCTCGTCACTGATTTCCTGGCCGTTCCAGGAATATTTACCGTCGGCCGTGATGCCCAACTGCACGGTGGCAGGCTTGGTGTCCTCGGGCTGGTTGGTGGCGCGAGGCAGGTCCACGTTGACCGAGTGTTTCATCACGGGCACGGTGATGATGAAGATGATGAGCAGAACCAGCATGACGTCCACCAGAGGCGTCATATTGATCTCGTTCATCACATCATCGCTGTCCCCATCGTCCATGGTTCCGAATGACATGGCTTAGGCGCCTTTCTTCAGAGGCAGCACATTGCCAGAGACCTGGCCGTCCACGGAAACGCGGGCACCGGTCACGAAGTAGGCGTGCACGTCGTGGGCGAAGCTGTTGAGGGCGTTCAAAATGCCCTTGTTGCCACGTACCAGAGCGTTATAGCCCAGCACGGCGGGGATGGCGACGGCCAGGCCCAGAGCGGTCATGATCAGCGCTTCGCCGATGGGGCCGGCCACCTTATCGATGGATGACTGGCCGGACATGCCGATGGCCACCAGAGCGTGGTAGATGCCCCAGACGGTGCCGAACAGGCCGATGAAGGGGGCGGTCGAGCCCACGGAGGCCAGAATGGCCAAGCCGGATTGCAGGCGGGCCGTGAATTCGTTGATGCCGTTGCGCAGGCAGCGGGTCACCCAGTCGCTGATGTCCAGCGTGTCATGCAGGTGGACGCTGGTCTTGCGGTGGTGGGCGGAGGCTTCACGGCCTTCGAGCACCATGAAGCGGAAGGGGTTCTGCTTGTCGTCACCCAGCTTTTCCAGGCCGGTGGCCAGATCGGGGCTGTGCCAGAAGTCCTGCGCCTGGGTGGCGAACTTCTTGAATTTCACAATATCCAGCGCCTTGAGAATGATGACCAGCCAAGAGGCCACCGACATGACCAGCAAGATGATGGCCACGCCTTTGGTCACGAAGTCGCCCTGTGTCCAGACGTGGGCAATGCCGAATTGGGATTCCATGGGTACTCCTGAGAACTGCAGATTTATTTGAGAACAAAGTTGATGGGCACGATGTGCCACATGGGTTCGGCCACGCCATTGCGCTTGCCGGGGACAAACTTCCACTGGCGCACGGTGTTGACGGCCGCTTCATCCAGACGGTCAAAGCCGCTGGACTGCTTGATTTCGATTTTCTCGGGCTGGCCCTGCTCGTTGATATAGACGCGCAGCAGCACCTTGCCTTGTTCACCCATGCGCTTGCTGACCGAAGGATAAGCGGGAGCAGGGTTGTTCAGATAGGCCGCATTGCTCGATGGCTGCTCGATCTTGGGCGGAGCTGGTGGTGCCGGAGGTGCGGGCGGGGCTGGAGGAGCCGGGGGCGCGGGTGGCGCTGGCGGCGTCTTGTCCGGTTTGCTGTCGCTGTTCTCCAGGGCGCCCTGAGGCGCGGCCGGTGCCGGCGTTGGATCCTTGATGGCCTTGGGCAGCGGAGCCTTCTTGATCTCGGGCTTGGGCTGTGGCTTGGGCTCGGGTTTGGGCGCTGGCGCAGGAGGCTTAGGGGGCGGAGGCGGAGCCGGCGGAGTGGGTTCGGCGGCTGGCGGTGCCACAAACTGGGCAATCACGCTGGCGGGAATCACTACCTCTGGCGGCTTTTGCTGTGCCAGACCATGTTGCATGGCCCACAGGGCAGCAGCATGCGCAACAACCACAGCACCAGCAACTGCCATATTGCGGCTTGGGCCGCTGGCAGGTGCAAATCGATCAGACTGGGACATAAGAGCGAGAAGAGCAACCAGCGCAGGCTGGAATCAGAAAGGAAAAGCGCTGGTCAACCGGCAATAGCAGGCACAGGAAACAGGGCACGCAGACAGGAACGCATCATTCACGCAGGATCCACCAGGTGCATACCATCACGAGAATCAGACTGCCGAAGACGGCTGAGAGGACGGAGAGGTGGGCCATGCTTTGCTTTCCAGGATATTGGTGGCAAGCTGAACCGTCTGCATCGATGCGCGGGATTGCGCTTCGTTGTGGATGGCCGCGATCGGATGACTGGCACTGCACTGGGCGACGACATCGCGTGCGCAGCCTTCGCAGCGCCCGCATTGTGTGGCAACGCCCAATTCAAACTGGATTTCGTCAAAGCTCATCCCCGCATGCGCGTGGCGTGCTATTTCTCGGTCAGAAACCCGGCGGCATACACAGACGATCATGGCTACAGGCAGTTGTTGCTGGCTATTGATGCAATAGGCGGAGTATAAATGAGAATCCATCGCATTTGCAATGCATGCCGCCAAATTACGCACATTCAGCAAGTGGTTAAGAGCCCGGGCCCGATCTGATCGAGGCTGGCGCAGCCGGTCTGCGCCATGGCCAGTTCCAGCTCGGCGCGCAGCAAATACAGCATATGGGCCACGCCCAGCATGCCGGCCACTGCCAGGGCATGCATCTGGGGCCGTCCCAGCAGTACGGCGCTGGCGCCCAGGGCGATGGCCTTGAGCACATCGGTTCCCTGGCGTACGCCGCCATCCATCAGCAGCGGGATATGGGCAGGCGTGGCCGCGCGTATGGCAGGCAGCACTTCCAGGGCGGAGACGGCGCTGTCCAGCACGCGCCCGCCATGGTTGGAAACCACGATGGCATCGGCCCCCAGTTCCACGGCTTTCGCAGCGGCGCGGGCCGAGAGCAGGCCCTTGATGATCAGCGGCAGCCGGGTTTGCTGGCGCAGCCAGACCAGGTCGTCCCAGGTGGGCGCGCCTCGGGCCAGCTCGGAGCCGAACAGAATATGCTCGCTCATCAGATCGCCGCTCTGGCTCTGCCTGGGCATGCCGTGCAGATTGACGGCCTCTACGCCTGGCGGCAGCGGGTAGCTGGAGCGTTTGATATGGGCGTCCACCGTCCAGACCAGTGCCTGATAACCGGCGTCTTCGGCACGCCGGATCAGCTGCAGCGTGTGCTCGCGTGCCGCCTGCTGGTAGAGCTGAAACCAGAGCGGGCCGCTGCGTCCCAGCTCCTGGGCCGCAGCTTGTGCGGCCTGGGCAATGGCTTCCAGAGGGCAGCTGGACAGGGTGCTGACCACCATGCCGGTGCGCATGGCCATGGCCGCGCGTGCCGTGGCGAGTTCGCCTTCGGGATGCGCCAGCTGTTGATAGGCAACAGGTGCCAGCAGCAAGGGCCAGTCCAGACTCCGGCCCAGCAGGCTTTGCCGTGTATGGGCATCGGACAGATCGGCCAGCGGTTCCGGGCAGAGGCGAAAGCGGTCAAACGCCTGCCGGTTATGTGTCAGCGTCAGCCCCTGATCGGCGCCGCTTTCGATATGCGCCCAGGCGTGGGCTTCCATATGCTCGCGCGCCAGCCGGGTGTAGTCCGCCAGGGAGCCCATCTGCGCGGAAATCTGCGTCAGTGGCGGTTTGACGGGCTGGCCTGCGGCATTTAAACGTTCAACAGTCATAAATCAAGCCGGTTGGATGGGGATGGGGCGGCAGAGCAGGCACGGTGCAGGGGGAGACTGCCGGCAAGGGCTGCCCAGCAGCGCAGTGTCGTCTCTCCAGGGGGGCTAGCTTTCAGACCACATGCGCAAGAGATTGTGATAAGTGCCCGAGAGGGCGGCGACGCGCGGGTGTTCGGGCTGCTCCTGGGTGAGTTGCTGAATGCTCTGGTCCAGATCGAACAGCAGACGGCGCTGCTCCGCCGACTTGACCAGGCTGTGCGTCCAGAAGAACGATGCATAGCGCGTGCCGCGCGTGACGGGGTTGACGCGGTGCAGGCTGGTGCCGGGGTAGACGATGGCATCGCCGGCCGCCAGTTTCACGCTTTGCTGGCCGAAGGTGTCTTCCACCATCAGCTCGCCGCCTTCGTATTCGTCGGGATCGCTGAAGAAGACCGTGGTGGAGACATCGGTTCTGACCTTGATGGCGGTGCCCGGAATGGTGAAGAACGCATTGTCGATATGGTTGCCATAAGTGCCTCCGCCCTCGTAGCGATTGAAGCGCGGCGGCAAGACCTTGAGCGGCAGGGCCGCCGACATGAACAACGGGTTGCGGCCCAGCCGGTCCAGGATCAGGTCGCCGATCTGCTGGCCGGTCTTGCTGTCCAGCGGCAGTTGCAGATTGCTCTTGACCTGAGCCGCCACATGACCGGCCGTGGTCTTGCCGTCCTGCCAGCTGGCGGCTTCCAGCGCCTGGCGGCAGTGGCGTACTTCATCGGGAGTGAGCAGGCAGGGGATGCGTAGCAGCATGGGGCGGTATCTGTCGGTTGTTGATTCTGGTCTCTTCAATAACCATAGCTGATTGCGATTGCTGCATATTGCTTTCAATATCTTTTCGCATTGAAATCATTGCAGGGAAAGCGCAAGCAGCTATGGTTTTAAGAACCGGAATCCGGCATTCTGAAGGAGTATTGGGGCAGTGTGCACGTAAAAAGCCCCGCTGGCATCTGGTGCCTGCGGGGCTTGGGGTGATGGTTTGCAGCAAGCCTGCGCCAGATCAAGCGCAGGCAGGGCATTCATCAGTACGTGAACTTGAGCGAAGCCACGGCAGAGCGGCCGGCGGCCATGGTGGCGTAGTGGGGCGAACGCACGCCGCTGTAGTAGACCTTGTCGCCCAGGTTGAAGACATTCAGCTGGAAGGCCAGATTCTTGTCGATCTGGTAGGCCATCATCGCGTCAAAGCGGGTGTAGCCGCCGACGCCCTTGGTCACGATGCCGCCATCCACGGTGGACACTGCGTAAGCTGCATTGACGCTGCTTTGGGCATAGACGCCCAGACCCAGGGTCAGCTTGGGCATGGGCTTGTAGCTGGTCCACAGGCTGAAGCTGTGCTTGGGCGTGTTGATGAAGGCCTGGCCGTTGGCGGCGGAACTCACGCACTTGAGAGGCGTGCCGGAGCAGGTCTGTCCAGCGTTCTTCTGCTCGCTATCCATATAGGTATAGCCACCGAAGACGCTCAGATTGGACAGGATCTGACCGGTAAAGCCCAGTTCCAGACCATTGACCACCTTGTCGCCACCCATGAAGACGGCACCAGTGCCATCGGTGATACGGACGTTGGTGACGTTGTTGCGGAAGATGGCAGCAGACAGATTCAGCTTCTTGTCCAGCAGATCCCACTTGGTACCCAGCTCCATGGAGCGGGTCTTCTCGGGCTTCAGATTGGCCAGCGCATCGGAGGTGATGGCCAGATCTTCGCTGCCGTTGCCCAGGGTCGAGCCGCCGGGACGCGAGGAGGTGCCGATATTGGCGTAGATGCTGCCATTGGTGGCTGGCTTGTAGACCAGACCCAGCTGGTAGTTGAACAGTGTGTCGCTGCGAGAGTAGTCGAAGGCGGCAGACTTGGCGTTGGTGATGGGGTTGGTGTAGTCAGGAGCCGCAGTCGATGTCTTGTAGTGGTCGACGCGCAGGCCCGCATTCAGCAGCCATTGCTCATTGAACTTCAAGGTGTCGAAGCCATAGATAGCAACGGTGTCGATCTTGTTGCGGGTGGTGCGACCCTTGTCCCAGGCGTAGTTCCAGGGCGTGGAGGCATCGGGATTGTTCAGCGAGGTGCACCACATATTGAGTGATGTGCAGGTGCTGGTGCTGTTATCCTGAATCGCGCCGGACTGGGCATCGGACTTTTCCTTAGACAGCTCCAGGCCGAAGGCATAGCTGTGGCCGATGGAGCCGGTCTGCTCCTTGCCGGTGAACTCGGTCACGTTCTGCAGGGTTTCCACATCGGAGAAGCGGAAGTTGCCGCGACGCCAGACATAGCCGTTGAGAACGTTGCCCTTGGAGTCATCGGGCTGGGTCCAGACATAGTCCTGCTTGCTCTTGCTGTAGCGCAGGCTGTTGCGGATCTTGTTGGTGTCGGTGAACTTGTGTTCTACCGAGGCCGTGAACAGATCGCTCTTTTCCTTCTGGTAGTCACGGTTGTTCATGCCGTACCAGTTGGCGCTGTTGCTGCCATAGCTGGGGCGAACCGTGGAGCCGCCGGCCAGCTTGGCCATGGCGGCATTGCTGTACAGATAAGGCACGCCGCCATCGGGCATGCTGTCGGTCTGCAGATGCTGCCAGGACAGGGTCACTTCGGTGGGCGTGCCCATGCCGAAGGTCACGGTGGGGGCAATGCCCCAGCGCTTGTTGTCGGGGCCGTTGCGACCGGGAATGTCGGCGCTGTGACCCATGGCGTTCAGGCGAATGCCGGTGGTCTCGTTGATCTTGCGGTTGATGTCCAGGGTGCCGCGCAGATAGTTGTCGGTGCCCAGGCCCACATCGCCCGAGATGAAATTCTCGTTCTTGGCCTTCTTGGTGGTGATGTTGATGGAGCCGCCAGCGCCGCCACGACCGGCGTAGGCCGAGTCCGCGCCCTTGATGACTTCCACGGATTCCACGTTGAACAACTCGCGCGTGCCGGAAGCGATGTCACGCATGCCGTCCACAAAGGTGCTGGACTGGGCGTCCATGCCGCGGATGAAGGGCTGGTCGCCGGTGGGGTTGCCGCCTTCGCCGTTGCCGAAGGTGATGCCGGGGGTGGAGCGCAAGGCATCCTGCAGGCTGGTGGCACCGGTCTGCTTGATGATCTCTTCATTGATGACCTGAACGGTCTTGGGCGTGTCCAGCAGGGGAGCGGTGAACTTGCCCTGGGGGCTGGCTTCGGTCTTGAAGCTGGCGTCGGCAGCGGCTTCCACATTCACGGTGGACAAGGTGGTTTCCTGCTGAGCCATCGCGCTGGCGCCAATCAGGCACAGGCCTGCGGCAATCACGATTTGCTTGAGCTCGCAGCGCAAGCCGTTGGAGTCGGTCGGGGTCATATAGTGGTTGGACATGCTTTTGATGAAGAGTCGATTTTTGAAAAAGCGTGCGGATTCTAGGTGATATTGATAATAATTCTCGATACCATTCAATAATGGCTGCGGATACCCTACGTTTTGTTGCAGTACGGCAACAGAATGGGCGCTCGCCATGAGCTCTCGGGACGGCGCAATGACCCTGGTCATGACTGGGCGCTTTGTTTACGCCAAGTAAAGTAAATAGAAGTGATATGCATTTAGAATTTTGCGCAACTAGAATGCCGCCTTGCCGTGTACCACAGGGCCGGGCCTTGCGGCGCGATGTCGCGCAGGCCGGTTCGGCCCGGCGGCGATGCAATCCCAGAAAGTTCTGAATGACCGCGGCTTCCTCCAACGCTCCGCAGCGGGCGTATTGGCTCAAAAAATTACATGAGTGGCACTGGATCAGCTCCGCCATCTGTCTGATCGGCATGCTGCTGTTTGCCGTGACGGGGTTCACCCTGAATCACGCCGGGCAGATCGAGTCCAAGCCCAAGGTCGAATCGCGTGACGCACAGCTGCCCCCGGACTTGCTCGAAAAGCTCCAGCAAGCCCAGAAGCAGGGCTTGTTGGCTGGCGGTAAGGATGCGGTGGGTATGCCTGCCGATGTGGATGGTTGGCTGGCTCAGCAGATCAAGGTCAGTGCCAAGGGCTTTGCCGTGGAATGGAGCGAAGACGAGGCCTATGTGCCCATGCCGCGCCCGGGCGGCGATGCCTGGCTGCGCGTGGACCTGAAGGAGGGCTCGGTCGAGTACGAGAAGACCGATCGGGGCTGGATCTCCTACCTCAACGACTTGCACAAGGGGCGCAATACCGGCGGTGCCTGGAGCTTGTTCATCGACATCTTTGCGATCGGTTGCCTGGTGTTCTGCATCACGGGTCTGCTGATTCTGAAGATGCATGCACAGCGCCGGCCCATGACCTGGCCCATGGTGGGGCTGGGGCTGGTGTTGCCGGCCCTGCTGGTTCTGCTGCTCGTGCACTGAGCCCAAGAATTTTGTGAAGGAAGAGAAAATGGCTAAGCGGATTTTCAAAACCTCGGTGGCATTGAGCGCCGTGGTGGGCCTGCCGGCACTCGCGGGCGGCATGAATGTGGCGGTGACCGTGCCCCAGTTGCAGGTGGCCGAGTACCACAAGCCTTATGTTGCTGTGTGGCTGGAAAAGGCCGATGGCGGCGTGGCCGCCAATCTGTCCGTCTGGTACGACACAAAGATGAAGAATGCCGAGGGCACCAAGTGGCTCAAGGACATGCGCCAGTGGTGGCGCCGTACGGGCCGTGAGCTGAGCTTCCCCATCGACGGCGTGACCCAGCCGACCAAGCCCGTGGGCAGCCATGCGCTGTCCTTTGCCGAAGGCAAGAATCCGCTGCCTCAGCTGGCTCCCGGTCAGTACAAGCTGATGGTGGAAGCGGCCCGTGAAGTCGGCGGCCGCGAGCTGGTATCCATTCCCTTCGAGTGGCCCGTCAAGCAGGCCACCAGCCTGAGCGCCAATGGCAGCACCGAGCTGGGCGCGATCAAGCTGGAATTGAAGCCTTGATCGCCCCCTGAGGCGCTTGGCCTGGGCGGCCTCGCGCCTTCCCCCTCTCTGCTTCGCGGAGGGGCACACCGTCGCTGCGAGGCGGCTCTTGGTCGGTGTTCCTGGCCTGGGCATCGCCTCATTTTCGGATTTGTCACCCTTTCTGTTTTCAAGGACCTGATATGAAGTTCCAAACTCGTGCCATCGTCGCTGCAACTCTGGCTCTGGCTGCCCTGGGCGCCCAGGCACATGATCTGTGGTTCAAGCCTTCCAGCACCGTGCTGTCCAAGTCTGACTGGGTCACGGTGGATGCCGCCGTGTCCAACGATGTGTTCTTCTTCAACCATCGTCCGCTGGGTCTGGATGCCGTCAAGGTGACCGCGCCCGATGGTGCAGCGGTGGAAATGAAGAATGTGGCCAAGGGCGAGCTGCGCAGCATGTTCGACTTCAAGCCCGAGAAGACAGGTACCTACCGCGTCACGATGCTGATGACCGGCGTGATGGGCGGCTACAAGGATGCCAACGGCCAGCCCAAGCGCCTGCGTGGCTCGGTGGAAGAAGTGCTCAAGCAGATCCCCGCCGATGCCAAGGAAGTGCGCGTGACCGAGAATCTGCGCCGCATGGAAACCTTTGTGTCCCTGGGCAAGCCCTCGACACTGGCGCTGACCGGCAAGGGCCTGGAGCTCAAGCCCGTGACCCACCCCAATGATCTGGTGGCCAGCGAAGAGGCGACCTTCGAATTCCAGATCGACGGCAAGCCTGCTGCGGATCTGGAGCTGGAACTGGTGGCCGACGGCATTCGCTACCGTGACGGTGTGGATGCCATGAAGCTCAAGACCGATGCCAAGGGCCAGGTCAAGATCAAGTTCCCCCGCGCAGGCCTGTTCTGGTTGAACGCCGATGCCACGGACAAGAAGACCAGCATCGCCAAGGCCACGGAGCGCCGCCTGGGCTATATCGCGACCCTGGAAGTTCTGCCTTAAGCGCTGTCGCTTGATGGACTGAACACGCGCCCGATCCGGGCGCGTCGTCGTTTTCACTGCTGTTGTGCCTTTGTCCGGATGCCCATGACCACTTCTGTCCGCGTACGCTTCGATGCCAGCCTCTGGCAACTGCCCTCATCTGAGGGTCAGAGCCAGGCCTATGAGCGGACGCCGGCGCCGGACTTCGGCGTGCAACGCTGGAGACCTGCAAGCCTGCAGCACCAGCAGGATGGGCGCATTCACCGCCTGTCCGGCCAGACCATGGGCACGCACTGGTCGCTGCGTCTGGTCAACCCGGATTACCTGCCCACGGAGCCGGTGCTGTCTCTGCTGGAGCAGGTGTATGAGGATGTGATCGCCCAGATGAGCAACTGGGAGGCCGATTCGCTGATCACCCGGTTCAATCGTTCAGAGCCCGGTGAAACACATGTGATGCCGGCAGAGTTTGCGCATGTTCTGGAAGCGGCCTTGCACTGGGCCCGATTGTCTGGCGCAGCCATGGATCCCTGCATGGGGGCGTTGGTCTCGCTATGGGGGTTCGGCCCACGTCAGAACCCCTTGCAGCCGCATCACGGGCAAACCCCGCCTGGTGATGAGATCCAGCGCCTGCTGCAGGCCAGCGGCTGTCGCCATCTGTGCTGGAATGCGCAGACCCGGCAATTGCAGCAGAGCGGTGGCCTGGAGCTGGATTTTTGCGGCATTGCCAAGGGCTTTGCCGTGGACTGGGCGGTGCAGAAGCTGCAGGCAGCGGGCTGGGCCGCGGGCCTGTTCGAAATCGGCGGCGAGCTGCGCAGCTGGGGGCAAAGGCCCGATGGCCGGCCCTGGCAGGTGCAGCTGGGCATGGGCGGCGCTAACGAGGCGGAATCCCTGATCGTGGCCTGCCGCGAGGGCGCTTTTGCCACATCGGGCGACTTCTGGCACCAGTTCACGCACGCCGGCAAGCGCTATTCGCACACGCTGGATCCGCGCACCGGCTGGCCGGTGGCGCATGATCTGGCCAGCGTCACGGTGTTTCATGAGGAGTGCATGCATGCCGATGCCCTGGCCACCGTGCTCACGGTGCTGGGGCCGCAGCAAGGCATGGACTTTGCCCTTCAGCACGGGATTGCAGCCGTGCTGACATCGCATCTTGCATCCGATGGCAATGGGACCCGCAGGCAGGTGATCAAGACACCCGCCTGGATCAACCAATTTGAGGCATGACAGTGGAATGGATTTTGACGCCCGAGCGCATCTATGGCGCCATGGGCCTGGTTGCAGCGTACGCCGGCATGTGCTGGGGTATCGGCTCCAGGGTACGCAGGCAGCGCCTGGCCGACGAAGCTCAGAGCCAGGTGTCTCAGGGCGATGCCCAGGCGCCTGCCATCCTGGTCGCCTATGCCAGCCAGACGGGGCAGGCCGAGGCTCTGGCCCGTGCCACGGCCAAGATGCTGGTCGATGGCGGGCTTCAGGTGCGCCTGCTGCCCGTGGAGAAACTGACGGCCGAGCTGCTGCAGGAATATGCGCATAGCCTGTGGATGCTGTCCACCACGGGTGAAGGCGATGCGCCCGATCATGCGCTGGGCTTTGTGCAGCAACTCATGGCCGTGCAGCCTGCGCTGGCCCGGCACCAAAGCCTGGTGCTGGCGCTGGGGGATCGCGAGTATCAGGAGTTCTGTGCTTTTGGTGTGCAGGTGCACGAATGGCTGCATACCAGCGGCGCGCGCAGCGATCTCATCTGTGTCGACAATATGGATGGGCCGAGCTTGCAGAGCTGGCAGGCCCAGGTCGGGCAGATAAGGCAGAGCCTGCTGGGTGAGTCTGCTCCGGCTCAGGAGCTGGATGCGGACTGGTTGCAGGCTCCGGCCAGCGTAGCTTTTGTGCTCAGCCGGCGGCGTTTGCTCAATCCCGGCAGCCAGGGCGGGGCGCTTTATCAGCTGGAATGGACACCGCAGTCTGGCGAGCTGCCACAGTGGGAATCGGGCGATCTGGTGTCCCTGTGCGTGCCCGCCGACCCGGAGCGCGCACGAGACTATTCGATCGCCTCGATCACGGCCGACGGTAGTCTGCAGTTGCTGGTGCGTGAGAGCACGCGTGCCGACGGATCGCCCGGGCTGGCCTCGCACTGGCTGTGCTGCGGCATGGCGGAGGGAGATGTACTGTCGCTGACGCTGCGCGAGCACCGTGGCTTCAGGCTCGGTGATAACGCCGAGCGGCCGCTGATCCTGATCGGCAATGGCTCGGGCTTGGCAGGCCTGCTCAGCCACATCAAGGCGCGTGTGCAGCAAGACCGAAATGATCAATGGCTGTTGTTTGGGGAGCGCAGCCCGCAGCATGATGCCTTATGTGCCGAGCAGTTGGCGGCGTGGGTAGAGCAGGGGCGATTGGCGCGGCTGGATCAGGCCTGGTCGCGCAACGGCAAGGACTCGCGCTATGTGCAGGATTTGCTGCGCAGCCATGCCGAGGAAGTCCGGCAGTGGGTGGAGCGTGGCGCGGCCATCTATGTCTGCGGCAGCCTCAATGGCATGGGGCAGGGCGTGCATCTGACGCTGCAGGCTATCTTGGGCGAGGCCAAGGTGGCCGAGTTGCTGGGCTCGGGTCGCTACCGGCGCGATGTGTATTGAGCTCCTGAGATACACCACTTTCATTGCCGTGCAGGCATAGGCATGTCGCACGATGGCTTTGCGGCCGGCCTGACGTTGGGCAGGGCCATCAGCCATCTTCAGAAACACAAAAAGCTGGCTCAGGCCAGCTTTTTTGTGGTCAGCGCAAGCGCAGTGCTTACTTGACGTGCTTGCCGATCAGGCCGGCCATCTCGAACATGGAGACTTGGGGCTTGCCGAAGACTTCCTTGAGCTTGGCGTCGGCGTTGATCATGCGCTTGTTGGCAGCGTCTTGCAGGTTGTTGGCCTTGATGTAGACCCACAGCTTGCTGATGATTTCGGTACGGGGCAGGGGATCCTTGCCAACCACGGCAGCCAGAGCAGCGCTGGGTGTCAGGGGTTTCATGAAGGCAGCGTTGGGAGTGCGCTTCTTAGCGGCGGGAGCTGCTGCCGGTGCTGCAGCGGGTGCCTTCTTTGCAGTTGCCATTTTGCTTATTCCTAATTGGGTAGTGGACTTATCACCAGCGAAATACAGCTGCAATCCACTGGCTGAGTCTGATGCTAATGGCAAAAAATCGCTCTTCCAAGCTCGTCAGCTGTTTTTTTGCCTCGATTTGTTGATCTCGGGCCTTTTAGTGTCTGTTTTCATGGGTTTTTCCTCGAGAGTGTTGTGAAAAAGTTGCTCTCCGTTGGTGCTCGCTTGTGCTTGTGCTAGTGCCCGCGCTAGAGGCAAGATGGGCGAAACCTGACCCAGTGGAGATTTTCATGAGCGATTCCCCGGCTTCTCTGCCCTTCAGCACCTGCGATCTTTGCGATGCGCATATCAGCGACGACAGCAGCGACTTCCGCGTCCTGCCACCCGTGTTCCACAGCTATGGAGCAAATGTCGGCTTCATGGGCGAGGTCAGCACCGTGCAATGCCTTGACGACAACAGCCTGGTACGGGCGGCGCTGGCCGAGCCCGGTGATGGTCGCGTGCTGGTGGTCGACGGCGGCGGTTCGCTGCGTCGTGCCCTGGTGGGCGGCAATGTGGCGGCATCGGCGGCCCAGAACGGCTGGGCCGGGGTGCTGGTCTACGGTTGCGTGCGCGACGTGGCCGAATTGAAAGCCGCCTCCGTGGGGCTTTATGCACTGGCGCTCAACCCCATGCCCACGGTCAAGCAGGGCCAGGGACTGCGCGATGTCTATGTTCAGATCGCGGGCTTGTGGATTCGCCCGGGCGACTGGCTATATGCCGACGCCGACGGCATTGTGCTCAGTCGTCGCAATCTGCTGGCCTGATCGCCGTTGAGAGTGCCTGGCTTTTGCGCTGCAACGAGCTGGGCCAGGTGGCAATCACCACGCTGCTGAGGGCAATGCCGAAGGCCAGCAGTTGCACGGTGCTGATGCGCTCCCCAAGGGCCAGCATGCCTACCAGCGCCGCGCTGACAGGCAGCAGCACGGTAAAAATGCCGGCCTGCGATGCGGGCACGGCGCGCAGTCCCGTCATCCACAGCCACACCGTCCAGACGCAGGCGGCCAGCGCGTAGAACAGCAGCAGGCCCCACGCAGGCGCAGAGACCTGGGAAAAATCAAACTGCCAGGCCAGATAGAGCCCAGCCGGGGCGGAGAGCGCAAAGCCCCAGAGATTGATCAGAGCGGTAATGCGCTTGGGACTCACGCTGGCGGTGAGTTTTTTGCCGATCACGGCATATGCGGCTTCGCAGAGCACGGCGGCAATCAACAGCAACTGGCCCAGGCCTTGCTGAGTGGCGGGTGCAACGTTGCTGCCATCGGTTTTACTCAGGGCGTTCAGTCCTATTCCGGCCACCGCGAAAACAATCGCTGTCCACGTACGTGCGCCCACGGCCTCACGCAGAAAAAGCCAGCTCATGATGGCGACGGCGGCGGGAATCGCGGCCATGGTCACTCCGGCCGTGACGGCGCTGGTCATGGCCACGCCGCTGATCATGCAGAGCGTGAACAGGAAATTGCCGAAGAACGATTCAAAGAACAGCAGCCACTTGGTCTGCCGGGTCAGGGCCGCCTCATGTGCAGGGGCCTTGAGCCAGCCCAGCATGGCCACGGCGCCGATGCCAAATCGCAGCCATGCCAGCAACATGACCGGAAAGATGGCTGCCAGAGGCTTGGACAGGGCCACATAGCTGCCCACCAGAGACATGCTGAGCGCCAGGCAGAGATAGGCAAGTGGGCGGCTGGGCGTATGCATGAGGTGGCGGGATGAAGGTCGGAGGGAGAAGAAGGTGGCAAGGCAGTGTGGCAGGGCTGTTGCATGCTTTTGGCGCGGACGCAGGTAACTGTTGTTTTTTGGTTCTCGCGCGACTGGCGCCCTGTCTTTGCCGTGTCACCTGTTTTTGTTCAAGTGCATTGAGCCGGGCGATACGGCTGGCAAATGAGCGCTTCAGTGCATACGGCGAGGCTTGTTTCGTGCCGCACTGGAGAGATTCCGGTTCTGAAAGCCAGGAATGCGCCAATTTTTCATGAAGCAAGAATTCAATTTCGTATTATGGAAAAATGAAATGCTGCGCTGCCGCAAAATTTCTCGATATGAGAAATTGGTTTTCTTATTGTGAAAAATAAAAATAAGATGTTGATTTTATTGAAAATAAATTTCAGTCTTTTATAAGACATAAGACTCTGAGAAAAAGCGTTGCAGACATAAAGTAAATCCCAAGGACGAACACCAACCCATCTTGTTTAACCGCTAAGGAGTGCACCATGCCCCAATCCCTGACTCAGCAACTGAGCCGTGAACAGCAAATCGCAGCCCTCGAAAAAGACTGGGCACAGAACCCACGCTGGAAG
>Ga0268257_1000740_pt1 | contig 34173 bp, 39 predicted proteins | sample AgamicAtPrz_FD_200249 | JGI IMG/M metagenome (GOLD analysis project Ga0268257, IMG submission 200249) | Agave microbial communities from Guanajuato, Mexico - At.P.rz (v2) (version 3) | ecosystem: Host-associated > Plants > Phyllosphere > Phylloplane/Leaf | place: Guanajuato, Mexico | collected... | reverse complement strand
CAGCGCGATGCCGAGCGTTCGCTCGACCTGGGCAACCCGGCGCGAAACGGTGGAGACATTGATGCCAAGCTTCTTGGCCGTAGCCGCACGGTTGCCGCAATCACTGAGCGTCTTGATGATGCGCAAGTCGTCCCACGAGAGCTGATTGACAGCCTCGGCGACGTCCCACTTCGGCCCATCAGCGGCAGTTGGCGCTTTTCCAGTTGGCGATTTCACACAGTTCGTTCCGGATGCGAAGGCGCTGATGATACGAGAAGGGGGTGGGTGAAGCAGCCACATTATTCTGGCGATTGGTTGAAAACCGGGCGGTGCAAGTGGCGCCTGATCAGGGCACGCCACGCAACAGGGCCGCAAGGCGGCCCCGATGATGCACGGCATCAGTCTCCGGAGACAGGAGTCAAATCGCGCTTCAATGTATTGATTAGATTAAAAAAAACACCAAAAAATTAAAACTCTACCCTTAAAATTATCCTAATGCTGCTCAGCATTCATTATGCTATTAATTCAACCGAGCAGACCGACTACCGGAACTTGCAAGGGGCCTGAGACTGCTCAATGCAAATTTTTAACAACTGCAGCTTAACCGCAATATTCACAGCTAGCATTTCGCTGAACAACAAATGCTCCAAAATCAAAATTTTTAAGGCTAAATTCCAGACGCTTATTTGTCACGCCCATGAACTCTAATGGAGCACCAAATATTACTTTTATCGCTTCCGTCGCTGTAATCGATGCAGAGAGGCTGCAAAGAGGACCCAAGCTTCCAATTTTTCTATGCTTTCTTTTTAGTTTTTTCACGCCAAACAACTCCATCGCATTGATCGGAGCAAGAACCCTGTCAAAACAATGAAAACAAGCTGTAGCGCCTGGAATGACAACCTGCCCTACTAACGTTAGATGCAGATTATAGCCTCCACCGATAATGTGCGATATTCTATTTTTCAAACAATAATCAGAAATAATCTTAGACGTCTGGTCAACGCTCGGATAATCAGCGCAGTTTATAACCATGCCTGGCAAGCTCTGAAGCTGCTCCAGATCCTCAACTGACTGCATTCTTTTCATGCACATAGTCAACTCAACGCCGTAGCAGCGCTTTATATTTTCATAAGCAGCAACCACCTTTGGAACTCCGACATCTTCCTCAAAAAAAAGATCCTGCCTATGGAGATTTGACTCCTCAACTACATCATCATCCATGACCGTAATATTTTGTACGCCTGCCTTGACTAAGCAATGCAAAACCCAAGTACCTACTGCGCCGAGCCCCACAATCAAAACAGCTTTATCCGCCCCTTTCTGGAGCGACTTGTTGACTTCTGATGTAGAGTGAAAAAAGCCTTCGAGTGTATTTACCAGCCTAGGAAACGAACATAGAACAGACTGTTCGTACTCTTCATCAACCTCAATCAACACATACTTAGACTTAAGAAACAACACAAGATCGCATAGTTCATCTAACAACACCTCAGAAAATAGGTCACCAATTGAACTGACTGTCATCACACCATCGAATTGATGAAGCAACTCAATGATACCTGAGTACTCCAACTCAATTGAAAATCCAACCCGAAGGTTACTGTCAAAAAATTCAACTGTTCCAGCACGACGAACAAGTGCAATGCAGCTTCTAAGCCTAAAAACTTTATTTTCCACAGACATTGCAATTATCCCTAGCTGAAATCTGCACCCACTCAATTTCACCTTTCCCAGTCATAAACTCTCCTCGCTCGGATAGTCTAGACCGATATGCATCACCACCAGCAAGGTAACTCAGAAGTTGCATACAAGCGTACGATGCTGCAAACAGGGACATACTGCCAAGCCCACCACTACCTCCAATTACATGAGTATCAGTGGAGCTAGACTCATGAACTTTATAAGATGGCTTCCAATCAGCTAATGCTACGGTAAAAAAGCTACTTGAGCAGTCAACACAATTCGACTCGCCGGGAATATAAAAGTCCCCTGTACTCATCAGATGAGCGTCAAAACCACCAGCAACATAAAGCGGAATATTCTTTGCCCACAAATAGCGCCCTAGTTTTACTGAGGTGTGACCAATATACGGTTCATCTGCAGTATTGACGACCAATGAGGTGCCATCGACAAGCCCGGACAGTTCAGTAGATGGCAGCAACTTCTCTTGCACACACACCACATTAACTTCCGAGTTGATTTTCCTAAGATAACGTTCTAATGCGTGTACTTTTGGCCGCCCCACATCATGCGCTGAATAATATGGATGCCTCTCATAAGATTGCAACTGAAGCTTCTTATGATCAACGATCGTAAATTTTGACACGCCTGCTCTCGCTAGGCTTATAGCGATTGCCGAGCCAACTGCACCAACCCCAAAAATTACACAGTGAGCATCTACTATTCGCTTATGGGCAACTTCTGCCGGCAACCCAAAAATCCAATCTGACAGGAAGTTTAGTTGCCGCGAATATCGAGAACTTTGGTCTATATTTGATGGCGACTCAAGGACACCATTATCGATCAAATATTTTAACACTGACGCTAGCTCATCGAGATCAAACTCAAATTCCAACTTCTCTATGTGCTCGGATACCGTATTAACACCATCAAGCGCCGACAGCAATTCACTAAAAGCGGGGTCAATCTGGATAGATAGCTTTTGCCTAGTGTTTATATGGTAAAACTGAATGCTGCAAACATCGGCATCAGACATGGACACGTAAACATCCACGCTGTCTTTGATTTTTAAGACAGTATCCTGTATGAAAGCTTCCATTCTTAACCCTACCGAATAAGAAAAGGTGCCAAGCTATTGGCACCTTTCCAAAATCAATATTGCAATACGCCAGCGTTTGCCTCGAGATATTCATCCCAAGAATCCAGACTACCGTCGTCGGAACCGATAGCCGGACGAGTGCATACTCTGGTACAGCAATCACTTCTGCTGCCGGAACAAGTAGTGGTGTACTTCGTTCCAGCTTCAGGATGTTCATTCACCTCAGAAAATTTTAAGCTAACCTTCTTTTTGACCATTGCTAACTCCGTTTACGTTATGGACACAGAGCGAAAACGATACCATAATGGCATAGTCATGTCACTCACAGATTTTAAACCTGGAGTTAGCAATGCAAGGAAGTTCAAAAGAGAGACAATTCGTCGTAACTGGCGCAAAAACAAACAACCTGAAGAATTTAAATATCGCTATAAATTTAAACACTATCACAGCTATAACAGGCATTAGTGGCGGCGGAAAATCATCATTAGCATACGGTACAATTTTCTCGATCTGCAAACAACAATTTAGCCAGCTTGAGCATGGATCATACGACCATGCAACATATAATGCAGATTCATTTCATGGCGCCCTCCCTGCAGTGGCGCTAACCCAAAATAATTTTAACTCAAACCCAAAGTCTACTATCTACTCGTATTTAGATATACCTAGCTACCTCTATTCAATCGCACCGAGCACTCACACTGACATTGATCAAACCATTCTTCGTTTAAACAAGCCAGGCAATGAATGTCCTCATTGCGGAGGAAGCCGACATTCGCTTTCACTATGTGAGGACTTATTGGTAGATCACTCCAAGCCTTTAGAAAGGATGCCATTTAAATGCTGGACAGGCGCCAACCTTTCTAAACACGGAGCACTACTTCGAGCCTTTTGCGAAGACGAAGGAATAGACTCAAAGAAAACGATCTCGGATCTGCCAATTTCACTCCGAAAAAAGCTATTGACTGGTGAGTCTTCCAATAAATTTAGAATCAGCTTTACGTTTTCAGGCAAGAGAAGAACTAGAGAAGAACGCTATGTTGGGCCAATGAAAATATTGGAGCAGTGCTCCCAGAGCAATAAAGTTTCCGAATACGATCTTTTTAGAAAGTTCTCGAAACCCTCTCCTTGTATTCATTGCGATTCTACAGGGATAGATCGTGAAAAATTTATCAAAAGTAAGCTTTATAGCATTTCACTATTCGACCTCATAAGACTTCCAGTCACAGATATTGCTGAGAAATTAAAAAAAGTACGGCATAGCTCTTCTCCACCTCTCAACTCACTAATACGGCAACTGGACACATTAATAGAGCTTGATCTTGGATATCTTACACTAGCTCGCCAAATCCCAAGCTTATCAGGGGGAGAACTACAAAAGCTCCGGTTCGCCCAAATATGCAATACACAGATATCAGGCATATTATTCGTCCTTGACGAAATATCCTCCCAGGTTTCCAAAAACCATCACCTACTCCTAATCCAAAAAATGAAGGAGATTTGCGACCGCGGAAATACGATCGTGATGATTGAGCACAATGACTTTTTTATAAGTGCTGCCGACAATATTATATGTGTAGGCCCCGCCCCGGGAGACGAGGGTGGCTATATAGTTCCGTACACTCCTCCTCCCCCCCTCGAACCTAGGAAATACGAAAATACTACAGAAAGCGACTTGATTCCCCTCCCGAAAGTTAGCAACAACAATGTGAAAGACATTTCGGCGTCAATACCGAAAAACTCATTAACTGCGGTGTGTGGTGTTTCAGGCTCTGGTAAATCTTCATTTGCGCTCGCGATCTCCCAAGCCCTACCACAAGTAAACTATGTATCGCAAAAACAGATGCGCGGAAACATTAGATCCACAATTTCAACCGCGTTAGACCTGAGCAATACAGTTGCAGGTATTTACTCCAAAATTACGGGGGTATCAAAAGACTTTTTCCTGCTCCAACCAGGTAAAGCTGGCTGCTGCATTGAGTGCCGTGGCACAGGATTAGTTGAATTCAGTAGAACCTTCGAAAAAACACTTAAAATTTCTTGCCCGACCTGCGATGGAGCATCATTCTCAAACGAAGTTGATGAATTCCGAATATCGGAGCTAAATATAAAAGATCTCTACAGCCGAGCACTTCACTCTTTCCCCAAAGAGGTTCTAGATCAGAGCAAAAAAATTGCAAGCATTGTAAATATTTCCGAGGCATTAGGAATATCTCACTTAAGTATAGGCAGAAAAATCGGAAGCTTATCTGGCGGAGAGTCTCGTCGAGTAAAACTTCTACAAGCTCTAATCTCGCCCAACAAAGAAAAAATTCTGATTATAGATGAACCTGGGGCCGGGCTTGACAGCTTATCTGCTACAAAGGCCATAGGCCATATACATCAGTATGCTAAGCTTTTTAAGGCGATCTTAATTATAGATCACAAACCTGAAATCTTAAACCAATGTGATTACCTTTTAGAGTTCGGCCCAGGGGCTGGCCCCGACGGTGGCAAGATAGTATATGCCGGTCCCCCAGCGTTCAATGCTTAAGCTCTGTGCAAATCCAAGAAACCTAATCATCGCCCATCGCACGCGATAACTTTATAGGCCCCCGCCATCAACGAAAATTAAGTCTGCTATGGCAAAGCATTACAAACTCTTGGACGAGGCCTGAGACGTGGCCTCCGATTTTTTTGGCGGAGGACTGCCTTGCCTAAATCACCGACTGATGCTCGAGGGCGTTCTCTGCTAGGCTCCGTACGAAAAGAGATGCCGCAAATACAGCATGGAACAAGCGAATGAGACCATGGCGGCATAACTTTTCGCGAGCTTGTCAAAGCGTGTCACGATTCGACGACTCTTTTTCAGGCACCCAAACATACGCTCGATGATGTTGCACTGTGGGTATTTGGGCCAATCGAACAACCTGGGTAATCCAGGCCTGGGTTTGCGCTTCATTAAGCGTAGCGGGATGACGGGCTGCAGTCGATATTGATCGCAGTAGCGAAGTAGCGCTTCGGCGTCGTAGCCTTTGTCGGCAAGCAGCCATTTGCAGCGTTTACGCGGGCGACCACGTCGCACAGAGCTTACAATAGATGGCGTCAACATCCTGCATGGAGTGCTATATTTTAACGACTACATCATGCCTTGCCCCATCAACTGTAGTAGATGATCCTTCTAACCAAGAAACACAGACATGCAGGTTAGCTAGATAAGAAATATCAAAAAACAAAGAGCCACTTAAATCATGAGAGGGATACACGCTTGAAAAATCTAAATCTATATCAACTTGATAACGATGGAAATTTCCCAAGACGCTTTAACGACAACAGTACGTCTACAGACTCAGGTATAAAAGTCTACTTTAGAGACTTAGAAGATAAGCTACTACAGCACATTAAAGAATGTGATGCTGCCTTTGGGGCTATCGCTTGGCTTACAAGCTTTCCTATACTCGACGCACTAGCGAGCCTGGATAATGTTTCTATTGTCGTACAAAAGGAAGATTTTCTTCGCCCCGACATGGACGCTAGGTACGGATTCGAGAAAGCACTACGCCGAAAGTACAAAGCTTTAAAATGCAATTTAACAAGATACTCGTTCAGCAACATTTTAAGTTCTATATCAATCGCGAGCGATCCTTCCCTTGATCCTATCAGATGCGTGGGGAATCATAATTCCGAAAAACATCCTGCGTTTCCAAGGATGCATAACAAATTTATAGTCTTTGCCAAGGTCGACGAAAGTTCAACGAATGACTTTGAAACTATCACACCTTATGCCGTTTGGACAGGATCATTTAATTTTACAAAGAGCGCTACTCTATCACTGGAAAATGCGTTATTTATAACCGAGACTAAAATCGTCAACGCATACTTTGAAGAATATGGTCAAATTGCTGCTATGTCTGAGGAACTTGACTGGACATCTGAGTGGGTAGCTCCAAAGTGGCGCATCGGGACATAGCTGATCCGCACAAAGCTACGACCATTGTCACATTTGCTTTCTTACATATTTTCTAATAAATTGTGCAAGGCGATCTACTGGCCGCGACCCTAGGCAACGCAAAATACAGAGCTATAAACCCTTGTCTTCTCCAAATAAAAAACCATGACAAACAAAAAAAAGGCACAATCTTCTGAACTAACCGGCGGCGCAGGCTTCGCTTATGAGGGATACGTTTCAGCATACTTTCTAGCAGCATTGTTGACTGCAGAGTTACGTCCCCCGCTTAACGTGAGAGTTAAGACTGTCGCGTTGCAGCAGTCCGCTTATGGTGCACCCCTTGATGACATAGTAATTACATTTGACGATGATTACGGAACAAAACTGCACATACAAGTTAAGCGATCCCTGACAATATCTGCTGCTAAGAGCAATAAAGATTTCCGTGAAATCGTAAAAAACTCATGGCTAACTTACAAGAATCCAAAAAACCAAAACAAACATGATTACTACGGGGCCGCAACCGATACCATAGCTCTTGCCAGCTTACGCAATTTTAGAAATGTCTGCCTAGCGGCAAAACACAGTAACGATGAAATAGCTTTCTTCTCAAGAAATAACGAGTCAGGCACATCCAGCATTGAATTTGATAATACCATCAATGAAATAAAAACAATCCTCAGAAGTGAACAGATAGCTTTCACAGATTCTGAACTGCATAACTTCTTTAAAAACTTTGTAATACTCAACTTCGACGTCACAACTCCCGAATCCATCTCAAACTCGGATACAATCAATAGATTAAGTCAAGTTTTGACTGCCCCTGCCCGGGCAAATGATCTTTGGGAGTATTTGAAAGGTATATCGAGAGAGGGGGCTGCCGTTTCCGCAACTTATGATAGCGAATCACTTAAGCGACTACTCTACCCTTTATTTAAATTCGACGATAATAAAAAGAGCTCTACTAATTCTACGACAGCCATAAATTCAGAAGGCGAGGTAATTTCTGATGCTGCTCAACCGGTAAACTGCAGCGTAGCAATATCAAATCTGGCCGAGCGCTACAAACCTCTAAATCTGACTGCAGTAATCACAACTGACAAACCCGAGAATCTTGCGACAGAAATAAAAATCTGGAAAGAAAAATTAAAGCGCAGCTCGTTGTTAAGCAAAGAGTCAAAATTGCTAGCAGAAAAAATGCCCTTGAAAGAATTAGTTAAGCACTTTCAGATTGCGCACATACTACTGCAGCACCTCGCAACCGCTGATTTTTCCGCCTATATATATTACTATAGAGAGACTGAAATCGATGGTTGGTCTCCCGAAACCATCGAGAAAGAAATAGTAATGATTCCGCTACTTCACAGAATAAGCAACAAGAACGAGCCCACCGAAACGATTTACTCAGAAATATCAAGCATTAGATCTATAGTGGCGTCCGCCGTAACAGAAGTCAAAGACAAATACCATCGTACGGTTACCCCCACTGTATCTACGTCCTACGCTAGAAATCGACGAGAAATAATAGAGCTGTCGGACTTGGTCGCAGAAATTGCGGCAAACTACATTTCCAAAGGTACAACTTACCCGAAGGAATATATAGCATACATAAGCACCAGGATTAGATACGGGGGAAACGTTGCCACTGGCGAAAAACACAAACGAGATAGAAATCCTATTACCTAAACTAATTTACCATCGACCATAGTTTTTTTGCGAACTCCGGCTCAACCGAGTGGGCATAAGCGATGAACCCCTCAAGCTGAGTTCTTGTTGGTGCTATCGAATGATTTCCTGAGGAAAACTCGAAATGTCCATCACCATATTTTTTTATATAATAAGCAATCAACCTTAGTTTCTTCTTCACCTGCTTTGGAAGCCTCGGCATTTCGCTATCAACAACTGACAACCCTGTTACAAATTGGCGCGAGCCACGATACTGAACATAACAACCTTTCGGCTGTAAAAAAAACCCACTCGCATTGACAACTGCTTCTATGCTTTCTTTGGTTGGAGGTGCCTTACCGGAGAACGTTATGTTATCTGCATATCGACTGAATGTAGATTTCGTGGCACGGGCCAGCTCCAGCATATCTAAATCTAGACTTCTGCACACTACATTGGATATGATAGGACTACATCTAGTGCCCTGCAACAAACGCCCATCGATAGTACATGCCCGTGCTAAAATCCGAGCTATAAATTGCGTCCCACCAAGCGACAATATAGACTGACAGACCTGGACTTCAGTTATAGCATTAAAAAAATCTTTAATATCAGCGTGCACAATAATATCTTTCCGCATGTGCAACTTCGCATTAGAAACTGCTGAGCGACCACTTAAGAACCCTTGTACATGCTCGCCAAACTCTACACTATTCGTAACAATCATAGATATAGAGCGGTGCAGTTGCGAAAGCCACTTGCTTTTCGCTTTGTAAACCTGCCTGTATTCTCCTTTACGATTTCTTCCCCGCTTAGCTATTCTTATCACTTCGTAATAATCAACCTGCCTAGGGGCGGTTAAATACTCCTCTATCAGCTCAGCCTTAACTCCCACTGCATAAGACAGCTCTGCTAGATCATGAATATCTAAAAGTTTGGTAGTAGTCATCGTGTTGAACTGAAGTGAGGAAGGGGGTGGCTGGATGGAATTTGTAAGACTTCAAATAGTCGAGTACGGACTCGTACTCACGGACATAACCGCAGTCGGTCATCCAGCCACCGCTTTGAAAATACCATATGGCGGCTCTGCTTGGTAGTCCAAAAAACTCTGACAGCCTCTCCCTGACGGCTTCTGCAGAATGACGCCAAGGGCAGCCGAGGGTTGCATGCAATCAGAAGATCTTATCTCAGAAGTCAAATACCCAAGTTTTTTCCAACCGTCGAACCAGCAGTCGCACAGTGAGTGAATAGTAATACCGCGTTGCCTCACTTCGCAGGCCTTGGCGATGATAAAGAAACCAAGCCACGTGTTTTCTCCTCCAAACCCATGGCGTGTCTAGGTGCCAGCGCTCTGCGATTTCGTCCTGGATGGTTTTCGCCTGTCGCACATGTCGTTGCCGGGTTGCGTGCGAGCCGGTCAACACGCCAGCTAAGAACAGCTCCATGTCAAATGGCTTACTCATGACTGTCCTCCAATGTACGCGGCGACCACGTCAATCCGAGCGTGTCCCAGCTCATAGCTGATTTGCCTCCGGGCCTCGCGACCAAGGTGCTTATCCAGCTGGCAGCATTGACCGCCATTGATAGGTGCGCGGTGTTGGGTGATGTGTTCATAGCGCTCACATGCGTAGGCCGCACGGAGCTCATGGACGCCTCTGAGGTTGTGTGAATGCAGGATGGCCCGTGCAGGGCGAATGATTTCTTGCAGAACATTCAGATAGCTTCCGTTTGGAGCAATTAGGTTGCGGCTACCTGCAGGCGACAGCTGTCGTGCAAACTTAAGTGCATCTCGAACATGATCATCCACCGTAATCCAGCGGGGGGCTGAGGCGCCGGCGCGGCCGCCTTTGGTGCCATCCTGAATGTTAATCCTGCCTAGCTCGTTAGCCTCACGACTTAGCCGTGGTAGGTCTGCCAGGATTGCCTCACGTAAGCGCATGCCGGTGGCTCGCGCCAACAGAACGATCGCGGCGGCCCGCAGATGATCACGACTGCAAAGTGCATCGACGATCTGCTTAACCTGTTCGCGGTCTTGGCCGTGAGGCACCGAGTGTCGAACCCCGGTGCGCTGCATATCCAATGCCTTGCTCGGACTGCGCAATGTCACATACTGATCACCGCGAAGCGCCGCCATGGTCCTATTAACGCTGGATAGGCGGTTTTGTGCGGTGCTGACCGCAAGGTCACCGCGCCTAACCACGTCGCGTAGATACGCCGCATAGTCCGCCAACACTTTCCGATCAATCTGCCGCGCATCATTGATACCCGGCCCCTGTTCTGAGCGGCACCATTTCGCGAATGCCTGCCACCGATCACAGTGTGCCTTCACCGTGCCGTAGTGACCGCCGCCGAACATGTCTTTCAGCGCCTGCGGCCCCGCGTAGCTCAATTGCCTGCCGTAGCCGAAATTACGACCATCGCGTCTACCCACCAATGCCATGTCAGTCACCTCATCTACCGTTCTCCGATCCTCGCCCCACGTCATCCCGCCAAGAATGTTGAGTGTTATCAGGGATCAAGGCCCCTGCGACCTGTGGGGAATGTCCTCTACGCGGGACTGGCGGCTCCTTACGTCCGGGAGCAAGGACATCTCATGATCTGGCCTCCTGAACACCGTTACCGGTGGGCGGGTGGAGGCTGCATTGGCTGACGAGACCAGTGCCGCGAGATCCTGAGCCGGGTGAACGCAGCAATGCGATGACCGGGGCATGCCTGACTGTCAGTCAGGTGCAGTCCATTCCCTGGTCTGCGGCACCATCATCTACAAGGCTGTTGCTGGTGACATCGGCGTTTGTCACACCGATTGTCACGAGGGGGAATGCCGCAAAGCCCTGTGCGATCAGGGCTGCAGCAGTGTTAGAAGTGCCCGTCTCTTTCCATAGAAAGAGACGGGCACAGGTTGGCGCAAAAGTCGGCCAAGCGGATAGGTTGCTGCAGGGCAGCTGGGTACGGTGTATTGGCGCACGAGCGCCGTATGTGTAAGAGCATCCATCACATGGGTAGTGACCGGGCGAGCTGCCGGATGCGAATCGCCCTTGGGGAGAACCACCGCGGGAGCGGCGTGACCTTGAAGGCTCGGGTCACCTGGGGTGCTGTCAACGACAGCCTTTGCACTGTCTTTTCTACGCCCGCAATCCGAGAGGGTCAAGCGACTCGCCCGCAGGATTTTGTGGTTGAAAATGGCATTGGGCGTGTACGGAATCCCGTGGTTTCCAGTAGCCGATTGGGTGCTTTTGATTTTTTAGGTGAGGTCCATCCAAACAGGGCGGCTTTGCAGCCCTGTTTGGATGGACCCGCATGGAAAGCAGGTCACCAAAATTTTCAAAGCCGTGCGCTCACTCGACTGCGCCACGCCTTGTTCGTAGGCTAGAAACGTTTGCCCCGGTGTGATTCGCGAACTCATGCGGCGAGATATGCTCCTGCCGGTTCGCTTCGAGGTAACGGCTCCACCAACTCATGATCAATCGCCGTTCCTCCAGAAACTCGGCCTTGTGGATATACGCCGCCCGAACGTTGTTACGCTCCCTGTGGCTCATCTGCCGCTCAATAGCCGTCTCTGACCAAAGCCCGGATTCGACCAAGGCACTGCACGCCATGGACCGAAAACCATGCCCACAGATTTCGGTCTTGGTGTCATAGCCCATGTTCCGCAAAGCGCTGTTGACCGTGTTCTCGGACATAGGCTTCCACGAGCGAGCGTCACTGGTGAACACTAGGTCGAAGTACCCCGTGATCGCATGAATCTGTTCGAGCAACATCACCGCTTGCGGTGAAAGCGGGACAAGGTGGATGTCGCCCGCCATCTTCGTCCCTCTGGTCGAGTACGGAACGCCGTCTAATGCGGGCCGCGTATCAGGTATCTCCCAAATACCGCGCTTCAGGTCGAACTCACTCCAACGTGCGAAGCGCAATTCGCTGGAGCGTACGAACACATGCAGGGACAGCATGACTGTCAGCCGTGTGAGCGTGCGCCCCTTGTAGTTCTCGATGCGGTCCATCAACTCAGGCAGACGTGGCAGCGGGAGTGCAGGCCGGTGCGTAACCCGTGGCGCGCTGATGAAGCCCTCAAGGTCATATGCTGGGTTCACCGTGATCAGACGCAGCCGCTTCGCCTCACGCATGATGCTCTGAAGGTAGTTTTGTACCCTTAAGGCCACATCGATCGTGCCGCGCTTCTTGATTGCCTCAAGCGGCTGCATGAGATCGAAGGTATCCAGATCAACGATGGCGCGTGCGCCTAACAGCGGGAATACGTGCGTCTTCAAGCGACTCAGCACAGTCCTCGAATGACCAGGCGCCCACTTAACGGACATTTCCTTATGCCAGTCCAAGGCAACTCGCTCGAACGTGTGCCCTCTGACAACCGCCTCGGCCTTGGCCTGCTGCTTGGACGCAATCGGATCAATGCCTTCAGCCAGCGTCCGCTTAGTCTCCAGACGCTTCTGCCGAGCATCTGCAAGCCCGATGACGGGATAGTTGCCAAACGAGGTCAGCCCCTCTCGCCCATCCGGTTTCACATACCGGAAGCGCCAGCCTTTGCGGCCATTGGGGTAAACGAGGAGGTAAAGACCGTCACCGTCAAAAAATCTTGTAGGGGCGGTCAGTAGGCTTGGCCGAACGGCATGCGGTGTCGGTCAGGGGAGCAGTAGTACGAGCCATAAGGGTAAACCCCTTTATCGAATCGACTTTATCCCAAACGTTACCCCTAAATCGGCTGGCAGCTGTCGGAATCCGACGGAACGCCATAACGAAAAAACCCGCCACAAGGCGGGTTTTAGGGGTGTTCCAGAGATTTTGGTAGCCTTCGCTGGAACCTGAACTGGTGCCGGAGACAGGAATCGAACCTGCGACCTTCGCGTTACGAGTGCGTTATGACGCCCAGCAATTACAGGAAATCCCCAGCATTCATTGGGATATATCGTCCAGTTGAGTCCGCCGAGACAGGTCCGTATAGTCATTTCTGCTGTCACCCTGCTGTCACGGACGCCAACCCATGAAAACCAAGATCACCGCCAAAGTCCTCTCCAGCATCCAGCCCCAGGAGAAGGCCTACCGCATCCACGACACCGCCCAGCCAGGCCTGTCAATCAGGGTTCTGCCCAGTGGCCACGCCAGCTATATGGTGACCTGGGGGCGGAACCAAGCCGCTACCCTGGGCCGGGTTGGAGTGATGACCTTGGACCAGGCGCGCACCGAGACTGCTCGCTGGCTTGCTGAGGCCCACGCCCACGGCACGCCGCTGGTGGCAGCCAAGAGCAAGCGCCGGGCAGCGCACACTCTCCGGAGCTACCTGGAGGAAAGCTACTACCCGTGGCTGGAAACCCACCACAAGGCCCACCAGAAGACGCGGCACGCCATAGAGTACAGCTTCGGCGCATTGATGCGTAAACCGCTGACAGACATCACCCAGCGCGATCTGGAGGCTATGCGCGTGAAGTGGCTGGCTGCCGGCCTGAAGGACGCCACTGCCAACAGGAAGCTGGCGGCCCTGCGCGGCGCACTTTCCAAGGCTGTCGAGTGGGGCGCACTCGAGCAGCACCCGATGGCCAAACTGAAGCCGATGCGGCTCGACAGCCGCGCCCGGGTTCGATTCCTATCTTCGGAAGAGAACCGGCGACTGCGCCAGGCTCTGGACGATCGGGAGGAGCGCATCAGGAGCGAGCGTGACAGCGCCAACCGGTGGCGCCGGGAGCGGAAAAAGGCCGAGCTGCCGGACCTGAGAAAGTTGGCGTTTGCTGATCACCTGAAGCCAATGGCCATTATCAGTCTCAATACCGGCCTGCGCCGAGGCGAGTTGTTTAATCTGACTTGGACTGATATTGATCTTGGCCAGAAGACGCTTACAGTTGTTGGCGAGGGCGCGAAGTCCGATCAAACCAGGCACATCCCCTTGAATAAAGAGGCGCTGCAAACCATCAAAGAGTGGAAGGGCCAATCTAATGGACTGCGCCTGCTCTTCCCAAGCCAAACTGGCGGAGTAATGGATAACGTCAAAAAGTCTTGGGACGGGGTATTGAAGGAGGCGAAAGTTACTTCGTTTCGCTGGCACGACCTCCGCCACACTTTCGCGTCAAATTTGGCTATGAAGGGCGTGCCGCTGAACACGATCAGGGATCTGCTGGGGCACGCCGACCTAAAGATGACCCTGCGCTACGCCCACCTCGCCCCTGACAGCAAGGCGGCTGCAGTTGAGCTGATCTAGAACGGAATTAAATCCATATCTTTAATAGGAACTATTGTAGCGCTGGTCTTATGTTTGTTTACGTGCTCGATAATCTTGTCCCAATTATCGGTCACGATAAACATCGACAGTCTGTCTTGCTCAGTGGAATAGCTTCGATCAGGATATTCCATCCAAAAATAAGAGCTTGCCTTGATCGTCTCCCAAATCCGAAGCTCGTCATAAGTAAGGGCTTCCGGCATATGGAAAGCCATATTTATCAAACGAACCGACTCATCAGTCGACCATATTTTGTCTAAGGCAGAGGCCAGACTTGTGCCATCGAAGTCTATGCTCTGCTGAGAAATCGCTTGCGAAATAGACCATTCAATGACCGCTGTAAGGGAGCGTTTTTGGAGTCGCCCCATTATATCCAGGGCAAACTTTATTTTGGGGTCGATTCGAATCCCTACGCTCACTGTCGTACTGGTCTCTCCAGTGCGCTTGCTTGTCTTGGTTGCCATTCCCCACCTAAACCTTGTCGATTTTGGTCAGATCATCTGACCTGATGACCATAGCTTGCGCGACGCGAAATTCCATGTCAATCCGAGCGAATTTGCAACCGTCTAGCAATTGCTTGCGCGTTAGAATCTGGCGATGTAGCCTAGCGATACCTGGCAACAGCCAGCTAGCACCTTGGAGACAGGTATGGAACAAGCACAACAGGTTGCCCCCCTCTCGGTAGGCGTTGAGGAAGCAGGCCGCATCCTCGGGATTTCCCGGTCGGCCACCTATGAGTTCATCGCCAAGGGCGAGATCAAGACGTTCAAGATCGGGCGCCGCCGCCTGGCCCTGATGTCGGAGCTGAAGGCGTTCATCGAGCGCGCAGCAAAGGAAGGTGGCCGGTAATGGCCCGGAACAAGGATGCGCCAGAGCTGACGCTGGTGAAGGGCGGTGCCGAGCCAGTGTTAGAGGCACTGGCCCAGCGTGCCGCAAAGCAATTTGGAAACCACTCGCAGCGCCTCGATTCTACCCACCCACTCGCAAATCGCGCCACCCCTGACGGGACCCTTGCCGGGAATTACCAAGCCCTTCATGACGCAGCAGAAGAAGCAGACGCGATGCTCAGCCTGCTTGCATCCAGCTCGCGCATGATCGCCGGAGGCTACGGAACCGATAAGGAGGTGCAGAGACTGGCGGCGTCATCGGCAAAGGCTGCTGCTGCCGCGCACGACTATCTGCACGCTGTTCTGCAGAACATCGAGCTCATTGAGCGCCAGGATTACTAGAGGGGACGAAGGAATGCGAGGAGAGAGAAGTGACCCAGGCAGTGCACCACCACCGCCCAGGTCTGACCCCCAACGAAAGGAGCCACTATGACGGCTGAAACTATCGCAGATGCAGATCTGCCTGACAACCACTCCACCCACGCCCAGGCCTTGCGGATGATCGCCGCACTGCGCAAGGGGCCTGTGTCGTCCATCGAGGCGGCGCAGTCGCTGGATATCGTCCACCCGCCGTCCACCATCCGCCATTTACGGCGGCAGGGCTGGGGCATCTTGACCAGGTGGTGCTACCAGGCTGCAGCGCCTGGTCGCCCCCCGCACCGGGTGGGACTGTACGTCCTGGACGCAGATATCGACTAAGGCACCGGCCGGCGGGCGTGATTTTAACCCGCTCGCCGGCGCCCTTGTGTGAGTCGCCGAATGGCAAGAAAGAAGCAGTACAAGGTCGACTTCGGCGGGAGGGTGTTCGCTCTCCCCCATCGATTGCTCATGCATCCAGCATTCGACAACCTGAGCCCCAAGGCAGTGACCGTGCTCATCAAGCTCGGCCGGCATTACAACGGCCGCAATAACGGCGATTTGGCGTGCACAGTCGAGATGATGGCCGAGGGTCGAAAGATGGATGCCAAGACGCTCGCGTCGGCTCTCCAGGAGTTGATCGATGCAGGGCTGATCATTCGCACCCGCACTTACCGAAAGGGCGGCAGGGAGCCAGGAATGGCGCAATGCGCGCTCTACGCGCTCGCCTGGGCGTACATCGACGAATGCCCCGGGAAAAACCTCGAGGTGGCACCAGGGCCGGCGCCTTTCAAGTTCACCTGATTTCGATTTTTTCGGTGGGATTTTTTCCGGCATCGACTGGGATTTTTTCCCATACGGTTTTCCGGTTGCGTCCGGTTGTGCCGAGCAACCATTGAGCGACTGGGATTTTTTCCTAGTCACATACCGGATTTACTGGGCTTGCCGGTATCCTGTGAACGGAAAAACTCCCAGCCTTTATAATTTACCACCCCTAGGGCCTTCAATTCAGTGCACAGCAGGTCAGTAGCGCCGGCGCGATGGCGCAGATCTGCGCCGTTTGACCCGCAATGAAAAAGGGCACCACCCCGATTCAGGGTAGTGCCCAGTTGTCACCATCATGGTGATTGGTCGCCGGACGACCTTAGCGCTTCCACTCCGCCGGCCCTCTCATCGAAAGGCCATGGTTCGCCTCCTTGAGTAGCGCTTTCGGATCCCAGGCCGCGCTGTTCATGTCGCACCGATCAAGCCCTAGCAGCGCAGCAGCCTCAACAGCTCTCATAAAACCAAGCACCTGGCCCCGAAGTGTTTCAAACTCATCAGGTGATGCTGATCTAGCTCGGTCGAGCCAAGCAGCAGCAATAGAGTTGAGGTGACCTCCAGCCCCCTCGTAGAACTCCTTGGAGAACTTGAGGGCAATCAGCGCCAGCGCCTCCCCTGTCTTCCACCCGCCGCCGTAATCACCCGTGAGCGGAACATCCCACAGGCAGTGGCCGTGCTTTGGCTTGTAGTAATCTGTACCGATATAGGGCAGCCTCTTGGCTGGGATCGTGCTCCGTTTGAATTTCAGCGGACCGCTCATTGCTCACCCCCGGCTGCATCCAGCGCGCCCTCGAGGCGATCGCAGATCTCGTTCAGGATGTTCGCCCGGTCCTCGGCCAGGTAGTTACCGATATCGGCTAGGTCCTTGATGATGCTGATCGAGCCAGGGTCGCCTCTCTCTGCCTCGCGCCGGATAGCCCACGTGAGCGACCGCATCCATTCGAAGTGCCCCATGTCGGCCTGCAGGTCGAACAATGCGCCGTGACCCGCGGTTTTGAGCGCTTTTACCTGTTCTGCGGCTTGGAGTTGTGGCTTGCTGCTGATATCTTGTTTACGTTGCATGACGTGTACCTTCAAGTGTCGTCGTGTGATAGGCCCTCCCGGTGTTCGCGCACCGGGTTGGCCACCTTCAAATGTCGGGAAATCCGACCCTTTACTGCTTGCCCTTCTCGTTCAGCCACCCGATCGCCCAACTGATGGGGTCTTTGCTCCCTTGAGGCTTGAGTGGCTTACCGTCTAGCGCCGCCTGGCGCCCTTCCTGCTCTGTTTCGGTGTGAATCCATACCGTCGCCTGCCTGAACCCAGCTTCGCGCTGACGCTCCTTGTAAAGCCTTTGGCGATCTGCTGCTGATAGCGGGCCCTTCGTTTCCTCTTCCTTCACCTCAACCTCCGTTAGCAGTCACGATGGAGTGATAATGAACCATCGTTAGCAGTCACGCAAGTGTCCGGCTGCAATATTTTTGCAGCCCCGATCAAGGGGTCACAGTGCCCCGCGTGCTTCAACGCCCAATGACCACTTGAAAGCAAATGGCCAGCTCCCCATATGACAGGTACAGGGATGCCCCTGCCTACGAGGATGGAGAAAATGGCGAAACCGGAGTTTGAGATTGGCGATATCGTGAAGCTGAAGTCGGGCGGGCCTGACATGACGGTGCAAGACTACGAAAAACCGTATGACCGATACCTGTGTCAGTGGTTTGCAGGGAAGAAGCTCGAGAGAGGTCATTTCAAGGAGGCATCGTTGGAGCGAAAGGCACCTGGGGGAAGCTGATGGACGCCGGCGCAGTGGCACAATGGATGCTTTTGCAGATTGAGCGCGATACGTGCATCTACCAGGACGATGTGGTTGACCACATCATCAAGGCAGGCCACGAGGAGCTGCTTATCGAAAACGCCGACGGCAACCAGGTGCTCGGTAAAGGTGTTCTTGCTGCCTTCCGAAAGCTCACGCCTGACAATGTGGTGTGGGTGAAGCCTGACCGTTACTGGCGCTTCCGGGTCGCGGAAGATGAGCCAGGACGAGACGCCCGCGGCTAAGATGGCCAGCCAGGCCCAGATCATCAGGCCTGGCACCCTCACACTTCCTCAAATTGAGGATGTATCCATTTCTGGATGGACAGTCCGATGCGTCCAAAGCTGGACGGACCTCTGTGGGAGCGGGCCGGCGAGATGTGAGCAGAGCTGCTCAGATATCCTCAGGATTGAGGACATCGCCAGGCCGGCCGGAAGATGTGCTCAGATCTGAGCACATCGAGATGCCGGAGGTTTTACCGCTATCTGTCCATCCGAACTGGTCATTGCTCACGGAAATACAGGTTTCCGGTAGTAATGACCACCGACGGTCATCCCGCCCCTCCTCCTGAGTGCATCGCTGGTAGCTTGAGCTATCCACCAAGCAAAGTGAGGGCGGCCTAGTGAAGCGCGAGCCGATTTTGCCGAGAGTACTTAGATACCGAGACGCACCGGGCTATCTGGGGATGTGCAGGCAAGAGTTCGATAAAACCGTACGCCCTTTCGTGACGGAATTTCCGATTGGTGCCCAAGGCGTCGGTTTTGATCGATATGAGATCGATGCGTGGACGGATGCCTACATAGCCGAAAATGCGACCCAGAAGGCACCGAGAGCCCCCAGCAGAAGCGCCAAGCGTGAGCTAGAAAAGCAAGCCGCCGAAAAGTCACGAAGAGAATTTGAGGATGCACTACGACTCGTAGGCAGAAAGAAGTAGATGCTGACTGCCGCGACCACGGTTACGTTCGTGCAGCGAGCGCGCCGATGAAATAAAAATGCCGCGGCAGTCCAGTTCAGGGTAGCTCACCATTGCGCTGGTCCGCCGGCCACTCATCCGACCCGAAACTACCAAAATCAGTCGACTCGACACGATCCAGCGCGCGGAAAGCATCATGTGATCGTGGCTCACATCACCGTGTAGGGATCGACACACTGTGTAGGAATCAACACGGTGGAGATCGGCTGAAATCCCAGCCGATGCCCTTTCGCGACCTTCTCGTAAAACCCTGGGCGGGAATTCCCGCTTTGAGGTCCGATCCTCGAACTACAGCCGAGTCAGACCATATCGTCCGATTCGGGCCTCCAGGCCTGACAGCAGGCCGGAGCAGGTGATTGTGACGGTGGCTCACTTTTGAGCCATGAGGTCAGCGAATTGCGCGCCCCTGCCCTTGCCTCGATGTGAGGAAATCCCACTTCGCTGCAGCCAGGCCGGGTGCGGGGCGCGATTTCAAATCGCCCCCTCCTGCTCTCCGGGTATTCCCCCGTTGGGGGTGAACGAATCGTTCACCTGATGGCCGGGGTGTCCTCAAAAATGAGGAGCCCCAGGAGCAGGCGCGCCACAAAACGGAACTTCTTCATTTCGTGGCGCGAGGTTTCCACTGGCGGTGCGAACCTGGGATACCTCGAAAATTTCGTAGTTTGACGCCCGTATCACTTAGGGTGACGTCAACATAGTGCAACGAAAACAGCCCTTTCCGAGGCCTGGAAATCAGGCTTATTCGTCCCGTTCCGTCCCGTTGTGTGTATCACCCTAGGTGTACCCATAAAGCACTGGATAGAAAGCCAGATACGGCCTAATTTGACCTCTGCAAGGCTTTCAACAGCTATCAGAGGAATGCCCCATGACAGCCCCCACCAAGGCCCGCGGCCAGCAGATCAAGCCAACCATCGCCGAAGTGAATGCGGCCTGGGCACGCCTGCGCGATGCCGCTGGGAAAGGCGACGTGCACGCCAATGCACTGCTGATCGCGCTCACTGAGCAGCGACCAGTAATGAGCCTCCCGGCCTAACCTCACCAAGGAGAATCATATGTTCGAGAAGATCACCACCATCGTGAACGGCAGGGACCGAATTCTGGCCGTTTGGCAGGGAGACCAGGGCAGTGAGCTCTACAACATCGCCAAGTCCGCCGGCCGCGAGGTTGAGCACACCGCCCTGCGCTTAGGCCGGATCACCAGCGACTCTCGCCTGAGCGCCGAGGCTAAGCGCGATGACCGCAAAACAGCCGGCGTGGACAGTCTACGCAGCCTGGCCAAGTTCTCGACGCGCCTGGCGGCGCTGCGGGGCGACTATCAGCAGCGGATGAATCGCCTGTCGTCCGTGCCCCCCTATCGCGATGGCGATACCTCCACCCCGCTGATCGATATGGAAATTGCTCGCAAGCTGAGCTCCATGGATGACGCAAGCGCGCGACGGCTGCTTCTGCTCACAGGCGAGCAGCCGCGCCTCACCGATGCCGTTTTGCGCCTCCCCCCATTCCTGTCTGGGCTGAGTGACGCAGAACACCGCCGCATCGCCAGCGTCACCCTGGAGCGGGCGAACCCGGAGGCTTTTGCCCTGATCACCCAGGAAGGCGAAGACCTCGATTCGGCAACCAAGGCGGTCAGCAAGGCATTCCGCTTGGTCGTAGAGGTCACTGGCGCAGAACTGGTAACGCAAATCGAGGCGGCAGGCGATCGGGCCGAGTTCTTAGTGAACGCTGATCCAGAAATTGTGCGAGGTCTGTCCGGCGCGGCCTGATTCGGCCAGGCCCTACCAACATCCGAAAGCGAATCAAGGAGAAAAGCAATGGCAGTAAAGACCCTGCGCGCCGTATCTGGCGGCAAAGAGCGAATCATCGGCCTGTGGCGCCATCCGGAAGACGGCAAGTTCGCCGAGGCATTCCGATTCGCACGCGAAGCACGCAGCCACGTCGAAGGCCTGCAGATCGCGCACATGAACATCAACGGCGATGACCGCCTCTCTGACTCAGCCAAAGCAGGCGATCGATACAAGGCCGCAAAGGAGCGCCTGTACTTCATCGGTCAGTTGCAGCGGGGCCTCGACGCACTGCGCAGCCAGCACCTTGAACGCGCCTCCCGGCTCACTGCCGTACCACCCTACCGCGACAGCGATGCGGTAACTGTGCAGATCGACCTCGCATTGGCCGCCCAGCTGCGCGCGATGGAGCCAGCAGCCCGAAACGCCGCTTTGCTTGCTGGTACCCATCAGGTGTTTGTGAGCGCCGCTCTGCGGCTGCCGCGCGAGCTCACAGGCATCAGCGCCGACTGGCACGCCAGGGTCTTGAAAGAGGCCATCGCCCGGGCTCACCCCCGCGAGGCTCAGGAAGTCGAGGACATGACCCAGGCTATCGAAGACGCTCAGGAGGCTGTCCGGGTAGCGTTCGACATCATCCAAGGTGATTCTGGCATGAGCTTGACTGACAAGGTGGAGGCCGCAGGCGAGAGCGCTGTAGCGCTGGTGACCGGCGTCAGCCCTGGAACCGTTGAGCGCATCAGCGAGCGCCTCGCAGCCCAAGCCAAGGCAGAGGACGAAGCCGCTGAGGAAGAAGAACAGCGCCTACGGGACCAAATCGCCGGGGGTCAGGCTTGACCGAGCGCTCCGCAAAAGAGCCCAGGGATAACAAGGGGCGATTCGCCCCTGGTTTCTCCGGCAACCCTGGCGGGCGCTCTGGACTTACCCAGGCCCTGCGCGAGCAGCTTGCCGAGGGCTCACAGGCTGTCGCCAAGAAGGTGATGGCAGCAGCCAAGAAGGGCGATATGCAGGCCTGCCGGCTGATCCTGGAGCGCCTGGTGCCACCGATCAAGCCGACATCCGAACCAGTCCAGTTCGAGCTGGACGACACCGACCTGCCAAGCGCGGCGAAATCCATCCTCAGGGCTATTGCCGCTGGCGATCTCCCTCCTGATCAGGGCCGCCACCTGATCGAAGGTCTGAGCGCCGTGGCCAGGGTGATCGAGGTTGCCGAGCTGGAAAAGGCAGTCGAAGAACTGCGGCAGCAGGTAGAGGAGATGCAGCGATGACCATCAAAGGTCTGAAGTCAGAGATCCGGCGATTGACCTCGCGCATCGGTGCGGATGAAGAGCCGATTTCCATGGTTACGATCGCCGTTGTAGATGCCAGCACCGGGGCGGAATCGATGGACTTTCCAGACATCGTTGGCCATTCGCTCAGCTATCGAATCCAAGGCCAGTACGAGACGTTCTTTTTCCCCTTCACCGACATGACCAGTGAGCAGGCCGAGGCGATCGCCCACGCCATCATCCTGCACATCCGCCAGGTCGAGCGCCTTGGACGGCTGGTCCCGGCAGGAATCTTCGACATGACGCTTGAGCAGGCAGGCTCGCGCCGCATCAGCCTGCCACCGCCTGGCACCACTACAGCGGAGTATGCCGCCGAGATCTATCGACAGGTCATCGAAAGCCGCTCCGCACCACTCCCCCATCCTGAGGATCGGCCATGAGCGTGAAAAACAGCATCAAGGGCCTGCAGAAGCAGGTCCGGCGCACCGAGCAAGACGCGACCGTCGCAGCGATCAGCCAACTCATGGATGAGCTATCAGCCGAAGCCGCCGGCGGCTCAGTCGCGCAGGGCAGCGAGCTGAACGAACTATTCGAGAGCGCCGTGCCGCCTATAGGGCCGAGCCGCGCCGGCACCGGAGAGAGCAAATGAAGCAAGAATCCCGCTTAGCGGTAACCATCGACTCGAGAGGCGCTCGCCAGCAGGCGGATTTTCTCAGCTCGAAGCTCAAGTACCTGCAGGAAAGGGGCGACGAAGCCTCAGAGAGCTTTTACGGCATCGGCGCGGCCGCCAAGGCCGCTGCAGCCGCAATGGCAAGCATCGGCGTCGGGCAGTTGACCAGAACACTGCTGCAGACCACCGACCGCTTCAAAGCCATGACCGGTCAAATCAACCTGGTCAGCAGTTCTACCACTGAGGCCACCCGGACATTCGAGACGCTGAAGGGGATGGCGAACGAAACCGGAGCCAGCCTCGAAAGCACCGTCACGCTGTTTACCCGGATGTCCAACGCCACGAAAGGCGCAGGCTTCAGCCAAGCCCAACTGCTGAAGGCCACCGATGCGGTCAACAAGGCGTTCCTGGTGTCGAGTGCAACCCAGGAAGAGGCGACAGCAGCAAGTATCCAGCTGTCTCAGGCGATGGCCTCCGGCACCCTGCGCGGCGAAGAGTTAAACAGCGTGATGGAACAAGCGCCGCGAATCACCCGGGCGCTGTCTGAGTACCTGGGCGTCACCAACGGTCAGATCCGCTCGATGGCAGCCGAGGGCAAGATCACCTCGGAGGTCGTGATGAATGCCCTCCTCGCTTCGCTTTCCTCGCTCAACAAGGAGGTGGCGTCGATGCCGCCATTGTTCGAGCGCGCGTCCCAGGTTGTGAAAAACAACTTCCTGGCAGCCATTGGCCAGGTCAACGTCGACCCGGCGATCAAGGCCATGACTTCGCTGGGTGACGTGTTTGCATCGCCGGAGACGGTGGCCGGCATCGAGAAGATCTCCAATGCACTATCCGGTGTTGCCAATTTCGGCGTCCGCGGCTTCGAGGGGTTGATCTCCAATATGGATGCCTTGATCGCACTCAGCGGAGCTTATGCCGCTAGCGTCGGCGTTCGCATGACGGCCTCCCTCGCCTCATCAACCCAGGCGCGCCTGGCGGACGTGTCAGCCTCAATGCAGCAAGTCACTGCTGCGCGCGAGATCGCGACGGCGGACGCGCAAGCGGCTCAGATAAGCACCAGGCGTGCCGCCGCTGAGAAACAGCTAGCCGGTGCGAAACTGGCCAGGGCCAATGTCGAGCTGCAAGCAGCCAGAGGGACCAACGCCGAAACCATCGCACTGCAGGCGCAGGTGGCAGCGGCAAGCGAAAACCGCGCAGCGACTATCGCCCTGACCCAGGCAAAGGCCGCCCAGACCGCCGCCGAGGCAAGCCTGACTGCTGCCGCCACGCGTGGTGCTGCCGCAAGATCCGCAGCGATGGCTGCATTTGGAGGCCCGGTCGGCTTGGCCACGCTCGCCGTGAGCGCTCTTGCCGGCGGGATGCTTTACCTCGGGAGTGGTACCGACACGGCGACTAAGGCGCTGATTGACCAGAACCTGACACTCGATGACTCGATCGACAAATTCAGGACCCTCACTGCCGAGCAGAAGCGCTTCCAGTCGGCGACCTGGATGCAGGCGCAGCGAGACGCGGCCGAAGAAGCCGGCGCGGCTCTGGACACCTATTTCAACCGGGCATTCGAGGGGCTGACCTCGATCGGCTCGTCGGGCACCGATGCGGTGGCCACCTTCCGCAGTATGTTCAAGGAGGTGAAGGACGGGCGGCGAAGCCTAGATTCGCTGACTACTTGGATCACCTCCAACACGGCAGTTTCTGGCATCTACCAGGCAGAGCTGGTGAAGGTCGCCGCCGCCTACGCCGACAGCACCAGCAGGGCCGCCGAGTATGAGCAGCTGCTTGGGCGCAGCAAGTCGGCTTCGGTCGCCGCCACTGCCGCCACCGACTCACTGTCGCGAGCGCAGGGCGCGGCTGCAGCGTCGCTAGGCGGTGGTGCCAAGGAGTGGGAGAAGTACATTGACCAGCTCACCCAGACCCGCGACCTCATAGGCGCTAACGCCGCTCAAGAGGCGGCATATTCCGCCGCCAAGGCCGGGTTCAACGCCCAGCAGATTGAGTACGCCCGGCGCATCGGGGAGCAAACCGACATCCTCAAGAAGTACGAACAGGCCATCCAGGATGGCAAGAAGGCTGAACAAGATCGGTTGAAGGCGCAACTGACCGCATCCATCGCGGCGTCCGAAGCAATCAAGAGCCAGCTGGAGACCCATTCGCGAGCCATGAACCAAATGGCCGATAACGCCGAGAGCAGCGCCAAACGGCAGATAACGGCTCTGGAGCAAGCGGCCAACTTCGCCGTGATGTCATCGTCGCGGATGGTCTCCGCCGCTCAAGGCTCACCAATGTCTCGACAGGGGGAGAACCTGCTGACCTTTGGGCAACCTCGAGTAGCCCCGCCGCCGGCAGCCACCACACCAGGCAAGAGCTTTGCCCAGCTCGCCCAGGAAGCGATTGATCAACTTGAGGGAAACACCACCGCGAAAACCAAGCGCGGGCCGCGCGGCGATGGGCTGGCCAGCAAGCTCAGTTCGGCCAAGACCGCATTCGATGACCTGTACAAGGCGGCGCAGCCGGCGAAGTTTGCCCTCCAGGAATACGTCGACCGCCAGGGCAAGCTTGAGCTCCTACTCTCGAAGGGGAAGATCACCCAGGAGCAGTACAACTTGGCGCTGCAGCAGTCGTCCCTGAACTACGCCGCGGCGATCAAGGGCGCCCAGGGCCTGACCCAGGCCGAACAGTACCGCGCCCAGATGCAGCGCCAACTGGCCACCCAGCAGATGGAATATGCGGCCCAAGCCCAGGCTGTAGGGATGGGCCAGAAGGACGCGGCGCGGATGCAGGAACGCCTGCAGGTCGAGCAGGAGACCAACAACCGCATCCTGCAGCTGCAGACCGAGCTGGCCAACGCCCAAGGCGAGAAGCAGCGGCAGGACCTGCAGGCGCAGATCGATATCGAACGCGAATTCCTGCAGAAACGCATCGCTGCCCAGCGTGAAGGCTGGTCTCAAGTAGACCAGGCGCAGTCGGATTGGGCATCCGGCGCGCGCGGCGCCTTTCAGGATTACCTGGACAGTGCCAAGGATGTTGCCGGCCAGTCTAGGACGTTGTTCACCAATATGTTCGGGTCGATGGAGGACGCAATGGCGAACTTCGCCATCTCGGGCAAGCTCTCGTTCTCGGACTTCACCAAGTCGATCCTGGCCGATATGGCGCGCATCGCCACTCGCCAGGCGGTCACCGGCATCGCCGGCAGCCTGTTTGGTTCTGCCATCGGCGGCTTCTTCGGCGGCGGCGCGTCTGCTGCTGGCTCAGGGACGATGACCGGCTTCAGCGAGACGATCGCCCGTGAGGGGTTCTCGGCCGGTGGCTACACCGGTAACGGCGGCAAGTTCGAGCCGAAGGGCGTTGTCCATGGCGGCGAGTATGTCGTTCGCAAGGAGGTGGTGAGCCAACCTGGTATGCGCGACCACCTGGATCGGCTGAACAAGAAGGGCTATGCGTCTGGCGGCTATGTGTCTGACGCGTCCCCGAGCAGCCCGGGCTCAAGCGGAGCGCCAGTAGTCGTGAACATCAGCATCAGCCAAGACGGGGGGGCGTCTGTTGAATCGAAGGCGCCGATGATGGATCAATTTGGCAAAGAGATCGGGGCGTTCGTCGAGGCGAAGTACCGGAAGCTGTTGAGCATGGACCTGCGTCCTGACGGTGCCATTGGCAGGACCATGCAAAGGCGATAGCGCTACCCATGGGAGATAGAGATGAACGATCAAGAAAGGGCCGGCCTGATAGAGGCGGTCAGCAACACCATTACCAACCACTTCATGGCGATGGTGCCGGCGCAGCCCGACGCGGCGAGCGTGCGCGCCATCCTTGAGGAGATGGTGGATGCCGTAGCTCTTGCCACAGCAGCCCTGCTGCCAGGTTTCGAGCAGGCGCCGGCACGCTTCATCGAGGCCGGACGCATACAAGCTGCCCCGTCACTGGATTGGGTTCTCAAGACCGTCATGGCTCCCGGCAGTAAGGCGTGGCAGCCGCAAGGCTGAACCTGCTTGGGTATGCCTAGGCTGATACGGGCATTTCGAGCCTTTATCAGCCTTTTCGCTTGATAAGTACCACCTAAAATGCAACAGTGTTAGGACAACACCCTAACTGATACAGGTTGCACTATGTTCATCCGCGCCTACCTCCGTGCATCCACCGACGAGCAAGACGCCGGCCGCGCCCGGGCCTCCTTAGAGAAGTTCGCCAGCGACCATAACAAGGTCATCGCCTGTGAGTACCTAGAGAACGCCAGCGGTGCCGCCGCAGATCGGCCGGAGCTGCTGCGCCTGCTCAAGGATGCCCGCAAGGGTGACGTGCTGCTGGTCGAATCCATCGACCGCCTTTCCCGCCTCCCCGCCAACGACTGGGCCAAGCTCAAGGCCGCGATCGACGCCAAGGGCCTGCGCATCGTCGCGCTCGACCTGCCCACCAGCCATCAGGGTATGCGTGACACGCAAGGCGACGAATTCACTGTCCGGATGCTGGCCGCGATCAACTCAATGCTGGTGGAGATGATGGCGGCGATCGCCCGGAAGGACTACGAGCAGCGCCGCGAGCGGCAGGCCCAGGGTATCCAGAAGGCCAAGGCGGCAGGTAAGTACCAGGGCCGGCCGGTGGACGAGGAGCTGCACAAGCGGGTCAGGGAGCTACTGGGCGCCGGCCTGGGCATCCGGGCCACGGCCAGGCACGCCAACTGCTCCACCACCACCGTGCTGCGCATTCGAGACTCGGCAGCCTGATCAATATCCCGCGCCACGAAACTGGACTTCGCCATTCTGTGGCGCGCAGAAAAAGGCCCCGCTCAGATCATTCTGGCGGGGCCTTTTGCTGTCACCTTGCTGTCACAGCCGCTTGTGCTGTCACACAAAAATCGCTGGAAGCCTTGATTTTACTGGTGCCGGAGACAGGAATCGAACCTGCGACCTTCGCGTTACGAGTGCGCTGCTCTACCGACTGAGCTACACCGGCGTGTTGCGCAACGTACCACTGCCGTGTCGGTTACGCAAACCCCTGTTTCACCTCACTTTCATTGCACCGTGCAGCCATTGGGCGCGAGGTCTTCCTCTACTGTGGTCACGCAGGTCCAGCCTGCCTGGGTACGCGCCAGGGTCACGGTCTTGCCCAGCACATTGGCCGGTGCGTCGGCCAGGGTGCAGGCGATGCTGGCGGTGCCGTCGGCGGCCTTGCCGCTGGCGGTGATCGCGCAATGGGCGGTGGCGGGCTGGCCGCCGAGGCTGGCGACGTCGGGTACGTCCTTGCCGTCGTTCAGGCGCACGTCCATTGGTGTCTTCAGCGCGGAAATCTCCAGCAGCGCGGCGGTAGCCTTGGCGCGGGCCTGGTGGTTGGTGTACATGGGGATGGCGATGGTCGCCAGGATGCCGATGATCGCGACGACGATCATCAGTTCGATCAGGGTGATACCTCGTTGCCCTTTCATTGAACGGTCTTCCTTCGTGATACGTGGAGGCGCGGCGGGCGCTTTCATCGTGGCGTGCCCCGGCCGGCAGGCGCGCAGTAGGCCTGAACCGACACCTTTTGTCACCCCTGCGCGGCGGGGCGTCATCTTCGCTGGACTACTCTAGTGAGCCACAGGGAAACGCGCCCGGCAGCAGGCCGGGCAAGCTGTTACCGGGCTTTTCGCCCCCGCGCAAAAGGACTCTCGCCATGCCTCCTTCCACCCGTCTGTACGCCTGGGAAGGCGTCGATGCCAGCGGCACGCCGCAACAGGGCCAGCACACTGGGCGCAGCCCGGCGTTCGTGCAGGCGTGGTTGCGCCAGCAGGGCATTCGCGCGACGCGGGTGCGGCTGGCGGGTGGGCTGCGCTGGCGCTGGCCGCAACGGGCGGGCAAGGCGGATGCGCCGGGGTTCAGCCGTCAGCTGGCGACCTTGCTCACGGCGGGGGTGCCGCTGTTGCAGGCGTTCGAGGTGATGGCGCGCAGCACGGTGAACAGCGCCATGGCGGCGTTGCTGGCGCGGGTGCAACAGGATGTGGCGGCGGGGTTGGGCTTGGCGGATGCCTTGCAGCGCCATCCGGGGTGGTTCGATGCGCTGTACTGCAACCTGGTGCGGGTGGGCGAGCAGTCGGGCACGCTGGACCGGCAGCTGGAGCAGATGGCGACCATGCTGGAGAAACGCCAGGCACTGCGGCAGAAGGTGCGCAAGGCGATGCTGTATCCGGCGCTGTTGCTGCTCACGGGGCTAGGGGTGGCGGCGTTGTTGCTGCTGGAGGTGGTGCCGCGGTTCCAGGGGTTGTTCGCCAGTTTCGACAAGGCACTGCCAGCGTTCACCCAGTGGGTGATCGATTTATCCACAGGGCTGGGCAATCACGTTGGGTGGTTGGTGCTGTTGATAACTGCACTGGGGTTTGGGGTGCAGGCGTTGTACCAGCGGCATCTGCCGGCGCGCCTGTGGATATTGCGCGGGATGTTGCGGGTGCCGGTGGTGGGCACCTTGCTCGGGCAGGCGGCGTTGGCGCGCTTTGCCCGTAGCCTGGCGACCTCTTATGCCGCCGGGGTGGCGTTGCTGGATGCGCTGGCCACGGTGGCGCCGGTGAGTGGCGACAGCCTGCACGAGCGGGCGATCCTCAAGTTGCGCCAGGACGTGGCCGGCGGCATGGGGCTGCAGCAGGCGATGGAGGCGGATGCGCTGTTCCCGCCGCTGTTGCGCCAGCTGGTGGCGGTGGGCGAAGCCAGCGGCACCCTCGACCGGATGCTGGACAAGGCCGCGCTGCATTACGAAGAACAGGTGAGCCAGGCGCTGGAGCAGTTGACCACGCTGCTTGAGCCGGCCATCGTGCTGATCCTCGGGCTGCTGGTGGGGGGCCTCGTCGTGGCGATGTATTTGCCGATCTTCCAGTTGGGTAGCTTGATCTGAACATGAATGCCTGGACCGTAATCGTTGAACATCCGCCGTTCTTCTATACCTTGGCCGCAGTGCTGGGGTTGCTGGTGGGCAGTTTTCTCAATGTGCTGGCGTACCGCCTGCCGATCATGCTCGAGCGCCAGTGGCAGCGGGAGGCGCAGGAGGTGCTGGGGCTGCCGCAGGCCGAGCATGAGCGCTTCGACCTGTGCCTGCCGGCTTCGCGCTGCCCGCACTGCCAGCGCCAGATCCGCGCGTGGGAAAACATTCCAGTGCTGAGTTACCTGGCCCTGCGCGGGCGTTGCGCAGGGTGCAAGGCGCGGATCAGCCTGCGTTATCCCCTGGTGGAGCTGGGCAGCGCCCTGCTCTCGCTGTTGGTGGCCTGGCATTTCGGACCGGGTGTCGAGGCGCTGGGGGTAATGCTGCTGACCTGGGGGCTGATCGCCTTGAGCCTGATCGATGCCGAGCACCAGTTGCTGCCGGATGTGCTGGTGCTGCCGCTGTTGTGGCTGGGGTTGATCGTCAACGCCTTCGGGCTGCTGGTACCGCTGAGCGATGCGTTGTGGGGCGTGGTGGCGGGTTACCTGAGTTTGTGGTCGGTGTACTGGATCTTCAAGCTGATCACCGGCAAGGAGGGCATGGGCTTCGGCGACTTCAAGCTGCTGGCCATGCTCGGTGCCTGGGGCGGTTGGCAGATTCTGCCGCTGACCTTGATGCTGGCGTCCTTGGTGGGGGCGCTGATCGGGCTGACGCTGGTGCGTTTCAAGCGCACGCAAATGGGCGCGGCATTGCCTTTCGGGCCTTATCTGGCCATTGCGGGGTGGATCGCATTGCTCTGGGGTGATGAAATAGTCGCCTCATACCTGCAACTGCTTGGAACCTGATGAGCACAGCGCCCTTCACACCGTGGATTCTTGGCCTTACCGGCGGCATCGGCAGCGGCAAGAGCGCCGCCGCCGAGCGTTTCGTCGAACTGGGCGTGCACCTGGTCGATGCCGACCAGGCCGCGCGCTGGGTCGTCGAGCCGGGGCGCCCTGCCCTGGCCAGCATCGTCGAGCGCTTTGGCGCAGGCGTGCTGCAGGCGGACGGCCAGCTCGACCGTGGCGCCCTGCGCCAGCTGATCTTCGCTGACCCGAGCCAACGGCAATGGCTGGAACAACTGCTGCACCCGCTGATCGGCCAGGAGATCTTCAGCTACCTGGCCAAGGCCGAGACACCCTATGCGGTGTACGTTTCGCCGCTGTTGATCGAGTCGGGGCAGCACCAAAAGACCCAGCGCATCCTGGTGATCGACGCGCCGACCGAGTTGCAGGTGCAACGCACCTTGGCCCGCGACAACACCAGCGCGGAACAGGTGCAGGCGATTCTCAAGGCCCAGCTGGCCCGGGAAGAGCGCCTGCGCCATGCCGATGACGTGGTGGTCAACGATCGTGACCTGCAATCGCTGCACGACGAGATCGACCGCCTGCACCACTTTTACCTGACTTTACGAGGAGGCCAGCCATGAGCCAGCCGATGACCGTTGATTGCCCGACCTGCGGGGCGCCCGTGGAATGGGGCGAGCAGAGCCCGTTCCGGCCGTTCTGCTCGGACCGCTGCAAGTTGATCGACCTGGGCGCCTGGGCGGCCGAGGAGCACAAGATCGCCGGGGCGGAGGAGTCCGAGGACGAGTTGTATTCGGGGGATCTGGAGCCGCGGCACTAAGCAGGGTACGGTGGTGTGGATGCCCCGCGATCACCGGCAAAGCCGGTGCCATTCACATCACTTCTCTTCATCCTTCCACGGGGCCTGCAGATAGCGGCTGCGGTTGAGGGTCTCCAGCCACTCCGGGCAGAACACCACCAGCGCACTGATCACCGTGCCGTTGATAAATGCCTCGGGGAACATCATCAGCCATAGGTAGCCAACGAAGTCGCTGAGCCATTCCGGCATGGCGAAACGCTCGTCCATCCACAGCAACCCCAGCCCTGCCATCAGGCACAGCAACACCGTCAACGCCGCCGGGAAGAACCCGCAACAGAAGATGTAAACGAACAGGTTACGCGGCTGGGCGCGCTCGACCAGGATCGCGCACACCTCGGTGACCAGCACCGGCAGGCCGACGATCAACAGGCCGTTGACGCCGATGGCGGCGAGGTCCTGCCGGCCCATCAGCAACAGGCCGAGCTGGGCGAGAAAGCCGCCGAGCACGGCCAATGGCCAGTCCAGCAGCAGGGTGACGGCGGTCATGCCGATGAAGTGGTACGACACCCCGGTATCGAAGTCGCGGCGCACCAGCCAGAGTATGAACAGGCAGAACACCGTGCCGAACAGCAGGTGCTGGCGGCGGGTATCGGTGAACAGCTCGACCCAGCGGGTGCGGCTGGCGGCCCAGATCAGCAGGGGCACGTAACCTATCCAGCCAAGGGTAAGGCTGGTGCTGGACAAGACTTGTGCGCTGATCACCTGAACAATATCCCTGTCGGCCATGTGGACAAGCCTGAGTCTACACCCATTCTCCCTTGCCACCGGTTGCTATAGGCTGGCACCTCCTTTCGATGCAGGACGCATCCGCCATGCCTGAAGGACTTAACCTGCCGCTGCTGCTCGGCGCGGCGTTCAGCGCCATCGCCGGCGTGCTGCACCTGGCGGTGATCGCCATTGGCCCGCGCTGGTACCGCTTGTTCGGCGCTGGCGAGCGCATGGCCAGGGCGGCGGAGCAAGGCCGCGCCTACCCGGCCCTGGTCACCGCAGCGATCGCAGCAATATTGCTCGTCTGGTCGGCCTATGCCTTGTCGGCGGCTGGGCTGATGCGCCCATTGCCCTTGCTGTTGCCGGTGATCTGCGTGATCACCCTGGTGTACCTGGCGCGGGGCCTGCTGGGGCCGCTGGTGCTGGCTGGCACCGGGCGCAGCCGGCGGTTTATCGCGGTCAGTTCGGCCATTTGTTTGGGCGGTGGGCTGTTGCATCTGCTGGGGGTGGTGCAGCAATGGCTGGTGCTGGGCTGATTCCTACGCACAAACAGCATCTTACCGTCATCAATTAGCGACTAAGCTTGTCCCCATGGATGACTCAGACTACCTCCGCCTGCTTACCATCCAGGCCGAGCAAGCCAATGCGTTCCTGTCCAATGCCCGCAAATGGGAGCGCGAGCGTTGGGTCTGCCAGCGCCTGCTGCAAGGGCTGAACATCCCCTACCGCAGCGAGGATTTCACCCCGGCCGGGCAAGAGCCGCCGGACGTACTGTTCCGCGACGCTGCGTTCGAGGTGTTCTTCGTGCTCGACGAGGGCCGCCGGCTCAACGACGAATGGCGCGAGGAGCTGCAACGGCGGCGCAGCGCCTTCTCCCTGGCCCAGCTGGTGCGTCGCGAGCAGCGGCCCCGGCGCATCAGCGCCCAGGAGCTGCTGGCGCGCCTGGCGCCGACCCTGCGCAAGAAGTCGCACAATTACCGCGAGCGCGGGCTGGACCTGAGCGAGCTGGACATCATCGCCTTCGCCAGCCTCAAGCGCGAGGTGCTCGACCTCAACAGCCATTTCCCGCCGCCCACCGAGTACCTGCGCCAGGGCTGGCGGTCGCTGTCGCTGGTGGGGCCGACCTTCGCCCGGGTGCTGTTCGCCCACCCGGACGCGCCGGATTTCCTGCGCGGCAACCTGGGGCGCAGCATCGTGTTCGACGTAGGCATCAGTCTTTGATCCAGTGCCGGGTGTCTTTGCGATCACGTACACTCGGCGCCAGGGATAGAAAGCATTATCATTCGACCTATGCGTTTGCGTGAACGCTGTGGCGTACACGCAGTCACGAACGTCTATCTGACGAGGCCCACCATGACCAGCCGCCTGAATCCTGAAGATCAGCGTCGCGTCGATGAGTATCTGAGCGCCCCCCAGCATCAAGTCGAGCGCCGGCCCTTCCGGCCGTGGCTGCTCCTGTTGCTGGTGGTGGCCGTGACCATCGGTCTGGGCCTGTTGAGCCGCCTGCTGAGCGGACTGGTGCTATGAGCTGCCTTGCGCTCGCCCGCCCCTCATGCCGGATGCGGCCGGACCTTGTGTCCACGAATTCCGTAAAACTTGTGAGATATCCCCATGACTCATCGCATCGTGATTGTCGGCGGCGGCGCCGGCGGCCTGGAACTGGCGACCCGCCTGGGTAAAAGCCTGGGCAAACGCAAACAGGCCGAGATCACCCTGGTTGATGCCAACCTGACGCACATCTGGAAGCCACTGCTGCACGAAGTGGCG
>Ga0268257_1000735_pt1 | contig 34226 bp, 23 predicted proteins | sample AgamicAtPrz_FD_200249 | JGI IMG/M metagenome (GOLD analysis project Ga0268257, IMG submission 200249) | Agave microbial communities from Guanajuato, Mexico - At.P.rz (v2) (version 3) | ecosystem: Host-associated > Plants > Phyllosphere > Phylloplane/Leaf | place: Guanajuato, Mexico | collected... | reverse complement strand
CATGAGTCCCGATGCGGCGCTGTCGGCGCTCGATCAGCTCATCACCAGCCAGAGCGTGATGCTGGCCACCAACCAGATCATGTTCATCATCGCGGGCGGCTTTGTGCTCGCGGCCTGCGCGATCTGGTTGGCGCCGAGGCCGAGCCGCACGGTCGAGCCCGGTGCGGGTGGACACTGAGTGTGAGTGCCGTGGCTTGAATGAATTGATAGCTGCTTGCGCTTAATATTCTTGCATTTCAGATATGAAAGTATCTGAAATCCATATTTATCAAGCGCAGGCAGCTTTTCTTTCAGGAGCATGAAGCCGCGAAAGCAGCAGCAAGTCGAAGGGAGTCGCCAGCATTTCTACAATGGCGGGCTATGTTCCCGATCGACCTGCTTGACTCCGCGCCAGACGGTGCAAATTCCGGCGCCAATCCCGCCTCTCACTCGCCCCTGCTGACCGGCCTCAACGATGAGCAGCTGGCCGCGGTGACCCTGCCTGCGGGCCATGCGCTGATTCTGGCGGGTGCCGGCTCGGGCAAGACGCGTGTGCTGACCACGCGCATCGCCTGGCTGCTGCAGACCGGTCAGGCCACGCCCGGCTCCATCATGGCCGTGACCTTCACCAACAAGGCCGCCAAGGAGATGCTCACGCGCCTGTCGGCCATGCTGCCCTACAACGTGCGCGGCATGTGGATAGGCACGTTCCACGGCTTGTGCAACCGACTGCTGCGCGCTCACTATCAGGCCGCGAAGTTGCCCCAGGCGTTCCAGATTCTGGATACACAAGACCAGCTCTCGGCCATCAAGCGCCTGTGCAAACAGTTCAATGTGGATGACGAGCGCTTTCCGCCCAAGCAGCTGATGTACTTCATCGCGGGCTGCAAGGAAGAGGGCATGCGCCCTGGCGATGTGGTGGCGACCGACCCCGACACTCGCAAGAAAGTGGAGCTGTACCAGCTCTACGAAGAGCAATGCCAGCGCGAAGGCGTGGTCGATTTCGGCGAGCTGATGCTGCGCAGCTACGAGCTGCTGCGTGACGATGCCCATCTGCGCCACCACTACCAGCGCCGCTTTCAGCATATCCTGGTGGACGAGTTCCAGGACACCAACAAGCTGCAGTACCAGTGGCTCAAGCAACTGGCGGGCGACGATGTGGGCGGGCGCTACGAGTCGGCCGCCAGCGTGATTGCCGTGGGTGACGACGACCAGAGCATCTATGCCTTTCGCGGAGCGCGCGTGGGCAATATGGCCGACTTCATCCGCGAGTTCGACGTCAAAAACCAGATCAAGCTGGAGCAGAACTACCGCAGCTACAGCAACATCCTCGACTGCGCCAACGCGCTGATCAGCAACAACAGCAACCGCCTGGGCAAGAACCTGCGCACCAACCAGGGCCCGGGCGAGCCGGTGCGCATCTACGAGGCGCCCAGCGATCTGGCCGAGGCCGCGTGGATGGTCGACGAGATCAAGCAGCTGGTCAGAAACGACGGCTTCACGCGCCAGGAAATCGCCGTGCTCTACCGCAGCAATGCGCAGAGCCGGGTGATCGAGTCGGCGCTGTTCAATTCCAAAATTCCCTACCGTGTGTACGGCGGCCTGCGCTTTTTCGAGCGTGCCGAAATCAAGCACGCCCTGGCCTATCTGCGCCTGCTGGAGAATCCGCACGACGACACCAGTTTCCTGCGCGTGGTGAACTTCCCCGCACGCGGCATCGGCGCGCGCACGATCGAAGTCTTGCAGGACACGGCGCGCAGCAGCGGCACTTCGCTGAGCGACGCCGTCACCGCCGTGGGCGGCGCGGCCGGCACCAAGCTGCAGGGCTTTGTGGCCCAGATCGATGTGCTGCGCGAGCAGACGCAGGGGCGCACGCTGCGTGAAATCATCGAGACCGTGGAAGAGCAAAGCGGGCTGATCGAGCATTACCGCAACGAGAAAGAGGGCGCGGACCGCATCGAGAACTTGCAGGAACTGGTCACGGCTGCCGAGAGCTTTGTGACCCAGGAAGGCTTTGGCCGCGATGCCGTGGCCATGCCGCTGGACGAGCAGCAGAATGTGCCGCAGCTGAGCCAGTCACCGGTCAGCCAGGGGCTGGACCCGAATCAGCCGCTGCTGGACGAGGCGCTCAAGGCGCCGGCAGGTACTGCAGCCTCCATGGTCAATGCGGACACCGGCGAGACGCTGTCGCCGCTGCAGGCCTTTCTCGTGCATGCGGCACTGGAAGCGGGCGACAACCAGGCCCAGGCAGGCCAGGATGCGGTGCAATTGATGACCGTGCATGCCTCCAAGGGCCTGGAGTTCGATGCCGTGTTCATCGGCGGCGTGGAGGAAGGCCTGTTCCCGCACGAGAACGCCATGATGGATCGTGGCGGTCTGGAGGAGGAGCGGCGCCTGGCCTATGTGGCTATCACGCGTGCGCGCAAGCGTCTGTATCTGAGCCATTCGCAGACGCGCATGCTGCATGGCCAGACGCGTTACAACGTCAAAAGCCGCTTCTTTGACGAGCTGCCCGAAGAAGCGCTCAAGTGGATCACGCCCAGGCAAAGCGGCTTTGGCAGTTTTGCGCCCTCTTCAGGCGCCGGTGGTGCCTGGGGATCAAGGGCTGGAGGTCAATACGGCTCGGGCTGGGGCGGCAAGCAGACCGAAGTCTTTGCCAGCCCGCCCGTGCCGCAGCAAAAGGCCGAGCCCGCGCACGGCATTAAGGCTGGTATCGCGGTGTTCCACAACAAGTTCGGTGAGGGCAAGGTGCTGGCGGTGGAGGGCACGGGTGACGATGCGCGCGCCCAGGTCAGCTTCGGCCGCCATGGCACCAAGTGGCTGGCGCTGGCGATTGCCAAGCTGACGATTGTGGACTGAGGCATAGCGCCTTTGCCCAGTAAAAAGCCGCCTTGTAGAAGGCGGCTTTTTTATGAGGCGTTGGCGCTTATTTGGCGCTGAGCTTCATCTGGGCGGGCGAGGCCGTGATGTAGCCCACGGCGGAGCCGAACTTGTCCTTGTAGTTGGCTTTGATCAGCGGATCCAGCTGGGTCTTGACGTTGGCGTGGATGCCGCCCCAGTCGCCAGCGTGCTGGAAGTTGCTCATGATGTAGGTCCAGCCGTTGATCTCGTCCACGGCATGCAGGCCGGTGGATTCGCCACCTGCGGGCACGGACAGCACGCGCGACAGCTGCTTGGTGTCCACGTTGTAGGCCCACATGAAGTTGTTGACGTGCTGGCTGCTGTCCTCGCCGATGAACAGGGTGCGCATTTTCTCCGAGAACTTGAGGTTGTCGGGGTTGGCAATCTTGTTGGGGTTGGCGGTGTTACCCAGGGCGTCGCCCTTGAGGGTCTTGCCGTCGCTGTCCAGCAGATCCTCGCCAGCCAGCAGGGGAGCGGTGTCCACGGGCATCCATTCGCTGTTGATGGCCGTGCCGGTCGTGTCCTTCTGGCCGCCCTTGAGGTTCAGCGCCATCACCACGCCGGCGACCAGCTGCTTGGGCACGGAGACGCCGTTGCCAGGCACGTTGGCGGCATTGCCGGCCACCATGGAGGACTGCACGTTCTGCAGGGCGGAGTAGGCGATCTTGTCCTTGGCGTTGACGGTGGTGCCTTCCATCTTGGTGAAGCCCAGGCTGGCACCCTTGAAGGCTGCATAGCGATGGGTTTCGAGGAAGGCGGCGGCCTTGTCCATGCCGGGGTTGATCTTGATCCACTCGGTCTTGCCGTTGGCCACGATCTTGGTGTAGCTGGAGTCGCTGGGGTCGGCCTTGAGCACGGTCATGATGTCCGTAGGCTTGAGCGTGTTGGCCAGGTTCTCGATCTCGGCGCTGGTGGCAGAACCCAGCTTGATCCAGGTCAGGGGTGCAGCGCTCTTGGCTGCAGGGTCGATGGAGAAGCCCGCGCCGACCTTGGCGGCATACAGCGTGCCCGACGACAGGTCTTTTTCCTTGTCTGCCACGAAAACGAAATAGCCGCTGTTGGTGGCATCGTCACCCATGAGGGCGGTGCGCTGGTCGGGCATGACCTGCACCAGCTCGTGCGAGATGCGGCCCATGCAGAAGTGTTTCTTGATGGTGGCCGTGCCGTCGACATTGACGATCACTTCGGGCATGTGGCCGTAGTGGTAGGGGTTAGCCTTGTTCTGGTCGCCATACAGGTTCTGGCTGTAAGCCTGGAACATGGTGTTGCTGCCGATGCTGAAGGCATCGGGCTCGTACTCTTCCGACGACAGATGGGTGCCCCAGGGCGACAGGCTGGCACCGCAGGTGATCCACAGTCCATGAACCTTGGAGGTGTCCACATTGTGGTATTTCACCAAGCTCAGCTTGCCGGTGCTCTGGTCCTGGTCCAGCGTCAGCACGGCGATGGGCGAGGGCAGCTTGCCGTACATATCGGTCTTGCCGTCCTGAGCCCAGGTGGTGTACTCGAACTGCACCACTGCAAAGACGGGCTTGCCCTTGACGCCTTCTACCTTGGCATCAGGAACGGTCAGCAACGAGGTGCCGTCGGGCGAATCGGAGAAGAAGTGGCGCTCTTTGCCAGCGACCGTCTTGTCGATGATCTTGTTGTTGTAGATGTCGTAGTAACCACCGGCCAGCACCTGGTCGCCCTTGCCGTTGGAGACCATGTCGCCGGTCACGAAGAAAGGCTGATAGCCCAGGTCGTAGACCTGCTCGCTCTTGTCGTCGAAAGCGACCTTGAGCTGCGAGGCCGCATACATGGTCGCCATCTTGTCAGGGGTGCTCAGCGTAGGCGCGGCCATGCTGGTGAAGGTGGCGGAAACATAGTTCTTGGTGACGGGAGGCGTCGTAGGCGTTGTCGGGGTGTCGTCATCACCACCACCACATGCGGCCAGCAGGCTGGATGCGGACACGACCGAACCCAGTGGGAGCAGAGGAGCGCCGGAAAAGAGTTGCAGGGCCTTACGACGGCTGAGCAGATTTTGTGCCATGAGAGTTTCGCAGTGTGGGGTGAAGCGCAGACTTGGGGCCGCGCTGAATTGGATGAATGCCAGGACATGAGATGCATGCCTTGGTCAGTCCTGCGCATCCTAGGAAACAAATATGACAGTGCCGTGGCGGCTTGATGACGCCGGGATGAATGATCTGCTGGCGCGGGCCTTTGTTCGGCCCATAAAAAAAGCCCCGACCTGGGGTCGGGGCTGGTGCTGGTGCAGGGTGGTAGTGCTCGAGCTTAGGAATCCGATGATGGCGGCGCTGTGCCCGACGAGGAGTCGATCAGAGTCTGGTCGTCATCGGGCGGGCTGAAGCTGTCACGGAAGGTAAACACAATCGAGGTAAAAAAGATGGCTGCCAGCATCAGTGCCGTTGCCACCATCAGGCCACCGGCAATGCTGCCGATGAGCATGGCAAGGATGCCGGTCACGATGGCCAGGGCCATGCCGGAGACGATGAACACGCCGATCCAGCAGACACCGAACACCAGATAGGCACCGATATTGCGAATGCAGCCGACAAAGCTGAAGAACAGCGATTTGACGGGGCTGATGCCATGCCAGTGGATGAGCGCCGGAGCATGCCAGAAGGCCAGCGACAGCGGCAGGTAGAGAAACATGCTCAGCCACATGGCGGACTGGAACTCGGGCTCTTCGGCCAGTTCGCGGGTCATGGGAGTCTGACCCAGGTAGACGCTGGCAAACGTGCCGCCGTCCACAAGGCTGGAGGCACCGATGATGAGCAAAAAGCCTGCGGCATAGAGGCCGCCCAGCATCAGCATGGAGTGCAGATGCTGGCTGCCGGAGCGGAAAGCCACCAGCAGCAGCGCCGGTGTGGGCTTGCGGCCGTGGGCGGCTTCGGATGCCGCGACCATCATGGTCAGCGAGATGCATGGCAGCAGTGCCAGTGCAATGACGGGGCCGATCAGCGGCAGGGCCGAGATCAGCGACATGCTGGCCATGCCCAGAAAGAACAGGGCGGCCAGGGCCAGGGGCTGGCTTTTGAAGGTGCGCAGACCCTGCAGCACCCATTGCAGACCGGTGCCGGGTGGAACGATTTGAAGTTTCATGGAAGAGGCTGAAATACTTTTGCGAGAGCGTGCAAAAGTCGCTTCTTGCACTGTACCCGAGACGGCTGAGCGGGGCCATCAAAAGCCCCGGAGCAATCAGCTTGCCTGGTACTCAGTCCAGTGTCAGCGGATGTGCGATGCGCTGGCTCAGCACACGCTCGAAGTGGGTGGGGTCGTGGGGCTGCAGCAGTGCGGCTTCACGCGGCAGATGGAAGTCCCAGAGGCGGGAGATCCAGAAACGCAGGGCGCCGGCACGCAACTGGGCGTTGAGCAGCTCGCGCTCGGGCCCGGTCAGCGGACGCACGGCCTGGTAGGCCGCAAGCATGGCTTTGGCGCGCTCGGCATCATGTGCACCTGTTGCGTGATCGATACACCAATCGTTGAGGCAGACCGCAAGATCGAAGAGCCAGGTGTCCACGCCCGCGAAATAGAAGTCGAAAAAGCCGGTCAGCCGGTCGCCGTCGAACATCACGTTGTCGCGGAACAGGTCGGCATGGATGGGGCCGCGCGGCAGGGCCGCATAGCTGGCCGAGGCGGCGATATGGTTCTGATAGGCCAGCTCGGCGCGCAGCATGGCGGCGGTTTCCTCGCCCAGATGGGGAAGGACCACGGGCACGGTTTCATTCCACCAGGGCAGGCCGCGCAGATTGGGCTGCTGCCGGTTGTAGTCCTGACCGGCCAGGTGCATGCGCGCCAGCATCTCGCCCACGGCAGCGCAGTGCACGGCAGCCGGGGTCAGCTGGCTCTTGCCGGCCAGGCGGTTGACGATGGATGCGGGCTTGCCGCAGACCTTGAGCAGAATGTCACCGCTGCGTGCCTCGCCCTGCGGGTCCGGCACGGGAATCCCGGCTTGTGCCAGATGCTTCATCAGGTAGAGGTAAAAAGGCAGCTGCTCGGCACTCAGGCGCTCGAACAGTGTCAGCACCCACTCTCCCTGGTCGGTCGTCAGAAAATAGTTGGTGTTTTCAATGCCGCCTTGAATACCGCGCAATTCCTTGAACGCGCCTAGGGACATGCGGCGCAGCAGCTCGCGCGCATCTTTATCGGAAACTTCGGTGAAAACAGCCATGGTGAATACGCCGGTCTGGGGCGACCGACCGAACTAGCGGGGAGAAGGTGTCTATATGCAACAGGGCAGTGAAGCACTGCCCTGTCATGAATGGGGAAAAGCGCGCAGCGCTTCAGAATTTGATGAAATTCCAGACGCGGGTTCCCGTGGTGTCGCCGCTGTTGTTGTCGCGGTTGCGGGCTGCGCGGGCGCCGTCGTTGGACTGCACCTCGTACTCGGGCATGGAGCCTACCTTGGGTTGCACGGTGATGCTCTGGGTCTGACCGCCCACACGGGTTTCATCCACACGGCTGCCAGCATCTTCCACGCGGATATGTTCGATCCGCTGGTTGTGCCTGCCGGTCGCCGCCGCGTTGTCCTGCTGGCCCTGGGGCGCAGGAGCGACCACGGCATTGGCCGGAGCAGGAGTGGGGGACTGGGCCAGAACGGATCCGGCAGCCAGGCTCAGGATGATGAAAAGTGGTGCAGCGCGCATGATGCATAGATTGTAGGGCGACTTCGAATTGTCCCGCCAGGCGCAGCCTGTCTTTGGGCGGCAGACTGCAGGAGCCGGGCACGCGTGCACAATCCGGGGTATGAGCAATTCCAAGACCCTGGTGCTGGTGGACGGCTCCAGCTACCTCTACCGCGCCTACCATGCCATGCCCGACCTGCGGGCGATTCCAGGCGACCCGGCCAGCCCGGCCACGGGCGCCATCCGCGGCATGGTGAACATGATGCAGGCGCTGAGGAAGGATGTGCAGGCCGATTACGCCGTCTGCGTGTTCGACGCCTCGGGCCCGACCTTCCGCGACGAGATGTACACCGAGTACAAGGCCACGCGCTCGCCCATGCCCGATGATCTGCGCAGCCAGATCGAGCCCATCCACGAGGTGGTTCAGCTGCTGGGCTGGAAAGTGGTGGCCGTGCCCGGCGTGGAAGCCGATGACGTGATTGCCACGCTGGCGCAGACCGCGGCGGCCCAGGGCATACAGGTCATCGTCTCCAGCGGCGACAAGGACTTGAGCCAGCTGGTGGGCGAGCATGTGACCATCATCGACACCATGAATGGCAAGAAGCGCGACGTGGCGGGAGTGACGGCCGAATTCGGCGTGCCGCCGGCGCTGATGATCGACTACCAGGCCCTGGTGGGCGACACCGTGGACAACGTGCCCGGCGTGACCAAGGTCGGACCCAAGACTGCAGCCAAGTGGCTGGAGGAGTATGGTTCGCTGGACAATCTGATCGCCCGCGCCGCAGATATCAAGGGCGTTGCCGGTCAGAACCTGCGCGATGCGATTGCCAGCGGTCAGCTGGCGCTGAGCCGCCAGTTGGTGACCATGAAGACCGACTGCGATCTGTCCTCCTATATCGGCGGCCTGCCGCAGCTAGATGCTGTCACGCTGGCCGAGCCCGATAGCGCAGCGCTTGCGCCCTTCTACGAGAAATACGGCTTCAAGGGGCTGGTGCGCACGCTGGGCGCCGCGGCGGCCGAAGCCAAGGCGGCCAAGCCAGGCAAGGCTGCCAAGGTCGACAGTGCCCAGGGCGGCCTGTTCGATGCTGATGACGCGGCGGCGACCGAGGTCGCCGTGACTGCCCAGCAGCGCGATGTGCTCTACACCACCATCCTGAACGAAGCGCAGCTCGATGAATGGCTGTCCAAAATCAATGCTGCCGAGCTGACGGCGCTGGATACCGAGACCGATTCATTGGACGAGATGGTGGCCCGTATCGTCGGCATCTCCTTCAGCGTGGCCGTGGGGGAGGCCGCCTATATTCCGCTGCGCCACGAAGGCATGGACGTGCCCGAGCAGCTCGATATGGACATGGTGCTGGCCAGGCTCAAGCCCTGGCTGGAAGATGCCGGCAAGAAGAAGCTGGGCCAGCATGTCAAATACGACCAGCATGTGTTTGCCAACCACGGCATCACCGTGCGCGGCTATGCGCACGACACCATGCTGCAGTCCTATGTGCTCGAAGCCGACCGCCCGCACAATCTGACTAGCCTGGCGCTGCGCCATGTGAGTCGCAGCGGCATCAGCTACGAGGACCTGTGCGGCAAGGGCAAGAACCAGATTCCGTTTACCCAGGTGAGCGTGGACAAGGCCGCTGCGTACAGCTGCGAGGACTCCGACCAGACCCTGGACGTGCACAACACCTTGTGGCCGCGCATCCAGGCCCATGCCGGGCTGCTGCATATCTACGAGCTGGAAATGCAGACCAGCGAAGCGCTGTTTCGCATCGAGCGCAATGGCGTCAGCATTGACGCGGGCGAGCTGGCGCGCCAGAGCAATGATCTGGGCGCGCGCATCCTCAAGCTCGAGGAAGAGGCTTACGAGATTGCGGGCCAGCCCTTCAATCTGTCTTCGCCCAAGCAGCTGGGAGAGATCTTCTTCGACAAGCTGGGCATGCCCGTCGTGAAGAAGACCGCCACCGGCGCGCGCAGCACGGACGAGGAAGTGCTGGAAAAGCTGGCCGAGGACTATCCGCTGCCCGCCAAGCTGCTTGAGCACCGCTCGCTGTCCAAGCTCAAGGGCACCTACACCGACAAGCTGGCCCAGATGGCCTTGCCCAGCGACGGCCGCGTGCACACCCACTACGCCCAGGCCGTGGCGGTGACGGGGCGTCTGTCCAGCAACGACCCCAATCTGCAGAATATTCCCGTGCGCACGCCCGAAGGCCGTCGCGTGCGCGAAGCCTTTGTGGCCCCCGAGGGCAAGCTGATTGCCAGCGCCGACTATTCGCAGATCGAGCTGCGCATCATGGCCCATCTGTCGGGCGACGAGGCCCTGCTGAGCGCCTTCAAGAACGGCCTGGACGTGCACCGCGCCACGGCCGCCGAAGTCTTCGGCGTGAGCGTGGACGAGGTCAGCAGCGAGCAGCGCCGCTATGCCAAGGTCATCAATTTCGGCCTGATCTACGGCATGAGCAGCTTCGGCCTGGCCAAGAACCTGGGCATTGAAACCAAGGCTGCGGCTGCCTATATCGACAAATACTTCCAGCGCTATCCCGGCGTGAAGCGCTATATGGACCAGACCGTGGAGCTGGCCCACGCCCAGGGCTATGTGGAGACCGTGTTCGGTCGCCGCCTGGTGCTGCCCGAGATCAACGGCGGCAACGGCCCGCGCAAGAAAGCGGCCGAGCGCGCCGCCATCAATGCCCCCATGCAGGGCACGGCGGCCGATCTGATCAAGAAGGCCATGGTGGCCGTGCAGGCCAGGCTGGATGCCGAAAAGCCCGAGGTGCTGGTCATCATGCAGGTGCATGACGAACTGGTGTTCGAGCTGCCTGAATCCGCCAGGGACTGGGTGCAGGCCGAGATCCCGGCCATCATGGCTGGCGTGGCCGACCTGTCCGTGCCGCTGCTGGCCGAGATCGGCTTTGGCAGCAGCTGGGAAAGGGCGCATTGAGCTTTTCATCAACAGGCGCACTGATACGCGTTCGTCCCGGGGCGCCCAGGTTTTGCCGAGACGAATCCTTAAAAAAGAGAGCTGCCTGCGCTTTCTAATAAAGAACTTCAGGTTGTTTTTGACCTGAAGTGCTTTGTTCACATGCGCTGTCAGCTCCTGAATTGTTCTAGCTTGTTGCGGGAAATATCTTGTTCAAAGGCTTTGCAATGACGCCCGCCGTGCGCATGGGGCTGTCGATTTCGGTGGCGACGGGGCTGTACGGCATCTCCTTCGGTGCGCTTTCCGTGGCGGCCGGCCTCAATCTCTGGCAGACCATGGCGCTGAGCGCGCTGATGTTCACGGGCGGTTCGCAGTTCGCCTTCATCGGCGTTGTGGCGGGCGGCGGCAGCGGCATGGCGGCCGTCAGCGCTGCCTCGCTTCTGGGCGTGCGCAATGCCATCTACGGCATGCAGATGAGCCGTCTGCTGGGCGTCAAAGGGCTGCAGCGCTGGCTGGCCGCGCACTGGACCATCGACGAATCCGCAGCCACGGCATCGGGGCAGGAAGATCTGGCCGAGCAGCGGCGCGGCTTCTGGGTTGCCGGGGCGGGCGTGTTCCTGCTCTGGAATCTGTTCACCTTGCTGGGCGCGCTGATGGGCAATGCGCTGGGCGACACGCGCCATTTCGGTCTTGACGGTGCCGCCGTGGCGGCCTTTCTCGGCCTGCTCTGGCCGCGCCTGAATGCGCGCGAGCCGGTGGCGCTGGCACTGGCCTGCGGCCTGGTCACGGCCCTGGCCATACCCTGGGTGCCCGCAGGCGTGCCGATTCTGCTGGCCGCGGCCCTGGGCGCCTTCTGGGGCTGGGTGCGCCCTTCGGAGGCTGAGCAATGACGCTGTCCCTGTGGCAATGGATCTTGCTGGCCTGCGCGCTGGCCTTTGTGACCAAGCTGCTGGGCTACAGCCTGCCCGAGCGCTGGATGCGCAGCCCGCGCATGGCCCAGATCGCGGCCTGTCTGACGGTGGCGCTGCTGGCATCGCTGACGGTGATGAACACCCTGGCCAGCGGCACGCGCATCAGCCTGGATGCGCGTCTGGGCGCCTTGCTGGTGGCGGCGCTGGCCCTGTGGCTGCGGGCACCGTTCCTGCTGGTGGTGATTCTGGGTGCGGCCGCTGCGGCGCTGCTGCGCTGGCTGGTCTGAACTGACTGCAAGGCACTGGCCTTAGACTGCATGGCCAGCCCGGCTTGCTGCGCGAGCCGGGCTGGCTTGAGATTCCATCAACCCAAGGAGGATCCATGAAGTACGAAGACATCGCTCAGGATATGCAGGGGCTGCTCGGCGGTCACGCCGATGCCCAGCCCAGCCGCCGCGCGGCCTTGCGCACGGCCCTGGGGGCCGGCCTGGGCGTGGGCTATGCCTGCGCCGCCGGCCCGGTCATGGCACAGACGGCCATCAAGACTCCGGTCGACGGCCTGACGGCAGGCGAGGTCAGCATCGATGTCAAAGGCTTCAAGCTGCCGGCCTACCGGGCCATGCCTGCGGGCAGGCAGAATCTGCCCGTGGTGCTGGTGATCTCCGAAATCTTCGGTGTGCACGAATACATTGCCGACACCTGCCGCCGACTGGCGCGTGCCGGCTATCTGGCGATAGCGCCCGACCTGTTTGTGCGCCAGGGCGACCCCATGGCCTATGCCGAGATGGCCAAGCTCATGAGCGAGGTGATCGCCAAGGTGCCCGATGCCCAGGTCATGGGCGATCTGGACGCGGCCGTGCAATGGGCGGGTACGCAGGGCGGCGATGTGAAGAAGCTGGCCATCACCGGCTTTTGCTGGGGCGGGCGCATCACCTGGCTCTATGCGGCACATGCGCCGCTCAAGGCCGGCGTGGCCTGGTACGGGCGGCTGCAGGGCAACAAGAACGATTTGCAGCCCAGCTATCCGCTGGAACTGGTGGGGCAGCTCAAGGCGCCGGTGCTGGGCCTGTACGGCGGCAAGGATACCGGCATTCCGCTGGAGTCGGTCGAAGCCATGAAGGCAGCGCTCAAGAGCGGCTCTGCCGCGGCCAGGGCCTCGGAGTTCGTGATCTTCCCCGATGCGCCCCATGCCTTCCATGCCGACTACCGTCCCAGCTACCGCGAGCAGGCCGCGCAGGACGGCTGGACGCGCATGCTGACCTGGTTCAACCAGCATGGCGTGGCCTGATGCCTCATGCGCCGAAATTTTCGGCACGGGGGGCTTGACAGCTTTGCTAAGGTGAAAGAAGTCCCGGCATGCCATGCACGTCATGTGCATCCGGGGCTGACGGTATGGGGATAGTCGCAAGCGGGCCGCGTTGGACCACGCATTCTGCGAAAATCCCCAGGATTCGCCTGTAAAAGGTTGCGGTTAAGCCATATAAAGCTATGACATTGGTAGCAATTATTCTGGCCACCCTGGCTGCTGGTATCGGCAGCGTCTGGGTGGCCGCGTTGTTGATGAGTCTGGGAGGGGGGCGCACGCCAGGGCTGATGCCCCAGCGTTTGCTGAGCCTGGCGGCGGGAGCCTTGCTCGCCACGGCCTTCATGCATTTGCTGCCCGAGGCGTTCGAGAGCCACGGCAAGTCCCATGATCTGTTCGTGGTGCTGCTGATCGGGCTGGTGTTTTTCTTTCTGCTGTCCAAGGCCGAGCTCTGGCACCACGGCCATGAGCATTCGCATGGCGACGCCCACCAGCATGTTCCCGTGCACCACGGTCATGGCCACGATCACCAGCATGGTCACGCCCGCCATGAGCATGGCGAGCATACGCATGCTCACAGCCATGGCAAGGGCGGCTGGGCCATTCTGACGGGCGACAGCGTGCATTGCTTTGGCGATGGCGTGCTGATTGCATCGGCTTTCGTGGCCGACATCCGTCTGGGCCTGATTGCCGCTCTGTCGGTGCTGGCGCACGAGGTGCCCCACCACATGGGCGATATCGTGGTGCTGCGCCAGTCCAGCAGCAATCGCCGCGTGGCGCTGATCAAGGTGTCCATGGCAGGAGCCGTGACCACGCTGGGCGGGGTGGCCGGCTATTTCCTCATCGGACAGTTGCACGAGCTGCTGCCATATTTCCTGGTCATTGCGTCGAGCAGCTTCATCTATGTGGCCCTGGCCGACCTGATTCCCCAGCTGCAAAAGCGCCTGAGCGCCAAGGAAACCGCAGCCCAGGTCTTCTGGCTGCTGCTGGGCATCGTCATCGTGACGGTGATGAGCGGCGCGGCGCACAACCATGGACACGAGCATGACCACGATCATGGTGCCGAGGTCGGGCATGCGCACGAGCCCGCTCCCGCGCCCGCGGCTGCCCATGAAGCGGCGCACAAGCACGAACATTGATTGCAACTGCAGTCGATGAAAAAACCGGCTTCCAGCCGGTTTTTTCATTCAGGAAATATCTTTGAGCTCGGTCTTGACCGCCGCCAGCTGGCGGCGCGATACCGGCAGCAGCTCGCTCACGCCCTGCAGGCGCAGACCCCAGCCTTCGCCTTCCTGCGGGTCGTCATATTTCTCGAGGCCGCGCAAGGCCGCACGCAGCACCAGGGCGTTGCGGTGTATGCGCAGCAGATGCTCGCCATGGCGGGTTTCGAGATCGGCCAGCGCTCCGTCGAGGATGTAGTTGCGCTGCACGGTGCGCACGGTGATGTATTTCTGCTCGGCCTTGAGAAAACGTACTTCGGACAGCGGCAGCCGCAGCGTGCCGCCGCGCTCCTGGATCAGCAGCACGGGGCCGCTGTCCACGACGCTGCGCGTGCTCAGCGCACGTTCGGCCTTTTGCAGCGATTGCTGCAGGCGCTCCAGGCGTACGGGCTTGGTCAGATAGTCCACGACATCGAGCTCGAAAGCCTGTAGCGCATGGCTGGAATGCGCCGTCACGAACACGATGGCGGGCGGGTTGGGCAGCTCGGCTAGAGTCGCTGCCAGTCGCAGCCCGTTGTGGCCCGGCATGTGGATGTCCAGCAGCACCAGTTGCACCGGGGCCGGCTGTGCGGCCTGCAGCATCTGCAGGGCTTGTTCGCCATCGGCGGCTTCCTGGATATGGTGGGGGCCATGTGCGCAGTCGCCGAGCAGAGTGCGCAGCCTGGTGCGGGCCAGAGCTTCGTCATCAACGATCAGAATGTGCATGGCGGGATTGTCCCGGTTTTGGGTCGGTCTGCAGCAAAGGCACGCTCAGGCGCACCACATACAGCCCATCGCGTACCCTGGCGCTGAAGCTGCCTTGCAGATCGTGCAGCAGCGACAGCCTGGCCTTGACATTGTCCAGGGCCATGCCATGGCCCGTGCTTTGATGCTCGGCGCTGGCCGGCGGCAAGGTGTTGATGATCTGGATCAGCGCCTCGTTGCCGCGCCTTTCGGTGCGGACCTGCAGCTTGCCGCCGCGCGCATTGGGCTCCACGCCGTGACGGATGGCGTTCTCCACCAGCGGCTGCAGCAGCAGCGGCGGCAGCAGCGCGCCATGCACGCTTTCATCGAGCTGCCACTGCATCTGCAGCCGCTCGCCAAAGCGTACCTGCTCTATGGATAGATAGCGCTGGGCCAGCTCTATCTCCTGGGCCAGCGTGGTGGTCAGATGGGGTTCGGCCAGCGCATAGCGAAACAGGTCGCTGAGGTCCTCGAGCAAGGCCTCGGCCTTGGCGGGTTCGGCACGCACCAGCGCAATCGCGCTGTTGAGGGTGTTGAACAGAAAATGCGGTCTGATGCGTGACTGCAGCTCGGTGAGACGGGCCTGGGTCTGCGCCGGCGTGTTGCCGCGCGCGCGCAGCACCAGTGCCGTCACGAGCAGCGCGGCCAGCAGGCCTCCCGTGACGGCACTGGCCAGCCAGGGGACTTTGGCTATGCCTATGAAGAGCAGCATGCCGCAGGCGTAAAGCCCCGCGAGGGCACCCAGCAGCACGCCGGCCAGATACTGGCCGCGCGTGCCCAGGCGCTGCAACTGGTGCTTGAGGCTGCAGGCCGCTATCAGCCAGACCAGGGTACCGGGCAGGCAAGCCCCGGTGAGCAGGGCGGCGCTGGAAAACCACTCCCAGAACGAGTCCGCGCCATAGATGGCGGCCGTGCTCACCACCACCTGTACAAACAGCACGGCACGCAGGACCACACCGGCATTGCAGGCGTCGAACACCAGGACCGTGCGGGCTGATGCGGGAGTGGCGGCGATGAGCGGTGAAATGGGCACAGGTGGTCTGGAGCAGGGCGCTGTCTTGGATGCAGACTGGGGCGAAAAAAGCACAAAGGGCATCCCTGTCGACAGGGATGCATGCCCGGTTCGAAATTGTGCAAGTCCTGTGATTATTGGCCAGCAGCCGCTGTGCAGCTGCAATTCGCGCGGCATCTGTCGGTTTGATGCATCAGCGTTTGTGCTGACTCAAAACTAGGCAGCAGCCCGGCCTGCGGCCTGAAAGCGTCTGAGCGACCAGACCAGGCCTGCGAGAATCAGCAGCATGGGCGCCAGCTCGACGAGCCGGGGCAGGCGCTGCTCGTAGAGGAAGTGGTAGGCCAGGGCAAACAGGGTTTCGAACACCAGTAACTGGCCCACGAAGGTGATGGGCAGGCGCTGGCTGGCGGCATTCCACATCCAGTTGCCCAGCCAGGACGAGAGCACGGCCACGGCCAGGTTCAACAGCCAGAACAGCTGCCAGCGCTGGGCTGGAATATCGGGGCTGCCAGCGCCGCTGGCCTCGGGCGATACCAGCCAGAGCAGCGCCCAAAGCAAGGCGCTGATGAGTCCGACGACCAGGCCCCAGAGTGTGGACCATTCCGTGCCGTTGAAGCGGCTTTGCGCCAGATAGCGGGTGTTGTCCAGTGCGTAGCGGCTCCAGCAGAGCATGGCCAGCACGGCCATCAGCACGCCCAGCAGATAGCGCCCCTGGCTGCCTTCGGGCCCTGTGGTCAGCGCATGGGCGTTGACGAGCACGATGCCGGTCAGGATCAGTGCCATGGGCGCCAGCATGCGGCGCAACGGAAGCGCGCCATGGGTATTGCGTCCCAGCAGCGGCACGGTGACGGGAACCAGGCCCACGATCAGCGAGGTCACGGCCATGCCTATCCATTGCACGGCTGTGGCGACCAGGGCAAAGTACACCACATTGCCCGTCAGGGCCAGCCAGACCAGATGCCGGATATCGGCCGCTTGCAGCCTGGGCAGCAGCCTGGTGGCCCGAGGCAGAAAAACGCATAAGGCCACCACGCCATAGAGCACGAAGCGGCCAAAGGTGATCTGCAGCGGCGAGAACTCCGGCAGCATGGCCGGCACGAGAAAAATCGCGCCCCAGAGCGCGCAGGCGGCCAGCGCAAAACCGAGGCCGGAAATCAGGGAAGAGCGGGAATGCATGCCGGAAGGCGCGTCAGCCGCTTGGGCAGCGGCCTGGGAGGGAAGTGAACGGGGACGATGTGATTGTCCGCGCAAGCCAGAAACCGGGTGGCTGCAGCCGGATTCTCCGGTTTGGGGGAATAAGGCTTGCAGGCCTTTTCCATCAAATACATGGTGCTATTGATTAGTGAGTTTGTGGGGCGTGAATGCCGCTTTGTCGCAGTGGCCGGCAATGGCTCTGGGGTGCTCTGGCGCCGGCACCGGGTCAGGCCGATAAAATCCCTGTTTCTGCTTTGCACAGCCGTCACGCCAAACTTCTGCATTGGGCGGCCTGTGGTTTTACGGGATTGTTGCCCTCACATGTCTACATCTGCTCCTTCGCACAACCAGCTCGATTCCAAGGCCGAAGCCTGGTCTGCCCTGTTCTCCGAACCCATGAGCGACCTGGTCAAGCGCTACACCTCCAGCGTGTTCTTTGACAAGCGCATGTGGCAGGCCGACATCCAGGGCTCTCTGGCACACGCCGAAATGCTGTCGGCCCAGAAGATCATTGCAGCCGAAGATTTCGCCTCCATCCAGAAGGGCATGGCGCAGATCACGGCCGAGATCGAGGCCGGCACTTTCGAGTGGAAGCTGGATCTGGAGGACGTGCACCTGAACATCGAGGCGCGCCTGACCCAGCTGGTCGGCGATGCCGGCAAGCGTCTGCACACCGGCCGCAGCCGCAACGACCAGGTGGCCACCGACGTGCGCCTGTGGCTGCGCAGCGAGATCGACCTGATCGAAGGCCTGCTCAAGGAGCTGCAGCGCTCGCTGGTCGACGTGGCCGCGAAGAACGTGGACGTGATCCTGCCCGGTTTCACCCATCTGCAAGTGGCCCAGCCCGTTAGCTTCGGCCACCATATGCTGGCCTATGTGGAAATGTTCAAGCGCGATGCCGAGCGCATGCTGGACGTGCGCAAGCGCGTCAACGTGCTGCCCCTGGGCTCTGCTGCCCTGGCCGGCACCACCTACCCGCTGGACCGCGAGCGCGTGGCCAAGACCCTGGGCATGGAAGGCGTGAGCCAGAACTCGCTGGACGGCGTGTCCGACCGCGACTTCGCCATCGAGTTCACCGCTGCTGCCTCGCTGTGCATGGTGCACGTGAGCCGCCTGTCGGAAGAGCTGATCATCTGGATGAGCCAGAACTTCGGCTTCATCAAGATCGCCGATCGCTTCACCACCGGCTCGTCCATCATGCCCCAGAAGAAGAACCCCGACGTGCCCGAGCTGGCACGCGGCAAGACCGGCCGCGTGGTCGGTCATCTGATGGGCCTGATCACGCTGATGAAGGGCCAGCCCCTGGCCTACAACAAGGACAACCAGGAAGACAAGGAGCCGCTGTTCGACACGGTGGACACCCTGAAGGACACGCTGCGCATCTTCGCCGAGATGATCGGCGGCCAGCTCAACCCCGCCAGCGGCGTCAAGGAAGGCGGCATCACCGTGAATGCCGAGAACATGCGCGCTGCAGCTCTGAAGGGCTATGCCACGGCCACCGACCTGGCCGACTATCTGGTCAAGAAGGGTCTGCCCTTCCGTGACGCCCACGAAACCGTGGCTCACGCCGTGAAGCTGGCCACCATGAAGGGCGTGGACCTGACCGAGCTGCCACTGGCCGAGCTGCAGGCCTTCAACCCCAACATCGAGGCCGATGTGTTCGAAGCCCTGAGCCTGGAAGGCTCGCTCAATGCCCGCAACACGCTGGGCGGTACGGCGCCGGCGCAGGTGCGTGCGCAGCTGGCCAAGCACCACGCTCGTCTGGCCTGATGGACTCAAGCACTGTGGCGTAACGTTCACGCCTTGAAAGCGCCCTTTGCCGGGCGCTTTTGTTTTGGTTAGTCTGGAAAAAGCATAAGGAGAAAACACATGACGCAATCTCGTCGTCAATTGCTGAGAGCCGGTGCGGGAGCGGTGGCAGCATCGGCCCTGGGCCCGCTGGCCTGGGCCTCGTCGGGCCAGCCCATCCGCATTCTGGTGGGCTTTCCGCCCGGCGGTGGCTCGGATGCGATTGCGCGCCTGCTGGCCGACAAGCTCAAGGACGAACTGGGCGGCGTGACGGTGCTGGTGGAGAATCGTCCCGGCGCCGGCGGCCAGATTGCAGCGCAACTGCTCAAGGCCTCGCCTGCCGATGGCCATACGCTGTTTCTCACGCATGACCACACCATCTCGATCCTGCCCAAGGTCGTGAAAAAGCCGGGCTTCGATCCGCAGCAGGACTTCATTCCCGTGGCCGGGGTCGCCACTTTCGTGAATGCGCTGGCCGTGTCCAGCAACACGCCGGTGAGGAATCTGGCCGAGTACGCGGCCTGGGCCAGGGGCAGTGCCAAGAACGGCACCATCGGCATTCCGGCTCCGGCCTCGACGCCCGAATTTCTGGTCAAGATCCTGGCCGACCACTACAAGCTCGATCTGGTGGCGGCACCGTATCGCGGCAGCGCTCCCTTGCTGGCCGATATGCTGGGCAATCAGATTCCTGCCGGCATTGCCTCGGTGCCCGACTTCATGGAGAACCAGAAGGCTGGCAAGCTGCGCGTGATCGGCGTGCTGGGCGCCAAGCGCCAGGCCTCCATGCCCGAAGTGCCGACCTTGCTGGAGCAGGGTATCAAGGGCTTCGAGGACATGCCTTACTACGGCATCTTTGCGCCCAAGGGCGTGCCCCAGGCCTTTGTCGAGCGCTTTTCTGCAGCCGTGGGCAATGTGCTCAAGCAGCGTGACGTCTACGCGCAGCTGACGGCGTTGGGGCTTACAGTTGGATACATGAATCCCCGCCAGTTGGGGGAGCGTGAGGCCGCCTATTCCAAGGTTTGGGCCGGTATCATTCAGCGCAGCGGTTTCCAGCCGCAGTAGTTTCGCGCGTGCGGCACCTGCTCAAGGCCCTGCTTCACTTGCGAGGCAGGGCTTTTTGCATTCTGCCGTCCCGCACTGCTGCGTCGCTGACTCCAGACTTCAGATTCAAACAGCCAGGGCCGGCCACGCCGGCCCCAAAAGGAAGTGACTGTATGACTGTGCCTTATGCAGAGGGAAGGAAGAGGGAGCAGATCGCGCCGCATTGGCGCGTGCTGCTCAAGGCAGGCCTGTTATGGGGCCTGGCGGCCACGGCGGCCCATGCCGTGGGGGTGCGCCAGTTCAGCCCGCAGGGCGATGTAAGCAAGGTGGGCCAGGTGGTGGTGCAGTTCGATGGGGCAGCCGTGCGCTTTGGCGACCCCAAGGCCGCGGCGCCGGTCAATCTGCAGTGCAGCAATGCGCAGGCCGCCAAGGGCACGGGGCGCTGGAACAGCGAAAAGGAATGGGTCTTCGACTTTGCCCAGAACCTGCCCGCCGGCGTGCGTTGCACGGCCCAGCTCAACCCTCAGTTCAAGAGCGTCGCGGGTACGGCCCTGACGGGCGCAGCCAGCTATCAGTTCCAGACCGGCGGACCGCAGGTGGCCCGCATCGCGCCCGATACCTATGAAGAGGTGGACGAGCAGCAGTACTTTGCTCTGCGCCTGACGGGCGCGGCATCCGTCGACAGCCTCAAGCAGCGCGTCTGGTGTACCTCCGAAGGTGTGGGCGAGCGCATTCCCGTGCAACTGATCGAGGGCAAGGACCGCGAGGCCGTGCTCGAGCAGCGCCACTGGGACAAGGATGCGGCCAAGAACCCGCAGAACTTCGTGGTGCTGGCCTGTAACCGCCGTCTGACCTCGGGCAGCAAGATGACCCTGGTCTATGGCAAGGGCGTGGCCATGGCCAATGGCCTGGTCAGCAAGGACGAGCAGCGCTACGAGTACCAGGTGCGCCAGCCCTTCAGCGCCGACTTCAGCTGCGAGCGCGAGAACGCCAACGCCGCCTGCCTGCCGATCCGCCCCATGCGTCTGTCATTCAGCGCGCCCGTGTCGCGCAAGCTGATCGAAGGCATACGCCTCAAGAGCGGTGCCTCGGCCGTGGCACCCATCATCGAGCAGAACGGCGACAAGCTGGCCGAGGATTCGCTGGTGGACAGCGTGAGCTTTCCCGCCACCATGCAGCCAAACACCAAGTATGTGGTGGAGCTGCCGCCGCAGTTCAAGGATGCCGCGGGCCGCACGCTGAGCAATGCCAATCTGTTCCCGCTGGCCACGGCCACGGGCAATATGCCGCCGCTGGTGAAGTTTGCCGCCGCGCCCTTCGGCATCGTCGAGCGCTTTGCCGAAGGCCCCAAGGGCCCGGCGCTGCTGCCCGTGACGCTGCGCAATGTGGAGCCGCAGCTTCTGGGCAAGTCGCTGGACGCCAGCGTGGTGCGCACCAAGAAGGGCGGCTCGGACGCCGACATCATCGCCTGGCTCAAAAAGGTCGAGCGCTATGACAGCTACAGCGTGGAGCGCAAGCGCGCTGCGCGTGATGTAAAGGTCTTGCCTCCTGTCATCAACGACGACAAGCACTGGGTGCAGACCCGCATGCTGTCGCTGCTGGACGGCCAGAGCCAGACCCAGACGCTGGAGCTGCCCAAGGCGGCCAAGAGCGACCCGCGCCCCTTCGAGGTCGTCGGCATTCCGCTGAACCCGGGCTTCCAGGTAGTGGAGATCGCCTCGCCCATGCTGGGCCAGTCTCTGCTCGACGAAGGCTATGGAGCGGGCCGCACCATGTATGTGCGCACTTCGGTGCTGGTGACCAATCTGGCCGTGCACTTCAAGCTGGGGCGCGAGAACTCCGTGGCCTGGGTGACGACGCTGGACAAGGGCAAGGTGGTGCCGGGCGCCACGGTGCAGGTCTCGGACTGCAACGGTCAGGCGATTGCTTCGGCCGTCAGTGATGCCCAGGGTCTGGTGACCTTCAACGGCCTCAATCCCAATCCGCCTTCCTGCAGCAACGAAGACGGCTACTACCGCAGCAACTCCTATTTCGTGAGTGCGCGTGCCAAGACCGAGGCTGGCGAGGAACTGGCTTTTGTCTGGAGCAACTGGAACAAGGGCATAGAGTCCTGGCGCTTCAATGTGCCGACCAGCTCCAGCAACAAGCGCGACGAAGTCGCGCATACGGTGTTTGACCGCATGCTGTTCCGTGCCGGCGAAACCGTGTCCATGAAGCACTTTCTGCGTGCCCTGACGGGCCCCGGCAAGAACTCCACGGGCTTTGAACAGACCCAGGACAAGCCTGACCGCCTGACCATCACCCATCTGGGCAGTGGCCAGCGCTTTACCCAGGCCCTGAGCTGGAATGCCAATGGCAGCGCGAGCAGCGAGTTCCCCATCTCCAAGGCCGCCAAGCTCGGCGAATATGCGGTGGAGCTGGGCTACACCAATGGCAGCGGCCGTCGCTCCAGCTTCAGCACGGGCATCTTCCGTGTCGAGGAGTTCCGCCTTCCGGTGATGGAGGGGCGTGTGGGCCCGGCCGGCAAGGAGCAGCTCTACGCTGTCAGCAGCGTGCCTGCCGAAGTGCAGATCAACTATGTCTCGGGTGGTGCCGCCGCCAATCTGCCGGTCAAGGTGTCGGCTCTGCTGCGCTCCAAATCGCTGGATTTCGCGGGCTGGGACGGCTTCAGCTTCAACCCGCCGCGCAGCGCCCAGGACGTGGGCAGCAGCGACGACGAGGAAAGCACGGCGGCCGACGACACCAAGGTCGTGGCCGACAAGCTGCCCGTGACGCTGGACAAGAACGGTCTGGGCAAGGTCAGCATCGACAAGCTGCCCAAGTCGGGCGAGCCGCGCGAGCTGCTGATGGAAGCGACCTACGCCGACCCGAACGGCGAGGTGCAGACCCTGCGCAGCACGCGCACCATCTGGCCGGCTGCCGTGGTGGCAGGCGTGCGCTCCGAGAACTGGATCTCGGTGGACCGCAAGCTGCGCTTTCAGGCGCTGACGCTGGATACGGCAGGCAAGGCCCAGGCCGGCGTGCCCGTCAAGGTCGAGGCCGTGGCGCGCATCACCACCTCCAGCCGCAAGCGGCTGGTGGGTGGCTTCTACAGCTACGACAACCAGACCACGCTCAAGAATCTGGGCACCGTGTGCTCGGGCACCAGCGACAGCCATGGCCTTGTGCAATGCGAGGCCCAGCTGTCCCAGCCGGGCGAGGTGGAGCTGATCGTCAAGGCCGCCGACAAGGAAGGCCGCAGCAGCCAGGCCGCGACCTCGGTGTGGGTCACGGGCCAGGGCGAGCTCTGGTTCGGTGGCGAAGACCATGACCGCATGGACGTGCTGTCCGAGCGCAAGAGCTATGAGCCCGGCGAGACCGCGCGCTTTCAGGTGCGCATGCCCTTCCGCCGCGCCACGGCGCTGGTGGCAGTGGAGCGCGAAGGCATCGTCAGCACGCAGGTGGTGGAGCTGGCGGGTGACAACCCCACGGTGGACGTCAAGATCGAAGACAACTGGGGCCCCAATGCCTATGTCAGCGTGCTGGCGCTGCGCGGCCGCCTGATGGAAGTGCCCTGGTATAGCTTCTTTACCTGGGGCTTCAAGTCGCCGCTGGAGTGGTGGCGTGCCTTCTGGAATGACGGCAAGGAATTCATCGCGCCGACTTCCATGGTGGACCTCTCCAAGCCGGCCTTTCGTTTCGGCATGTCCGAAATTCGCGTGGGCCTGAAGAGCAATACCCTGGACGTCAAGGTTTCCTCGGACAAGTCCAGCTACAAGGTGCGCGGCACGGCCAAGGTCACCATCAAGGCCACGCTGCCCGATGGCAAGCCTGCAGCAGGTGCCCATGTGGCGCTGGCGGCCGTGGACCAGGCCTTGCTGGAGCTGATGCCCAACAGCAGCTGGAATTTGCTCGATGCCATGCTGACGCGCCGCGAATGGGGCGTGCAGACGGCAACGGCCCAGATGGAGGTGATCGGCCGGCGCCACTACGGCAAGAAGGCCGTGCCTGCGGGCGGTGGCGGTGGCCGCAGCCCTACGCGCGAACTGCTCGATACCCTGCTGCTGTGGAAGCCCGATGTGGTGCTGGACGGCAACGGCATGGCGCTGATCGAGGTGCCGCTCAACGACGCCCTGACCACCTTCCAGGTGGTGGCCGTGGCCGATGCGGGCGTGAGCCTGTTCGGCACTGGCCAGGCGGCGATCCGCACCACGCAGGATCTGCAGATCATCAGCGGCCTGCCGCCCCTGGTGCGCGAGGACGATCAGTTCCGCGCCCAGGTCACGCTGCGCAACACCTCGGCCAAGGCCATGAAGGTGGAGGTCACGCCGCGTGCCACCATGCTGGAGCTCAAGGCCCAGACCGTGGAGATTCCCGCCGGCGAGGCGCGTGAAGTGGCCTGGGATGTGAAGGCTCCGGCCCAGCTCTCCGGCACGCGTGCCGAGGCGCTGATCTGGGAGATTTCCGCGCGCGACACCGCTGGCGGCGCCGATGCAGCGCAGGATGCGCTCAAGATCAGCCAGCGCATCGTGCCTGCCGTGCCGCTGTCGGTGCAGCAGGCCACGCTGGTGCAGGTCAACGGCAGCTATAGCGTGCCCGTGAATCCGCCCGCCGATGCCCTGCCCGGTCGCGGTGGTCTGCAGATGTCGCTGGTGCCCAAGCTGACCGAAGGCCTGCCCGGCGTGCGCGACTGGTGGGCCCGCTACCCCTATTCCTGCCTGGAGCAGACCACCAGCAAGGCCGTCGGCATGAACAACGCCGATCTCTGGGGCAGCACCATGGCCCAGCTGCCCAACTATCTGGACGGTGACGGCCTGGCCAACTACTTCCCGCCCCAGGACGGATCGGTCAGCCGCGGCAGCGATACGCTGACCGCGCATCTGCTGAACCTGTCGGCCATGGCGCAGGGCGTTGACAAGCGCTTCGTGATTCCTGCCGCCGAACGTGCGCGCATGGAGGACGGCCTGATCGCGTTTGTGGAAGGCCGCATCCAGCGCAACTTCTGGAGCCCGCGCAAGGATCTGGAAATGCGCAAGCTGGCGGCGATTGCTGCACTGGCACTGTCGGGCAAGGCCACGCCGCGCATGCTCGACAGCATCAATGCCACGCCCAACCAGTGGCCCACGCACACGGTCATCGACTGGGTGATGCTGCTGCAGCGCATGAGCGATGCGCCGCAGCGCGATGAGCGCCTGGCCCAGGCCATGCAGATTCTGCGTGCCCGCCTGACCTACAACGGCACGCGTGCCGGCTTCTCGACCGATCAGGACGATGGCTGGTGGTGGCTGATGCAGGGCCCTGACGTGAATCTGGCACGCCTGATCCTCGCGACCATCAACGACCCGGCATGGGCCGAAGACATGCCGCGCCTGGTCAGCGGCTTTATCGCACGCCAGCAGTCCGGTGCCTGGAACACGACCACGGCCAACCTCTGGGGAGCTCTGGCCCTGCGCCGCTTCTCGCAGAAGTTCGAGTCCGAGCCCGTGGCCGGCAGTACCGTGGCCAGCATGAACGGCAACGAGGCCAAGGTGAACTGGGCCGAGGTCAGGCGTGCCACGTCCGAGGATGCGCAGGGCACGGCCCACTCTAACAGCGTCTTCGGCGAGCCCGTGCGTGCCGGCGGCCTGATGAACAACACCATGTTCATGCCCTGGGCCAAGGCTGGCAAGGGCCAGCTGAGCGTGACGCAGCAAGGCACGGGCAAGCCCTGGCTGACCGTGCAGTCCGTGGCGGCCGTGGCCCTCAAGGCGCCTTTCAGCGCCGGCTACACCATCAAGAAGACCGTCACGCCCGTGGAGCAGGCGGACAAGGGCATGTTTGGTGGCGGCCAGTACACGCGCGGCGATGTGCTGCGCGTGACGCTGGAGGTGCAGGCCAAGACCGATATGACCTGGGTGGCCATCACCGATCCCGTCCCCACGGGGGCGACCATTCTGGGTGGCGGCCTGGGCCGCGATTCCGAGATCGCGTCCAAGGGCGAGAAGCAGGAGGGGGCCGGCTGGCTGGCCTACGAAGAGCGCAGTTTCGAGTCCTACCGTGCCTACTACCAGTACCTGCCCGCAGGGACGACCAAGGTCGAATACACGGTGCGCCTGAACAATGCCGGTGAATTTGCCCTGCCGCCCACGCGTGCCGAAGCGCTGTATGCGCCCGAGATGTTTGGCGAGATTCCCAACGCCAAGCTCAAGGTGGTGATGCCCAAGTAAGCCCTCGGCGGTTTCTCGGCTCTACGCCAAGCCCCGGTCTGCGCCAGCAGCCGGGGCTTTTTCATGCACTGGTGCTATGGATACAGAAGCTGCTTTCGCCTTTGAAGACGATGATTCAAAGGTATTTCTATCTGAAATCAATGAATGGAAAGCGATAGCAGCTCCTGTTTTTGACAGTATCCGGGTTGACACGCGGCTGTCATCCAGTCTTTCTAGACTGGTGTGATGTCTTTGATCGAGCTGGAGAACGTCGCCAAATCCTGGGGTGACGCCACGGCCCTGCATGCCGTGAATCTGCGCATTGAACCAGGCTCGTTTTGCGTCTTGCTCGGCCCTTCGGGCTGCGGCAAATCCACCACCTTGCGAATGATTGCCGGGCTGGACATTCCCACCTCGGGGTCGGTGCACATCGATGGTCGCGACGTCACCCATCTGCCGCCCGCAGAGCGCGGCATTGCCATGGTGTTTCAGAACTATGCGCTGTTCCCGCATCTGAGCGTGGCCGACAACATTCAGTTCGGTCTGCGGGTACGCAAGCTTGGCAAGGCCGAGCGCGAGCAGCGTCTTGAGCAAACGGCCGAGCTGCTGGGGCTGACGGCACTGCTGGAGCGCCGGCCCGGGCAACTCTCGGGCGGCCAGCAGCAACGCGTGGCGCTGGGCCGTGCGCTGGTGGCGCAGGCCAGGGTCTGTCTGATGGACGAGCCGCTATCCAATCTCGATGCCCAGCTGCGCCAGGAAATGCGCGCCGAGTTGCGCGAGCTGCAGCAGCGTCTGGGCCTCACCGTGGTCTATGTGACCCACGATCAGGCCGAGGCCATGAGCATGGCCGATCAGGTGGTGCTGCTCAACAAGGGCCGGGTGGAACAGGCGGCCGGGCCGCGCGAGATCTATGCCAAGCCCGCCACCACGTTTGCCGCGCGCTTTATCGGCACGCCCGCCATGAACATCGTGGCCCTGCAGGGCAACCGGATTGCAGGCAGCGATGTGGTCGTGGCCCCGGATCTGGTGGCTGGCAGCGCCTATCCGCAGGCGCTTGGCGTGCGGCCCGAGGTGATTGCCGTGGCAGGTGATGCCGACGGCGGCAACGAGGGTCTGGGCAACCGCATTCCGGCCACCGTGCAGGGCTTTGAATATCTGGGTGCCGATCTGGTGCTGCGCTGCCGGGTGGGCAGCGAGCTGCTGACGGCGCGTGTGCCCGGCCATGCCCATTCCGATCTGCGGCCTGGACAAGGCGTGATCCTGTACTGGCCGCAGCAGGCTTCGCATTGGTTCGATGCGCAGGGCGGGCGCATTCATGTTTGCGGGCAGGCGGTGGAATCCGCTCGCTCCTTGCTGGCCGCAGCCTGAGCCGCCGGTGTTTTCCATTGTCTGCAATTCCCGAGGAGAGATTCCCATGCGTCGTCAAACCTTTGTTCATGGCGTGATCGCCGCTGCCGCCGGCCTTGGCCTGGCGGGCACTGCTCTTGCGCAGTCCCCGCTGGAAGTGCCTTTCTATTACCCCGTGGCCGTGGGCGGCCCCATCACCAAGGTGATAGACGGTTATGCGGCGGACTTCAACAAGGCGCATCCGCAATACAGGCTCACGCCCATCTATGCCGGCACCTATCAGGAAACCATCGTCAAGGCGCTGACGGCGAACAAGGCCGGCAAGGCGCCTGCGACTTCGGTGCTGCTGTCCACCGATATGTTCACGCTGATGGACGAGGGCGCGATTGCGCCCATTGACGACTTCGTGAAGACCGATGCCGACAAGGCCTGGCTCAAGGGCTTTTATCCGGCCTTCATGGCCAACAGCCAGACCGGTGGCAAGACCTGGGGCGTGCCCTTTCAGCGCTCCACCGTGGTGATGTACTACAACAAGGAAGCTTTCAAGGAGGCCGGCCTGAACCCCGACCAGGCGCCTCAGAACTGGAAGGAGCTCAAGGAGGCCGCCCACAAGCTGACCAAGAAGGACGCCAGCGGCAAGGTCGTGCAATACGGCATCCAGATTCCGTCCACCGGCTTTGGCTACTGGATGCTGCAGACCCTGACCACGCCCAATGATGTGCTGCTGGCCAACGAGTCCGGCACCCGCGTCATGCTCAACCACCCCAAGGTGGTGGAAGCGCTGAACTTCTGGGTCGGCCTGGTCAAGGACGGCGTGCACCCGGCAGGTGTGGTGGAGTGGGGCACGACGCCCAGGGACTTCATGGAAAAGAAGGCCGCCATCATCGTGACGACCACGGGCAATCTCACCAATATCCGTGCCAATGCCAAGTTCGACTTCGGCGTGGGCCAGATCGCCGGCAATGTCCGCAAGGGCTCGCCCACGGGCGGGGGCAATTTCTACATCTTCAAGAATGCGCCCAGGCAGCAGCAGCAGGCTGCGTTCGAGTTTGCCAAATGGGTGACCCAGCCAGAGCGTGCCGCGCAGTGGAGCATGGACAGCGGCTATGTGGCTGTCTCGCCTGCAGCCTACGAGACTCCCGCACTCAAGAAGTACGGCCAGGAATTTCCCCAGGCACTGGTGGCGCGCGATCAACTGCCCGTGTCGGTGGCCGAGTATTCCACCCATGAGAACCAGCGTGTGACCAAGGTGCTCAACGATGCGATTCAGGCGGCCCTGAACGGCACCAAGACCGCAGCCCAGGCCATGGAAGAGGCGCAGAAGGAATCCGAGCGCATTCTGCGTCGCTACAAGTAATGAGCAGTCCGGCGCTTGAAACCGACAAGGGCGTCATGTCTGCGCCCTTGCCATCCAGGACCGCCCGCAGGCTGGCGCAGGCCGCAGCGCGAAAGCAGGCCGTGCATGCCTGGCTGCTGCTCATGCCGGCGCTGGTGCTGCTGTTGGGCTTTACACATTGGCCGGCCTTGTCCACGTTGATCGACAGCCTGCATGCCACGGGTCGTGGCGGCCAGTCCGGCGAATGGGTGGGGCTGGAAAACTATGCGCTCATGGTCGATGATCCCGTCTTCTGGCAGGCCGTGCGCAACAACCTCTGGTTTGCCGCAGCCACCATTCCGCTGTCCATGGGGCTGGCCTTGCTGATGGCGCTGTGGGTCAACGAGAAGCTCGCGGGGCGGGCCTTGCTGCGCATGGCCTATTTCACGCCCACGGTGCTGCCCATGATTGCCGTGGCCAATATCTGGCTGTTCTTCTACACGCCTCAGTACGGACTGCTGGAGCAGTTGCGCGGCGCACTGGGCCTGGACGCGCACAACTGGCTGGGCGATCCGTCCACGGCCCTGGCCTGCATCACGCTGGTGGCCGTGTGGAAGGAGGCCGGCTTTTTCATGATCTTCTATCTGGCCGCGCTGCAGACGCTCAACCCCAGCCTCAAGGAGGCAGCGGTCATCGAAGGCGCATCGCGCTGGTATTTCCTGCGCCGCGTGCAGTGGCCGCTGCTCATGCCGACCACGCTGTTCATCCTGGTCAACGCCGTGATCAATGCCTTCCGGCTGGTGGACTATGTGTTCATCCTCACACGTGGCGGGCCGGACAATGCCTCCACGCTGCTGCTCTATCACCTCTACGAAGTGGGCTTCAAGTTCTGGGACACCGGCTATGCCGCGGCCATCACCGTGGTGCTGGTCGTGGTGCTGGCTGCCGTGGCACTGTTCCAGTTCTTTGTGCTGGACAAAAAGGTGCACTATCAATGACAGCTGCTTCATTTCTGCCGGGGCGCAGGAGCGCCCGGGAGAGCCAGGGCGTGAGCTTTTATGGCGCTTCATGGCTGGACACCCTGGCCGCCTGGACGCTGGCGCTGCTGTGGCTGCTGCCGCTGGCCTATGCTGTCTGGACGGCGTTTCACCCCTCCGATGCGTCCACGCGCCTGGATCTGTCCGCGCCCTGGACGCTGCAGAACTTCCGCCATGCCTGGGAAGCCGCGCCGTTTGCGCGCTATTTTCTCAACACCATCTTGCTGGTGGCCATGATTTTGGCGGTGCAGCTGCTGCTGTCCACGCTGGCTGCATTTGCCTTTGCACGCTTGCGCTTTCGCGGCAGCAATGTGGCGTTTGCGCTGGTGCTGATACAGCTGATGATCATGCCGGACATTCTGCTGGTGGCGAACTATCAGACCATGTCCGGGCTGGGAGCGGTCGATACTCTGGCGGGCATAGGTCTGCCGTATTTCGCCTCGGCCTTTGCCATCTTTTTGCTGCGCCAGACCTTTATGGGCATACCCCGCGAGCTGGACGAAGCTGCGCGCGTGGAAGGTGCCAGCACGCTGCAGATTCTCTGGCGTGTCTACGTACCGCTGGCCAGGCCGGTCTACACGGCATTTGCGCTGGTTTCGGTGAGCTTTCACTGGAATAATTTTCTCTGGCCTCTGATCATCACCAACAGCGTGCAGTCGCGTCCGCTCACCGTGGGCCTGCAGGTTTTCTCCAGCGTGGAATCGGGCGTGGAATGGTCGACTATCTGCGCCGCCACACTGATGACTTCAGGGCCGCTGCTTATTGCATTCCTGCTGTTCCAGCGCCAGTTCGTGCAAAGCTTCATGCGCGCAGGCATCAAGTGACTGGGATACAGTCAAACCATTTGAGGAGTTGACGATGCCCGGTCCCGCTGCTGCTGGTGTGCTGATTTATGCCAAGGATTTCCAGAGTCTGGCAGGCTTCTATGGGCAGGTTCTGGGCATGCGGCGACTGCATGAAGATGCGCACGTCATCGTGCTGGAGTCCGCAGCCCTGCAACTGGTGATTCACGCCCTGCCTGCCGAGATTGCGGCGCGGGTCAAGATCGGCACGCCACTGCAGCGCCGTGCCGATGTGGCGCTCAAGTTCTTCGTCACCGTGCCGGCGATTGCCGAAGCCGAAAGCGCTGCGCAGGCGCTGGGCGGACAGGTGTTTGACGAGCGTTGGCAAGGTCCTGGCTTTGCGGCCTGCAATGCCATGGACAAGGAAGGCAATGTGTTCCAGTTGCGCGAGAACTTGGCCTGATCAGCTGCTGTAAAAATGGTGGCTGCGGGGGCTTCAGCCACTTTCAATCTGGAAAGACGCGACAAGATGAATATCCTGACCTGGAATGTGCAATGGTGCTGCGGCATGGATGGACTGGTCAGTGTGGAACGCATCGTGCGTCACGCGCTGCAAATGGGCGAGCAGTCCGGCGGTCTGGATGTGCTGTGCCTGCAGGAAATCGCCGTCAACTACCCCGATCTGCAAGGAAGGCCCGGCGACCAGTTGGCCGAGCTGAAGGCGCTGTTGCCGGGCTGGCAGATTTTCTTTGGCGCATCGGTCGATGAGTTCACGCCCCGGGGCCATCAGCGTTTTGGCAATCTGATTGCCACGCGGCTGCCGGTGCTGCTGGTTCAGCACTATCTGCTGCCCATGCCGGCAGAAGCCGATATGCGCTGCATGCAGCGCATGTGTTCCGTGGTCACGGTCGATGACGCGGCGCTGGGGCAGGTGCGCATCATGACCACGCATCTCGAATATTTCTCGACGCGTCAGCGCATGGCGCAGGCCGGCGCACTGCGTGCCCTGCAGATGCAGGCCTGTGCGCTGGCGGATGCCCCGCCACAGCCGGCCAACGATGGCTCGCCCTATCAAACCAAGCCGCATACCCGTCATGCAGTGCTTTGCGGGGATTTCAACTTCGAGCCGCACGAGCCCGAATATGCCGTTCTGTCCGCACCTTGGGCTGCTGGTGAGGAAGGCTGTCTGCAGGCCGGGCAGTGGCGCAATAGCTGGGATGTGCTGTATCCCGGACAACCGCAGCCTCCGACCTTCAGACTGGTGGATCGAACCTGGGGAGCAGAGCCCGGGGCATGTGACTTGATATGGGTCAGCGACAGCTTGTGTCAGAGAGTGCACACTTGGAGTGTCGACAGCGCCACACAGGCGTCTGACCACCAGCCTGTGATGTTGACGCTGGGCTGAGCTTGTTGCTAGGTTCGAAGCTGGATTCGAGAGACGAGTGGCTGCACAAGTCGCACTGTTGTGAAACCCTGAGAACGTAAACACGTTCTAAAAGAGAGGAGTCTTCATGCCTGTAGAAATTCCGTCCATGTCCATCATGTTGCACCGTAGCTGGTGGGTGCTGTTGCTGCGCGGCGCCGCCGCCATCATCTTTGGCGTGCTGACCTGGATGCAGCCCGCGGCGTCCGCCGCCGCGCTGGTGCTGGTGTTTGGCGCCTATGTGTTTGTCGACGGCCTGCTAGGCATCTACACCGCCATCAAGAGCCGCCAGCAGTCGCGCCACTGGTGGGTGGTTTTGCTGTGGGGGCTGACGGGTGTGGTGGTGGGGGTGCTCACGGTCATCAACCCTGCGATTACTGCGCTGGTTCTGACTATCTATATCGGCGTCTGGGCCTTGATGACCGGTGTGCTGCAGATCGTCGCGGCGCTGCGTCTGCGCAAGGAAATTCAAGGCGAATGGGTGCTGGTGCTCGGGGGGCTGCTCTCGGTGCTTTTCGGCATCTTCGTGCTGATGCAACCCGGCGCGGGCATGATGGCCATGCTGTGGGTGCTGGCGACCTATGCCGTCATCTTTGGCGTGCTGATGGTGATACTGGCGTTCAAGATCAAGAAGTTCACGGCCTGAAGAAAAGGCGGTGGTTCCGGAAAAAAGCGGCTCGCTGGAGCCGCTTTTTTATTGCCGCTTGTCTGAGCGGACAGTTTGCCATGCCATCTTTGGGACAATGCCTGCTGACTTTCAACAGCGCACAAAGACATGAAACAAGGCATGCAGCGGTATTTCCAGCCCTCGAGAATGAAGCCGTCCTGGCGAGCCGTTGGCATGACGGCCGCCTTGTGGCTGGGTCTTGCCGCCAGCAGCCAAGCCGTGCCCAGCTATGACGAGGTGCGCAGCGACCATCGCTCGTCGGAGACCCTGCTGCTTTCGCGCGAAGGCGAGGTGCTGCAGCGTTTGCGCACCGACAGCACGGTGCGCCGCGGACCCTGGGTGGCTCTGGCCGATGTTTCGCCGGCACTGCGCACGGCCCTGGTGCTCAGCGAGGACAAGCGTTTCTACGAGCACAGCGGCGTGGACTGGGCTGCCGTCACCGCAGCTGCATGGGGCAACCTCTGGAACACACGCACGCGTGGCGCGAGCACCATCACCATGCAGCTCGCCGGTCTGCTGGATGGAGACTGGCGTCAGGGACCGGGTGGGCGCAGCGTGGTGCAGAAGGTGGGGCAGGCCGTGGCGGCCCAGGTGCTGGACAGGCGCTGGCGCAAGGACCAGATTCTCGAGGCCTATCTGAACTTGGTGCCGTTCCGCGGCGAGATCGTGGGTATCGCTGCGCTGTCGCAAAGCCTGTACGGCAAGGCCGCACACGGGCTGGACGCGCGCGAGGCCGCCATTGCCGCAGCCCTGGTGCGGGCACCCAATGCCTCGGTGGAGCGGGTGGCCCAGCGTGCCTGCGGCGTGCTGCAGGTGATGGTGCCCGATGATGTGGCGGCCAGGGATTGCTCGGCCATGCAGCTCTACACCTCCAGCGTGCTGCAGCGGCGTCAATGGCTGGCCAGCGAGGGCGTGGCCCCGCATTTCGCACGGCGCTGGCTGGCGCTGCCCCAGAACAGGGGGCAGGAGCAGGTGCGATCAACTTTGAGCGCACCTTTGCAGCGCTTTGCCGTGGCCAGCCTGCAGCAGCATCTGCGCGAGTTGCAGGGCCGCAATGTAGAAGATGGTGCGACCGTGGTGCTGGACAACCGAACAGGCGAGATTCTGGCCTGGGTGGGCTCCTCAGGAACGCTGAGCCAGGCGTCCGAGGTCGATGGCGTGACCGCGCTGCGTCAGCCCGGCTCCACGCTCAAGCCGTTTCTCTACGCCCAGGCGATTGCCGAAAAGCGCATCACGGCCGCCTCGCTGATCGAGGATTCATCGGCCCATATTCCCACGCAGAACGGCCTCTACATTCCGCAGAACTACGACCGGCGCTTCAAGGGCTGGGTGTCGGCGCGCACGGCACTGGCGTCCTCGCTCAATGTGCCTGCGGTGCGCACGCTGGTCATGGTCACGCCCGACGCCTTCTTCGAGCAGCTCAAAAAACTGGGTCTGCCGCTGCGTGAAAGCGGGGGCTATTACGGCTTCAGCCTGGCGCTGGGCAGCAGCGAGGTCGCGCTGCTCAATCTGACCAATGCCTATCGGGCACTGGGCAATAGCGGTCAATATCGTCCCGTGAGCTGGGCCTTGCCTCAGACTGAAAGCCGCAAGGCCGGCGGCAAAACCGGCGACGACGCGGTGCACGCACTGGATGCGCGGGCAGCTTTTATCGTGGGCGACATTCTCTCCGACAATATGGCGCGGGCCCCGACGTTCGGCACGGACAGCGTGCTGGCCACGCGCTTCTGGACGGCCGTGAAAACCGGCACCAGCAAGGATATGCGCGACAACTGGGCCGTGGGCTGGTCCGAGCGCTACACCGTGGGCGTCTGGGTGGGCAATGCGGGTGGCGAGGCCATGCATTCGGTCAGCGGCACCAGCGGCGCAGCGCCCAT